>Ga0214473_10001038_pt1 | contig 37669 bp, 34 predicted proteins | sample RVTome_7_FD_203509 | JGI IMG/M metagenome (GOLD analysis project Ga0214473, IMG submission 203509) | Soil microbial communities from uranium-contaminated site in the Upper Colorado River Basin, Wyoming, United States - RVT98D197 | ecosystem: Environmental > Terrestrial > Soil > Contaminated >... | reverse complement strand
ATCGACGAGGTCCCCGACCCTAAGATCAACGCCCCGAACAACGCGATCCTCGAGGTCACGAAGACCGCCATATGTGGGGCCGACCTCCTGCCGTACTGGGGGTATGTGCCTGGCTTTGAGTGGGGCACGACCATGGGCCACGAGTTCGTCGGCGTCGTGAAAGACGTCGGCCGGGCAGTCGCGCAGGTGAAACCAGGAGACCGGGTGGTTTGCTCCTCGATGACCTCTTGCGGCGTTTGTTGGGCCTGCCGGCGCGGGATGCAACCGCAGTGTGAGAACAGGGCCCTCTTCGGTTTTTCCGGAGCATATCCCCGGTTGGATGGTGGCCAGGCCGAGCAGGTGCTCATCCCCAACGCAGATCGCGATCTCTGGCCCCTCCCGTCGGAGGTGTCGGACGATGCAGGTGTGTTCGTGGCCGACATCCTTTCCACCGCCCACAGGGGAGTCGAACGGGCGGGCGTCAGGCTGGGCGATACTGTAGTGGTCGTCGGCTGCGGTCCGGTAGGCTTGATGGCCATCCTGAGCGCCCGGCTCACCGCCGGCAGGGTCATCGCTGTGGATACCATCCCCGCTCGGTTGGAGCAAGCGCGTAATATGGGGGCGGTGGCCGTCGATGCGTCGGCTCAAGACGCCGTCGCCGCGGTCATGGATCTCACCGGTGGCCGGGGAGCCGAAGCCGTGATCGAATGCGCCGGCGGGGCACCCGCGCTCACTTCGGCCATGCAGATGGTCCGGGTTCGGGGCACTGTCAGCGTGATCGGGGCCCATTTCGAGCCGGACTTCCCGCTAGACGCGGGAGCTATGTTCGGCAAGGAGACCTCTCTGAGGTTCTCGATCGGCGCACCCACGGACGATCGGGAGACCGTGCTGGACTTGATACGCTTCGGCCGCATCGATCCCACGCCCACGATCTCTCACCGTATGAGATTGGACGAGGCTCCGCAGGCCTACAAGCTGTTTGAAGCCCGGGAAGCTACCAAGGTTGTGCTCACCCCCTAGGGCGTCCCAGGAATGTCCCCAACGGCCGTCTGCGCTACATACATCCTTACTCACCGGAGGTGAATCTCATGGCGGCGAGCGCAAAGTCCTTCTTCTTTGGAACCAGGATGGTGCACGGACTCGGGGCGGTAGGCGGTCTCGCGGGGCACGTGAAGTCCCTGGGGGGGACCAAAGTGTTTCTGTGCACCGACAAAGGGCTCACCGGGGCCGGGGTGACCGAGAGAGTAGCCGGGATCCTACAGGAAGCGGAGATACCGGTGGTGACTTTCGATGACGTGCCCGAGGACCCGGGCGTGGCTACGGTCGACGCCGGCGTGAAGGTGTTCCTTGGTGAGGGGTGCGACATCGTGGTGGGCCTGGGGGGAGGGAGCCCCATGTGCGCCGGCAAGGGCATCGCCTTGGTGGCGGCGAACGGTGGCAAGCTGACCGACTACGAGGGCTTCAACAAGGCGGCCAAGCCGCCCTATCCGGTGATCGCGATCCCCACCACTGCGGGCTCCGGAACTGAGGTGTCAAAGGTCAACATCCTCACCGATGAGGCCCGCAACTTCAAGATGTCGTTCCTTGACGAGCGCACCTTTCCCAAGATGGCTCTCTTGGACGGCGAGCTGATGGAGAAGCTGCCGGCCGGGCCGGCGGTGGTGGCGGGTATGGATGCCTTGGCCCACGCGCTCGACGCCTTGTGGTCCATCAACTCCACTCAGCTCTCCGACAGTCTGGCGATCGCGTCGGCGGCGACCATCTTCGAAACCCTGCCCCGTGCCGCTTTCACGAGCGACCTGGCTGCCAAGCAGACCATGCTCGAGGCCAGTTCGATTGCGAACATTGCCCTAGGAACGGCGCTTCCCGGTCTGGCTCACGTACTGTCCCAGCCTTTGGGTCGCTATCACATGGCTCATGGGCTTGCGACCGGGATCATGCTGCCGTACACGATGGAGTTCAATCTACCCGTTGCGGCGAACAAGATGGCACCCATCGCGCGATTGCTCGGCGAGAGCGGGGGCGACCGCGAGCTGGCCGAGGTGATTCTGGAGCGGTTGTGGGAACTCATGGACTCACTCGGTTTCCCCACCTCTCTCGATCCCGATGTGGTTAAAGAGGAGGACCTGCCCGCGCTGGTGGAGCAGTGCACCAAGGTGGTCAACTACCGGTTGAACATACGGTTCGCGTCTCCGGCCGACCTCACCACCCTGTACCTCAGGGCGCTCGGAAAGGAGTGACGATGGAGGCAACACCTCATGGTTCTTGGTGGGGGAGGGTCCTCTTCGTGGATGTGGGGACGGGCGTCACTCGAGAAGAAGCCCTGAATTGGGACGCGGCCCGCGATCTCATCGGCGGGCGCGGTCTGGGTGCGTACTACTTGTTCAAGCATCTGCCTCCGGGGACAGACCCCTTAGGCGCGGACAACCCCTTGATATTCGCCGGAGGACCGCTATCGGGCACATCGTGTCCGGGCTCGGCTCGGGGCGCGGTTGTGACCAAATCACCCCAAAGCGGCATCTACACCTTCGGTATCACCGGCGGGGAACTGGGGCCGGCCCTCAAACGGTCGGGGTACGACGTGATTATCCTCACCGGCAGGGCTGAGAAGCCGGTGTACGTGGAAGTGGGCCCGGGTGGCGCGAAACTGCGCGACGCCACGCATCTTTGGGGGCTGGATACTCAGCTCACCCAGGAGCTCATCAAGAAGGAACGCCGGGGCGAAGACCTGGCCATGACCTGTATCGGCCAGGGGGGCGAGCGGCTGGTGCCATACGCCTGTCTGATCAACGAGCGCCGTGCTCTGGGCCGGGGCGGTCCCGGAGCCGTGATGGGCTCGAAGAACGTGAAGGCTCTCGTGATCAAGAAGAACGGGCCCACGCCGCCGCTGGCCGATCCGGTGGCGTTTCGCGAAGCGGCGCGAAACGCCACCGCCCAGTGTCGCGCCAACCCCTTCACCTCCGGGCCTCTCAAAGCGTACGGAACGGTAAGCACGGTCGCCGTCACGGTAAACGGGGCCATCATGCCGGCGGACAACTGGCAGCGGATGACCACTGTGGAGGAGGGCAAGAATCTGTTCGGTGACGTGCTACGCGAGAAGTTCTTGGCCAAAGACGTGGCCAGCGGCGAGCCCTGTAACTCCAAGTGCTCGAAACTCACGGTGGTGAAGGAGGGGCCGTATGCCGGCGCCTCGACGGAGGGACCGGAGTACGAGACCATCTACGCCCTTGGTACCGGCTGCGGCATCTTCGACCTGGCTCCCATCATCCAGGCCGATATGATGTGCGACCTTTATGGCATCGACACTATGGCGGTAGGGGTGACGATCGCCTTCGCCATGGAATGTTACGAAAAGGGCCTCATCACCAAGAGAGATACCGGCGGCATCGATCTGCGTTTCGGCAATGCCGATGCCATGGTGAAGCTGGTGCACGAAGCCGCTTTCCGCCAAGGCTTCGGCGAGAAGATCGCCATGGGCTGCCGCGCCCTGGCTGCCGAGATCGGCCAGGGCAGTGAAGCCTTCGCCATGCACACCAAGGGTGTGGAAGTCGGTGGGTACGATCCCAGGGGCGCTAAGGGCATGGCCCTGGTTTATGGCTGTGGCCCGCGGGGTGGCTGCCACCACGCGGGTGGCTACACCGTCACCTTGGAATTCACCAATCCCGATATCGATCGGTATGCCGACTCGGGCAAAGTCCCCATCGTGCTGATGACCCGCAATCGGAGGGCCGCCGCGGCCGACTCGGGCGGCACGTGCGCGTTCCTCACCGTGGGAATGGATAACGATGTCCTCACCGGGATGCTTTCGGCGGCCACCGGTAATTCCCTGACCGCCCCGGAGATGATGCTAGCCGGCGAGCGGATCAGCATGCTCGAGCGGGTGCTGAACGTGCGCGAGGGCCTGCGGGCGGCCGACGATGTCGTGCCCCGCCGCCTCACAGAGGAAAGCGTTTCCGAAGGACCGACTGCCGGACACGTTGTCGATTTCGATCTGATGCGCACCGAGTTCTATCAAGCCAGCGAACTAGACCCTGTCACGTCGCTGCCCACGAAGGAGAAGCTCGCCAAGATGAACCTGACGTGGGTGCTCGACGATCCTGTTGTCGCGGCCCTCGCCGGCTAAGGAGGACAAGTGGCCTACTACCGCGATTTCAGGGAGTACGTCGCGAAGCTGGACGCGATGGGCTTGGTCCGGCGCATCTCCACCCCCATCAACAAGGACACCGAGCTGATGCCGCTGGTCAGGCTCCAGTTCCGAGGGTTGCCGGCAGAACAACGCACGGCCTTCATCTTCGACAACATCCACGACCTCCACGGTCGCAAGTACACCGGGTCGCTGGCGGTGTGCGTACTGGGCGGCAATCGCGAGATTTACGCGGCGGCGCTCGGATGCGCGCCCGCCGACATCGCCAAGAAGTGGGCCCAGGCCCATCAGAACTGCATCCAGCCCAAGCTGGTCACGGATGGGCCTTGCAAGGAAGAGATTCACGTGGGCGAGAACCTGCTGGAGCACGACGGCATCCTCGAATTCCCCCACCCCATATCGACGCCTGGCTTCGATCCCGCGCCGTACTTCACCTCCCCATACTGGGTGACAAAGGATCCGGAGACCGGACAGCGCAACGTTGGCACTTACCGGGCCATGGTCAAGGGGCCGGCGCTCACCGGCGTGATGGCCCACCAGTCGCAGCACATCGGTATCCACTTCCAGAAGATTCAGAGGCAGGGCAAGCGTCGCCTGGATGCGGCGGTCGTCATCGGCTGCCTACCCGCGGTGGGACTGTGCAGCGTGGCGAAGGTGCCGTACGCGGTGGACGAATACACGCTGGCCGGTGGGATCGCAGGCGAGCCCATCGAGCTGGTCAAGTGCGAGACGGTGGACTTAGAAGTACCCGCGACGGCCGAAATCGTCATCGAGGGGTGGGTGGACACCACCTTCCGCGAGAAGGAAGGGCCCTTTGGCGAGTACACCGGCTATATGGGCGGCCGGGTGATAAACCCGGTCTTCAACGTGACTGCCATCACCCACCGCAAGAATCCCATGTATCAGGCCTTTCTTAGCCAGTTCCCGCCCTCGGAGAGCAGTCTCATACGCAAGCTGTCCTACGACGCCGCCTACCTCAAGTTCTTGCAGCACGACTGCAACATCCCCGGTGTCCTCGACGTACAGCTGCACGAATCCACCGGCAGCTACGGTCTCATGGTGATACAGCTGAAGAAGACCCACCCGGCCCAACCCTGGCAGGCGCTGAACGCGGCCGTGGCTTTCGACCCCACCATCGGCAAGGTGATCGTCGCCGTTGACGACGATATCGACCCCAACGACGCCGACTCGGTGAACTGGGCCATGGCCTTTCGGATGCAACCCCATCTCGACACCCGGGTAACCACGGGCAAGGCCTCCATCCTCGATCCGTCCTCGGCTCCGCCCGACGCGTCGGTGGACGTGCAGCGCTTCCCGCCACCCGTAGGCACCTCATCTCTGCTCATCGACGCGACGAGGAAGTGGGGCTATCCGCCCACCTCGCTGCCGGCCAAGGAGTTCATGGACAAGGCTCTGGAGCGTTGGCAGGCGGAGGGCCTACCGGCTCTCACCCTCAAGAAGCCCTGGTACGGCAACGAGCTGGGCCACTGGACCGACGAGGAGCGCGAAGACGCCGCCAAGGCGATGCGCGGGGAATATCTGGATACCGGTAAGAAGCTGCAGGAGCATCGCGAGGAACTATAGAGGAGGGCACCAATGGCCGACCTGACTGTCGATTTCGCGGGTCTTAAGCTCAAGAACCCGTTCATCATCGCGTCGTCCGAGCTGACCAACAAGATAGAAAAGATCAAGATCGCCGAGGAGAACGGGGCGTCGGCGATCAGCACGAAACTGACCTTTCTCAAGGTGCCCCTCTACGCGCGGCCCTATCACATCATCGAGAGGGAAGGCGCATTCTACTCGCCCTCCGGCGAACGCATGTGGGTGGAGTGGACCCAGGAGCTGATCCAAGAGTGTAAGGAGCAGACCGACCTCAAGGTGATCGCCAACATGATGGGTCCGGGCGAAGACCTGGGGGGCTGGGCCAAGCTGGGCCGCATGCTGGAGGACTCCGGCGCGGATATGCTCGAGCTCAACATGTCTTGCCCAAACCTTGGTTTGATGGCGAAACAGCTGGGTATCGACGAGGAGCCCGAGCTGGGTGCCAGCATCGGCAAGGACCCTATTCTGGCAGGCGCGGTGGTCAAGGCGGTCGTGGATGCGGTCAAGATCCCGGTCATGGCCAAAATGACGCCCGAAGCCAACACCATGATGGTATCGAAGTCGGTAGAGAAGAATGGAGCGGCGGCTGTCTCGGCCATCAACTGCCCCCAGTCCCTGCCTCCGCTCGACGTCGACAATGGCGGGCGCCCGCTCTACCCTTCCACCAACAACCAGTCGTATGCCGGGCTGTGCGGCCCCTGGATCCGGCCGCTGGCCTACCGGCACGTCGCTCAGATGCGGACCGTCTGTCCCGACCTGCCCATCGCAGGGGGCGGCGGGCTGATGAACTGGCGCCACTCGGTGGAGATGATCATGTACGGCGCCACCACACTCACCTACTGCTCGCTGCTCTACCTGAAGGGCTACAAGGCCTTCATCAAGATCGAGCCGGGTATGCGCAAGTTCATGGACGAGCACGGCTACGAGACCCTGGCCGACATGCGGGGCATCGCGCTCAAGTACATCGTGACTCCGGGCGAGGTCGACTACATCCCCATGCTGCCCATGTTCGACCTGGAAAAGTGCAACGGCTGCGGGATCTGCGCCGCCCCCGGGCACTGTGAGTGCATCGAGATCATCGATAAGAAGGCCGTGATGATGAAGCCGAAGGAGTGCTACTCCTGCGCGGTCTGTTACTTCCTCTGCCCGAAGGACGCCATCACCATGAAGAACGCGGCGCTAGAGGACACCCGGGCCGGCATAGCGCTTCTACATAATTGACCGGCGGTCCTGGCTTGAAGCGACCGACAGGAGAGGATCGTGGGCGATGAAGACGTTTGAATACATGCGGCCGACGTCCGTGGAGGATGCCTGTGCCGCCCTGGCCCGAGCCGACGGCTCGGCGAAAGCCCTGGCCGGCGGCACCGATCTGCTGGTGCAGATGAAACAGGGGAGGCTGCAGCCGAACGCGCTGGTCAGCCTCCGCGATGTCGTTGGCCTGTCGTTCGTCCGACTGGAGGAAGACGGGGGGCTGGCGCTTGGCGCCGCCACCTCCTTGGCGGCCATTGAGAACTCCGCGACGGTGTTGGACACGTTCCCGGCTATCGCCGAGGCGGCCTCTCGGATCGGATCGGTGCAGGTACGCAGTCGGGCCACCGTGGGAGGCAACCTGTGCAACGCCGCCCCCTCGGCGGACATGGCGCCCATCCTGATCGCATACGGAGCCCGGGCAACCGTAAGCGATGGACACGCCGAGCGCACTCTACCGCTCGAGGATTTCTTCACGGGACCAGGGCAGACGGTACTCAGAGCGGGTGAACTGCTCAAGGCCATCACCGTGGCGGCGGCCCCCGCGGGGAGTTTCGCCACGTATAAGAAGGCCTACCGCTCAGCCATGGACATCGCCACCGTGGGCGTGGGGGTCATGGCCGTCTTCGCGCCCGTTCCCTCGCCCGGCGAGACCGGCCTGGCGTCCGCCGCGCCTGTTGTCCGGGAGGTACGGCTGGTCCTGGGAGCCGTCGCCCCCACCCCCATCCGTGCCCGCGCGGCGGAGCAACTATTGACCGGGCGGAGGCTCGACGAGGCGCTGATCGCGCAGGCGAGCCATACAGCTGCCGAAGAAGCCCGGCCCATAACCGATGTGCGCGCTTCGGCAGAGTATCGCACGATCCTGGTGGAGGTCCTGTCTCGAAGGGCCCTCTTGGCAGCCCGCGCCTGGGCCGAGAAGGGAGGACAAGGGTGAAGCGAGAGCTGCGTCTCACGGTGAACGGCGATGAGTACCATGTCCTTGTCGAGCCGCGCCGCACGCTGCTCGAAGTGATCCGGGAAGACATCGGGCTCACCGGCACAAAGAACGGCTGCGGCGCCGGCGAATGCGGCGCATGCACGGTGCTGCTCGACAACGAGGCGGTCAACTCTTGTCTGGTCCTGGCCCACGAGGCCGACGGCCAAGAAGTGGTGACCATCGAGGGCTTGGCCAGAGGTGGTGCGCTCCATCCGGTGCAAGAGGCCTTTGTCGAGCAAGGCGCGATCCAGTGCGGTTTTTGTACCCCTGGGATGGTGCTATCCACCGTGGCGTTGCTCGACCGGAATCCAGACCCGACCCGGGAAGAGATCCTCCACGGGCTGAAGGGCAACCTCTGCCGGTGCACCGGCTATGTGAAGATCATCGACGCTGTCGAAGCGGCAAAGTGCCTGCTGCGGGAGGGGGAGTCCCAATGAACACCTGCGTGATCGGAAAAGGACTACCCCGCATCGATGCGGTCCCCAAAGTGACCGGGGAAGCCCAGTACACCGTCGATCTCAAGATGCCGGGGATGCTCACAGGCAAGATCCTGCGCAGTCCACACTCCCACGCTCTGATCAAGTCCATCGACACCGCGGCCGCCAAGGAGCTCAAAGGCGTCCGGGCGGTCATCGCGGCGCAGGATGTCCCCGACAACCTCTTTAGCTTCTATCAGTGGCTGGCCGACAAGAACATCTTTTGCACGACCAGAGTGCGGTACGTGGGCGACGAGGTGGCGGCGGTAGCCGCCGTTGACGAGGACACTGCCGAGGAGGCCCTCTCCCTCATCAAGGTCGAGTACGAGCCGCTTCCCGCCGTCTACGACGTCGAGGAGGCGATGCGGCCGGGGGCGCCGCTGGTCCACGACGACAAGGAGAGCAACGTCACGTGGACCGTGCAGCGCCTATTTGGCGATCCGGATAAGGCCTTAGCGGAGTGCGATTTTGTGGTGGAGGGCAAGTACGTCACTCACCAGGTCGCTCATACCTGCATGGAGGTATCCAATTGCGTCGCCAGGTGGGACGTCAAAGACCGGCTGACGATCTGGACGAACACCCAGGCGCCTCACACTCAAAGGCAGGAAGTCGCCCGGACCCTGGGGATCCACAAGCGTAACGTGCGAGTGATCAACTCCTTTATGGGCGGCGGCTTCGGGTCTAAGCTTGTCATGGACATGAAACTGCCCATCGCGGCGGTCCTTTCCAAGATAACCGGCCGCCCGGTCCGCATCGTGAACACCCGAGCCGAGGAGTTCACCACCGCGAAGGCCCGCTATCCCTACACCATGTACCTGAAGACCGGAGCCAAGGATGGCCGAATCGTGGCCCGCGACCTGAAAGTCATCGGAGATGCCGGCGCGTACCACGACAAAGGTCCTGCCACCATCAACTTTGCCAGCATGATGTTCGGCACCCTCTACAACGTGCCCAACATGCGGTTCGAGGGTATGCTCGCCTACACTAACAAGGAGATGGGCACAGCCTTCCGTGGTTTCGGCAACCCGCAGGTGGCGTTCGCCACTGAGACTCAGCTCGACGAACTGGCGGAGAAGATGGGGATAGACCCGGTCGAGCTACGGCTCAAGAACTCCAACCAGGCCGGGGTGGAGACCGCGTGCGGCGCGGAGGTCTGTGGCTGCGGGATGACCGAGTGCATCACCGCGGCAGCCGACGGTATCGAGTGGGACAGGAAAAGGGGCAAGAAAGACGGCAAGACCCTGCGCGGAGTGGGACTGGCCAACATGGTCCACACTGGGGGCGGAGGGCGCTTCTATGGCTACAACTCGGCAGAGGCTTTCGTCAAGCTTTCCGACGAGGGAACGGTGACGTTGATCACTTCCGCTCTCGACATGGGGCAGGGATCGCACACGGCCATGGCCCAGATAGCGGCCGAAGAACTGGGCGTGCGTCTGGCCGACATCAACGTGCTCTCCCACGACACCGACCTCACCCCGTACGACCTAGGTTCGTGGGGAAGCCGGGCCACCTATATGAACGGCAATGCCGTATTGGCCGCCGCCCGCGACGCGCGACGCGCGGTCGGCGAGGCGGCCGCCGAGATGCTGGAGGCCGATACCAAAGACATCGTGGTCGAGGAAGGGATGGTCTGGGTCGAGGGCTCGGATGAGAAGCATGACCTGGCGGAGATCGTTGAGCACGCGGTCAACGCGCACGGCGCTCCCATCTCCGGGACGGGGAAATTCGTCGACAAGCTCCCAGCGGGGTACACGATTCCGACGGCCTTCATCAAGAACATCCCCTGCTTCTCGTTCGGCACTCAGGCAGCCGAGGTAGAAGTCGACCCCGAGACCGGCCAGGTGCACGTGCTGCGAGTGGTCGCCGCTCACGAGACAGGGACGACCATCAACCAGACGATGGCCGAGGGACAGATAGAAGGCGGCGTGGTCCAAGGGATCGGCTACGCTCTCGTGGAGGAGCTGGTTCGTGCCGATGGGAAGATCCTTAACGACAGCTTCCTCGACTATAAGATCCCCAATATCGGGGACGTTCCCGAGATCAAAGCCATCTGCATCGAGAGTCTGGGGACGAACGGACCGTACGGCGCTAAAGGCATCGGGGAGCCGGGGCTGGTCCCCACCGCTCCGGCGATCGCCAATGCAGTGTACGACGCGATAGGAGTGCGGTTTCACGAGTTGCCCATCACCCCGGACAAGGTCCTTCGGGCCTTGCAAGAGGCGGGAAGATCGAAGTAGGAATGCAGACCACCGCGCGCGGCACGCTTTCCGGCGCTCTCGATCTCGGGCTCCGGGAGCTGGTGGCGATGGTGGGCGGAGGAGGCAAGACCGGCGCGCTCCGGCTGCTGGCCGGGGAGTTGGCGGCGACCGGCAGCAAGGTGATCGTGGCAACGACCACGGCCATGCTCCTCCGGGAACTGGTCGCAGCAGGCTCGGTGGTTCTGGAGGCAGGCATGCCGGCGCTGGTCGGTGGGCTGAGGAGGGCTCTGACCGAGCAGAGAATCGTGGGAGCCGCCGCGGCGCTTGGTGTGGATGGCAAGGTCATAGGTCTATCTCCCACGACGGTCGACGAACTTTGGGCGAGGGGCACAAATACCTTGGCCGACTATCTTATCGTGGAGGCGGATGGTAGCCGAGGCAAGCCTCTCAAGGCTTTTGGGCCCCACGAACCCAAGGTGCCGTCCGCGGCCACCATCATCGTGCAGGTGGCGGGTTTGGATGCGATCGGGACGCAGCTCGACGACGAGCATGTGCATCGCGCCGAGCTGATAGCGACTACGCTGGACGTGCCGCTCGGCTCGACAGTGACGTCAAGCGTGTTCGTGGGATGCCTGCGCGAACAGGTGCGGTACCTTGCCCAGCGCTGGGGGTCGGCGCGCATCGTCACGGTGCTGAACAAAGCCGAGGGGTTACAGAGAGTACGGCTCGGGCTCGAGGTGGCGTCAGACCTGCTTGGGACGCCCGAGGATGGGGGTGATCGGCCTGTCACGGAGGCTGTGGTGGTCGCGAGCCTGAATGAAGGGCGGTTCATCCGCGTGTGCTCGGCGAAAGGACAATGAGTGTGGTCGGCGCGGCCGGTCAGGAAGGGACGCGGGCCATTGCCACCGAAGTCTCGGTTGCGGCGATCGTCTTGGCGGCCGGATTGTCCACTCGCATGGGCGAGCAGAAGGTCCTGCTACCGTTGGATGGGCGCCCGTTGGTGCAGTGGGTGGTCGATGCCGCCTTGCGGTCTCGTGCCGCGAAAACGATCGTGGTAGTTGGCCATGAAGCTGGGCTGGTGGTCGAGGTCCTGGAAGGTCGACCGCTGACAGTGGTCGTGAACTCTGATTACGAGCGAGGGATGAGCACCTCGCTACAAGCCGGGGTCCGAGCGGCCGGCGATGGATGCGATGCCGCGATCTTCCTGCTAGGCGACCAACCGTTCGTCACCTCCGCATTGGTGGACCGGCTGATCGATCGGTTCGCCGAAACGAGGAGCGCGGTGGTCCGGCCGTTGGTGGGTGACCAGCCGGCCAATCCGGTACTCATGGGCGCGGTTCTGTTCCCGGAGATCCTCGCTCAGCGCGGAGACGTGGGGGGCCGCGAGATCGTCGCGCAGCACGCGGGCGAGATCTGTTTGGTGCCGGTCGACGACCCCCGAGTTATTGTGGATATAGACTCACCTGGTGACTTCGCGGCGGCGAGGGGGAGCACATGAGAGCAGCGGAACTCTACGCGAAGATAGCCGAACTCACCCAGCGGGGTGCCCCATTCGTCGTAGCCACCATCACCGATGTCTCGGGCTCTAGCCCCCGAGGGGTAGGTACCAAGATGATCGTCGTGGGCAATGGGACCACTATTGAGACCATAGGGTGCGGTGCAGCGCCTGAAAGATCGGCCGCCGCGAAACCGGCTGCCCGTTGAGAGGTGCTGTTGACAGCGGGCTTGTTTGGGCGGGACGGCCGTTGGCGCTCGTGAAGGGAGCCGGCGATCTTGCCACCGGGGTGGCGTTACGTCTCTTCCGGTCGGGATTCGCCGTGGTCATGACCGAGATCGCCAGCCCCACGGTGGTGCGGCGCACGGTCGCTCTCGCTGAGGCCGTCTACGAGGGGCGAACGACCGTCGAGGGGATAGAGGGGGTCCGAGCCGCAGGAGTGGGCGAAGTCGGGCGCCTGCTCGGGCAAGGGGCGATTCCCGTCCTTGTTGATGCGCAGGCCGCTATCCGAAATGAGATCGGGCCTGTCCTTGTGGTAGATGCCATCATCGCAAAGCGAAACCTGGGTACGCACATCACCGACGCTCCCGCAGTTGTGGCGCTGGGACCGGGTTTCATCGCCGGTCGTGACGCGCACGTAGTGGTCGAGACCAAGCGGGGCCACACTTTGGGCAGGGTTATCACGGAGGGTGAAGCTCTATCTGACACGGGCGTGCCCGGGGAAGTGGGCGGCTACGGAGAGGAGCGGGTGCTCCGTTCCTCCGGCGCCGGCGTGTTCCGCGGCGCTCATGAGATCGGCGACCACGTGAGCTTAGGCGAGATAGTGGGTCATGTCGGGGACTCTCCGGTCCGCGCGCGACTGGACGGGGTGTTGCGCGGCCTGCTGCGCTCGGGGCTCGAGGTAACACCAGGTTTCAAAGTGGGCGACGTGGATCCCCGGGCTACCCGCGAGCATTGTTTTCTGGTCTCAGACAAAGCCCTGGCCATAGCGGGGGGTGTCCTCGAAGCCGCCTGCGCCCTCTTGGGGGGCGTAAGGTTTCCAGTCGACCACAGGTTCGAAGGAGGTCTGCAGTGAAGTCCTACACCACACTCATCAAGGGCGCCCGATTGGTCGTTGAAACCTGCTTCGCCGTGAAGGCGGGCGACGCGGTGCTTGTCATCTGTGACGAGGACCACCGGCGCGAAGCGGAGGCCATGGCTGGAGTAGCGGTATCCTTGGGCGCCTATCCGGTAGTCGCCGACATCTCCCATCACGTCAGCTCGGCTTTGGTGTCGATGAAGGTCCCCATGGAGCCGGCCAGGAACCTGGCTGCGGCCATGGAAGCTTCGGACGTCATCATCATCACCACCAACCTGGAGTGGGCCAACCGGTTCGCCCACGTGAACCCCGTGGCTGCCAGCGTGAAGAAAGGGGCCAAGATCGGCTCGGTGGAGGAGGGTATGGCCGACTGGGACCTCACCAAGGCCGAGATCGACCAGACCGTCGCCCGGGCGGAAAGGCTGATGGCCGCGCTGGAGGGCGTGGAGTGGGTGCGGATCACGAACCCGGCCGGCACCGACGTGAAGGTCTGCATCAAAGACCGTCCTCCGCTCAAGGTGGTGCCCATCAAGGGTGCCGGGGAGATGATGGGTCCAGTTCCCCTATGGGGCGAAGTGGCGTACGCCGCCGTTGAGGACAAAACCGAGGGCATTATTGTCGTCGACGGCATCATGCTGGGCGTGGGCGTCTTCGGGTCGCTCAAAGACACCATTACTTGGGTCATCAAGGACGGCCGAGCAGTGGAGATCACCGGCGGCGTCGAAGCCGAACGACTGCGCACCGTGGTGGCCGGCTCTGACGAGAATGCCAACGTTGTGGCCGAGTTCGCCATGGGCACCAGCACCAAGTCGCCACGGGGCTCCGCGTCGGAAAAGGGCCTATTGGGGACCGTTCACTTCGCCCTGGGCGACAACTCCCACTGCTATCCCGGGGGCTGCAGCCACAGCAGTCTGCACCTCGACGGCAACCTCCTGAATGTGACCGTGGAGACCGGTGACGGCCGGGTGCTGATCAAAGACGGGGAACTGGTGATCTAGATGGGCGCCGAAAAAGGGGATGGCAGCAACATGGACGTCGCGGCCGCACTCAAGAAGATATCGGTGGTCGACCTGAGCGAGGGCAAGCGCACCGACTTGCCCGATGGTAGCTGGGTATGTGAGCTGGCCTCCGGGCCTCTGAACGGGGCCGAACGGACCACAATGGGCTTCTCCACCTGGAAGCCGGGCGCTTCCACCAGACAGATGGTGCACGAGACCGAGGAGATGGCCTTTATCGTGTCCGGGGAAGGAAAGCTCTCGGTTGGGGACAAGTTCGTCTCGTACAGGGCCGGGCAGGGCGTGCTCATCCCGGCGGGAGTTCCGCATGGGGTGGTCAACGACTCGGACCAGGACTTGACCATGGTCTACATCTTCTCCTACCCGGAGTATCCGCCGACCAAGGCGGCGACCGAGTAGGGACATCCTACCCCTGGCACAGGCGGAGGATCAGGTCCCGGTAGATGCCCACGCATCGATGTAGATCGTTGACGGGCACGTGCTCGTTCGGTTTGTGGATGTTCCCCGCTGCCTGCCCGGGGCCGAAAATGACGGCGTCCATGCCCGCTCCTTGATACACGGGAGCCTCGGTGGTCCCACTCTTGAACTCCGGTTCCAGAAGGAGTCCGCGCACGCCTAGCTCCACCATCAGGGCCGACAGCAATCCCGAATCCTCCGCAGCACTGAAGGGGGCACTATCGAGGATCCTCTCAGTGCGGAGCCGCAGCACCTCCCAGTGGGGCGGGCTCGTCGTCTCAAGGGCCCGCAAAGCGGCTTCGTGCGCGTCGAGGGCCTCGCGCGAGATCTCACCCGGCACCCGGCGCACATCGACGGCGTATGACAAACGTGCGTGCTCCAGGCGGACTAGGCCGTTGTTGACCGTGCTGTAGGGGGGGTCAAAGCCGGGGATCTCGTGAACCCGGAGCTTCCTTTCCAGGATGCGCGTCAGGGAATGGATTGCGAAAAGCAGGCGGTTCAGGTCCGGCGACCAGACCGCATCGCCGGAGACCGGGACCGGCTCGACCGCGCACGTGATCCCGGAGGTGGCCGCCGAGGGAGTGAGCAGCCGCCCGACCTGGGGCGCTTCGGCGGCCGCTATCACAGCTTCGCAACGGGCCGCCACCTTGTTCGTCGCGTCGCCACCACGGACCGCGAGGACCGCCAATGCACTATCCCGCGAGTCGGGGTCTCTCCAGGACGCATGCCCGTCGCAGGCCTGGGCGTCCGCACCGACGCTCGTGCCCCGTGCCATTGCCGCTAGTGCGTCGAGACAAGCGCTGTTGGCCGATGCCCCACGATGCGGTTGCGACGAGTGGGCGGCGATCCCCACGAAGGTCAGGCGCCAGCAGGGCAGCCTGGGCAGCGGATGGGGTGCCGGGTCGGTCCCCTCCGTGCAGAACTCCACGTAGCCCTTGTGAGCCGTGCAGGGTCGCAGTCGAGTGGGCTCGCCCACCAGCACTCGGCGCGGGACGGCCGTGCCGTCCCGCGCCCCCAACTCGCGGACCAGGAGTTTCGCTCCATGGCGGCCGGTCTCTTCTCCGTAGGTACAGGCCAAGGCCACGTTGTCGCGGAACGCCACATCGCGGAGCGCCTCCAAAGCCAGCAGCTTGCAGAGCAGGTCGAGCTTAACGTCGGCGGTGCCTAGGCCGTAGAGCAGGCCGTCGCGCTCTGTGAGAGCGAAGGGGTCGCCTCCCGTGGCCGTCCACAGTGAATGGTCCCCGGGAGGGACTGTGTCGGTGTGGGTGGCCAGGAGAAGCGTGTCCCGGTCGAGGGGACGGCGGGAGGCCACCAGGTTGTACTGGCGCACACCGTCGCGGGTCTCTTCCTGTAGTGATGTCTCCAAACCGGCCAGATGGCACAGAGGCAGAAGGAACTCGATCAGCTCGAGGTTGGAATGCGCCGAGCTGGTATCGAAGGCGATCATCCGTCTAGCGAGTGACTGAAGATCGAAGGTCATGATCCGAGCCGTCCTTTCGCCATCGGGCCAGGTGGTCAGAGGTCGCTATCCACCGTTCTTGGCCCGCGATGGCTGGTCGTGCTTGAATGTAAGCCGGAAGGGAGGGTTTTGCAAGATGAGCCTGCGGCCATGAGAGCGTGGCGGCCCCGAGTTTGGCGGTCGGGCAGGCCGTGCGCTCTTGCCGGGCTCACGCTGACCTTGGTGATCGCGGCCGCCGCGGCGATCGGGTGTGGCGCCGGTTCGGCCTCCTCCTCAGCCATGATGGAGGCCTACTTCCGGGCTCATCCCGCCTTCGTCGACGGACCCCTGCAGCCGGCCCCGACCACGGTGGAGAAGATCCTGGCCGACATCCGCGCCGGCCTAGACCCCGATCGCGAGATCTGGCTTCCCGGGTATCTTTCGGACGGATTCGTGCTCGCGGCGCCCTACAACGGCGATGGCAGCGGCTCCGCCTATCCCAATCCACACGCATGGGGTCGGGGCTACGGCGTCACATATACTGATGGCGCCGGCTACATCATGGTGATGGCTAACTCCGACGATGATCTCTCCCAAGGCGAGTGGATACCGCTCGCAGAGACCATGGCCGGGCGCCATCTGCGCCTGCAGCGGGGTCCCGGTATCGTAGTGGTTGCCACTGCCGACGACGGCGGAGTCGCTCTCCTCGTGTCGGGAGGAGGTTTTGCCGGCGACCATCTGGCGGCCGAGCTCGTCCGCGTGGCGGAGAGCCTGGTTCGTCGCTAGCCTAGGCGTCCCGCTTGCCACCGCCGAGAAGTGATCTACGCGCGACTCCCCGCCTGACGCGACATCGAGTTCTCCCATAAACTCCCTGTAAAATAGCGTGTTAGGGAATACTGTCTGGCCCCCGTTCTGTTTGTGATGCCTTTCCCTAACTGGTATACTTGCTCACCGGTGCCGCGCCAGCCCGCCCGCTCATTTCTCGCAGACTGTTGCTGGTCGCGGCCCCGTGCACGTTGCCGGCAATCTTTCCGGATGAGGAGGATTGGTTTTGATCCGATACGACGCACCACAGGCCGCGTTCTATCGGGAGAAGTTGATCGAGAGGGTCCAGGCGGATACTCGAGACTGCTACCAGTGTGGCAATTGCTCCGCCGGCTGTCCGGCCGCTTTTACCTTCGATTACGCTCCCAACCAGGTGATGCGGATGCTTCAGGTAGGCCTGGTCGACAGGGTGCTGGACTCTAAGGCGGTCCAACTGTGCGTCCAATGCCTCACCTGTACGGCGCGCTGCCCGCGGAATATCGATATCGCCGGCATCTTCGAAGACCTTAGGAGCGTCACCGCCGCCCAGGAACGAGAGGTGCCCGAGTACGCGAAGACCTTCAACAAGGCCTTCATGGGCTCCGTAGCCCGTTTCGGGCGACTGCCCGAACTCTACATGATGGGAATGTTCTATCTAGGCACCATGAAGCCCAAGATGGCCATGGGAGACGCCGGGCTGGCCATCCCCATGCTGACCAAGGGCAAGATGCAGTTCATCCCCCGTAAGGCCAAGGGCGCGGATGAGGTGTCCCGCATCTACAAGAAGACTATGGGGATAGCGCGGGCTCGCCAGAAGGCCGAGGCTAAGATCATGGGTTCGGCCGCCAAAGCGGCGGCCGCCGGCGCCGTGGCCGAGGGCGCCGCGGGGTTGGGCGCCGCCGGTCGCGGCCCCGGTCCGGGGAACGAGGCGGCCGGATGAGCCTCGCCTACTATCCCGGCTGTTCACTCCTTCATTCCTCCGCCGAGTTCGACCGTTCGACCCGCAAGGTACTTGCTGCGCTGGGGGTGGAATACAAGGACGTGCCCGACTGGACCTGCTGTGGCTCCACGCCGGCTCACATGATGGACCACCTGCTCGCCCAGTCTCTGGCCGCGCGTAATTTGCGCCAGGCTGCCGAAGTGGGCGACCAGCTGCTGGCTCCGTGCGCCTCCTGCTACCAGCGACAGAAGAACGCCGAGATTGAGATTCATAAGAGCGACGCGTTCCGGGCGCAGGTGAACGCGGTCCTCGACAAGCCGTACACCGGCCACGTGATCGTCTACGCGCTGCCCGAATACTTGATGAAGTTTGTGGGGGAGGAGAAGATCGCTTCTCTGGTTAAAGCCGATCTGTCCCAGCTCAAGGTGGTGCCGTACTACGGGTGTCTGCTGGGCCGGCCGAGCGAGCTCACCGGCGAATGCGACAACGAGCAACCCATGATGATGGACATGCTGCTCGAAGCCGCGGGCGTCGACGTCAAGTGGTGGAACTATAAGACCGAGTGCTGCGGCGCCAGCGGGGGCATGCCCAAGATGGAGATCCAGCGGCGGCTCAGCGGCAAGGTGCTGGGGCAAGCGAGGGCCGCCGGTGCCGACGCCGTCGTGGTCTGCTGCCCGCTCTGCCATGTCAATCTGGATCTGAAGCAGTCCCAGATCAACAGCTACCTGGGCACCGACTACGAGATGCCCATCCTCTACTTGCCGCAGGTACTGGGACTGGCTTTGGGCCTGAGTGCCGACGACGTCATGCTGGGCAAGAACATGGTCGATCCGGCGCCGCTGATCAAGAAGGCCGTCGCCGAGGCGGCCCGGATGAAGGCTGAGGAAGAGAAGAAGGCGGCCGAGAAAGCGGCGAAAGCGGCGGCTCGCGAGGCCGAGGCGGCGGACGCGGAGGTCGCCGCCGCAGCCCAGGTCGCCGCCGCAGCCCAGGTCGCGGCCGGCGCCCCGGAAGACGGGGTCGCGGAGGCGAAGTCATGAGAATAGGAGTCTTCGTCTGCCATTGCGGCACCAACATCGCCGCCACCGTCGACGTCGTGAGTGTGGCCAAGCGGGCGCTCGGCCTCAAGGATGTGGTGCACGCCGAGGACATAATGTACACATGCGCCGAACCGGGCCAGGCCGCAATCCGGAAGGCGATCGAAGATAAGAAGCTCGATCGCGTAGTCGTTGCTGCCTGCTCCCCCCACATGCACGAAATGACCTTCCGGCGCTGTGTCGACAACGGGGGCCTCAACCCCTACCTGTTCGAAATGGCCAACATCCGCGAGCACTGCTCCTGGATCCACACCGACATCCCCGTGGCCACCGAGAAGGCCTGGGACCTCGTCAAGATGGCCGTGGCCAAGGCGCGCCGGCTCGAGCCGTTGTGGTCCAACGAGGTGGAGGTCAACAAGGACGTTCTGGTCATCGGCGGCGGGGTCGCCGGCATCCAGGCGGCTCTTGACCTAGCCGACGCCGGCCTCAAGGTGACCATCGTCGAGAGGGAGACCACCATCGGCGGGGTCATGGCCAAGCTCGACAAGACCTTCCCCACCATCGACTGCTCGGCCTGCATTCTCACGCCCCGCATGGTCGACTGCGCCCAGCACGAGAACATCGACGTTATGGCGTATTGCGAGGTCGACAGAGTGTCGGGCTACGTGGGCAACTTCACTGTCGACGTCCGCAAGAAAGCGGCCATGGTCGATTGGACCAAGTGCGTCGGGTGCGAGATCTGTGTTCAAAAATGTCCGGCGAAAGCCCCCGACACCTTCAATGTGGGGTTGGAGCCTACCAAGGCTATCTACATCCCCTTTCCGCAGGCCGTGCCCAAGCGGGCGGCCATCCAGGTCGAGCACTGCCGGTGGTTCACCCAGGGCAAGTGCCGGGTGTGCGAGAAGGTCTGCCCGGCCGACGCAGTGGACTACGAGCAAAAAGAAGAGACGGTCCAGAAGCGGTTCGGTGCCATCGTGGTGGCCACCGGCCTGGAAGTGTTCCCCTGGGAGGAGTACTACCACGAGTACGGCTCTGGCAAGATCAAGGACGTCATCTCCGGCCTGCAGTACGAGCGCATGCTGAGCGCGTCAGGCCCGTATGGGGGTCACGTGCACCGGCTCTCCAATGGTGAGGGTCCCAAGACGGTGGTCTTCATCCAGTGCGTGGGCTCCCGGGACGATTCGGTCGGCCGTCCGTACTGCTCCAGCGTGTGCTGCATGTACACGGCCAAGCAGGCGCTGCTGACCAAGGACCACTGCGGCATGGACACCGAGGTATACGTGTTCTATATCGATATCCGCGCCACGGGCAAGGGCTACGAGGAGTTCGTCAAGCGCGTGCAGACCGAGTTCGGTGTCAAGTACGTGCGCGGCCGGGTCTCCAAGCTCTACGAAGAGGAGGGCAAGGTCATGGTGCGGGGCTTCGACACCTTGCTGGGCGAGCAGGTGGAGATAGCCGCCGACCTGGTGGTGCTCGCGAGCGGCATCATGGCTGCCAACGGCGCCAAGGAACTCGCTCAGAAGCTCAGCGTCTCGTATGACGAGTTCGGCTTCTTCAAAGAAGGTCATCCGAAGCTCCGTCCGGTGGAGACCAACACGGCCGGCGTGTTCCTAGCCGGCGCGTGCCAGGCGCCCAAAGACATTCCTGCTACGGTGGCGCAGGCCTCCGCCACGGCCTCCAAGGTCATAGGCCTGCTGGCCAATGACAAGCTCAAGACCAGCCCCATGATCGCCATCGTCGGCCAGAAGGATTGCGTGTCCTGCTGGAAGTGCATCGATGTGTGTCCGTTCGGCGCTCCGGAGCGGCAGGAGGTTCGCCCTGGCGAGCTCAAGAGCCACGTGATCGAGACTGTCTGCCAGGGCTGCGGCGTGTGCGTCGCCACCTGTCCGGTGAACTGCATCTCGCTCAAGGGCTTCTCCACCGACGCCGTCCTCGACCAGATCGAGGAAGCCCTCCTCTCATAGAAAGGCGGTGAAGATGGCCGAAGAGACACAGACATCACAAGCGGGCGCCCAAGCCGCCGGCGCGGCCCCGAGCGCCGCGCCCGGCGACAGCCCCACAGTCGGCACGGCCGCCTCGGGAGGCCCGCGCCCGGTGAAGATCATCGGCATTGTCTGCAACTGGTGCAGCTACGCCGGCGCCGATACCGCCGGTGTCGGCCGTTTTCGGCAGCCGGCCAACATTCGCCTGGTGCGCGTGCCCTGCACCGGGCGCGTCGACCCGCTGTTCGCCCTCAAGGCGTTCGAGAAGGGCGCCGACGGCGTGCTCATCAGCGGCTGCCACCCTGGCGACTGTCACTACTCCGAGGGCAACTACTACGCCCGGCGCAAGTTCGAGCTGCTCGAGCGGATGATCCACCATCTAGGCATCCCTAAGGAACGCTTCCAGTGGACCTGGGTCTCGGCTTCCGAGGGCCAGCGCTGGCAGCAGGTGGTCACCGACTTCGTCGCCGGGGTGGAGAAGCTCGGACCCCGCAAAGGGAGAGCCCTGTGAGCCGGCAGGACCACATCCGGGAATTCGCGACGGCAGCTCTGGCCGCCGGCCGGGTGGATTACGTCATCGGCTGGAAGTACGGGTACAACCAGTCTGAGGTCGTGCCCGCGTTCGTCAAGGACCCGGCCGACGTTGACCAGTTGGTGTGGAACCCGCTCTGCCACCACAACCTCGTGACGTTTCTCAAGCGCAAGATGCCCGACCCGCTCGACGCGAAGATCGGCGTGTGTGTCAAGGGGTGCGACAGCCGCACCCTGGTGGCTCTGCTGCAGGAGGAGCTGGTTGACAAGGACCGGATCTACGTAATTGGCGTGCCCTGCGACGGCGTCGTCGACCGCCGCAAGCTGGAGAAGGAGTTCGCCGACGAGATGATCCACATCTCTTTCTCCGATGGGAAGGTGGGCGTCACCACCCGGAACGGGGAGACGAAAGAATTTGACAAAGACGCGGTGCTGCTCGATGTGTGCCGTCTCTGTCGCTACCCTAACCCGGTATACGCGGACGACACCGCCGGTCCCCCGGTGGCTGAGCCCGATCGCAAGCACACGGCGCCCGACTGGACCGATATCGCAGAGTACGAGAACCTATCCGACGATGACAAGCAGGCCCTCCTGGAGCAGATTTACGCAACCTGCATCCGCTGTTTCGCTTGCATCAATGTCTGCCCGGTGTGCTTCTGCTGGGACAAGTGCGTGAACCGTTCCCGCCAGCCCGAGCTGGTAAGCCAGAAGGTCGGGCCCAAGGAGAACCTCCTGTTCCAGATGGTGCACATGTTCCATGTGGCCGGCCGCTGTCCGTCGTGTGGCGCCTGCGACCGGGCCTGTCCGGTGGAGATACCGCTTTACCTGCTACACCGGAAGATGAACAAGGAACTCTACGACATGTTCGCTTTCGAGCCGGGCGTGAAGCTGGATGAGAAGCCGGTGCTCCAGGTGTTTGATATCAAAGACCAGTTCGGCGAATGAAAGGAGGGACGATGGCGATCAAATACCTAAGCGGAGATCAGCTGCCGGCCTTCCTAGGCTATGTTGCCGAGAAGGCCCGCGTGGTGGCGCCGATCAAGTCCGACGGTGTGGTGCAGTTCCAGCCCTGGGCGCCCGGCAAGGACGTGGAGCTCGATGTGCTGCTGGCCAAGCAGTCGCCCAAGGCGTTCGTGTTCTTACAGAGCGAAACCTACCTGAAGTTCGGCTATCGGATGGAGGAACCGTCGGAGGTGACCGGCGACGCGGCCACCGACGGCGCCGAAGGCGGAAACGCGGCGACCGAGGCGGCGATCCCGCACGAGACGGTAGAGGTTGAAGCCCTGAACGAGGCCTCGGCCCAGGTGATTTTCGGCCTGCGCCCCTGCGACGCCCGGGGCTTCGTGCAGATGGACAACGTGTTTGGCGGCTACGGCGGCTTCTACTTCGATCCGCTATACAATGCCCGGCGGGAGGCGACGACACTTCTAGCCGTCACTTGCCGCGATCCCCGGTCGACCTGTTTCTGCACGGCTATCGGGGGGTGTCCGGCGGGCCGCGAAGGCGTGGATGCGCTCTTCACCCAGGTGGTCGGGGGCTACACGGTAGAAGCGTTCACCGATAAGGGTGAAGCCACACTTGGTTTCTCCGCTCTTGCCGATGCCAGCGACGCCCAGGCGGGCGAAGCGGCCGAGGTGAAGGTTCAGGCGACCACAAAGGTCGACGTCCCCTTCACCCTTGAAGGCATCCGGGACAACCTGCGCGCCAACTTCGAGGGCCAAGCTTGGCACGATCTGCACATGCGCTGTATCTCCTGCGGCACATGCACCTACGTGTGCCCCAACTGCTACTGCTTCAACGTCGGCGACGAGCTGGTGGAATGCGCCGGCGAGCGCTACCGCACCTGGGATAACTGCTTCAATCCTCTCTACACGGAGGAGACCTCGGGTCACAACCCGCGGGAGGCCAAGTTTAGCCGCTTCCGCAACCGTTTCAGCCACAAGTTCTGGTACTACCCAGACAAGTACGACAGCCTGCTCTGCTCTGGCTGCGGCCGTTGCATCGTGCACTGTCCCACCCGCATCGATATCCGCGAGGTGCTCCGAGTGATGGGTTCGCCGGCCACTGTGGCGGGTGGGAGCTCGCTTGCGGCGCACGGCACGGCGCCAGCCCCGTCCCAGGCCGCCGACGGTGAGGAGACCTAGATGGCCGGCAACGGCAAGACCCGCCTGACTTCGGCAGACGTCGTCGCCGGCGCCAGCACCGCTCGCGCAGGCAAGCTGGGTGGCAATCCCTACCTGCCCGAGATCGCCACCGTGATCAAGATCATCGAGGAGACTCCCAACATCAAGACGTTCCGGATGCGCTTCGACGATCCCGCGGTCCGGGCGGACTTCTCCTTCCTTCCCGGGCAGGTGGGCCAGTTGGGCATCTTCGGCGTGGGTGAGTCGACCTTCGCCATCACCTCCAGGCCCTCCGAGAAGGGTTTCATCCAGTTCTCCGTGATGAAGGCGGGCGAGGTCACCAGAGCCCTCCACAATCTATCCGAAGGCGACAAGGTAGGCATCCGCGCCCCTATGGGCTGCGGCTTCCCGGTGGACGCCTGGAAGGGCAAGAAGATCCTCTACGTCATGGGCGGCATCGGTTCGGCGGCGCTCAAAGCCACTATCGAATACACTTTGGAGCACCGCGCCGACTACGAGGGCATCTCCATCCTCTACGGCGCCACGGCTCCGCAGAACTTCACCTACCAGTACGACATAGAGGACTGGCAGAAACGGGACGACATCGATCTGGTGCTCACCATCGACCGGGAGTGTGACGGCTGGCAGTGCGACGTGGGCCTGGTGCCGCACGTGCTCGAGCGCATGAATCCCGATCCCGCCAACACGATAGCCATTACGTGCGGTCCACCCATCATGATCAAGTTCGCACTCATGAGCTTCCAGAAGCTGGGCTTCACGGATGAGCAGACGTTCACAACGCTAGAAAAGCGCATGAAATGCGGGATCGGCATCTGCGGCCGCTGCAACGTGGGTCCGAAGTACGTGTGCGTGGACGGCCCCGTCTTCTCGCTGGCCGAACTCAAGGAGCTGCCGGACGAGCTGTAGGCCCGGGCAAGTTCTTGCGCTGCCTCCCCCCGAGGGGGTGCCGAAAGGCGCCCCCTTTCCTTTCCCCGATGATATGATGCTAAGGCACCAATACAGCAAAGCATCGAAACACCCACCTCCTTAGTCTGTGAGGGGGGAAGCGAGCGGGCGCGATACCTGGGGGTGGGACCACGGGAAAGGACCGTCATGCCACGTATGACAATAACTCTGAGTGAAGAGCGACAACGTGCGGTGAAGGAGGCGGCAGCCCGGCGGGGCACGACCATCACGGCACTCATCGACGAAAGTCTTGAACTGATGGGCATTCGCACGCGAGAGAGTGCAGAACAGATTGTGGCACGAGCGCGGGCGAGCTCCGGTCTGAGTGACGACGAGGCCACGAGCCTGGCTTTGCGCGAGACGGCGGCGGCGCGCGCCCAGCGCTCCTGATGATCCTTGCGCTGGTCGACACCAACGTGGTCGTGAGCGGTGTGCTCGCGGGTGTGGGAGAATCGCCAAACCGTCGTATTTTGGATGCAATGGTGGCAGGCACTTTGAGGTTCGTTCTCTCTGAGGCGCTGCTCGTCGAGTACCGGCAGGTGCTGCTGAGACCCGCCATCGCGCAGCGGCATCGACTCACCGCTGTCGAGGTGGACGTGCTCCTCGAAGCCTTGGTCGTGAACGCAAGTATTCGCGAACCGCTCCTGGTCCACGAGGGAGACCCGCAGATCGCCGGTGACGAGCACCTGGTCGCTCTGCTTCGAGCCGTGCCCGAGGCGGTCTTGATTACGGGAGATCATCAACTGGCCCAGGCCGTGGGTCCCCGTTACACGGTGGCAACGCCGGCTATGTTCGCATCGACTATTGGCTGAACTTGAGCGACTCTGCAGAAGCGCAGGAAGGGAGTCACGGGCATTCGCGGCCGCTGCAACGTGGGAAACAAGACATCTTGGAGGCGCAACCGGTGAGTGAGTCGAAGTTCACCGCTTGGATGCTCTACGAAGGCGCTGGGAAGCCGATCTTGCAGCTGGAAGAGCTCCGGCGGGAGGACCTGCCCGGCGGCGACGTCCTGGTCGAAGTGTATTGGTCGTCCCTCAATTACAAGGATGCGTTGGCTGTCACCGGTCGGGGCAAGATAGCTCGTCGCTTCCCGCTCGTGCCCGGGATCGACCTCGCCGGGGCGGTGAAGGAGTCCTCCTCACCCGAGTTCAAGCCGGGGGACGAGGTGTTGGCCTGCTCCACCGGGGAGATTGGGGTGACGGGCTGGGGCGGCTACGCCGGGTTTGCTCGAGTGCCGGCCACATCGCTCGTGCCCGTGCCGCCCACGCTGGGGATGCGGCGGACCATGGCCATAGGCACCGCGGGATACACGGCAGCCCTCGCTGTGAATGCGCTCCTGCAGGCGGGAATCGTACGTGAGCCGGACAAGCCGGTATTGGTGACCGGCGCGAGCGGAGGGCTGGGCGGGGTTGCCATCATGCTGCTTGCGGGGGCCGGCTACAAGGTGGCGGCCCTGACCGGCCGAGCAGAGAACGGCGAGTATTTGCGTCGCCTAGGGGCCGCTGAGATCATTCCCCGCTCGGAGCTGGAAGAGCCGTCTCGACCGTTGGGATCGCAACGCTGGGCGGGCGCAGTAGACGCCGTCGGCGGGAGCATTCTTGCCCGGGTCCTGGCGGAGACGTGGTACGGAGGTAGTGTTGCCTCCTGCGGACTTGCGGCAGGCAGTGAGCTTCACATGACGGTGATGCCGTTCATTCTGAGGGCGGTGAATCTTCTGGGCATAGATGCCGTGTTCGCTCCGGAAGCCCCCCGGCGGCGGGCTTGGGACCTGCTCGCCGGTCTGCCTTGCGACCTGCTCGACGAGATGACGGGCGAGGCCGCGCTCGGCGAGCTCCCCGGGCTGGCCGAAAGGCTGCTTGCCGGGCAGGTCAGGGGACGGATTGTCATCGACGTGCGCCGGTGATGCCACGCGACCTCGTATATAGACGCCGCTCACCGAGAGGAGTGGAATGAATCAGCTGCCCCCAAGAATGCAGGACCAGCTCTACCACGACATGATCCTGCCCGACGAAGTGCGGGGCATCCGGAACAAGGTCCGGGCGTTTGCCGAAAGCGAAGTCGCCCCGGTCGCGCATGAGATCGCCAATCAAGAAGAAACGAAACAGAACTTCCCCATGGATCTCTTCCGCCGGATGGCCGCCAACGACCTGTTTCGGATACCCTTCCCCAAAGAGGTAGGCGGCTTGGGTCTGGAACACGCGGTGTGCGCCACCGTCACCGCTGTCGAGGAATTGGCCTACATCAGCGGCAGTGTCGCTGCGATATACGACGTCCACTGCATCCTTGCGGGGCACGCCCTCATGTACGGGACGGAGTACATCCGGCACACGTACGCGAAACCGATGGCCGGCGGGGAGAGGATCGGTTGCTTCGCCACGACGGAACCGACCGCCAGCACCGACCTTTCGCTTCGCTCCCTCAAGACAAAGGCGACGAAAAGAGGCAGCACGTACGTGATAAACGGCCAGAAGCGTTTCATCACGAACGCTGCCGTGGCAGATTTCGCGACCGTGCTGGTGAACGCCGACGGCAAGCTCACGATGCTGGTAGTGGACTTGGGAGCAAAGGGCTGCCGGGTGGGAGAGCCCGACAAAAAGACGGGCAACCGGGGCCAACTCACCTCCGATATCTACTTCACCAACGTGGAAGTCCCGGCCGAGAATCTGATCGGCGAAGAAGGTAGCGGCTTGCACATCGCCCTGGGTACCCTGACCTACGGAAGGGTGGGCATCGGCGCAAGCGGGGTAGGCATGGCCCAGTCGGCCTTTGACGAAAGCGTGGAATACTTGAAGAACCGCGAGGCGTTCGGCAAGAAGCTGGCGCAGTTCCAGTATTGGCAATTTCGCCTGGCCGAGCGAGCCATTCAGATCGAGAACGCCAGGAATCTCTGTTCCAAGGCCGCCCTGCGCATGGACCGGGGGGTCGAGTTTCCCGAACCGGAGGCCGCCGGGGCCAAGTATTACGGTACAGAATGCGCCGCGGATATGGCCCGGGACGCGGTCCAGATCTTTGGGGGCTATGGCTATATGAGACGCCTGGAAGCGGACCAGTCCACCTACAGGGTCGAGACCATCTATCGAGACAGCAAGGTGGCCGAGATCTACGAGGGGACGAACGAGATTCAGAAGATGATCATCGCTAGGGCCATTTTTGGGAAGGGCTTGACCGGCTGACGACGAGACGGATTCCTCTGCCTATCAGGGCTTGAAGATCGAGAACTGGGTTGAGGCTGACTGATGAAGGACGGTGCGATGGAACAGGTCACAGAGCATGTCTACCGCGTAGATGTGGGGGACTTGAGTGTCTTTCTCGTAGTCTTGCCGGAGAGCATCACTCTTATCGACGCCGGCTTCCCCGGCACCATGGCCTCTATCGATGAGGCGGTGCGCTCCCTCGGCCGGCAACCGGAGGAGATCCGCGATGTCCTCGTGACGCACTGCCACCCCGACCACGCCGCCGGTCTTGCCGAGGTGAAGCTGGCGACAGGGGCGCGAGCGTGGATGCATCCGGCCGACGCGGAACTTGTGCGTGCCGGGAAGGCCTTCCGTCCGTGGAAAAGCGCGCCGGGACTGAGGAATCGCATTTTCGCCCGCTTGGTCGTGCAGCGCTCGTCTGGTTCGTTCGACCCGGTGGAGGTGGATAGGGAAGTTCTGCCCGGAGAGACCATCTCCGCGGCCGGCGGCATCATCGCCCTGGGGACCCCCGGGCATACCGCGGGGCACCTGGTCTTCCTCTGGCCGGGCGACGGCGGCGTGCTTTTCGTCGGCGATGCGGCGACCCACAGGCGCCGCCTGGCGCCGGCGCCCATCTACGAGGACCTGACTCAGGGCATCGAGAGCCTGCGCATGCTGGGGGAGAAGGAGTTCGAGACCGCCTGTTTCGCCCATGGAGCTCCCATCGTGGGCGGCGCCGCCCAGGCGTTCCGAAGGAAGTGGCGCAGGCGCTAGCGTCTCGCCTCAGGTCACTTCGTGGACGAGACCGACTGCGCCGCTCTCGTCTCGCTCGCTCTGCTACCATGGGCGCGTGGTTTCCCGTCCGGGACCAGCGTGACCACCAAGGAGAGTCCGATGGCACTGAACTACCGAGTCTTCCTACACAGCCATCCTGGCTTTAACAGCGATTCCACCCTGTTCTATGGAGAGCGGGACGCCATCTTGATCGACGCCTGCCAGCTCTTGAGCGACGCCCACCGGATGGCGGCGGAGCTACTGCTCATGGGCAAGAACCTCACTCACATCTACGTGTCGCACTTCCACCCCGACCATCATTTCGGCCTGGCCGTCCTCCAGCATGCGTTCCCGGGGGCTCGGATCGTGGCGCTTCCCAGCGTGGTCAAAGACGTAGTGTTCACCTCCAGCGACAAGATGGATCTGTGGGGCGGCCCCTTCGGCAGGAACATCCCGAACAAAGTGGTGTTCCCCATGCCTCTCCCCGACGCCCGCCTCGAGCTGGAAGGCCACGAGCTGGAGTTCTCCGACGACTGGGACGGCGACAGCGTGAACAACAGCGTGGTCTGGGTCCCTTCTCTGGGCCTGGTTTGCGCCACCGATGTCGCGTTCCTCGACGTCCACTTGTGGACGTCCGAGAGCGACGCGGCCCGGCGCAACAAGTGGAGGGCCTCGATCAAGAAGATGCTGGAGTTCGATCCCCGGGTGATCGTCCCCGGCCACGTCAGCGAAGAGAAGCTCAACCTCGAGGGCACGTCCTGCGTCGGTTTCTCGCTCACGTACCTGGACCGGTATGAGGAAGTCCTAGCCGGGGCAAAGACCGGGCTGGAGCTGTGGGAAGGCATGGAGCGATACTACCCGGGGATGAAGGCCGAGGATTTCGGGCTTCAGTGGCAGTGCCGGCTACTATTCCCGAAGAGTTGCCCCGACTGGTTCGCCCAGCTTCCCGGCGAGCCCGGGAAGATCTTTCTGGATCCCGAGGGTAAGTACGTGGGTGAGCCCCCGCGGGAGTGACAAGGGCGGCTACCGGTGGCCCCGAAGGCGCCAGGCCAGGAGACTTTTCGCCCCCTAGAGCGCCCGCCGGAAGATCTCCGCGGCCTCCTTGGGCCCGACCTCCCGTGGGTTCTGGATGGCCATCGGAACGGCCTGGAAAGTCATCAGTTCGTCGACCATGCCGGGGATGTCGGTCTCGGTGATCCCGATTTCGCTCAGCCGCCGGGGAACACTTAGGTCGGAGAGCAACCGGCGCACCGCCGTCACCGACTTCAGGGCCGCGTCCATGGTGGAGAGGCCGCCGGTGTTCTCTCCCAATAGCCGGGCGATCTCTGCGAACTTCTCTGGGCTGGAGATAAGGTTGTACTCCATGACATAGGGGAGAAGCAGTCCGACCTTGGCCCCATGGGAGAGGCGGACCTTCTTGTGGTGCAGGGCGTGATTCATGAAGTGAGCAAGCCCCACCCCACCGAGCGATCCGGCCAACATGGCCATGGCGGCGGCGATCGAAAGCCGGTAGCGGTCTTCAATGTGCAACGATCCCTTGGCATAGGCCGGGCCGAGACCGGCCGTGACCAGCTTGATGGCGGTGGAGGCGTACATGTCGGTGACTAGGTTGGCCCGGGAGCTGGTATAGGCCTCGATGGCGTGAGTGAGGGCGTCTATGCCCGCGTCGGCCGTGATCCTGGCCGGTAGGTCCCGGGTGAGTGCCGGATCGATGATGACCGCCTCGGGAAGGTTCTTCCCGGTGATGTATGCATAGTTTCGGTCATCGCCGGTGTCGGTGGTGAACACGGCGACCGTGCTCCACTCCGATCCGGTGCCGGCCGTAGTGGGGATGAGGATCCGATCGAGGCTCTTCGCCGGCGGTCTACCCTCGATGAGGTCCTGGATGGTGGAGCCGGGATTCGCCGCCAGGAGGCCGGCAGCCTTGGTGGCGTCCATGACGCTGCCCCCGCCGACCCCGATGAGAAGGTCGTAGCCGCCGTCCGTTGCCATCCGCCTCACCGTCTCGATGGTGCTCACCGGCGCCTCCGGCCCGCACCGGTCGAACACTTCCGCCTCCAGCCCGCCCGAGCCCAGGGCCGCCTGCACGGTGGCGACGATCCCCGCCTCAGCAACACCTTGGTCGGTGACGATGAGCACCTTCTCCGCGCCGAGACTCCTTACCAGATCCGCGATGCCGTTCAGAGCGCCGACCCCGAACAGGGTGCGGGGAATCTTGACGTCGATCACGTCGGTAAGATCCATCTCGACGACCTCCTGTACGGTCGGGGCGGCTACACGGTCTTGGAGAGGACGATATCTCCGAGATAGATGTCGATAGTGGTTCTCACCGCGAACTCCTGGCCCTCATAGCCCGGAGCCGAGACTCTGACCTCATAGGTCTCATCTGCCGGCAGATCCTCGAACTCAAAGTCCCCAAAGTTGTCGGTCAGTACCGTCTTCTTTGCTCCCCCACCCTCCAGGGCGACGCTGACTGAAACTGCGCATTCATCCGTGTCCCCGAATACTACGGCACCGGCCACGAATCTCTTCGGCAGGCCGATGTAGCGCACCTTTTCCTTCAAGCCGTACTCGGGATGCAATGCATCAGTCTCGCCCGACGCAATCAATCTGCAGATCTCGCTTTCGGGATCGTCCATGTCCCCAAACAACAGGGTGCCGGTGGGGCAGGCCTCGACGCATCTGGGTTCTTTCCATCCGCTGTCAAGGAGATGAGCGCACAGGGTGCATTTCTGAGGAACTTGTCCTTCCTCGTTCCAGTAGATCACTCGGTAGGGGCAACTGGAAACCAGGCTCTTCTGCCCGACCGCTTTTTCGGGGTCGATAAGGATGATGCCGTCACTTCTTTGGTAGATGGCACCCCCCTGGGACGCCTCGACGCAGGGGGGGTTTTCGCACTGCATGCAGGGAATGGCGGTGTAGGCTACCTTGACCTTGGGATACCTGCCTCTTTCCCTTTCGAGGATCCGCATCCAGAAATGACCGGTCATGGGTTGGGATGCTGAATAGGGTAGATGGTCATTTCCGCAGTACTCGTCTTTGCAAGCCAAAAAGCAGTTATAGCATCCGTTACATTTGGTAACGTCTATCACCATCCCGTAGCGAGCCATACAGACCAGACCTCCCGACCTGCTTGTCCTGTGATCAGCCGATCAGCCGGTCAGCCGGCTACTCCGCTTCCCATTTGGCTATTTCGATCAGGCACGAGTTGGGTGCCATGCCGGCAACATTCTTCGACACCATGCGCGAAGGAGTCAGCAGGTTTATGCAACCGCCCCTATCCGTACTGCCGGCCTTACCGGGCTCCAGCGGATCGTACTTGGACGATCCCTCATATGAATGAACCACGCCGGGCCTCACTCGCTCGGTGATCTGGGCTATGCCCAGGACGGAGGCGCGATCGTTGTGCAACTTCACAATGTCCCCGTGCTTGATGCTTCGCGCCTCGGCGTCCACAGGGTGGAGGCGGACGACCTGCCAGGCGTAGCCACCCTTGATCACCCGGTGCCCGGGGATCTCGGACAGCCAGGGCACATGGATATCGTGCTGCGTGTGGAAGGAGAACCTGGGATGGGGTGAGATAAGCTGAAGGGGGTATTTCTTTGCCAATTCAGAGGTGTGCCCTTCCCAGCTGGGGATGTAGTGCGGCAGTGGGGGTCGCTCATCGTCGTCGGGCATGTGCTGCGTCAAGCTCTGGGACACGAACTCTATCTTGCCGCTGTAGGTTCCCAGTTCATGGCTCTTCTCCGTCCCCCTCTTGGGATTGCTGGTGTCGGGAGTATCGCAGGGCCTCCCTTCGTAGAACCAGCGCAGAGCAGGGGTTGCCTTGTAGCCCTCGACCTGCGGGACCACGTAGTACCCCTTCTTCTTGAACTCCTCGAAGGAGATGTGCCTCGGCAGGTCAGAAGCATAGAACATCTTCTCGATCCAACCTTCGAACGTATTCCCCTCGGTGAATTCCTCTTCCACGCCCAGTCTCTTGGCCAGTTCGCAGAAGATGTCGTAGTCGGACTTAGATTCACCCACCGGCTCGACGCATTTCTGCTGGTAGACAATGACTCTATGATTGGCGCTGCCGGACGCGTGAAGAGAATAACCACCGGAGCTCGCCCATTCGCTGATGTCATTGCGCTCGAGATTGGTGCAGGCTGGAAGGATGATGTCGGCCAGCTTAGTCTCGGTGCACCACCAGCAGTCTTGGTTGACCACGAATTCAAGCTTGGGACTCTGGTACATCCTGACCCAGCGATTGGTGTCGGTCATGGTGGCGATGAAGGCGCCGCCGTACCGGTAGAACATCTTGATCTCGGAGCACCCGGGCAGGGGATAGGAATACGGGATGAATTGCTGCTCCAGAGAGTTGCCGCAGAAGCCCTCACCGATCCAGCTGATAGGCGGACTCAGAATGGCTTCCGGCAGCGTCAACCGATACAGCCGCTGCTTCACGGAGTTGACGGCCGGTTTCTCGGCTATCAGATTGAATCCTCCGGACGCGTAGCCCGGGAACTCCAGGGTGGCATTGTACGGGGGCCCATTGGCCGTCCCCCAGATGCTGACGCCGGGTTTGCCCAATCCCTGCATGGCTTGGAGTAGGACCAGAAGCCTGGCGCTCTCTGTCGCGTACGCCTGTCTGCAGTGGCCGCCCTCTCCCCCTTTGGTGCCACCGGCCAGGGCCGTTCTCTTGGACGCCCACTCCCTGGCCAAGGCCGTTATCGTCCGAGTGGGAACCCCAGTTATCTCCGCGGCCCACCCGGGTGTCTTGTGAGTGCCGTCGTCTTCACCGAGGACATGTTTCCGGAACTCCTCAAAGCCGACAGTGCGCGCTGCCACGTAGTCCTTGTCGTAGGTGCCCTCCACCAGCCAGACATAGGCGATAGCCATTGCCAGGGCGGCGGTCGTGCCGGGCCGGTAGGCTATCCATTTGTCGCCCACGGCGGCGCCGGTGTAGTTGTAGAAGGGGTCGATGATGATCTGTCTCTTGCCCTGTTGCTTAAGCCAGAGACGCCAGAGCGCAGACTCGTTGCCTCCGTAGATGCCGTGCGTGGAATCGGGGTCGTTACCCCAATGAATGACGAGCTCGGTGTTCCTGAGGGCGTCCTCGAGCATATCGTAGTGCTCGGGATTGCCGAGTCTCCAGTAAAAACCCCAGACATGGGTCGCTCCCCAATGCCAGCCCTCCCAGCTGTCGGGATTGTCAAAGATATCGGTGAATCCGATGGTGTTGAAGAATCTCGCCCACGCGGCGGAGCGATAGCCTAAGTTGCCCCAGTTGTGGTGAGATGAGGCCCTGGACATGATGGCCTCAGGGCCGAATTCAGCGCGGATCCGTTTCATTTCGCTCGAAACGATCTCCAGCGCCTCGGCCCAGCTTATCCTCGCATACCCGGACTTGCCCCTGTTCTGAGGGTTTCTATCCCCCTCGGGGTCAAAATCGACCCTCTTCATGGGATACAAGATTCTGTCGTCGGAATAGACCCTGGCTCTCTCAGTCAAGGCAAAAGCGGCAACGCAGGCTTTCCTGAGAGGGGCGTATTCCTTGCCGTCTACCTCGAGTCTCCAGGAGGCGGCGTCCGTGTCGTCAAAGACCAAGGGCCGCACGCGGGTGATCTTCCCGTCCTCCACGTGCACCCGAATCGGGCCACCGCCGGTGCAGTTCACAAATTCTCCATCGCCGCTATGCACTCGGCGCACCTATCATCAAGGCCACTTCCGTCGTGGCAAAGCCGTGAAGGAACGTATAGACGTCTCTCAGGTACTTTTGAATGGGCATATCATCGTCGGCGGTAGCCAGGCCTCCGAAGATGCTAACCGCGTGGTTGACCACGGTCAGCCCCGTCTCATCAACATAAGCTTTGATCAACATGCCCATCTTGGGGTCATAGTCATATTTGGTCTGCCAAGACCAGGCCGACTTCCAGAGAAGTGCCCTGGCGGCCTCGATCTGCACCTTCATTTGGGCCAGTTTGATAGCCACATGTTGGTGCTCGATTATCTTCCTGCCCCCCTGGAACCGGTTCCTGGCGTAGTTCAGAGACTCTTCGTAGCAGGCTCTCACAGTCCCCAGATTAACGGCGGCCCCGAGAAGCCCGAAGGGCGGGGGCGCCCCAGCCGGGGTGTTCTCCCAGTTCTTCTCCGGACCGCCTCCACCCTCGCCTTCGGTTCCCCAAGCGTCGCCTTCTTTGCCTACCAGGTAGCGAGCGGGAATACGGGCATCTTCAAACACCAGTTCAGCATTGGCAAGCAGTCTTCTTCCCAGCTTGTTGTGGAATCTGCCTATTGAGAACCCGGGGGCATCGTGAGGCATCAGGAACAGGCTCAGACTGGTGGATATCGGACCTTTCTTGTCCGTTCTCGCATAGAGAAAATACAGCTTAGCTATCCCGCCGTTCGAAATGAAGTGCTTGGTTCCGTTTATGACGTATTCATCGCCTCGTCGCTCGGCGTACGTCTGTATGGAAGCTCCGGGCGCATCATACAAGTAGTGAGAATCGGTGCCGGCGTCCGGCTCTGTCCTTGCCAGACCCAGCAAGAACGTGTCGTCCGCAAGAAACTTCGGCAGCCACTCTTCCCTTTGTTCCTTGCTTAGCTCCGCTATCAGCCTGGGCGATTCTGTGAGGCATCCTCTGATGATGGTGGCAAAGCCCTGGTCGGCGGCACCCAGTTCCTCGAGGATGATCGCCAACGATAGATAGTCGGCTCCTTCGCCCCCGTATTCTTCGGGGATGGCCGCCGTTCTCAAACCCAGCTTTGAAGCTTTCTTGATCAAGTCCCAGGGGATGCAGTCTTTCGGGTCCTTCTTGGCATCAAGTTCCATCGACACGGGCTTTACTACGTTCTGCGCAAACTCTCGAACCATGTCGCGCGTCATTGCTTGTTCATCAGTCAGCCTGAAGTCCATATGTCTGCCTCCTGCCCGTGCCCACCGGTCTCGTGTTGGCTACATGATAGTCGGAGCCGGCAGCCCGGGACGCACTTCGACGTAACTTTTCATGACTGCCGCGAAGTATGACGACGACGTATACATCGAGTGGACGTGGTGTCCTATGCTTGGCCGACCCCGCCGCGGCTCGAGACGCCTGCCCGGACATGAACCATGAGCGCTCGCGCCGCCGCCGTCAGGGGACGGTCTCGCGGGTAGATGAGGTTAAGGTCTCGGGCCAACGTTTTCTCGAACGGGATGGCGACCAGTCCGTCAAGAGTCGCGGGAGCCACCAGCATGCTTGGCATCGGCGCTACGCCCAAACCCTTTCTCACAAGAGCCTTGGTCAACTCAGGGTAGTTTGCCCGATAGGAGAATCTGGGTTCGAAACCGGACTGGCGCAGGGCATCGGCGACTATGTTGCCGGCGTTCATGGTTGCTCGCGGAAGCAGTATCGACTCGTTCGCGAGCATACTCAAAGCGACAGCTGAGTGGTTCGCGAGCCTATGACCGCGGGGGACGACCAGCAGGATCTCCTCGGTAAGCAGGTATTGAGACGCGGCTCGAGTCGATCCCCAGGGCGTCATAACGGCGCAGTCGAGCTCGCCGCTGATAACCGCCTCCTCGAGCTGCGCGTCGTCTTTCTCAACAAGGTCGACGCTCACTCTCGGGTAGGCCTCGAGAAAAGAGACCAGAACGGGAGTCAATAGGAGGGCAAAGACGTTTCCGACGGCACCGAATCGCACGGTGCTCGAACCTGCCCCCGCCTGCTCCCGCAAGAGACTGACGGCCTCATCGGTGCGGGTGACGATCGCCTGGGCCAGGGGTAACAACAGCTGCCCGGCGGCGGTGCACTCCACGTGTCTTCCGTATCGCTCAAAGAGTTGAGTCTCAAGCTCGCTCTCCAAGCGGGCGATTTGACGGCTGAGTGTGGGCTGAGTGGAATGCATGGCGCGCGCGGCTCGGCTGAAGCTGCGAGCCTCCGCCACGGCCAAGAAGGATTTGAAAAGATCCAGTTCCATCTATACGTCATCGTAATACTTTGAGCCGGCCATGAAAAGTTCTGACGAAGTGCGTCCCGGGCCACCGGCTCGGACTATCATGTAGCGGCCGGCCCGCCTGCGGAAGGTGGCGCGGTCGAAGATAACCTGGCGAAGGAAGTGAAGACCAGTGAATATTGCCGTTTGCGTAAAGCAGGTGGTTGACACAGAGGCTGAAAAGAGGCTCGACCCCGGTTCTTGGCGTCTGGACCGTAGCGTGGACAGCATTCTCAACCCCTACGACGAATACGCCGTGGAGGAAGCGCTGCGGCTGAAGGAGTCTCACGGTGGCGAGGTAGTGGTGCTGTGCATGGGCCCTGAGAACGCGGCCGAGGCAGTCCGCAAAGCGTTGGCCATGGGGGCCGACCGCGCGCTCTTGGTCAGCGATCCTCTCTTGGCCGGCTCCGACTCGCAAGGTACGGCCTACGTTTTGGCCGAGGCGCTGAAGAACCTCGATTGTGACCTGGTACTCTTCGGCATTCGGTCGACCGATGGGGAGACCGGCTGCGTACCGGCCGCGGTGGCGGAACGACTTGGTCTGCCGCTACTGTCTTCATTGTCCAAAGTCGAAATGAGCGACTCCACCCTTGTGGTTCATCGAGAGACGGAACAGGGGTACGTCGCCTACGAATGTCCCGCACCGGCCGTTCTCTCCGTCGTCAAAGGCATCAATGAGCCCCGCTATCCGTCGATGAAGGGCATCATGAGCGCAAAGAAGAAGCCCATGGAAGTGAAAGACGCGGCCGCGCTGAATCTCGATGCTACCCAGATCGGCGCTTCCGGTGCCCGGACCCGTGTGCTGTCCGCTCGATTTCCCGAACCCCGTAAGGCGGGGGTCAAGATTGAGGATGACGGCGGGGGCGCCCGGCGGATCGCCGATTTCTTGGCGAGCGAAAAGCTCGTATAGCGGCGCCTCGGTGCGGGTGGCGCGGACATTTCGTGGCCGATTGAAGACCAACGGGTATGGGAGATAGAACAGTGAACAACGAGAGTGGCGTCCTTGTTGTAGCCGAGTGCAAGGATGGAAAGCTCGCCAACGTCACGTTGGAGAGCATCACTCGGGCGCGTGCTCTAGCCGGCGCAGTCGGCGGGCCTGTGAGCGTGCTTGTCATTGCCGCCGAGGCCGGGCCGCTGGCGACCCACGCCGCCGGCTACGGCGCCGAACGGGTCTACGTGGTCGAGATGTCTGAAGGCGCGGTGTTTCGCTCTGGCCCGTTTGCCGACGGGGCCCTGGCCGCGATCCGAGCGGCCGACCCGGCTCTGGTCCTCTTCGCCGG
>Ga0214473_10001037_pt1 | contig 37677 bp, 37 predicted proteins | sample RVTome_7_FD_203509 | JGI IMG/M metagenome (GOLD analysis project Ga0214473, IMG submission 203509) | Soil microbial communities from uranium-contaminated site in the Upper Colorado River Basin, Wyoming, United States - RVT98D197 | ecosystem: Environmental > Terrestrial > Soil > Contaminated >... | reverse complement strand
GCGCTAAGTTGTTTTAATATTTCTAAATCGGATTGTTTACAATAATTTGCAACTCCTTATAAATGATAAAGTTATATCTCATCCCGATGATTGTGAGATTTACACACCCCGCCCGCTTCGCGGGCACCCCTCAAGAGGGGATTTTTTTCCCGCCGTTGCCGGTCTATGCGCTAATGCCCGAAAGACGGGCATTTAATTCCCCTCTGAAAAGAGGGGTGGCGACGCAGTCGACGGGGTGTGTCATTCAAATCATCTCGGATGAATACATTTAAACCGAATCAACTTAGCGCTTATGCGGGTGCGCCCCTACATGAGATCGTACTTTTTTAGCAATGCTCGAATTACGAACACAAAATTGAGGCACTGCCAACGTGAAATAGTTTAAACACCAATACGAGGACCGCAATGACTGAAGAAAAGAACAGTGGAAAGCTTTCGCGCCGGGAGTTCATCCGCCAGGGATCGTCCGTAGTGGCCGGAGCCGCCGGACTGGCCGCGCTGGCTGCTCCGGCAATCGTGTCCGCCCAGAACACGGCCGGCCGCATCAATTTCGGCATGATCGGCACGGGCAGCCGCGGCTGCTCGATCCTGCGCGCCATCGCCGGCCACAAGCAGGCCCTGGTCACCGATGTCTGCGACGTCTACGAGCCGAACCTGGCGGAAGGCAAGAGAGACAGCGGCAACCCGACCGTCAGGACCCACCAGGACTGGCGGAAGGTGCTCGAACAGAAAGACGTGGATGCCATCATCGTGTCCACGCCGCTGTACCTGCACGTGCCGATGAGTATCGCCGGGCTGGAGGCAGGCAAGCACGTGTTCAGCGAAAAGAGCATGGGCTTGAACATCGGCCAGATCAACCAGATGCTGGAGGCAGTCGGCAAGCACACGGACCTGGTTTACCTCGTGGGTTACCAGAGCCGGCTCAGCGAATCTCTCGCCCTGGTCAAGGACCTGGTCGCCCAAGGCACGTTCGGCCGGATCACCCAGTTCTACTGCCACTACGACCGCAACCAGACCTGGCGCAAGGACGGCCTGCCTCCCGAATGGGACCGTCAGCTCAACTGGCGCCTCTACAAGGAATACTGCGGGGGAATGCTCACCGAGGTGGTGACCCACGAAATCGACCAGGTGCTCGACATCCTGGCTACGAAACCGAAAAGCGCCTCCTTTTTCGGCAGCGTGATGGTTTACCAGGACGGCCGCGAGAACCACGACAGTATCATGGGAAGCTGGGAGATGGAGGACGGTGTGATCGGCGTGGGCACGGGCCACCTCGCCAACGCGAGCCGCGGGGCGGGCTGGAAGCTCCTGGGCACCCACGGCACAGCCGAGGTGTTCGGCGGCACGGTTAAGCTCTACTGGGAGAAGCAGGCCCGGCACCTGGACACGGTTGGGATCAAACACAAATTCACCGCAGTCCAGCTCGGCCAGAGCCTCAAGGAGGACGAAAGCCCGAATGAAACGCCGGCCAAGGTGGTCAAGTTCGAGATCGACGATGACTACGAAAAGATCACGGCCCGCGAGTTCGAGCACTTCTACGACTGCGTGCTGAACGGCAAAAAGCCGATCATGGACGCGGCCAGCGCTCACGCCACGTCGGTAATGGCCCTGATGGCCTACCAGAGCTCGATGGAGGGCGGCCGGCGCTACACCCGGGAGGAAGTGCTGGGGTTGGGGTGAGTAAAATATATCTAAAAGAAGCCCGATTGCTTGATCGGGCTTCTTTATTATTATGATTAGATAAGGAGAAATAAAATACAGGAGGTATGTATGCCTAATAGAATAGAATATAATTTCTTATGCAATAATTGTACTCAGATATCAGAGAAAAATGATACTTTTTGGGTAAAATGCACTTTATGTGGTGAGTATGGTATAGTACGTTCATTAGTACCATTCCAAAAAGATAATTTTATCAAAAGGAAATGTTCTGTTATGGTAAGAAGATATTGGGAAGAGACTGGCGAAAAATATGTGTTGGATACTGGCAATTATAAGAGTATTGCGGCCAAGTATGATTCCTTTACGCTGAAGGAAAAGATATCGAATTTTTTAATTTACCTCGGGGAAAAGACAAGCCCAGGTAAAGAAATAAGTTTCGCGGGTTACAAGTTATTTGTAACGCCTTCAATTGAGGAAAGTGAGTTTACTTTTATATGGCAATATTTAAAGGAGCGTGGGTATGTTGAATTAGGGGGTGGGTTTAGTTTTATGCTCACAATGGAAGGTTGGGAAGAAATTTTGGAAGGAGAGGAATTAATAAATCCAAAACAATGCTTTATTGCTATGTCTTTGACAAATCCAGAGGTAAAGCACGATTACGAAAATCATATAAAGCCTTTATTGACAAAATATGAGTTTATACCAGTAGTTATGAGTGAATACGAGCATAATGAAGATATAGTTTTTGAGATATATTATCATATAAGCCGCTCAAGATTTATTATAGTTGATGTTCGCGATCAAAAACCAAACGTTTATTACGAAGCTGGATATGCAAAGGGTCTTGGAAGGGAAGTAATATGGATTTGTCCTGCTGTCCAAGTTGATAAGATGCAATTTGATACTAGAAATTTAAACCATGTAATATGGAAAGATAAAGAAGAGTTAGTTGAGAAATTGGAGAAAAGGATAAAAGGAACAATATTAAGTTGAAATAATATTGTAAAAAATATATTAGTTAAAAATTGGCTGTGAAAGTTTTATAAAAGTAGGTGTTGTTATGGAAGGCGACTTCGTAATAAGCTGGTTTAGCAAAATTGAGATTGATCTCCAGAGGTTTCTAAAAGATGTGCCATATTGTAATGAACACGAAAAAGTATGGTCTCCATGTTTAGCAAACGTAATACTTGAGGCATGCAGCATTTTGGATTCAGTTTGGCGATTTAGTGCATTGCAGAGCCCTTGTGTAAAAAGTAAAGACTTAGGAATAAGAAAATATTTTCAATATTTTGGTCAGGAGCTCGGCCCAAGGTGGACAATTTTAAGAGAAATGGAGCCAGTACAGATTAAACCTTTTGATAATTGGAACAAATCAAGTTATACAGCGAAGGATTATGATGATCTGGATTGGTGGAATACTCATAATAAGCTGAAACATGATCGGATTAAAAATATAAAAGAAGCAACTTTAAATAGTGCTATAACTGCTGTAGGCGGGCTATTTCTTGCAATAATAAAATCAGGTTTCTGTAAAGAAGCAATGGTCAATGAAAGGTGGATTGATAGCGGAAATGTGGCTTACACCGATGAGGATTTCCAATCAGTTCATTTATCACACGCTTTAGTCGAATCGCGTTTATATTCTTACCCAATAGGATGGTGGGATAAAAAGATTAAAAGATTGGATAAGTGGCAACACCCAGGGCGTAACCGATTTATAAAATGGTTTGACGATTACGAATCGCCTCCTTAGTATATAACCGGTACTTGAATAACCAAATAACTGTTTATCATTTTCCTTACTTTGTAGTTATCTAATCAGTTATTACTTTTCTGATTTTATCCAATACTTCCTCTGTCAGCGGCTCCGCCTCTCCAGCCCGGCAATTCTGCCGCACCTGCTTCTCCGTCTTGCCGCCCGGGATCACCACGCTCACCGAAGGACTCGCCAGCACGTACTGCAGGGCAAGCTGGGCCATCGGGATGCCCAGTTCATTGGCGAGCGGTTTAAGCCGGTCGACCTTGGCTGTCCAGTTGCGCCGGGTGGCAGGCAGCACGCTGTGGCGGCGGTGGTCGTTTTCACCGAAAGTGGATTCGGCGGTGAACTTGCCGGTCAGGAAACCATAGGCCAGGGGCACCCGCGGGATTATCCCGTAGTTTTCTTTCCGGGCAGTCGGCAACAGCTCCTTCTCCGGCTCCCGCTCCAGGATGTTGTACACCACCTGGATCGCCGCACCGAAACCCTGCCTGATCTGGGCCAGGCCATCGGCTACCGGCCCGATCGATATCCCGTAGCTCCTGAGCTTGCCCTGTTCGACCAGCCGGTCGAGCTTTTCGGCGGAGTCGAACGACTGCTGAAGTTGTTCCGGGCTGCGCGGGGTGTGGAGCTGGTAGAGATCAATGTAACCGGTTTTCAGCCGGCGCAGGGAGTCCTCCACCCGGCCGGCGAGAAACCCGCCGCTGAAATCCTTGACCCAGAGGCCCTGGCTGTCGGTGGTGTTTCCGCCCTTGGAGGCGATCACCACCCGGTCGCGCCGGCCGGCTAAAACCCGAGCCAGCAGTTCCTCGCTGTGGCCCGCGCCGTAGACATCGGCGGTGTCGAAGAAGTTCACCCCGCAGTCGAAAGCGGTTTCGATCGCCCGCACCGATTCGGCGTCATCGGTCACGCCCCAGCCGATCTGGAACTGGCCCAACGCGGCCGGGCCGCCCACGGCCCAGGCCCCGAAACCCACCTCGCTCACTTCGATACCGGTCTTTCCCAGAATCCGGGTTCTCATCCGCTCTCCCTTCAGTTTGCGTTTCGATAGCATTGCCGTTAATAAGATAGAAGGCTGGAAGTCCGCTGTCCAGCGGTCAGCATCACTTTGCTTCCGGGGACTGCGGCTTTATCTTTAGGAAACCGCCTGGTCCGGGGCCATCCGGGAACGGAGGAATAAATGACCTGTCTGCGCGTGATCTTTATTTTTCTGTTGATACAAGCCGGCCGTCTCGCTGCGGACGGCGAATGCTACCTGGTGGTGGCCGGCCGGCTGGCCAGCGCCGAGGGCTGCGTGCTGATGGGCCACAACGAGGACAACGGCACGGACAAGCTGTTCCGCTTCATCCGGGTGGAGCGCTCGGCGCACGGCCCGGGAGATTTCATCGAGCTGGAGGGGAGAGGCCGGATCGAGCAGGCGGACACCACCTGGGCCTATATTGTCTGCGAAATGCCGGGCCTGGATTTTTCCCACGCACTGCTCAACGAATTTTCGGTGGCGGTGGTGAGCGATAACTGCCCGAGCCGCGAGGACCGGCCGGAGATTGTCCAGGGCGGGATCGGCCCCAGGCTTCGCTGGCTGGTGGCCGAAAGAGCGAAAACCGCCAGGGAAGGGGTGAAGCTGGTGGGCGCGCTGGTGGAGAAATTCGGTTATTCGGCCAGCGGCCGCACGCTCACGATCGGCGACCCGGCCGAGGCCTGGCAGGTGGCGCTGGTCAACGGCCGGCACTGGGTGGCCCGCCGGGTGCCGGACGACCAGGTGGCGGTGCTGGCCAATAGCTTCGGCATCCACGAGGTAGACCTGGCCGACACCCTCGACTTTCTCGGCTCCCCCGACCTGGTCGACTACGCCCAGGCCCGCGGCTGGTACGATCCGAACACCGACGGCGGTTTTGACTTTGAAAGGGCTTACGCCCGTCAGGACTTGGTGAACGACCCCAACCAGCGGCTGCGCCAGTGGACCGGCTACCGTCATCTGGCCGGGGGAACTTTCCCGGTCCCGGAGGAGGGTAAACCGTTGCCCTTTTCGATCAGGCCGGCGCAGCCGGTCACCCGGCAACACCTGTATGCCTTGCTGCGCGACCATTACGAGGGCACTCCCTATGAAGCCGCCTGGGGCCGGGCGCACGATACCCCGGCAGGCTACTGCCCACGCACTGTCTGCCACGGCAGCACCAACCACGGGGACGTTTTCGAGTTGAAAGGCGATGGCCGGGGAGCAGGCACAGTCTGGTGGACCGCACTCTGGCGGCCCTGCGCCAGTCCGTTCGTGCCGATTTTCCTGAAGATGGATGGCGTTCCGCAGGAGCTGTATTTCGAGGTGGATAAGCCGGTCTACGCCAACCCGGGATCGGGAGTAATGCCGGGCCGGGAAAAGGCGATCGGGGTTTTCCGCGACCTCACGCTTTCGCTCGACGCCGGCGGCTGGGCCGGGATGAAAGAAATGCGCTCGGTCTGGGAAAAGTGGGAGAGGGGCGCGGACCGCAGGGTCAACCGCTTCGCGGGCAGGTCCGGATCGACCTCCGGCCGCAGGCTCTACGAGCTGAGCGAGGCTCTCCTGCGGGAGGCGATGAACCAGGCCAGCTCGTATCTGGAACGGAATCAGGCCAATGCGGCCGACGGCCGCTGAATCAGGCAAACCGGATCGAATTTAAGATTCAGTACATGAGTGCTTGATAAAGAGGAGAGCCAGAAGCAGGAAAACCACTCGAGGCGCCGAGCCTTATAGCCACAGACGGACCACAAGCAGGATGGCCATGAAATAAAGAAACCAGCCGAAGCCTTTTTTCATCTTTTCATTATCGATTTTCAGGGAGATACGCGCGCCGAGCTGCCCACCGGCGAAAACGATTAAAGCCAGGAGAGCGGTGGTTTTCCAGTCCCAATGGCCCACGGTCAGGTGGCCCAGGAATCCACCGGCCGCAGTCAAGCCAACCATGAACGAGCTGGAAGCCACCGCGATTTCCATCGGCACTCCGAACAGAAGAACCATCATGGGGATCTTGAGTATCCCGCCCGCCACGCCGATCGTCCCGCTCAGGGCGCCGGCTATAAATGAGAGCGGCAGAGCCAGGAACAGGTTGATACAATAACGGCTGGAACCGAGACTGCGGTGCCAGACCAGCGCTTTGTTTTCCTCGGGCTTGCAGAATGGATCCATAGCGAAGTCATGAACCATGAACGTGGCGGCAAAAACGATCACCGCGGCAAAGAGGAGGGTCAGGCTGCGGCCGCTGAAATGTTCGGAGAACAATCCGCCGCAGAACGCACCGGCGACGGTCGAGGATTCCAGCACCAGGGCCATCGGCCAGTCCACTCGCCCGGATTTACGGAAAACCAGGGTCGCGGAGAGCGAGGTGATGATTATCAGGAACAGGCTGGTGGTGGCCGCGGTGTGGAAATCGATACCGAAAAGGACCTGAATCGGAGTGTACAGCACACCTCCGCCCAGGCCCAGCATGGAAAAGACCGCTGCGTTACAAAACATGCAAACGGCCATCAGTACGAAAAGAAAAAGTGACATGAGATTTCTCTCTTTTATTCGCTTCCCTGTTTTGGTCGACTGATGGTGATTACCTGTTTTTGCGGGGCGCACCCGCGGATACGGCAGATTACCATCGAGAAATTCCCGAACCACGGCGGACGCAGGTCTCCGCTACTGCCGGCTTTGTTATAATTCGTGATTCCTGGCCGGAAAAGCTGGAATCCGAATGTTCCTCAACTGCCGTTTAAACGTGATCGGTTTGCTGTGCCGGAACATTCCTGGTTGCCGCGAGTGCCGTGCTAAAATATATTGTCCGGGTAACTGCCCGCAAGAAAAGGAGGCTGACATGTTACGCTTATCGACCTTTTCTATTGTTTTCCTGGCTTCGGCAGGAAGCCTGCTGGCTGGAGAATTGCCTTACGAAGGGATGGGAGGGTTCAGCGGGGAGGTGGGCCCGCATTCGGCGATCCTGCAGACCCGCCTTACCCGCTCCGCTGAACGCGACAGTCTTGGACTGATGCCGGGAGCCGAGGGCTGGGCCTGTTGCGAAATGTCCGCGGTGGAAAATTTCTCGGATTCATGGTTTACCCGCTGGCTGGCTGCCCGCGAAGGCGGTGATTTCATTGTCAAGGAGCCTGTGGCCGGCCTGGCGCCGGACACTCGTTATTTCTACCGGGTCCATCTAACTGACAGCCCGGGGAATAAAAACATTCGAACCGGCCCGCGACGCACGTTCCGCACCGCTCCGGCTCCGCAGGCATACAGGAATGTCAGCTTCACGGTCACCACCAGCCACCACTACGTCAACCGCGAATCGGACCTTGGATTCGAATCCTACGAGGTCCTATCGCGTATCGACCCGAACTTTAACGTGCTGACCGGTGACAACGTCTACTACGACACCGATCCGCCTCCAGCGCGGGAACTTGCCGGGATGCGCTTCCATTGGCACCGGATGTATTCCATGCCCCGGCTGGTGGCTTTCTACTCCAGTGTCCCGGCCTATTTCATGAAAGATGACCACGACTACCGTTTCGATGACGCCGACCCGTACATGCCGCCCCGTGAGGGCGGTTCGCCGGACGACAGCCTGGGCCGCTACGTTTTCCTCGAACAGGCGCCGGTGCCGGCTAAAACGTTCCGCAGCGTGCGCTGGGGAGCCGCGCTGGAAATCTGGTTCCCCGAAGGCCGTGATTTTCGCAGCCCGAACGGCATGCCGGACGGTCCGGGCAAAACTCTCTGGGGAGTGCAGCAGCGGCGTTGGCTGAAAGAGTCGATCAGCAACAGCAACGCCCTCTTCAAGATGCTCTGTTCACCCACCGCGCTCCTGGGTCCTGACCGGGCGAACAAGGTCGACGGCCACGCCAACCGGGGGGGGGTTTTCACCGAGGGCCAGAATTTCCTCGCTTGGCTTAAAAAATCCGGAATAAATAACTTTTATATCACCTGCGGAGACCGTCACTGGAAGTACCATTCGGTGCACCTGGCGACCGGCTACGAGGAATTTTGCAGCGGCGCTCTTACCGATGGGGCCAGCGTGTCGAACCCGGATTACTCGGACCTCGCAGTCGAGCGGAAGTGGTATCTGGGTAACGGCGGCTTTCTGCTGGTGCGGGTGGAAGTGGAGGGGAAGAGCCCGCCGGAAATAGTTTTCGATTTTTACGACCGGCAAGGCCAGGTGGTACATACGGTAAGCCGGAAGTTCCAGAAGTAGAGTGGTTTCAGTGATCGAGGCCGATCGTGGCGGCGAGCTGCAGGCTCCGGCTGCGGTAGCTGTCGGCAAGAGAGGGATCGCCACCGCGCACCCGGCGGATGAAAATGTACTTCTGCAGCTCGTAGAGCAGGTAGAACACCCGGCGGATCCGGGCGGCCCGGCCGTTCTCGCGCTTTTCCCCGTAGCCTTCCCAGAAGGCCGGCTCGCTTATTCCGCAGTAGTCCAGCACGGCGAACTCGATCTCGACGTCTCCCCAGAGCGCCCGGTCCCAATCCAGCAGACCCACAAGCCTGCCGCTGTCCCCGATCAGGATGTTCTGCGCCCAGACGTCCATGTGCAGCAGGCTGGCCGGTTCACTGCGGTCGAAGGCGTCGAGGTGGGAGTCGAGCAGCCGGAGCATGGCATCCGCTTCCCCGGCGCTGTACCCGCCACAAGCCCGGATGTCCTCGATCAGCAGCCGCCAGATCAGGCCGAAAGCCTCGTTCCAGCTCCCCGCCGGCTCGTGGGGCCGGTGCTCGCCGATGTAGCCGTAGCTCCCGGCGTGGAGCGCATGCACCTGCCTCAGCGCCCGGCCGACCTCGGCCAGCACCCGGTCCAGTTCCCTCCGGCCGACACCCGTGGCCTCGGAAAGCGGTTCGCCGGGCATCTTCTCCATGACCAGGAAGTCCCGTTCGATCAGCTCCCGGCTGAAATCCCGGACCACGATTCCCGGCACGGGTACTCCGGTGCGCTGCCTTAGCGTGTCATGCAGTCCGGGTTCCTGGCGCATCATGCGGTACTCGTAGAACAGGTTGAGGCGGCGTTCGTCCGGCGGCGCCACACTCAGCACCAGCTCGCTTTCTGCCGCACCCCGGATAAACCAGGTGGCGTTGTACTTGCCCGTTCGGCAGCGGTTGAGAACGAGGCTTTTCGCCGGAACGCCAAGACTGGCGGCGGCGGCCCGGGATAGTTCAGCCACTGACAGTTCGGGGCTTGGTGTCACGATTCGATCCCGATGCGAAAAATAACCAGAACTGCCGGCATCCGGCTGAGTACTGCCTCGAGGGCCAATATTTACCTGGAACCCGGGCCATTCGGGAAAAGCAGTCCCGTTTCAGCGCGGCTCGCTTTGATCGTCCCGCCGAAACACCCGGCCGCTCAGTTGCGCCCCGGATCCCACTCGAGGTACTGGCCATCGGCCAGCAGACTCTCCCGCAGCCGCGAGTAATTCACTTCCTGGACCGCTGCCTTTTCCTCGATCGCCTGGCAGGCGGCGGTCGCCGCCGACTGGCCGAGCACCATGAAGACCGGCTCCATCCGGATCGAGCCGAAAGCGATGTGGCTGGACGACAGGCAAACCGGCACCAGCAGGTTCCCGCATTCGCTCTTTTTCGGCACGATCGCGCGGTAGGAAATCGGAAAGGGCGGGAAGCCGCCCACCTCGACGTCTCCCTCGTTGCGCACATATCCGTCGCCGGTCACGTAGCGCTGGACGTTGTGGCTGTCCATGGTATAGGCGGCCAAGCCCACGGGATCGTCCACAGTTTCCTCTCCCTGGCAGTTGTGCTGAGTCATCACGTACTCGCCTATCATCCGCCGCGCTTCGCGCACATAAATCTGCTGCGGCCAGCCGCCGTTGTCGGTAAACTCGTCCTGCGCCGGACCCCACTGCGCAACTATTTTGCGCAGGCTGTCCGGCACCCGCGATTCATTGGCCAGGCACCACATCAGGCCTTTCTGGTAATCGAGATGGGCCTTGATGATCTGCTCCCGGGTGGCGTAATCGGCATCCGGATAGGCATAGCTTTCGCCGATGAAGTCGGTGCTGAAGGCCTTGTTGTTGTTGGTGTCGGTCTTGCGGTTGGGCATCATCACCGGGTTCCAGGGAACGGTGTCGAACCCGGCCTCGAAGTAGCGCAGCAGCGGCTCGTAGCGCACCGGGTCGTAAGTGGCGGGCTTTTCCCAGGGAAGACGGTTTTGGTTGATATCGGTCAGGCACATGCGGAAGTTATAAGCCTGCACCCGCTGGTCGCCGCCGCCCTCCTCGCCCGGGCCGGCCGGGTCTATCCCCGGCAGCAGTCCGCTGGATGGGTCGTCCGGCACCAGCCAGGGCGATACCGGCAGGCTGAACTGGTGGTAGCGCGCATTGGCGGTCTGCACGCCGTTCAGAGTTTCGCCGTAGGTACTGTTGGACTCCCGTCCCACCGTATAGCTCACGCCGGCCCTGGCCAGCAGGTCGCCTTCGTAGGTGGCGTCGATGAACATCTTCCCGGCGAACCGCCGGCCGCTTTCGGTGACGATCGCCGCGATCCGGCCGGCTCTTTTCTCCACGCCGACCTCGAGGTCCAGCCGTTCGCCGAAAACTACCGTGACACCGGCCTCCCGGACCAGATCGTTCATGATCTTTTCGGCCACGTGCGGCTCGAAAGTCCACATGTGTTCGGTATCGACGTCCTCGCCGCGGTTACTGCGGTAGTCTTCTTTCTTTTCATAAGGCCAGGCCTCGGCGCTGCGGTAGTGAAGGGCGACCCTGTGGTAGAAGTCGCGCGACCGCCCGCCGATCGCCCCCTTGTTGCCGATATCGGTGGCGCCCAGGCCGCCGCTTGAGAGCCCTCCCAGGTGACGGCCCGGCTCGATAAGCACCACGGTTTTGCCCAGGCCGATTGTCTGCACTGCCGCGATCACCCCGGCCGAGGTGCCGCCGTAGATCACTACGTCGTAGCTGTCCGGCCCGGTGTTTGGACCGCAGCCCGAAAGGGCCAGAACCGAGGCGATAAACAGTCTGATGCTGATTTTCATGGCGGGGTTACCTCCTGATAAATAGCTGAAAAGATACCGGATTCAGGCCTGTATTATTCAAGCTAAAGCTCAACCGTGCCGCCGGTTTTGGCGGCCCGTTCCACTGCCAGCATCACTTCCAGGGTCTGAACGGCGAGTTCGGCGGAATTGGCCGGCTGACTGCGTTCGGCCACCGAGCGCGCCAGTTCGAAGATGCCGGCCGACCAGTCCACGCCCGAGGCTTCGAAGGGTCCGGGGCTGCCCTCGACGTGGTCCCACTGCGATGAGTCCCGGCGGGATATTTTCAGCTCCCCGGCGAACGCCATCATCGAGCCGAGCGCCAGCGAGCCTTCCGTGCCCTGGATTTCGAGCCCATGATGGCCGGTGTTGGAATTGGCGAAGCTGAACGCGATCCTGCCGATCACCCCGCTGACGAAGCGCAGAAGGGCCACCCCGTGGTCGAAGACCCACACCTTGAATGTGCGGCCCGCCAGGTCGGTGCGTTCCGGCAGGGCCACATCGAACATCCCCTGCACCGAGCTCACCGGGCCGAACCAGTCGATCATGACCGACACCGGGTAGGGCCCCACGTCCAACAGCGGCCCGGCGCCCTCGACGTAGAACTGTTCGGGGTTCGGATGCCAGGTTTCGACCCGGCCGTGGAACATCTCCGCGGTCACCGATACCGGCCTGCCGATCCGGCCCTCGGCGATAAGCCTCTTGACTTTCCGCTGGTTGCCGCCCAGCAGGATGAACGGAGCACAGGCCAGCAGCACTCCTTTTTTCTTCGCCGTTTCCGACAGTTCCCGGCCTTTGCTGCCCGAGAGGGCCAGCGGCTTTTCGCTCAGCACGTGCTTGCCGGCCGCCAGGCAGCGGCTGGTGATCTGTTCGTGGGCGGCCGGCGATGTGAGGTTCACCACCGCATCCACGCCCGGGTCCGCCAGCAGGTCGTCCAGCGCTTCGTAGAATTTCCCGCCGAATTTCGTTATGAAATTGCGGCCCTTGTCCGCAGTCCGGTTCCAGGCTCCGCTGAATTCCACTCCTTCCTTATTCTCCCTGCGCCGGAAAAAATCGAGGTAAAACCCGGCAATGTCGCCGGTGCCGGCCACCGCGAACCTGAATTTCGCACTCATTCAAAACCCCTTCCGCTGTTATTTTTCTCTGCCGGCCCAGTCGACAATCACTCCCATGAAAGCGCTACGGTTGGCGTAGATTTCCGCGTAGACTTCCGGCGCCTTCTCCGGCGCGATCCGGTGCGTGGTCAGGTCGCCGAGCTTGATCCTGCCGCCGGCGATCATCCTGAAGAAGAATCCGGTCAGCTCGCGCTTGCCCCAGCGGTAGTAATCGTTGCCGCGCCAGGGCGGGCAGGCGCCGTGGGCGCCGACAATAGAGATCGAATTGGAGACCACGTCGTGGGTCAGGGTTTGCAAGCCCGGCCTGGGCACATCGCCGACCAGGCCCAGGCGGCCGCGCCTGCGCAGCATGTGCTGGGCCGCATGGAAGGCCGCCGGGTGGCCGGTGATGTCGAAGACGATGTCGGCTCCCCGGCCATCGGTCAATTCCCTTACCCGGGCCACGGCCTTGTCCGCCGGGGAGCAGATGATTTCGGTGGGGCCGTGCGTGCGGGCGAGATCACAGCGGGAGGCAAGGGGATCGACCGCCACCAGGTTTTCCAGGCCGCAGAGTCCCAACAGCCTCACCGCCAGTTGCCCCAAAGGCCCAAGACCGATCACCACCGCGGTTTCGCCCATTTCCGGCCGGGTCTCGCGGATCCCGTTCTGGACGATGATGTCCAGGCAGAACCAGGCCGCCTCTTCCAGGCTGACACCGGCCGGTACCGGGTGCACGTTGTCCGGCCGGTCGATAAACCAGGCCCGGTGGCTGCTGGTGGAACACACGATATCCCCAGGAGCCGGGCTTTCGACTCCTTCGCCGCAGTCCACCACTTCGCCCACGCTGCTGTAGCCCGGTTCGAATGGATACTGGATCCAGGCGTCCCAGACGCTGCCCTCTTCCACTTCCCGGCCGTAGCAGATCATTTCGGTGCCGATCGAGACCAGAGAACAGATCGACCGGCAGCGGATTTCACCCGGCCCCGGACTCGGACAGGGCTGCCGTTTTACTGCCATCTGTTTGGGCGCAGTATAATAGAAGACCCGGTTTTCGGCTGGTCCCTGTGGCATAGGTTCCTCTTGGTGATACAGGTATCCGGCAAACGGTGAGTCTGATTTCGGCGGGTTCCAGTTCGGTCTGGAGCAGCGCTTCCCCGCCTGGAAACCGAATCCCGGAGGAAAAATTAACACAACCCGTTGTCGCCGGCAAATTGAAAATTGGAACAGAAAGCGGGCATGGGAACCATAGGGGATGGCCTGCATGTCCGCCCGTCTGAACTGTCGACCGGCTCCAGCCTTGTCTATTCCGCCACGAGTCATTCGATCATAATAATTTCGTGGATTTCGAGCCTTGGCAGCTTAATCCGGGCGATCCCCTCCGCGAAGCTGAACTGAAGGTCCCTTCCCCCGGGCTCGAGCCTCATCCGGCGCGGCCTGGCGCTGCAGCGGACCGCTACCTCGAGCGGCCCCATCGGCGGAACCTCGTCGAACACGTGCACCTTTTCATCCGCGTGCGGCCCGGCCGTATTGACCAGGTTCACCGCCAGCTTCCCGCCGATCCGGTTGACCACCACGTCCACGTAATGCGAGCCTTTGACTTCCACCAGGGGCTCCGGGAAAAGCTCCCGCACCAGGGCGTTCAGATAGTCCCTCGCCACCGAAGTCGCCGCCTCCAGGTAGGGCTGCCCGAAATCCAGGTAAGTCGCCGCAATCCGGCCCTTGCCGTAATCTGCGATAGAGCCCGCCACGCGCCAGGGGCCCAGGTAATCGTTGTCGGAATAAATCCGGCCGAAAGTGGTCGCACCCTCTCCCAGCTCCACATCCTGGTAAAAGCTGAGAAGCCCGGCCAGCCAGCCGGATTGATCGAGGCCATTCCATCTTTTCACGGCCGTGCCGGCAAGTCTGACCCGCAGCTCCTTTTCAAAGAGGGCCGCGGAACCGGGCCCTACCGCCAGCAACCGGCCGCCCCGGGCCACGTAAGCCAGCAGCGAGTCCCTGAATTCCGGCTCCAGGTAATTGCATTCCGGCACGACTATCAGCGGGTACTCATCCAGGCGGCCGGTCAGCTGGTGCTCCTCGACCACCTCGACCGGGTTCTGAGCATCCAGAAGACACTGGAGGATTCCGCGGACACGGGCGCATTCCGGTCCCCGGTGCGAAAAAAGGCGTTCGCTGTTGCGGTAGAAGTTCGCCCGCGAAAACAGCAGTCCGATTTGAGGCACAGGCAGAGCGCCGCGGCAGAATTCCCGGCGCTCGCGGCAGAATTGCGCCACCCGGCCCATCAGCTCCATCTGCCAGAGCCTCACCGAACCGTCCCGTTTCTGCGGAAAATAGGCCTGGAACCCGCCTCCCAGCGAAATCACTATGGCGGCTTCCTGCTCCAATTGCGGCACCGACTTGGTGCTGTATTCGGTATCCGGCACGGTGAACGCCCAGGCCATGAGGTCCCAGGCTTTTCCCTGATGCACCATGCCGCGGCCCTCGAAACGCGCCGTGTTGACACTGTTGCGCAGTGAGTAGTCTCCGGAGATGAAATCCACATCGGCTTGGACCGGCTCGGGCATCATCGAGCTGTAGGCCCAGTTGCTGGCCACCTGGAAATCCGGCTTATAGCTATGGATTTCGGACACGTAGTGTTTGAGGTAATCCCGGAAGCCCTGACGGCAGAATTCGGTGTACTCCAGGTAATACGGGTCGCCGGGCTGACGGGGAACCGAGGTTATTCCGGTCTGTTTCCGGAAAAGATTGAGCGCCCTGTCGCTGTAGTCGCGCGCCACGGCCCAGCATTCGCCGTCAATCCAGATTCCATCGACGCCGTAGACATCGATGAGTTCCCGCACCTGGGGGATCAGCAGGCTGTCGGCATAGGGGCCGAAGACCGAGGCTGCCTGGGGGTCGGTCCGGCCGTTCGCATCCACCAGCGCCCAGCCCGGGTGATGTTTCACCGCTTCCGCGTCCCAGACCCCGGAGTAGTGCACGTAAAGCGCCACACCGCGTTCGGCTGTCACCTCCCGCCAGATCCGCAGAGGGTCGCGTACGAAACCCGGCGCCGGGTAACCGAATTTGGTGGGATAACTCGAGAGGCCCGGGTGGCCCTTGCAGTCGCATTGGACGTAGTCCGGGTGGACCTGGTCGATGATCTTTTCCACCATCTCCCGGCTGACATCCCTGCCAACCTCGGTGCAGTCGTAACCGGCGTGGAAGTCGAAATGGATGCCGATAAAACTGTCCTTGCGCTTGAGACGGGCCGGGTAATCGCCGGCTGCCGGATCCGCTGCGCCGGACAAAGGAACGGTCAATAGCAGCAGAACCAGAGTCAGCGCTTTGGCAATGCGTCCGGTCATCTCGAGCTCTCCTGTTAAATTGCAGTGGAATGACAGGGACAGGGACGATTATCGAAAAGATAGGTGTGGCGCCTGTTTTTATCAATGACCGCCGGGGTCGGCTCAAGATTATCCGGGACCTGGCCGGCGACGGGAAAGGTGGAGCCGATGAGCGGCAGTTGTCCCCTTTGCGGTAAGGATCGTTCAACAGTCGAAATCATTGACCAGGATCGAAAAATATTGTAGGATTAAATCATAAGCCGAAATTTGTCGATTACTTATCTTGAAAACCAATCAACAGGGGTAATTATGGCAGAGAAGAAAAAGCCATCGATAGCTAAACCACCAGATGTTAAGCTTATTGAGAATGAGGGATTGCCAACCTGTTACTCAAATCATATTGAGTGCAGGGTATCAAATGAAGAAGTTTTATTGACTTTCGCGTTGCGAAAGTACTCAAATCCAGAACGGCAAGCCGAGGCCCTCCACAGAACATATTTGTCGATTCCGCATTTTGTGAGATTGACTGCTTTACTGTTAAAGCAATTGAAACAACTTGTAGCTATGGGATTAGTGCCGGAAAAAATTCTAAAGGATATATCCGATGAATTCAACCGCAAAAGTACTCAGCCTGAAAACGGAAAATCTAAATAGCATAACGGCATTTTCTATTCCTTTTCCCGGCTGGTTTCCTGTGCCGATTTATGGAGTAGATTATAACACGGGAGTTGAATACGAATCAGAGGACTTAATAGAATCATACGCCATGCAGAGATGCGAAGAAGATATTAAAAACAATCGCCTTTTGACGATTGATGAAGTATTCGGCAAATTGGGCGTATGATGTGGAATACGACGTTAAAATATCAACTTTTGCAGATGAGCGCATCTCGCGTATTAGTGATAAAACGGCATTGGCTAAAATAAAAGCCATGATCGTTGGCTTGTCTGATGCACCCGATATTAAAGGCAAGGCGCACCACGGGAAACTGAAGGGTTACCGCAGATTGCGGTTTAGTAGATACAGAATAACTTACAAAGTTCTTTTATCGCGGAGACTTGTCGTTGTGGCGGACGTTGGAATAGAAAAAGAAGGCGACCGCGAAGATACATATAGGGAATTAATAAGCTTTCTGGATTCTACGGATAAAGATTGGTTTCTTAAGCCCAAATATTTTAGAAGATGAATAATCCCAATCCTTGAAGCATTTAAAGCGTTTCTCGAAAATAAGCCGCCTTCGGGCGGCTTTTTTGTTTCTCTCCAGCCCTTGGGAAATGGGGATTTTTACACCTCTTGACGCTTCATTCAAAAAGCTCGAAAAACGCCTCTTTTTAGCCCTCCAAGTTGGAAATATGGTTGTAATACTTCTTCGAGGCAAAGTAAAAAGAGTCTGCGAAATCGCGCAAACCCTTGATATTACTGGTCGGGGCGGCCGGATTCGAACCGGCGGCCTCCTGCTCCCAAAGCACTTCCAGAACGATTTTTCAGAATCTTCTAACTCTTTATAAATCAATGTCTAAGCGCATTCCTCCTGCACTTAGAACGCTTCCAGCCTATTGCCCTAATTACCGTAGTTGTCTATGACTTTAGATCGTTTTTGGCACGCCCGGTCACGGCGAAGCTCTACAAGGGTGATAATCAATATCAAAATGGTGGTGAAACCGTGGCACCACCATGAGGCCGGCCAGGGGAAACGATCCTCGAAAGAAGGACTACAACTTTTGAAACACTGTACGAATTAAAGGTCTGCCTCTTGACAGGCGCAAAAATAGTGTTTATCTTAATCACAGAAGGTAAATATTAAACTCTTGAAAAGGACTTAAAGATGCCGGCCACGACCTTCACCATGAAGATTGCCGAGACAGAAAAACAATTTCTCCAACTCACCGCAAAGGAACGTGGAACCACGATTTCAAAGCTAATGCGGGAAGGCGCAAACCTTCTGGCGTTGCTCGACAAGAGGGCACTCGATTATATCAATCACCTGGTGGTCGAGCTGGAAATGGCGCGAGGGGTGATCATATCTAACGAGTTCATTCGGATTATTGCCCGGATGGATGCCTACAGGGAATTTTGGGGAACCTGGCCCGATGACCTGGCCGAACCTTACTGGAAAATTCCTAACGAGGAAGGACGCTGGCGGCCAGTGACTGGTGAGGAATTATACCTACAACTCCACGAAGATTATTTGCGGAAATGCAAGGCCGAGCGAATCCAATTTCTCGAAGAAAAGGCGGCAGATGGTTTAATTTCGCCAGAGGAACAGGCCGAGCTGGATCTGCACTACAAGCCTATTAAGGCGCGGGGCAAGCCGGATACTGGCCCTGGAAGCCCGGAAGCGGTGCGGACGGAATTTGAGAAATTCAAGGCCGGCCAGCCGGTGAACGTCGAAAATTTAAAGTCAAAACGCCGGCGCGATCCGAGGGTAAAAGTTTTCCGGGAACAGGCGGGGCCGGAAAAGAAGTCTGAATAAAAACGGCCCGGCGGGTGCGTCACCACCTACCGGGCCAAGTGGGGCGCTAATCTGGTAAGATTGAGCTTTGCAAGCTCTACGGCCGTTTCCGGCAGTATAACGCAGCCCGATTTATTTTAGCTCAGTTTTGCGAGGTGGTCAATGAACATAATAGTTGAAAATTCTTCGGTTAGGCTGGCCCGGTCCAGGGAGCGGCACTCGGATTTACTTCGGCAGCACCGGGCTTTATTCCTGGCACAGCCGGCCGGCCCGCTCAGTCCGGCGATCCGGCTGCGGCTTGACGATCTTTGGCGAAAGATTCAGACTGAATATTCAAACCTTCAGCGCGAATTGTCATGACAGTCGAGACAATTAAAAATCACTTCCGCGGCAACTGGCTGCCAATTTTCGAGCCGCACGTGGCCGGCGGCTTGAAACCGGCGGCGAACGGTGAATTCCAAGCCCTTTGCCCCTTTCACCTGGATACCCGTCCGAGTCTTTCGATCAATAAGGAATCCGGCCTCTGGAGGTGCTTCGGCTGCCCGGCGAAGGGAGATGGATTCGACTTCTGGCGCAAAATTCTCAAACTGGCCGACTTCCCGGCAACAGTGGCGCACCTGGCCGATCACTTCGGCTTGAACGGCAGTAAGCCTGCCGGCGGCAAGCGGAAGGTCATCGCAACTTACGACTATCACGATTCCACCGGCAAGGTCGTTTTCAGAGTTTGCCGGACACAGCCGAAAGGCTTTTTCCAGAAGCGCCCGGACGGTCGGGGCGGCTGGATCAATGATATGCACGGCATTCAGCGGGTGATCTACAATTTGCCGGCGGTACTGGCGGCTGAGGAAGTGATCGTGGCCGAGGGGGAAAAGGATTGCGACAACCTGGCCGCTCTGGGCCTCACGGCCACCTGTAATCCCGGCGGCGCCGGTAAGTGGCAGAAGCCATTTTCTGAATCACTCCGGGGCAAGGCCGTTTTCCTCTGCGGCGACAATGACGATCCGGGCCGGCAACATGTAGCTCAGGTCGGCGCGGCGCTCCAGGGCGTGGTGGCCAGCGTCCGGGTACTGGAACTGCCCGGCCTGGCCGAAAAAGAGGACGTTTCGGATTTTATCGCACTGCAACCGGATCGAGAAACGGCAATCGAGCGCCTGGCGATCCTGATGGAAAATGCCCCTGATTGGCAGCCGCCGGAGCCGGAAACGACCGCCCAGGCCCCGGCTGAGGGTGGCGACTTCAAACTTACTGACCTGGGAAATGCCGAACGGCTGATTCACCAGTACGGCCAGGACCTTAGATATTGCTATCCCTGGGGGAAGTGGCTTGTCTGGACAGGTCGGCAGTGGGCGGCAGACGATCAGGGCGAAGTGGAGCGCCGGGCACGGCAGACCGTCCGGGCGATCTGCCGAAACGAAATCCGGGACGACACCGATCCCGGACGGGTGCAGGGTATTTACCAGCACGCCGCCCGCAGCGAATCAACCGCCCGGCTGCAAGGTGCGATCTCCCTGGCCCACGCCGAGGTGCCAATCTTGCCGGCAGACCTCGACCGCGATCCGTACTTGTTCAACGTGAAAAACGGCACAATCAATCTCCGAACCGGTGAGCTGCAACCGCACCGGCGGGACCATTTCATTTCCAAGATCGCGCCGGTTGAATATGACCCGGCGGCTCAGTGTCCGGCCTGGAACCGCTTTCTCAATCGAATTTTCGCGGGCAATGCAGCCCTGATTGAATACTGCCAGCGGGTGGCCGGCTATGCGCTGACCGGGGACACTTCCGAGCAGTGCTTTTTCTTATTGTGGGGAACCGGCGCAAACGGCAAAAGCACCTTTTTGGAAACACTCCGCTCGCTGGCCGGGGACTACGGCCACCAGGCAGACTTCCAGACGTTTTTGCTGAAAAAGATGGACACCGGCACTTCAAACGATCTTGCGAGTTTGGCTGGCGCACGGCTGGTAACGGGTTCCGAGGCCGGCTCCGGGCGATCTCTGAACGAGAGTTTGCTAAAGACCGCTACCGGCGGGGAGCCGATTCGGGCGCGGTTTTTGTATTCGGAATTTTTTGAGTTCAGGCCACAATTTAAGCTCTTACTTGCCGCGAATCATAAACCGCGAATCCGGGACACCGATCTGGGTATCTGGCGGCGGGTGCGACTGATTCCCTTCGAGGTCACTATTCCGAAAAGCGAACAGGATGCGAAACTTCTGGACAAGTTGACCGCTGAGCTGCCTGGTATATTCAACTGGGCGCTGGCTGGCTGCCACAACTGGCTGGTGCACGGCCTGAGCGAGCCGGAGGAAGTTTTGACGGCCACAGATGATTACCGAGCGGCTGAGGACGTTCTGGCCGGATTTATCGAGGATCACTGTCATCTGACTCCGGGGGTCAGGGTAAAAACGGCTGACCTGAACCGCGAATATAAAAAGTGGTGTGAGATTAACGGCGAAGAAACGGTCTACTTCAAAACCTTCGCGAATCTATTGGAGGGCCGGGGTTGTAAGGCTGGACGGGATTGTCGAGGCCGGTATTGGGAAGGCATTGAACTCAAGACCATGACGCTATGACACAACATGACGCAAGAATTGGTAACTTTCAGCTATTATTTCTTCATGAGAGGACTTCCTGTAATCTAACGTCATTGTGTCATAGTAACATAAAAAATAAGGCTGCGATCCGCATGGGTACTGGCTTTGAAGTCATGACACAAGAAAAGTCTGGACCGTCAAACCATGACACAAGAAAATCAAAAATGGCTGAAAATATCCGAATTCTAATCGACACCAGGGAGCAGGAGCCTTTGAGTTTCGCCTTGCCGGCAGAGCGGGGGACTTTGCCGACAGGCGATTACTCAATCAAGGGTCTGGAAAACTATATCGCAGTCGAACGAAAGAGCCCTGATGACCTTGTCGGGTGCCTGAAAAACGGGGGTCGGGACCGGTTTGAGAAAGAACTCAGCCGGGGCCGGGGCCTGGATTACTTCGCCCTGGTGATTGAAAGCCCTCTGGCTGACCTGACCGCCGGGCGCTATCGCAGCGAAATGAATCCGAGGTCAGTTTTTCAAAGCCTAATGGCTTTTAGCATCCGGTATCGGTTGCCAGTATTCTTTACTTCCGGTCGAGGGGAAGCGGCTCAAGTTATCGAATCTTTATTGCTAAAGTACGCTAATGAGGTTGAAAAGAAATCGAAGATATTGAGAGGTTAATATGACTATCTTAACGTGGGTAGATAAACATATCGAGAAGCTTTATAACTCGATTTATAATAAGCTCGTTACCAGTAGAATTAAAAAGCTATCAAAACTTGCTAAAAAAGAAATGATTTTAAACCAGTAGCAGAAGGCGGCAACATGGCTGAGTTTGAAAAACTTTCGGAGCGGATCGAGCAGCTCGAGCTAATCATCGGCCTACTGGTAGACGTGGAAGCATTAAAGGCCGGCAAGCTGACGATCCGGGTGAATGAACTTCAGGCAATAGACCAGGCCGGCCAGGTCCGGGCGGTTCTGAGCGGGATCGGGGCGGCGGATAAGCAGGGTGGGGTACTGGTACTTTTCAACGAATCGGGCAAGGGCTGTATCCGCTATGCCGTGCGAGAAGTCGAGGGCGATAAGCAGGTCCAGAGTTTCAAAAAGCAGAATCCCGCGTTTGAGCAGGAAATACACTTGAATTAAACGGAGAATCCCGGACCCGTGAGGGCCGGGCGGCCAACAGCCCGTTGCCGGGTTTTTTCTCCGGTCCGGGCAGACCGGGGACCTGGCACCGGCCCCGGCCTTGCCCGATAAATTGGTTTCAGGGATGGCTTTTTCGTCATGGATGACCTCAAATTCTTTTTGCAGGAGGTAGGTCATGACTACGGAACAGCGGAAAATTCAGCGCCTGGAAGGCAGGGTGCAAAAGTTGGAAAAACTGCTATCCGGGGTGATACGCAAAGAGGGCAAGCGGGTGACGGTCAGGGCAACGGAAGTGCAGATCACGGATATTTTCAGACGGCCGCGGATCATACTTCAAGCCATGAGTAACAACTTTAGTGGAATATGGTTCCGCAAGGCCAGCGGTAAAGTGTACGCGGGACATATCGGATGCGATGAAAGAGATGGTGTTGATTTTAGCCTTTCTTCCATCCGGATTACCGATCCACAGAACGGTAGCGATAAAATGCGTATCGGTTACTCTTGTTACTGGGAGAAACCGGGCATTGAGCTGTTTAATAAAGAGGGGAAAGTAGTGGCCCGGCTCTTCGTTAAAGAAACAGGGGAAAGCCGCCTCGCCGTACACGATTATTGCACTTTCGTAAAGGAGCCGGCGGTCAAGACGGCCTGACAAGTTTGTCATGGATGACGGCCAGGCCCACGGACGGGCCAATTAAATAAGCGAAAGAAAGGCAATATAACCATGCAGAAGATAGTCCATACTCTTGATAGTTATACGAAAGTAATCCTAACTCTGATAGCGTTCTTACTGCTTATCTTGTGTCTCAAGCAAACTGAGCAGGTAGAAGCCTTTCAAAGATACACTAATGTACCAGAGCCGCTCTAAAAACAGAGGTTCAGAATGAGTAAATCAATCCAGACCATTGAAGCACTTCGCCAGGAAGCTCAGCACATCTTGGATGATCTCAAGATGAAATACCCTGAAGATTCAGGCTTGCATTTGATGATTATCCGTGAGTCCGAGCACCTTTGGAATCTTGAAGGCCAATTAGGCATAGGCTCACATGAAATCAAGTCTTCTTGAGGCTTTCCGGAAGATTTTCGATGGTGATTTGAATATCTTCTAAGGTGCTCCAAATTTCAGGTATTACGCAATCGTTATTAGCGAAATTCCAGAGCTTGCACTTGTCTTGAAGACAGTTTCGGTCGAGGAAAGGACAATGGGTTCCGGCCATATGGAAAGCTCCTTTCGGAATTTTCTGAATAAGAAGCCGTTTCAGTTTCCTAATTCTACCCTGAATATCGGGCAACGTCAACGATTCCACGTTAACAGGCTTAACCGATGCCGAGACTGGAATATCAGTCTCGGCGGATATGATGAATAGATTGAAGTATTAAGGCAGGATCAAGTATTAACGCCCATACAACGGTAAGGAAAGGGATCGAGCATGAGGTACAGCCTGGACCTATACAGCAAGATCGTTCTGACAGTGATTGCGGCCTGCCTGGTGGTGATCTGCCTGCGGCCAATGGCAGCACCACGGCCTGCGATAGCATTCGAGCGATTCTCGAACCGGCCCGAACCGGCTCAGGTGGACATGAACCTTCAGCAGATCGGGGGGCAGGATGTACTGCCGGGGCAGCCGGTTCCGGTTCAGGTTGTCGGCCCGGTCGAGGTGCGGATTGTGAGCTGGCCGGACAGCATGAGGGTAAGATTGAATGATAGTCAAGTGCAAAGGCTCTGTAAGTGATTGATAAACAAGGGGATGGGGAGGGGGGATCAAAAGTTGCCAACTCTTTGCCGTTAGACCGACTGGCCAATTGCGCGCGACAAATTGCAGGATTTTCGGTTTTTGATGATAAAAAATTTTAAGGGGATAGAAAATGGCAGGACGTGGAAAGTCGAGAAAATTGAAGGTGTTAAACGGTAATCCGAGCGGGCGGCCTTTGCGGAATGAGGCAGTACCACGGCCACAAGCGCCCAAAATTCCGGCGGAATTAGACCGGGAAGCCCGGAAAACTTGGCGGGAACTGGGGCCGAAACTCGAAAAACTCGGCCTCCTCACAGAGTTGGATGGAAATTCTTTCGCTGCACTCTGCGTGATCCGATCCAGGCTGATTCAGATCGGCAAGAATATCTCCGCTTGTAAGGACGTGGGCGAGTTTAAGTCCCTCACCCGATCAGAGCGCCAGTATCTGACCCTGTTCCGTTCATACGCGGCCGAATTCGGCCTTTGCCCGCGCGGGCGGATCGGGCTGGCCGTCAATTGGAGCGATTTCAAGAAGGATGACGGCAGCGAATTGCTAACGCATGGGAGCGATTTAATCTAAAAAGGCGGTCGGCAGGTTTGAGTTTCACGTTCACGTTCACGGCTGGCCGGGTCAAATCCCGGCTGGCGAAGAAGTAAACCGGGCGGTGGCGGGTCAAATCCCGCCAGCGGGCCGGCGGTGGAAGTTAGGCGATTTTCAACCGATGACAATTTAGGAAAGGTGAGTTTTATGCTTACAAGACTGGAAGAAAGAGAGCTGGCGGACCTCCGGCGAGAGGAAGAAACCATCACGGCGAAAGCCAAGGCGGAAAGCCGGGACCTCAGCGAATCGGAAGCCAAACACGCCCACAGATTGCTTGACCGGATCGAGCAATTGTATTCCTGGGCCACGGATACCAACAGGCCGGGGGAAATTTCGTCAGCACTCCCGCGATTGACTGCGGGTGCCGGTGATCTTCCATCGGAGGGTGCCCGCCTGATGGAACTGGCAAATCCGGGTGCCGTAGAAATGGCTTCCGGCGGTCCGGCGAAAGACAAGCATTTCCGCTCGATGTTCGGGCTGAAAGAGCGGAACCTGGACACCGGCGGTTTTACGTCCCTGGATGAATTTCTCCGGGCCGTCCATGCTGGCCGGGCTGACCGCCGGCTCGATGCGCTCCAGCAGCGGGCCATGTCGGAAGGTGTGGGCGCGGAAGGTGGTTTTAGCGTGCCGGAACTCTGGTCCGGCCAATGGCTCGACACTTTCCTTGAGAGTGAGATCGTCCGGCCAAGAGCGGAAGTCTGGCCGATGAAATCGGATAAGCTCGTAATTCCGGGCTTCGATGACAAGGCCCATACTTCAAATCTTTTCGGCGGCCTGAAAGCTTACTGGGTCCAGGAGAATTCGTCCATCACAGAGAGCGCGCCGACTCTGCGGAAGCTCACTCTGAACGCCAAGAAATTAGCCATTTTTGCGGTTTCCAGCAATGAGCTAACTGCGGACGGAGTGAACTTCCAGGCACAGCTCGAAGGCGGCATAGTCGCGGGCGGCTCCTGGTATCTGGACGATGCTTTCCTTACCGGCTCCGGCGCGGGTGAACCTCTTGGGGCGCTCAATTCCAACTGCTTGGTCCAGGTCGAGCTGGAAGGCGCTCAGGCGGGCATGACCATTGTTTATGAAAACCTGACCAAGATGCTGGCCCGCCTGCATCCCGCCTGCTATGCGAACGCTCAGTGGGTAGCCAATCCGACTACCATTCCGCAGCTCGCACAGTTGACCGTGGACGTGGGCACTGGCGGCGCTTATATCCCGGTCATGAAGGAATCCAATGGACAGTTTAGCATTCTGACTCTGCCGGTCCGTTTCACGGAAAAAGCGCCGGCGCTCGGAGAGGCGAACTGTATCAGCCTTTGCGACTTCACTCAGTACGCAATCGGCTTGCGGAAAGAGCTGACACTGGATAGGTCGGGGCATATCTACTTCGATAAGGACCAGACGGCTTACAGGCTGATTATCAGGGCGGACGGTCAGCCCAAGTGGGCCAGCGCGATAGTGCCGAAGAACGGCGATAGCCTGAGTCCCTTTATCGGGCTGGAAGCGAATCCCGAATAACTGCCCGGCTTTTCTCATTCACCGGGCAAGATGCAGATACCGTTGCCGTGAGGCGCGGTGGGTTTAATTCCTTCCCGTTCAGTCTGCGACGGAGAGAGGGCGGTCAGGTGCCCGGCCTGGCCGCCCTTGATCCCGATCTGCGGGGAAAATAGGCATCCGGGTGGGTACGGGGATAAGGCAAGGGGCGGGATCGTTTAACCTGGGCCTCCTGGCGAAGCCAGATAAAGGTTTTTGACGTATGATAGCAGAAAAACAGAAATTCCCTGCCAGAGTGCTTTCAGTAAACGCTGCGGCTCAGTATTGCGGGTACAGCCGGGCGGTAGTTCAATACTGGATCGACAGCGGCCAGCTCGATTACGAGGAGGTGCCGACACTCGGCCAGAAAAACCGCTGCCGGCGAATCCGCAAGGCCGATCTGGATGATTTTCTCGAAATGCACCGGAAAAGAAACGGCACTTCCGGCGGCAGCCGGCCAAAAAGTGAACCCTTGATTTTACTGGATAGGTAAACAATACTTCCCGCTGCAGGAGGGATGCGCGGGAAGGGGGAAGCCATGAGGTTCACGGTCAAAACCAGGCTCCGGCCCGATACCGGGAAGTGGACCCTGGATTACTTCAATCCTGAAGGCCGCCGGAGGAGGTTTCAGGCAGACAGTGAGGATGAAGCCCGGCGGCTGGCCGTCAAATTCTCTGACTGGCTCCTGGAGGGTAAGGACCCGGAAGCAGAGATCAAGCGGGCGCGGCAGGAGGCCCAGGCGAAGGCCCTGACACTGAGGGAGTTTTTCCCGGTGTTCATGGCGCGTCACGGATCGCGGCAAAGCAATAATGCACAGATTCTTTATCAGGGTTTTTTCAAAAACTTCTGCCGGTGCCCACAGCTCATTGACCGGGGATTATCGGAGATCAATAAGAGCATTGCCGTCGATTATGCAGAACTCCGGATGAAAAAAGACGGGATCAAGCCGGCCACGGCCAACCGGGAAATATCCTTACTGCGGAATATCCTTTCGAGGGCGGTCGAGTGGGAAATCCTACAGCACAATCCCCTTGCCAATTACCGGATGTTACGGGAAGCCGACAAGAGAGAGGTCCTGATTACTCCCGAACAGATCGCGGAGCTGGTATCCTGCTTTGAGCCGGTGATTGCCGATGTAGTGCGGTTCGCGGTTTATACCGGACTCAGGAGAGAGAATATCTTGAGCTTGACGATCCAACAGGTGACAATCTATGACCTGGGAGCCGGGTGCGAGGTGGACTTGATCGTCAAGGGCGGGAAAAGACGGCGGAAGGCGCTCGGAATAAAGGCGGCTGAAATTCTCCGGCGAAATATCGGCTCCAGGCCAGAGGGATATGTCTTTTTGGATCCCAAGACCGGCCAGAGGTACGTTTCAATCCACCACACTTTCGACAGGTGGGTTAAACGGCTCGACCTGAAAGTGAACGGGACAAAGCTCAGGTTTCACGATCTGCGGCACGTCACGGCCTCCTGGCTGAATCAGAGGGGGGTCCCTCTGGATGTACTCCGCCACGTGCTCGATCATGAGGACCGGAGCACAACAGACCGGTACGCAAGCCTGGACCCGTTGACCCTGGGGAAGGTGATGGATTTACTGCCGGAAATCAGGAAAGTGGTTTGATTTGTCACGCCGGGGCACGGAAAGGGGATCGGCCTTCTGCCTTCCGTGACAAAAAACTCTGTAAGTGCTTGATTTTTATGGTCGGGGCGGGCGGATTTGAACCGCCGGCCTCCTGCTCCCAAAGCAGGCGCGCTAACCGGACTGCGCTACGCCCCGGACCTTAATCAGATGGTGGAATATTACCTGCCCTCGGCGGTACTGTCAACTTGTTCGGCCGGCCCCTCTCCGGCCGCCAATCCCTGGATGTCCGCAACTTCCACCCTGGCGCTGTGCCGGGTGAGGGCGAACATCACTCCGCCCGCCAGCCCTACCAGGATGCCCACCAGCGAGGCCAGCAGCTGGGTGGTCACCGCCAGGCTGCCCGCGGGGTCCACGGCGGCGATCGAGGCCATGGTGGCGAAGAGGAACCGGCCCGTGCTCTCCCGCACGCCCAGCCCGCCGAAACTGACCGGAACCACCGCAGCCAGGGCGATCAAGGGGACGAACAGCAGAAAATAGACCATGCCGATCTCGAAGCCGATCGCGCGCGCGCAGAGGTAGTGCACGGCAATCCGCAGGAACTGGATCACGACCGACAGCAGGAACACCATCAGGCCCAGCCCGTACTGCTTGCGGTAAGCATGGAAGAACTCGTGGCCCTCGCGGAACTTATCCCGCAGCCCCTTCAGGCTCACCCGTGCCAGCAGCACTTCGTAGAGCAGACGGGTGATCCGGCGGCTGAATATGACCGCGCTGGCCGTCAGAAAGATCAGGAATACCACTACGATATAAACCAGGATGTCCGTTTCGACAGTTTCGCCCCAGAATATCAGGGCCAGGCTCGCCCCGATCGCGAAAAGACTCATCACGAAGAAGCCGGCGAAGCGGTCGACGAAAGTGGCGGCCAGGCCCTCGCGGCCTTTGCGCTCCACCCGGCTCACCGAATAGACCCTGACCACGTCGCCGCCCAAGGCGCCTGGAAGGATGGTGTTGAAAAAGAGGCCGATGAAGTAGAGGTTGAGCGCCCGGCCGAATGCGAATTCGATTCCCTGGCCCTGCAGCAGCTTCTGCCACTGGTAGGCGCCGACGAAATTGCTGATGATGAAAACGACAATAGCCAGCACGATCCAAAGCGGGCTGGCCGCGAAGACCGGGCTGAGGTCGTGCCGGGTGAACACCCAGTAGAGCAGAGCCAGGGTGACCCCGATTTTGGCGAGGGAGGAGACGAATCGTTTCAAGTGCGCTCCGGAGGCAGCTGTAAATTCGCCCGGCAATATAACGCAGGGGCCGCTTTCGGGCAATATGGAATCCGCGGGAGAAGGAGATCGCGCCGAGCTTACTCTTTATATTTCTTGCTTTTAGAAGCGGAAATGCTATATTGCCCGGGACCCTTTCGACCCGTGGCCGAGCCGATGCACGAACTGTCTATCGCTGAAAACATCCTCGAAATAATCGAAAGCCATCGGGCCGCGCGGGAGTTCGCGCGCTGCAGCTCGGTAAAGCTGAAAATAGGCCTGCTGGCCGCGGTGGATGAAGAGGCGCTGCGCTTCGCCTTCGAGGTGATCACGGAGGATACGCCGCACCGCGGCGTGGCTCTCGAGGTGGAAAAGAGCTTCCCCCGGGCCCGGTGCGCCTGCGGGCAGAGCTTCGAGGTGCGGGAGCTGGTTTACCTCTGCCCCAACTGCGGTTCGCCGCGCGCACGGCTCGAGGGGGGCGATGAGCTCGACATCCTGTCTCTGGAGGTTGAACTGCCATGACCACCATCGACATCAATGACCGCCTGCTGTCCAAGAACGATCAGTACGCCCTGGCTAACCGCCGCAATTTTGACGAACATTGCCTCTGGTGCGTCAACCTGATCAGCGCCCCCGGGTCGGGGAAGACCACGCTGATCGAAAAAACCGCGGACCATTTCGCCGGCAAACTCGGGATCGGAGTGCTGGTGGGCGACCTGGAAACGGAAAACGATGCGGCCAGGATCGCCAGACACGGCGTGCCTGTCCGGCAGATCATCACCGGCGGGACCTGCCACCTCAATGCCCGCACCATCGGCGACTTCCTCCCCCATTTCGACCTCGACAGCCTGGACGCCCTCGTGATTGAAAACGTGGGCAACCTGGTCTGCCCCGCTACTTATTATCTGGGGGAACACGACCGGGTCTGCCTGATCAGCACGCCCGAGGGTGACGACAAGCCGCTCAAGTACCCGGGCGCCATACACACTTCCAACCTCCTGCTCATCACCAAGACCGACCTGGCGCCCTACACGGATTTCGACATCGAAAAGGCCAGCCAGAACGCGCTGGCGATCGAATCGACAATCGAAGTGATGGCCCTTTCCTGCAAGAGCGGGGAGGGGATGGAACAGTGGTACGGATGGTTCGAAAGCCATGCACGACTCCGCGCAAAAAAACAGGGAGCGGCCGGACAGTGAAGGGCGGCTGGAAAGCGAAAGCATCCGGGTCACCGGTATCGTGCAGGGAGTTGGTTTCCGGCCGTTCGTCTTCCGGCTGGCCCATCGTCTGGGGATTGCCGGCCGGGTGGCCAACACAGTACACGGGGTGAAGATCGAGGCCGAGGCGGAACCGGGAGCACTGGCTGAATTCGTCCGGGCCCTGGTCCATGAAGCCCCGCCGATAGCCTCGGTGCAGTCGGTCAGGCGCAAGCGAACCGGCCTGAAAGGCTACTCCGGTTTCCAGATCGTTCCCTCCGCCAGCCAGGCTGGCCGCACCACCTGCATCTCGCCGGACGTGGCGGTCTGCGAGGACTGCCTGGCCGAAATGCGAGACCCCTCAAACCGCCGCTGGCGCTATCCCTTCATCAACTGCACCAACTGCGGACCACGCTTCACGATCATCCTCGATGTGCCCTACGACCGGGCCAACACCACCATGGCCCGGTTCGTCATGTGCGAGCTCTGCGGGGCCGAATATCACGATCCGTACGACAGGCGTTTCCACGCCCAGCCGAACGCCTGCCCGGTTTGCGGGCCGCGCTGCCGCCTGGTGGACAGGCAGGGCAATGATATGCCCCTCGGGGACGGACTGGATCCGTTGCAGGCCGCCGGACGGCTGCTCCTGGACGGCGCGGTGCTGGCGGTCAAGGGCCTGGGCGGGTTCCATCTGGCGGTGGATGCCAGCCACCCGGCTGCGGCTGAAACGCTGCGGGCCAGGAAACGCCGTCAGGACAAGCCTTTCGCGGTGATGTTCCCCGGCCTTGAATCGGTCGGGCGGCACTGCCGGCTGACCGCGAGGGCGGCCGGGATGCTGGCCGGGCCGCGAAGGCCGATCGTCCTGCTGCCGAAAAGACACGGCTGCAGTTCGCTTGCTCCGGTCGTAGCGCCCTTTTCTCGCGATTTCGGCGCAATGCTGCCCTATACTCCCCTGCACCACCTGCTGCTCGAAGCCGTGGAGGGCCGGCCATTGGTGATGACCAGCGGTAACCTGTCGGATGAGCCGATTGAGATCGACAACGACCGGGCCCTGGAGAACCTGGCCGGCGTAGCGGACTATTTTCTGCTTCACGACCGGCCGATTTACCTGAGGGCGGATGATTCGGTGGTCCAGACCGCGGCCGGCGGGAAAGCTTTTCCGGTCAGGCGCAGCCGGGGCTACGCTCCCGAACCGGTCCGTCTCGGCCGGAGACTGCCGCCGGTCCTGGCGGTGGGAGCGCAGCTCAAGAACACGGTCTGTATCACCCGCGGCCGGGATGCGTTTATCAGCCAGCATGTGGGCGATTTGGACAACCTGGAAACCTACCGCTTCTTCCTGCTCACCGTGGATCAGCTCTGCCGGTTGTTCGAGGTGAAGCCGGAGGCGGTGGCATACGATCTTCACCCCGGTTACCTTAACACCCGCTGGGCCCTGGCGGAAAGCGGCCTTCGTCCCGAGCCAGTCCAGCACCATCACGCGCACGTGGTGTCGTGCCTGGCCGACAACCGGATCACCGGCCGGGTGGTGGGAATCGCCATGGACGGCACCGGCTACGGCCCGGACGGCACCCTCTGGGGCGGAGAATTCCTGGTGGCGGATGAAACCGGTTACCGAAGGGCCGGGCACCTGCCGGAAGTGCGCCTGCCTGGAGGGGAGGCGGCGATACACCAGACCTGGCGCACCGCGCGCAGCCTTTTCGCCGCCGCTCTCGGCCGGGACGCCCTCGACCGCCTCGGCCTGCCGCTCTGGGAACAGGTAGGCCGAGGCCGGGTGGAAACCGTAGACCGGATGCTGGAGCTGAGCACCAACTGCCCGGTCAGCACCGGCTGCGGCCGGTATTTCGATGCGGTGGCGGCCCTCCTGGGTGTACGCGGTGAATCTCTCTACGAGGGCCAGGCCGCAATCGAACTGGAAAGCACGGCAGCCCGGACTACGGTGAAAAAGGCCCGGAGCTATGGATTCGACCTGACCGAGCGGGAGGGCGTCCTGGTTCCCGGCCTGGACCCGCTGCTGAACGAAATCGCCCGCGATGCCGCGGCCGGCGTGGACCCGGCGCGTATCGCCCGCGGCTTCCACGAATGCCTGGCCCAGGCGCTGGCCGAAACCGCCGGCCGGATCGCTTCCGGGGCCGGGATCGGCAGGGTGGTGCTGAGCGGGGGTGTGTTTAACAACCGTATCCTGCTTACCTCCCTGCGCCGCCGGCTTGCCGGCCGGGGGCTGAAAGTGTATACTCACCGGCGGGTGCCGCCCGGAGATGGTGGGATCAGCCTGGGCCAGGCAGTGATCGCGGCCCGCAGGCTGGAATGGGTAAAGTGACAAAGTGAAAAGAAAGGCACAGAGGCACAGAGGTACAGAGGCACAGAGGCACAAAGGCACAAAGGCACAAAGGCACAAAGGCACAGAGGCACAGAGGCACAGAGGCACAGAGGCACAAAGGCACAAAGGCACAGAGGGACTAAGGCACAAAGGCACAGAGGGACTAAGGCACAAATGGACTAAGACAGGGTTGGGCCTTCTGTCTTCTGGCTTTTACCTTTCGCCTGCGTAGCGGCTTCAGCGTAGCAGGCTGGCTTCTGAATTCTGAATTCTGAATTCCCGGGTGGAGGTTGCGGGGCGTGGACTACTGACTACTGACTACTGACTACTGACTACTGACTACTGACTACTGACTACTGACTACTGACTACTGACTACCTTAAACCCCTCATAAGGAGCCATCTCATGTGCCTCGGCATTCCAGGACGCGTGGAAGACATCGACGGCGGCCAGGCCAGGGTGAGTTTCGGCGGGGCGGTGCGCGGCGTGAGCCTGGACCTGCTGGACGAACCGGTCGCTCCGGGAGACTACGTGCTGGTGCACGCCGGTTTCGCCCTGGAGCGAATCGACGAGCGGGAGGCACTCGAAACCCTCGACCTGCTGAGAGAGGCGCTGGGCCTTGAAACACCTTGACGAATACCGGGACCCCGAGCTGGCCGGAGCGCTGGCAGACCGGATCGCCCGGGTGAGCTGCCGGCCCGTGAATTTCATGGAGTTCTGCGGCGGCCACACGGTGGCGATCGCCCGCTACGGGATCGAGTCCCTGCTGCCCGAACGAATCAGGCTGCTGTCCGGGCCGGGCTGCCCAGTCTGCGTGACGCCCATGGAGCAGATCGACCTGATGATTGCCATTGCCGGCGTGCCGGGTACGATCGTGACCACCTATGGCGACATGCTGCGCGTGCCGGGGTCGGCCACGAGCCTGCTGGCACGCAGGAGCCGGGGCGCGGATGTCCGCGTGGTCTATTCCAGCTACGATGCAGTGGAACTCGCCCGCGAAAACCCTGGAAACGAGGTGGTGTTTTTCGGAATCGGCTTCGAGACCACGGCGCCGGCGACTGCGGCCGCAGTGCTGCGCGCCGAAAACCTCGGTCTCGGCAATTTCTCCGTGATCAGCGCCCACAAGACCACTCCCGGCATAATCCGCGCGCTGCTGGACACCGGGGAACTCGACCTGGACGGACTGGTCTGCCCGGGCCACGTCAGCGTGGTTACCGGGACCGCGCCTTACGAATACGCGGCCGGCCGGGGGGTGCCCTGTGTGATCAGCGGCTTCGAGCCGGTGGACGTGCTGCAGAGCGTGCTGATGCTGGTCGAGCAGGTGGAAGCCGGGAGGGCCGAAGTGGGCATCCAGTACCGAAGAGGAGTCAGGCCGGAGGGCAACCTGAGGGCGCGGGAGCTGATGGAGCGGGTGTTCGAGCCGTGCGACAGCAACTGGCGGGGAATCGGCGAGGTGCCGGGCAGCGGACTCAGGCTGCGCCAGGCCTACGGCCGGTGGGACGCAATCGGGAAGTTCGAGGTCGATCTGCCTGAAACCAGGGAGCCGGCGGGCTGTATCTGCGGCCGGGTTCTTCGAGGCGTGGCCTCTCCGGCCCAATGCAGCCTGTTCGGCAAGTCCTGTAACCCGGAGTCGCCGGTGGGCGCCTGCATGGTCTCCTCCGAGGGGGCCTGCCAGGCGTACTACCGCTACGGTAAGCGCTGATCGGCCGTTTTCCGCCGGCCGGCTGGAAAAAATCAAGGTCCCCGCTCATTCCCACCCGGCGGAATTCTTTCGACTGAACCCCTCCATCATAGCGCTGGTACGGAAATTGCCTGATTCGATAACGAGCGTTCACGGTACCGGCAATTTCTCATCCGCTGACCGACTATGAAAACCAGACACTTTATCCCGGCGCCGGCGGCTCTTTTCTGCCTGCTGGTAATTTTTGCGCCCCGGGCGGCGATCGCCGCCGAAACGGTGACAGTCGCCCGCGACGGCAGCCTGCTGTTTGCCGAACCGGACAACAATTCCCCGGTACTGGACATCCTTTCCCGTGAAACGCGGCTGGAAGTGATCGAGAAAGCGGGGGAGTGGTACAAGGTTTATACTCCGGACCGCACGCGGCAGGGATATATCCGCAGCGAGGCGGTACGCACCGGCGTCGCCTTCCCCCAGCTCGACCTCTACCGGGTCGCGGGCGGCAGCGGCACGTACAGCGATCTGCAGCGTTCGCTGGATGAAACCGAGACCCGCCTGCGCCAGGCCGAGCTGCTGATCGGGGAAATCGAGACCCGGCTCGAAGCGCTGCGGGCCGCGCAGCAGCCCTCACCCTCGGCAAAGCGCTCCGGGAACCGGCAGATGGGCTCTGCGCCGAGCCTTAGTTTCGGTGCTTTTCCCGCGTTCTACCTGGAAAATACGGATTACGCGGCGGGCGCAGCGGTAATCTGGCATCCCTCCTGGCTCGGTCCGTTCAACCTGGACCTGGACGCAGGGATGGTTTTGGTCGAGGGGTCCGACGATGTGATCTTCGCCGATCTGGGAGTGATTTATCCTCTGAGCTGGCAGTTCGGCCGGTTCAGCCCCTACCTGGCAGCCGCCGGAGGCATGTTGCGGCGTAAGCCCGCCGGCCTGGAAAACAAGGTCAATCCAACGGCCAGTGCCGGCGGCGGGATCGCGGCCACGCTGAACGGCAGGTTCGAACTGCGTCTGGATGCGCGCTTAGTGGTGGAGTTCGCCGATCAGGACAAGGTGAAAGACGGAAGGTTCTACCTGGGGCTTTTCTATTCGCTCTGATTCAAGCCGGCTCTTGCCATCCGCTGAATAATCCCTACCATTCCATTTTTAAGACTTCCGCCCGCTGGCTTATTCCACGGTAAAACTTGTCACTGTCGAAACGGTTGTAACCCAGGGGAATGCGAGCCGGTTTATCACCACGTACGTAGCAGAGGTGGTTGAGGAAAGTGGAAACTTTACCGCCGGGTTCGATCTGGAGCAGGCGGCGGTGGCTGCTGCTGATATCCAGCGGCGGCTCGTTGGCCTTGGCGCTGAAATAGATCAGGCGCCGGATTTCCTGTTTGCTGACGAAGGAGTCCAGGCCGCCGAGACGGCTGAGCAGGGAGGCCACCAGGAGTTCATCGTACCCGCCGGTGACGTAGACCTCGACGTACTTGTCGTAAGTATCGGCTGCATCGGCCAGCAGGCCGCCGTACATCGCCGCCTCGCCGTAGATCTTGCCGAGGTAGATGAGGGCGGCGTCATCGCTGATCCCCAGTCCGACCATCCTGCGGAAGTACATGCCCACCGCCTTTTTCGGTGGCCGGCCGGCCGATTCCTGAATAATGACCCCGAGGTCGCGGAGGTTGTCCAGCTCCTCGGCGCCAAACTCCTTTTCACTGGCGATCTGTTCGGTGAGGCCGGCCTGAAGGAATTTTTCCCTGTCCACCACCAGCGATTCCCCAGCGCCGAGTATCAGCGGTTCACCGCTGAGGGTCACCTTGAAATGGTCGGCGGTAGTCCGTCTCAATTTCCAGTTGTCCATCAGGCCGCAGAGGATGAAACCCTTGAAGAAACTGGCGGCTTCGAAGGACACTCCCTCCAGGAACTTGATGCCCAGGGGATTGCGTTCGGGGTCATCCACCGGCCCGAACGACACGACCTCGTCAGAGAGCACACGGTCGAGGAAGTTACCCAGCTCTTTCAGGAGCTGCTGGCGCTGAAACCTGACCTGGCGACTCTGCAGGCCGAGTTCCTCGGAGCCGACAGCCAGTATCACGTCATCGATTGTGGCATCGGGAAAGCTGGCCGGCCCGCTCTGCTCGTCGAAAAACATGCCGTGCCCGTTCTGCGCCCTCCCGCAGACGGACTGGGGCAACAGAAGCGGCAGGACATGAGGAGCCGCCTGAATGGGCAAAGTCTTCAGATAGAGGTAGTCCCGGGAAGCGAGCGAATTGAAGAAAGGCCTGGAATCGGCGACGGAATAGACCCGGCTGCGGAGTTTCCGTTCCTCTTCACAGCTGTGGTCGTACCGGGGGTCGGCTTCGCCGTGAAGACCGGCCAGGATGAGGTTTATCTGGTCGAGGCGGGCGCGGCTGGAGGTTCTTCGAGTTTTTTTTTCCGCGTCATGTCCGATTTCCCGGCGGTATGTACCGATCAGTGACTTTGAGTCCAATATATTTCATCTGGCAGACCAGAGCAAGACCGGGGATGAAAAAAGGGAGCGGACTGAGCCGCTCCCTTTCCCTGGGTCGAAATCCTGATTACCGGGTTCAATTGCCTTTATCGAGAATTTGTTTGAGCACAAAGGCAACGTCATCGAGGTTTTCGCCGTAAGGGCTGGGCCTGGCATTTCTGCAGAATGCCGTCATCGCCCATTCCGGAACCCAGAAAGCCAGCTCGGACTCCGCCCATTTGAGCAGAGTGGCGGCATTCTGGTCCCAGATAATCTTTTCTTCCTTTGACAGGTCTTTTGGCGGCAGCGGGATACTCAGCATCACCCTCGAATACCCGGTAAAGCTTTCCGCAGCCTGCCTCAGTCCCTGCCTGCCCGAGGATGACCGGAGGATACTGAGAATTTCCTCGAGGTAGGCGATGACCAGCTTGAAAGTATGGTTCTCCGCCAGTTCACGCTTGATATACTTGGGAATTTCGTTTTCCAGCACCCGCAGCAGAGCCGGATCGGCCTGAACGGTAGTGGCCGCGCCGTAATGGCCCGTATAGCTCAACCGGCTGGTGGCGCGTTCCAGGCTGGCGGTGATACCTTCCTTGGAAGTTAACTGATCGAGACTGATATTGAGAATTTCCGCAAGTCTGAGCAGATATTTGGCGGATGGCGCGCCCTTGCCGTTTTCCCAGACACTCAGGTTCTGAAAAGCGATGCCGAGCTTTTCAGCCAGTGCACGCTGGGACAAGCCTCTGAGCTTTCTCGCCGCCTTGATATTCTCGCCGATAATCCTTTTCTGATCGTCCGCTGGTGTCATCTCTATTCTCACCTTACTTCAAAAAGTTTGAAGGATAAACTCCGCAGATCAAAATAATTTACAAGCTAACTTCATTGCAATGAATAATTTAGTGTGTTTAGTCACCTCTCCGTTGATACGGAATACCTCACCTCACATGCAAAGCTGACGGCCCTTTGCATTACCAGGAAAGTTCGACTCAGATTGAATGGCTGGGCTTGTTCGCTGCTTACCGGTTGCAGTAATACTCTAACAGCCCACTTCAAATGCAGTGTTAATTTTATATAATAATAATATCTATTATCTGTCAAGGGAATAAAAAGTACCGATTAGGAAAATTCTCGCCACTGCGCCTTTGAAACCTTATAACTCCTTGTAATTTATGCATAAGGAAGATTATCAGGCGAATGATAGCCTTTTCGTTACGCCTCTAATTAAGACTGAATTGAATCCTGAATTTTTCACCCAAACAGGATAACCGTTGCATATATATATGAATGAGACCTTTGATTTAATGGGTTGGATGGCTTTTCTGATTTTTGAAGTGTCTTTTTGGGGCTGTTAAGTTTTTAGCTCAAAAAATATTTCCTTTTCTTGAACAGGGATAC
>Ga0214473_10001036_pt1 | contig 37681 bp, 33 predicted proteins | sample RVTome_7_FD_203509 | JGI IMG/M metagenome (GOLD analysis project Ga0214473, IMG submission 203509) | Soil microbial communities from uranium-contaminated site in the Upper Colorado River Basin, Wyoming, United States - RVT98D197 | ecosystem: Environmental > Terrestrial > Soil > Contaminated >... | reverse complement strand
GTCGTGGGGTGCGCGACGGTGGCGCTGTTCGGACCCACCGAGCCTGCGCGCACGGCGCCGGTCGGTCCTGCGGTGATCGTGCGGGCCCCGTCACCGGCCGACGCTGGCGGACCTCGATCCCTCAACAACCTCTCCCCTGCCGACGTCGTGGGTGCGGTGGAAACGCTGCTGGTGCGCTCCGGCGAACGGACCCCGGCAAGAACGGTACGCCTTGCACAACCGGGGGACACAGGTGGCTACGCTCCTCTTCGTCCCCACCGATAGGCTTCGTCCCGGAGCCCTCCCAGCAGGGGGTTGTCCCTCGGCGCGCTAAAGTTAGCTGGGAGCTCCGGGAATCCCTGCGTTCCGAGGCTCTGGAGCGTTGGGGAGTCGTGAAGGTGAGGGGCCTTGGATACGGTTGTTGACGGGATGACGCTTTCGGGCCTGCGGCACGTGCTGCGGCTGCGGCGCGCGGTGGCGCTCGCGTGGGAGAGCGCGCCGGGGTGGATGGCGGTCAACCTCGCGCTGGTCGCGCTGCAGGGCCTGCTGCCGCTCGCCTCGGTGTACGTCCTCAAGCTGCTGGTGGACGCGGTGGTGGCCGGGCTCTCGTCGCCAGACAGATCGGCTGCCCTTCGGCAGGTGCTGCTCTGGATCGTTGTCGCCGGAGGGGTCGCCCTGCTTGCGGCGTTGGTGCGCGCCCTCGGGGGGCTCGCGACCCAGGCCCAATCGGAGGCCCTCGCGGACCACACGGCCGACATGCTGCACGCCAGATCGGTCGCGGTGGACCTCGAGTACTACGAGAGCGCGGACTACTACCGGGCGCTGCACCGGGCGCAGCAGGAGGCGCCTTACCGGGCCGGGCACATCGTGACCGGTCTGGCGGGGGTGGGGCAGGGTGTGATCGGGGTCGTCGGTATTGTCGGCCTGCTGCTCGTCATGGACTGGCCGATCGCGGCCGTACTGTTCGTCGCCAGCTTGCCCGGCTTCGTGGTGAAGGTGATCTTCGCCCGCAAGGCATACGCCTGGCAGCGCCGGGTCACGGACCTCGAGCGCAAGAGCATGTACCTCCACTGGGTCCTCACCGGCCCCGAGCACGCCAAGGAGACACGCCTCTTCGGACTCGGCCCGCTCTTTATTCAGAGGTTTCGCGAGTTGCGCCGGCAGCTGCGCGGAGAGCGCCTCGGGCTTGGACGCACGCGGGCGGTGGCCGACTTCGCGAGCGTAGCGGTCGCCGTGGTTGCGATCTTCGGCGCGCTCGTTTGGATCGCATCCCGCGCGCTCGGAGGAACGATCACGATCGGGGACTGGGTGCTGTACTACCAGGCTCTGCAGCGGGGGCAGGGGTTCTTCCAGGATCTTCTCGGGGGTGTCGGCGGCCTCTACGAGGACAGCCTCTTCCTCGCCAACCTCGACGAGTTCCTCTCGCTGGAACCCGGGATCACCGACCCCGTTCGGCCCGTTCCCGTTCCGGCGCCCATGAGGGAGGGGATCCGCTTCGAGCACGTGTCGTTCGCCTACCCGCGCAGCTCGCACAAGGCTCTCGACGATGTGTCCCTGGTGATACGCCCGGGCGAGAAGGTGGCGCTGGTGGGCGAGAACGGGGCCGGAAAGACCACCCTCGTGAAGCTTCTGGCGCGCCTGTACGAGCCGGGTGAGGGCCGAATCACGATCGACGGGACCGACATCCGCGCCTTCCGGGTGGCCGACCTCCGCGATCGGATCAGCGTCATCCTGCAGGATTTCGTGCGCTACCAGCTCCCCGCCTGGGAGAACATCTGGCTGGGTAACGTCGCCCGCCCGCCCGACCGCCCGGCGATCATCGAGGCGGCGCGAGCGGGCGGAGCGGACGCGACGATCGCGGCGCTGAGCCACGGGTACGAAAGCCCCCTGGGTCGCTGGGTCGAGGACGGCGAGGAGCTGAGTGCCGGCGAGTGGCAGAAGGTCGCGCTCGCGCGGGCGTTCTTCCGCGAGGAACGCCTGCTGGTGCTGGACGAACCTACCAGTTCCCTGGACCCCCTCGCCGAGGAGGAGGTGATCACCAGGCTCTCCACCCTTGGGGCCGGGCACACGGTGCTGCTGATCAGTCACCGGTTCTCCACGGTCCGCCTCGCCGACAGGATCGTGGTGCTGGAGCACGGCCGCGTGATCGGGGAAGGGACCCACTCCGAGTTGATGGCCCGCGGCGGGACGTACGCGCGCATGTGGAGGGCGCAGTCTCGGCGCGCGGACGGGTGAGCCGCCTGGACCGGGCAAACGCTCGTGCCTCGGGGAAAAGGGCTTGCACGCAGCCGGCATCGACGTTATGATGACCTGCGCGGTGGGCCGCTAGCTCAACTGGCAGAGCAAGGGACTCTTAATCCCTAGGTTGTAGGTTCGACTCCTACGCGGCTCACCAAGTCCCGTCCCGCGAAAGTGGCGGAACCGGTAGACGCGCGAGATTTAGGATCTCGTGGGCGTTGCCCATGGGGGTTCGAATCCCCCCTTTCGCACCATCTGGAGCAAGCATGGGTTACGAGATCGAGCGCGCCACCCCGTGTCGGGTCGTTCTCACGGCCACCGTCGAGTCCGACGAGGTCCGCGAGGAACGTGAGCACGTGTTGGGGGGGTTCGTACGCGCCGCCCGCATCGACGGCTTCCGCAAGGGGAAGGCCCCCCGGGCGCTGGTGGAGCGGCGCTTCGCGAGCGAGATCCGCGCGGATCTCGAGGAGCACCTCACCCGCCGCGCCTGGGATCTGGTGCGTCGCGACGAGAAGCTTCGCGTCGCCTCGCCGCTCGGGATCCGCGAGTCGAACTGGTTGGAGGGCGGGGAGTTCCGGGTCAAGGGCGAGTTCGATGTGTACCCCGACGTCGAGCTCCCGAATCTCGACGGTTTCACGCCGCCACCGTTCGAGCTTGAGCCGACCGACGAGGACCTCGCGGACGCCATGCTGCACCTCCGGGAGCGCCAGGCGGCCTGGGATCCGGTGGAAGGGGAGGCCGCGGGCGAGGGCATGCTGGTCGAGGCCGAGGTCCACGGCGAGTTTCCGGAAGGCGGCGGCGAGCCGTTCCACGAGGAGCGCTCGCTGTTCCAAGTCGGGCAAAACGAGATCTACCCCGAGATCGAGGCCGCGGTGCGCGGGCACGGGGTGGGCGAGGAGGTTAGCGCGGAGCGCACTATGGGGGAGGAGGGCGGCGAAGAGCGCAGAGGCAAAAAGACCTCCTACCGGGTGCGGATCAAGAGCCTGCGGCGCAAGCAGCTGCCCGAGGTGGACGACGCTTTCGCCACCTCCGTTGGCGTCGAGGGAGGCGTCGAGCAGTTGCGGGCACGCCTGCGCGAGCGCCTGCGCGTCCAGAAGTCCGAGCGGCGACGCGACGCGTGGCGCGAGGCCCTGATCGCCCACCTCGCAGGTGGGAAGGTGCTTGACCTTCCGGAGGAGCCGGTGCGGGAGGAAACCCGCCGCGAACTGCTCGAGTTCGCCCAGACGCTGGCCGGCCGCGGCATCAACCCCGAACGGGCCAAGGTCGACTGGGAAAAGCTCGAGAAGGATGTGCATCAGAGGGTCGAGCACCGCTTGCGGGGCGAGATTCTCCTGGACGCGCTTGCAGACAGGCTCCGCATCGAGGTCTCGGACGCCGAGGTTGACCACGAGGTGGAGCACCAGGCGACCCGCATCGGCGTACCGTTCGCCGAACTGAGGGGTAATCTGGCCAAGAGCGGCGGGCTCGAACGGATGGGGGCTGTCCTCCGGCGCGAGCGGGCGGTGGACGAAGTACTTTTGCGCTTCGTAGAAAAGAGCGCGGGTTGACGTGCCTGCCGTGCGGCGAGGCGGGCGGGGAGTGACCGACATGCTGATTCCCATCGTTGTCGAGCAGACCAGTCGGGGAGAGCGGGCGTACGACATCTTCTCGCGCCTGCTCAAGGACAACGTGATCTTTCTGGGCGACACGATCGACGACCACCAGGCCTCGGTGGTCATCGCCCAGATGCTCTTCCTGGAGGCCGAAAACCCCGAGAAGGACATCTTTCTCTACATCAACTCACCGGGAGGCTCGGTGAGCGCTGGCCTGGCCATTTACGACACAATGCAGTACGTGAAGCCGCCGGTCGCGACGATCTGCATGGGACAAGCAGCCTCGATGGGTGCAGTGCTGCTGGCGGGCGGCGCCAAGGGCAAGCGCTTTGCGCTCCCCCACGCACGGGTGATGCTTCACCAGCCGCTACTGTTCGGGCTCGGCGGCCAGGCCACCGACATCGACATCCACGCCAAGGACATCGTCCGCCTGCGCCAGCGCCTGAACGAGATCCTCCAAAAGCACACCGGTCAGCCGATCGACCGCATCTTCTCGGACACGGAGCGCGACTTCATCTTGGAGGCTGGCGATGCGCTCAACTACGGCCTGATAGATAAGGTTATCGAGCACAGGGAATAGCCGCACGGCGGGCGCGTTGGGATGGCGGGGTGTAGAATAACGGTGGGACCAACGTCATGGTGACCAGAGAAACCTCCTCCGACCTGCTGCGCTGCAGCTTCTGCAACAAGTCGCAGCGGGAGGTGCGCAAGCTGATTGCCGGCCCCAACGTCTACATTTGCGACGAGTGCGTTGACATCTGCCTCGACATCATCGCCGAGGACCGCGCTCGCGAGGCGCGCGAGTCACGCCGCAACCTTCCGAAACCCGAAGAGATCAAGACCTTCCTGGACTCATACGTGATCGGCCAGGAGGCCGCCAAGAAGAAACTCGCGGTGGCGGTCTACAACCACTATCGCCGAATCGACTACCTGTCGCACTCGACACGGCCGGACGTGGAGCTGTCGAAGTCCAACATCCTGCTGATCGGGCCGACCGGCACCGGAAAGACCCTGTTGGCTCAGACTCTCGCGCGCATGCTCGAGGTTCCGTTCACGATCGTGGACGCGACCACCCTTACCGAGGCCGGCTACGTCGGCGAGGACGTGGAGAACATCCTGCTGCGCCTATACCAGGCGGCGGAGGGCGACCGGGAGCGGACCGAGCGGGGCATCGTGTACATCGACGAGATCGACAAGATCGCCCGCAAGCAGGACTCGCCCTCGATCACCCGCGACGTGTCAGGCGAGGGCGTGCAGCAGGCACTGCTCAAGATCCTCGAGGGCACGGTCGCCAACGTGCCGCCACAGGGCGGACGGAAGCACCCCCACCAGGAGTTCTTGCAGATCGACACCACAAACATTCTCTTCATGTGCGGTGGTGCCTTCGTCGGGCTCGAGGACATCGTGGCACGCCGACTCAACCAGAAGTCGATGGGCTTCCAGGCGCACATCCTCACGCCTGAGGAGCGGTCCGCGAGCGAGTTGCTCGCCCAGGTTCATCCGGAGGACCTGATCAAGTTCGGCATGATCCCCGAGTTTGTCGGCCGCGTCCCAGTGGTTGCAAACCTCCACGAGCTTGACCGCGCGGCGCTGGTCCGCATCCTCACCGAGCCGAAGAACTCGCTGGTGCGGCAGTACGAGACCATGCTCTCGTTCGAGGGAGTCGAGCTGCGGTTCATCGACGATGCGCTCACCGCGGTCGCCGAGGAGGCGCTCTCGCGCAAGGTCGGGGCGCGTGGCCTGAAGATCATCCTGGAAGAGCTGATGCTGGAGATCATGTACGAGGTCCCCTCCCGCTCCGACGTTACCGAGATCGTTGTCACGCGCGAAGTGGTCGAACGGCGTGTGGCGCCGCTCGCATCGATGCGCAAGGCTGGCTGAGACCCTGTCGGGCGGCGCGAACCGCGCCGGCATCCAACTTTTCCCGGGTCGGTTTGAGAGGTTGTCATGAGCGAATCACACACGCAGATACTTCCGGTCGTGCCACTGCGCGACATGGTCGTCTTCCCGCGGATGAAGTCCGCGTTCGTGGTCGGACGCCCGGCCTCGGTAGCGGCGCTGCAGCGCGCCCTCGAGGAGACTGGCAAGCGCATCTTCCTGGTTGCACAGCGCGACCCGCAGCAGGACGAGCCCAGCGAGGACGACATCTACACCGTTGGGGTGGTGGCGACGATCCTCCAGCACGTCACGTTCCCGAACGGCACCATTAAGGTTGGTGTGGAGGGCGTTGTGCGCGGGCGGTGGACCTCGCTTCGGCAGCTCGAAGGCTCGGGCTACGAGGCCGACGTGGAGCTGATGCCCCCGCCGCCGGTCACGGACCCTAGGGTCTCGCGGTACCTGGCGAACCTCACGAACCTGTTCCAGCAGTTTGCGCGTCTGTCCCAGCAGATCGGCGTCGAAGGGGTGCTGGCGGAGCTGCGAACGGAGGATCCGGACCTGTTCGCCGACACGATGGCCGCCGCGCTGCCCATCCCGACGGTCGAAAAGCAAAAGCTCCTCGAGGTGAACAACCCGCTCGAGCGATTGCAGCGTCTGAACGACCTCCTCGACGTGGAGGTCGAGAAGCTGAACATCGACCGCCGCCTCAACGCCAAGGTCAAGAAGCAGATGGAGAAGGCGCAGCGCGAGTACTACCTCTCCGAGAAGATCAAGGCGATCAACGAGGAGCTCGGGCGCGCGGACAGCAAGGAGGAGTTCGAGGAGCTGGCGAAGAAGATCGAGGCCGCCGGCATGCCGAAGGAGGTTCAGGAGAAGGCAGTCTCGGAGCTCAAGCGCCTGGAGGGCATGGCGCCGATGTCCGCGGAGGCGACCGTCTCGCGCAACTACATCGACTGGCTGCTGTCGGTGCCGTGGAAGAAGGCGACGCGGGAAATCCGCGACATCAAGCGGGCCGAGGAAGTCCTCGAGGCCGACCACTACGGCCTCGAGAAGGTCAAGGAGCGCATCCTGGAATTCCTGGCGGTGCGCCAGCTCGTGAAAAAGCCCAAGGGTACGATCCTGTGCTTCGTGGGGCCTCCGGGCGTGGGCAAGACGTCGCTCGCGAAGTCCGTCGCACGCGCCACGGGGCGGAAGTTCGTGCGCCTTTCGCTGGGGGGCGTGCGGGACGAGGCCGAGATGCGCGGGCACCGCCGTACGTACATCGGGGCGTTCCCCGGCCAGATCATCCAGATGATGAAGAAGGCTGGCACGGTGAACCCCGTGTTTCTGCTCGACGAGGTGGACAAGCTCGGGGCCGACTTCCGCGGCGACCCGGCGGCGGCGCTCCTCGAGGTGCTGGACCCCGAGCAGAACCACACGTTCGTCGACCATTACCTCGATGTGGAGTACGACCTCTCGCGGGTGTTCTTCATCTGCACCGCCAACGTCACGCACACCATCCCGCCGGCGCTCCAGGACCGCATGGAGACGATTCACCTCTCCGGTTATACCCACTACGAGAAGCTCCAGATCGCGCAGAGGTTCCTGGTCAAGAAACAGGTCGAGCAGCAGGGGCTGTCGCGCTACAAGCTCCGTTTCCAGGATGAGGCCGTGAAGCTGCTGATCGAGCGCTACACTCGCGAGGCCGGTGTGCGAAACCTCGAGCGCGAGATCGCCTCGATCTGCCGCAAGCTCGCCCGAGAAGTGCTCAAGAAGAAAGTCGCGACCGGAAACGAGATCGATGTCACACGAGAGCGCGTCTCCGAGCTTCTCGGCAAGCCGCGTTTCCGCGTGCTGCGTCCGGGCGAGCGCAGCGAGGTGGGCGTCGCGACCGGCCTGGCATGGACCGAGGTGGGCGGGGAGATCCTCGCCACCGAGGTGAGCCTGATGCGGGGCAAGGGCGCACTGACCCTCACCGGCCAGCTGGGCGACGTGATGCAGGAGTCGGCGCGCGCGGCGCTCTCGTACGTTCGGGCGCGCGCAGTGCAACTGCCGTTGCCGGGGGAGTTCTTCGACCAGCATGACATCCACGTCCACGTTCCCGAGGGGGCGATCCCGAAGGACGGTCCGTCCGCCGGTATCACGATGGGGATGGCGCTCCTCTCCGCGGTGGCCGGAGTCCCGGTGCGACAGGACGTTGCGATGACCGGCGAGATCACGCTGCGCGGCAAGGTGCTCCCGGTGGGAGGGATCAAGGACAAGGTGCTCGCGGCATTCGGAGCTGGGATCCGCGAGGTGATCCTACCGACCGAGAACGAGAAGGATCTCGAGGACATCCCGGAGGACGTCCGCACCGTCATGCAGTTCCACCTCGTCAAGGATATGGACGAGGTCATCCCGCTTGCGCTCGACGGCTCCCTACCGGTGGCACAACAGACCGAGCAGGAGGCCGGCACGGTGCAGGGGCCGGAGAGAGTGGCCCACCAGTAGGTTCGGTGCAAATCGAGGAGGTCACGCTGCGTGCCACGGTGGCAGATCATCACGAGGGGCCTCGGGAGCCTCTCCCGCAGGTGGCCTTTGCCGGGCGGTCGAACGTCGGGAAGTCGAGCTTGTTGAACGCGCTCTTCGGCAGGACGCTGGCGTCGGTCTCCAAGACTCCCGGGAAGACCCGAACGATCAACTACTACCTGGTCAACCACCGCTGCTTCTTCGTCGATCTTCCTGGGTACGGCTACGCCCGCGCCGGGCACGGCGAGCGCGAGGCTTTGGGGCGGCGCATCACGGCGTACCTCGAGCAGGAGAACCGTCTGAGGCTGGTGGTAGGGCTCATCGACCCACGCATCCCGACGTCGCCCCTTGATGCGGACCTGGTGGCCTTCGTCCGCGAGTCGGGCAGACCTCTGGTGCTCGTGATGACCAAGACCGACCGGCTCGGCCGCGGCGAACTGGCCCGGGCGGCGCAGCGGCTCGCCCGGGAGCTCGGCAGCGGCACCGCACCGCTTTCGTTCTCGGCGCACACCGGCGCCGGCAGGAAGGATGTCCTCGTCGCCATCGCGCGGGCGCTGGCGGCGTGACAACCCCAACCGAGAAGGAGTTTCGCCATGCCTGAAAACAAAGGTCAGCGCGGTCGAGGCAGGGAGCGCCGCCGCAACCCGGAAGAGGCGCCGGAAGGGCTGCCGGTGGTTCTCGAGGAGGAGGCGCTCGAGGCCGAGGGCTCCGAGACCGAGGGCAAGCAGCGGCTCGACATCCGCACCCTGAAGGACATGTCGATCTCGGAACTCACCCACGTCGCGCGCGACCTCGAGGTCGAGAACCCCGCGGGGATGCGCAAGCAGGACCTGATCTTCAAGATCCTTCAGGTGCAGACGGAACGGGAGGGCTTGATCTTCGGCGAGGGCGTGCTGGAGATCCTCCCGGACGGCTACGGGTTCCTCCGGGCCCCGGAGTACAACTACCTCCCGGGTCCGGACGATATCTACGTGTCCCCCTCTCAGATCCGGCGGTTCAACCTACGCACCGGCGACACCGTGTCGGGGCAGATCCGCCCGCCGAGGGAGGGTGAACGTTACTTCGCCCTGATCAAGGTGGAGGCAGTCAACTTCGAGGCGCCCGACCAGACGGCCGAGAAGATCCTCTTCGACAACCTCACCCCGCTCTACCCGCTCGAGCGCATCAACCTGGAGGTCGAGGGGAACATGACCTCGCGGGTGATGAACCTGCTGACGCCCATCGGGAAGGGCCAGCGCGGGCTGATCGTGGCCCCGCCGCGCACCGGCAAGACCATGATGTTGCAGGCGATCGCCAACTCAGTCACCGCCAACCACCCGGAGATCATCCTCATCGTGCTGCTCATCGACGAGCGTCCCGAGGAGGTCACCGACATGCAGCGCTCGGTGAAGGGGGAGGTGATCTCCTCCACCTTCGACGAGCCGGCGTACCGTCACGTCCAGGTAGCCGAGATGGTGCTGGAGAAGGCGAAGCGCCTGGTTGAGCACAAGCGCGATGTCGTGATCCTGCTCGACTCGATCACGCGCCTTGCGCGCGCCTACAACACCGTGGTGCCGCCCTCGGGCAAGGTGCTGTCCGGAGGGGTGGACTCCAACGCCTTGCAGAAGCCAAAGCGGTTCTTCGGCGCGGCGCGCAACATCGAGGAGGGTGGCTCGCTCACGGTCATGGGCACGGCGCTCATCGATACCGGCTCACGCATGGACGACGTGATCTTCGAGGAGTTCAAGGGCACCGGCAACATGGAGGTGCACCTCGACCGCAAGCTCACCGAGAAGCGGGTTTTCCCTTCGATCGACATCAATAAGTCGGGGACGCGCAAGGAGGAGCTCCTGCTCGACCAGTGGGAGCTGAAGCGGGTCTGGGTGCTGCGCAAGGTCCTGAACCCCCTCTCCACCGTGGAGTCGATGGAGCTGCTCCTGGAGCGACTGGAGAAAACCAAGAGCAACAAGGAGTTCCTCGATTCCATGAGCCAGGGCTAATGAGCGAGGACAGGGGTCAGGGCACAGGGGTCAGGGACCAGGAAACCGTGCCCCCCCAGCCCGGCGCGGCCATGAGCGACACCGTGGAGATTGTGGGGGTGCGTTTCCTCAACGCACGTCCGCTGCTCGCCGGGCTCCAGGCTGGGTTGCCGGCTCCGTTTTCCTACCGCCTCAGCACCGCCGAGCCGGCCGAGTGTGCGGAGCAGTTCGATGCCGGGCGGGCGGTGGCCGGCCTCGTGCCGGTGGCGGCCCTGCCCTTCCTGCCGATCGTGCGGGCGTTACCGAAGCTGGGGATAGCCGCACGAGGGGCGGCGAAGTCGGTGCTACTGATCTCGAGGGTGCCACCGGAGGAGATCCGCACCCTGACCGCCGACGCCGCCTCGCGCACCTCGGTGGCACTGGCACGACTGTTGCTCGCCGAGCGCTGGGGGGTGCGACCGCGTGTGGTGGCCGGCCGGCCTCCGCTCGAGGCAATGCTCGCGGAGGCCGAAGCTGCGGTCTTGATCGGTGACCCGGCGCTGCACGTCCACGGGTGCAGCGGCCGGCACGAGGTGGACCTCGGCGCCGCATGGGTGGAGTGGACCGGCTTGCCGTTCGTCTTCGCGGTCTGGGGGGTAGGATCTGGAGCGCCGGTGGGCATCGACGCCCTGCTCGAAGGATCACTGGCGTACGCCCGGGAACATTGGGCGGAACTCCTCCCGCGGTGGGCGGAGGCGCACGGGGTGGGTCGCGAGGAAACTCGGCGGTACCTGGAGGACACGCTGACCTACCGGTTGGACGATGCGGATCGCCAGGGGTTGCAGGAGTTCTTCCGGCGCGCGGCCGCCGCCGGCGTGTTGCCGCCCGCCCCAAAGCTCTGGCCCACCGACTAGCAGCGACGTCATCCACTACACTTGATCGATGCCCGCCGTGCACGCTGGGCTTGCGTTCATCGTGGCGTCGGCCCTCGCCGCGGCGCTCGTGGCGGTGGGCGCACGGTTTCGCGGGCTCCTACGCCTGCCCGTGGGGCCCAGGCTTCGGCTGCCGGTGGATTTCCTGCTGGGGAGTTGGGTGCTGGCGGCCATCGTTTTGCTCCTCGGGATCGCCCACTGGTGGTTTCGCGGGGTGCTGATCGGGGCGACCGTCGCGTTAGCGGCACTCGGACGCTGGCAGAGGACCGGGTGGCGGTGGGACGTGCTCGCCCTACCCGTCCTCGGGGCGCTGCTGGCGCTGCCCGTAGCGCTGGCAGAGCCTTTCTTCTACGACGCCCTGGTCTACCACCTGGGGCTGCCGTGGCAGGCACTGCTCGAGGGCGGCCTACGGGCACACCCTGAAAACCTGTTCGCGGCGTTCCCTCCGCTGGCGCAACTGCTCTCGGCAGCACCGCTTGCGGTGGGGCTCGATCGTCTGCCGGCGGTGCTGCACTGGTGGAGCTTCGTGGCCGCAGGCGCGGCGGCGGGCAGGCTGGCGCGCTCCCTGGGCGCGCCGCCGTGGGCGGCGGGCCTTGCGGCCCTCTGCCTTCCGCTGCTGCCGGCCCAGGCGCTTGTTGCCGGACTGCCGGCCGCCGAGGGGTGGGCGATCGCGGGCGTGCTCGCCGCGCTAGCGCTTGCGCTGTCGCCACGGGTGCCGTCAAGCGGTGCGCTGCTGATCGGAGTGCTGGTGGGGATCGCCAGCGCGGCGCGGCTGCAGGGGATTCCCTGGAGCGCCATGGTCCTCGCGGTGGTGTGGCTGCGCGAGCGCCGGGGGCGGGCTCTCGTTCAGGGTGTCGCAGGGTGGCTGGCAGGGAGCGCCCCGTGGTGGGTGAGAAACCTGGTGCTGCTGGGCGATCCGACGGCACCGATCTTCTGGCGGAGGGAGGGCGTGGCGACGCTGTGGCGGGACGCGGGTAGCCTCCCACTCGCCGAAGGCCCGACCGCTTTCGCGCGCAGCCTTGTCGACAACCTTGCCCCCCACATCGCCTACCTGGCCCCGCTGGCACTGGCGGCGCTCCTGGCCCTCCTGTCGCGCCGGCAGGGGCGGCTGTGGCTGGCGGCGGCGGTGGCCACCGGCGGGGTGCTCGCCTGGGGCATGACCGGGAGCCTCCCCCGTTTCCTGAGCCCGACGCTGGGCGTGGTGATGGCGTTGGCCGCTGCGGCGGCCCACACCCGACCGGCGCGGTGGGCGAGTGCGCTGGCGCTCGCATCGGCCGGTACGGTCGGGATGGTGTTCTCGGTGGTTCAGCTCGGAAGGTGGGGCGGCCTGAGCCTCGTGAGTACGCCGGGGGCGAGCGTGCGCGCTGCGACGGTCGTCAACGACCCGTTCCCCGCATTCGCGGCGAGTCACCTGCCGTTGGACGCCCGCACGCTGTTCGTGGGCGAGCCGCGCGGCTTCGGCTTCCCGCGGCGCTTCGTTGCCCCCTCTCAGCACGACGTCTCGCCGCTGCGGGCGATCCTGGAGGCCGCGCGGGAGCCCGGGGAGGCGGTGGCGGCGCTGCGTGGCCAGGGGTTCACCCACTTGCTGGTCAACCAGGGGGAGCTCTCGCGCCTGGCCGGCTCGTACCCGGTCGCACCCTGGCGGGACACGGCAGGGTGGCGCCGCTGGAACGCCCTATTGGCTGTGCTCGGTCCGCCCGAGGTGCAGATCGGTGGCGTCCAGCTCTTCGCCCTCCCGTCTCGAAGCGGGCCTGCGGTTTGACACTTTTCGGACTGTGTGCTACAAAACTCGTTCCCCGACTGGTCGGGTAGGAGTCCGTATGTACGCAATCGTGGAAGCTGGCGGAAAGCAGCACCGCGTCGAGGTCGGGCAGCGGATCGCGGTGGAGCGTGCGTGGCCGGGTGCCCAGCCGGGCAGCCAGGTCGTGTTCGAGCGCGTGCTGCTGTTCCGCGACGACACGCACGTTAAGGTCGGCAAGCCCCTGGTGGAGGGCGCCGCAGTGAGGGCCACCCTCGTGCGTGAGCTCCGCGGCGAGAAGGTCATCATTTTCAAGAAAAAGAAGCGTAAGGGCTTCCGCAGGACGCGGGGCCACCGCCAGGACCTGCTCGAGGTCCGCATCGACGCCATCGAGGCGTAGGCAGGGAGGAAGGATGGCGCACAAGAAAGGTCAAGGCTCGAGCCGCAACGGGCGCGACTCGCACGCCCAGAGGCTGGGTGTGAAGCGCGGCGACGGCCAGGTCGTGACGGCAGGTACGATCATCGTTCGGCAGCGCGGGACCCGCTGGAAGCCGGGCGCCAACGTCGGGCGCGGCGGCGACGACACCCTCTTCGCGATGATCCCGGGCCGCATCCGCTTTCGCGACCGCGGGCGTCTCGGCCGCTTCATCGTTATCGATCCCGCCGCCTAATACGCGCCCCCTAAAGGCCTGATGTTCCTCGACGAGGTCCACCTCTTCGCGAAGGCCGGTGATGGGGGGCGTGGCTGCATCAGCTTCAGACGCGAAAAGTTCGTTCCCCGCGGTGGCCCCAACGGCGGTGACGGGGGCCACGGCGGGAGCATCGTCGTGCGCGCCATTGGCGAGTTCGCGACCCTGGCGCACCTCTACAACCGCCACCACGTCAAAGCGGAACGCGGCCAGCACGGTCGCGGCTCCAACCAGAGCGGAGCCTCCGGCGAGGACGTGGTGATCGAGGTCCCGCGTGGGACGGTGATTCGCGACTTCGAGAGTGGAGACGTCATCGCGGACCTGGTCGCCGAGGGGCAGGAGATCGTGGTGGCGCGGGGCGGGCGTGGCGGCCGCGGCAACCAGCACTTCGCGACCCCGACGCGCCAGGCCCCTCGCTTCGCCGAGCCCGGCGAGGCCGGTGAGGACCACCACATTCGCCTGGAGCTCAAGCTGCTCGCCGACGTGGGCCTCGTTGGACTCCCGAATGCCGGCAAGTCGACGCTGCTTGCACGGATCTCGGCCGCCCGGCCCAAGGTTGCCGACTACCCTTTCACCACCCTGGAGCCGTACCTGGGTGTGGTGAGCCGTGAGGGCGGCATGCGCTCGCTGGTCTTCGCGGACATCCCCGGGCTGATCGAGGGGGCGCACGCGGGCGCCGGCCTCGGCCACCGCTTCCTGCGACACATCGAGCGCTGCCGGGTGCTGCTGCACCTGGTCGACCTGGCGAGCCTGGAGCCGGTTCGGCGCCAGGTCGAGATCCTGCGGCAGGAGTTGGCGCTCCATGACCCCTCGCTGGCGGCTCGCACAAGCATGCTGGTGGGCACAAAGGCCGATGCCATCAGCGACCCGGCCCGTCGCGCAGAGCTGACAGGGGTTGCCTCGGAGCTCGGTGTCGCATCGACTGTGATCTCCGCGGTGAGCGGAGAGGGCGTTGAGGGTATGCTTGAGCTGGTGTTTGCTCTCGCGGAGCGCGGGTGAGGAGGGTCGGCTTCTTCGGCGGCACCTTCGATCCGGTGCACCTCGGGCACCTGGTGCCTGCGGTGCGCGCGTACGAGACGTTTCGCTTCGAGGCGATGGTCTTCATTCCGGGCGCTCGCCCTCCTCACAAGCTGGGCGAGCCGCTGACGCCGTTCTCGCACCGATTCGCGATGTTGGCTTTGGCGACGCAGCCGTACGACCGCTTCCTCGTCTCGGCCATCGAGTCGGAGCGAAAGGGCCCGACCTACACGGTGGACACGCTTCGGGCGCTGCGCGAGCGCCTATCGGTCGAGCAGCTTTACTTCCTCATGGGGAGCGACTCGTTCTCGCAGATCGGTAGCTGGAACCGGTGGCAGGAGCTCGTGGAGCTGGCACACCTGGTGGTGCTGCACCGTGACACGGTTTGGGGCAAGGCGCTGGAGGCGCGGGTGCCGGAGGTGCTGCTGGGCCGTATGCGCACGATCGAGCCTTTCCGCAAAGTCCCTGACCCTGAGCCGGGATCGCGCTGGATCTACCTGCTCGAGCACGAACCGTTCCCGATCTCGGCCACCCACCTGCGGGAGCGCCTGCGGGCCGGTCTCACCATTCACGAGTTGGTGCCGCCCGAGGTCCATCGCTACATCGTCAAGCACAGGCTCTACCATCAGGGGGATGAACGCTCCGATGGAATCTGAGCTGCAGGCCCGGTTGCGGCTGACCTTCAAGGCCCTGGACTCCAAGAAGGCGTACCACATGCTGGCGCTCGACGTCTCTGAGCGCACGTCCATTGCCGAAACCTTCGTCATCTGTTCGGTGGGCTCCCAGCGGCAGGGCCAGGCGGTAGCGGACGAGGTGGACAAAACGCTTGGCGCAGCCGGGGCTCGCGCGCTCTCGGTCGAAGGGTACCCGCAGGGCACCTGGATTCTGATGGACTACGGTGACTTCGTGCTGCACATCTTCCAGGAGGAGCGGCGGGAGTATTACGCGCTGGAGCGCCTCTGGGGCGACGCCCCGGAGGTTACCGAGCTTCTGCGGACTGCGAACTCGTGATTGGCCTGTTCTCCACCCGGAACCCGAGCGCACGCGAACTCTCGCGCACCCTTTCGCGCCTGGCACCGACCGAACTACCGGTCATCCTGGAGGGGGAGACCGGGGTGGGCAAGAGCTTCCTGGCGGCCCGCCTGCACCGTGCCGGTCGACGCGGCCGGCCCTACGTCGTGATGGACTGCGGCGCGGTCCCGGCCACCCTGCTCGCGTCCGAGCTCTTCGGGCACCGGGCGGGGGCGTTCACCGACGCCACGAGGGCGCACCAGGGATGGCTGGAGCGGGCCGGTGACGGGACGCTGGTGCTGGACCGGGTCGAATCCCTGCCGCTGGAAGGACAGACGGCGCTGCTGCGAGCGCTGGAGGACCGCACGTTCTTCCCGGTCGGGACCACAACGGCGCGCGCGTTCCGTGCCAGGGTGGTGGCTCTGGCCGACGCCGGGCTGCGCAATCGCATGGGCGCCGGGCTATTCCGCTCCGACCTTTACCACCGGCTGGCCGGCTACCACACCCTGCTACCGCCGCTGCGGCGGCGGCCCGAGGACATCATCCCGGCCGCAAGAGCCTTGCTCCGCAGGAACACCCGCAGGCTGGACCGGAAGCTGTTCCTCGACGGCGATTCGGAGCGCCTACTCGCCGCCTACCCGTGGCCGGGCAACTTTCGCGAGCTGGAGACCGTGCTGACCCGGGCCGTCGTGCAGGCGAACGGCCCCGAAATCGGGCCCCCAGATCTGGGGCTCCCCGCCGATGCGTGGCCGCGCGTCGTCGAGCTCGCCGCCGAGCGCCGGACGCCGCTCGCCGATGTGGAGCGGCTGTACGCGCTGTGGGTGCTTGCCGGGGCGGGAGGGAACGTGTCGAGGGCCGCGAGGGCGCTCGGCATCTCGCGCCGGACCCTGATCCGCTGGCGCCGCGAAGCGTGAACAGCGTCCTCCTCGTATGGGTCGGGCGTCGCGCCCCAGTGGGGCTCGAGGAGCTGGCCGCCGAGTACGCGAAGAGGATATCGCGTCACCTCACCCTTGCCGAGGTGCGGGTCCGCCCCGCGGCCGGCCGCCAGGGGGACGTGCGGAGAGCGCTAGCCGAGGAGGCGGCCGCGGTACGAAAGCACCTTCGTTCGGGGGACACCGTGGTGGTGCTGGACGAGCGCGGGCGCGAGCGCACGACCGAGGAGCTGGCCCGGTGGCTCTCCGAGCGGCGCCACCTGGGCCGGACGGTGTTCGTGATCGGGTCCGACCTCGGCGTCGATTTGAGTCTCAAGAAGCAGGCAAGCGAGCTGTTTGCGCTCTCCCGCCTGACCCTACCTCACGCGCTCGCTCGCCTCCTGCTCCTGGAGCAACTCTACCGGGCAAGCGACCTGCTCGCGGGAGGGCAATACCATCGCGGGTTTTCAGGTTAGACATTTTGTGTATAATCATCCACCTGGAGTTTCGGAGGCTCGGTTGGCGAACAAGTCAGATCTGAAGGCGATGCGGAAGCAGCTGCAGGCGAAGCGCAAAGAGGTCATGGAGGGGGTGTCGCGCGCCCGCGAGATGGGCTCTGTGGAGACCGAGTCTGGGGCGCCGGACATCGCCGACCGCGCGACCAGCGCCTTTCAGCGGGAGTTCTCCTTCTCGCTCTCGGAGAACGAGGGCACGATGCTGCGGATGATTGACGAGGCGCTCGCGCGCCTGGAGAACGGCAGGTACGGCCTGTGCGTCCACTGCGAGCAGCCGATCGAGAAGCAGCGCCTACAAGCCGTGCCATGGGCGCGGCACTGCATCGCCTGCCAGGAGCTTCAGGACCGCGGCGAGATCTGATCCCGGCCCTCGCTGCGGAACGAGGATCATCCTGAATAAGGCGAAGGACCCTACCAGCCGAAGCAAGCGGTCTCATCCAGGCGGTGCGCGGAAACCAGACGAGATCGATGAAGTTCGAACCAGCGTCGGAACGACGCCCCCCGGCGTCCTCCTCATCGCCTCCCCCGACGACTACCTGATCGAGCTCGAACGTCACGACTTCGAGGCCACATGGCGCGGCGCGCACCCGAACGGTGAGGTCCTCGTCTTTGAAGAGGCACCGCCACCGGCGCGGCTGGTCCAGGAGCTGGCAAGCCCGTCGCTGTTCGCGGCGGATCGCCTGCTGGTCGTGGCGGACGCCAGCTCGTACCTCAACGCGGACCGTCAGGCGGATGGCGAGGCCCTGGCGGGGGCGCTGACCTCGCTTCCGCTGAAAGACGTGACGCTGCTGCTCACGACCGTCGCGAAGGAGGCCCCCACAGGTCCGGTGACGGCGGCCGTCCGGAAGCGCGGCGAGGTGCGTTTTCTGGCGCTCCCCGAGAAGCCCAAGCCCTGGGAGGACATACGGGTCTCGCCGGGTCAGCGCCACCTGCTCGGCTCGGTGGTGGCCCGGGTCGCACCCGTGCTCGCAGGCCAAGACGAAGTGGTGGACGCCCTCTGCGAGGCCTACGGCTTTCGTCCCCGCGAGCTCGCCCAGGCGGCCGAGCGCCTGCTCCTTGGAGGAGAGGTCAGCGCCGCTGAGGTCCGGGAGCAGGCGGGCGTGGGGGATTGCTCGCTCCGGGACCTCGAGGAGGCGCTGCTCGCCTGCACGCCGGAGCGCTTCGTGCGCCTCGCCGCCGTCGTCGCTTCGGGCGGGGTGCTGACCGACTGGTGGGGCAAGGTCGTGGCGCCCGACCGAGCCGCCATGGTGCTGGCCAGCACGTTCGGACGCCTGCTCCGGCAGGCGTTGGCGGTTCGCGGCCACGCCGCACGGGCCGGCCTTTCCGCCGAGCTGAAGGCCGATCGGTGCTCGGGCACAAGGTGGTACAACCAAACGTTCCAGCCGAGGCTGTATCCGCGGCTTGCCGCCGACATCGAGGCGACCCCCGGCTCGCCCGCGGAGGGCAGAAGCTCCTGGCAGCTGCACCGCTCGTTCCGGCTGGCGGCGGCCTACTCGGAGCCAGAGCTGATCGAGGCGCTGGCGCGTCTGGCCGGCAGCCGTGCGGAGCGGGACCGAAGTCCGTCGGCACTGGCGGATGTGAGCGGACTGGTGCTCGGCTTCATCGGGAATCGCGCCGCGTCACCAGCGCATACAGCTGCCTCCGGGTGACGCCAATTGCCCGGGCCGCCGCCCGAAGCGCGGCAGCCCGGTCGAGGCCCCTGGCGGCCGCTTCGTCAACCGCGGCTCGCGCGGCCTCCGGTGACGGTGAGGGCGTCGCTGCGGTTGGCGGGGGCCCGACCACCAGGGTGTACTCACCCCGCGGCTGCGCCCCGGCGGCCCACACCGCGAGCTCGGTCAGGGTTCCCCGCACGCAGCGCTCATGCACCTTGGTGAGCTCGGCGAGGAGCGCTGCCTCACGCGCCTGGCCGAGGTGGCTGGCGCACGCCGCAAGCTCTGCTGCCAGCCGATGGGGCGACACGAAAAGTACCAATGTGTGTGGCAGCGAGCCCAGCGCGTCCAGTGCGGCGCGGCGCGCCCCCCCTTTCGCGGGCAGGAAGCCGGCGAAGGTGAACGGTACCGGCGGGAGCCCGGAGACCGCCACGGCGGCGGTCGCGGCGCTCGGCCCGGGTACAGTCAACACCGGGATGCCATGCTCGCGACACGCCCTCACCAGGCGGTAGCCCGGGTCGGCCAGCAGCGGGGTTCCGGCGTCGGAGACGAGGGCGAGGTTGCTGCCGGCATCCAGTTCGGCCAGCAGGCGGGGCACCTCCCGCGCCTCGTTGTGCTCGTGGAGGGACCGAACCGCGGTTCGGATCGCAAAGTGGCTCAAGAGCTTCCGAACTCTACGCGTGTCCTCGGCGAGCACCACCCGGACCTCGCCCAGCACCTCTCGAGCGCGCGGCGAGATATCGCCGAGGTTGCCGATGGGGGTGGCCACCACGAACAGGCGCCCACCCCCCCGCCCCGGGTTTAGGGGTTCGGGATCATGCACTAGAGGAGAGGCCGAATGCAGGCCCCGGTGCCCTGTCCCCTGGACTCTGTGCTTTCTCTTCACCGTTCCGGGTTGCGGGGCAGGATGCGATCGACGTTCATGCAGCTCGCGGAAACGCGCGCGACGACCGTGGGCCGCCACTTGAAACGGTTGCGGCGGTAGGCGCCCAAGGCCCCGTCCACCAGGGCGGAGGGGAACCCGGCCGCAACGAGCTCCTCCCGCCCCATGCCCCCCTCGTGGTGCCAGAAGAGCACCGGGTCCACCGTGGGGTAGTCGAACCCCAGCTCGCCGGCGTCGGTCTGCCCCGGCCACAGGTCGGCGGTTGGGGCCTTGGTGACCAAGGTCTGCGGCACACCGAGAGCGCGGGCAAGCTCGAAGATGTGCGTCTTCCAGACGTCCCCCAGCGGCTGCACAGACGCTGCCGCGTCGCCGAAGAGGGTCGAGTAGCCGAGCAGGATCTCCGACTTGTTGCTGGTCCCGAGCACGAGTGCGGGAACCGTGCGCGCACGGTCGAACAGGGCCACCATGCGCAGGCGCGCCAGCAGGTTGCCGAAGCGCACCCGGTCGCCCCGCGCGCCGAGCGTCCCGGCAAGCAACTCGGCGGAGGCGCCGAGATCGACCTTTTCCAGACGCAACCCGAACGTCTCGGCGACCTCCTGGGCGTCGCGGATGCTCTCGGGCGCGCTGGTGGGGCCGGGCAAGGCGAGCGCCAGCACGCTCTCGCGCCCGACCGCTGCTGCCGCGAGCGCTGCCGAGACCGCCGAGTCCACCCCGCCCGACAGTCCGACGACGTAGCCGGCGAGTCCGGACGCACGCAACTCCTCCGCGATGAACTTCTCGAGCGTCTCGGCAAGCAGGCCGGTGGCAACCTGCGGAAGCTCAAGCACCGGCCCGCTCCAGCGAGGCGCGCCAGAGGTCGAAGCGCTCCGCGTACGGGATCGGGATGAGCGTGCGCGTGCGCGCGGCCGCCGTTCGGGAGAACGGCGCAACCACCAGGGTCTCGGTCATCGGGGGCGCAGGCGACGCGAGGTCGTGCCCACGTGCGTCCACCGCCCACGAGCAGCCACCGAACAGCACGCCCTCTTCCCACCCACAGCGGTTCGCGAAGAAGACGGGCCGTACCGTGGTCACCGCGGTGGCGCCGACGATCCAGTGCCATCGCCGGGAGCCCGCCGGCTCCTCCCCGCCGTCAAGCTCGGTTGGCCCGCCCGCCACCACCAGGAGAGCGTCCACGCCGGACTGGGCGAGGATCACGGCCGTGGAGAGGTGCCAGGCATCCTCGCAGATCAGCACCCCGAACCTCCCGATCGAGCAGACGAGCGGCTCGAGACGAGGCCCCGGGATGAAGTACCGGCCTTCGTCGAACATACCGTACGTCGGCAGGTAGAGCTTGCGATGGACGCCGCGAACCTCACCGCCTTCCAGCAGCACTGCGGCGTTGGAGATGCCCCCTTGACTCTCGCGCAGCGGAAGGCCCACGAGGAGCGCGATTTCCCTGCTGGCCTCCAGGAGCGGCGCAAGCCGGGCATCGTCGAGGCGCAGCGCGTGCTCGAGGACCCCGTGGGCGAGCAGGTAGCCCGAGAGGGACAGCTCGGGGAACACCACGAGGTGGGCGCCGGCCCGTCGCGCCTGGGCCACCATCTCGAGGTGGCGCTCGAGGTTGTGCTGGAGCTGACCCGGGCAGGTGGCGATCTGCGCCAGCGCGATCACCTGTTCCGCCGCTCTCCCCACGACGCCCTCCGCGGCGAGTGTAACATGATGACGTGCTGGCGCTGCTTTTCCCGGTCCTCCTCACCGCTGCGGTCGAGGTGGAGCGCGTCCTGGCTCTGGTCAACGGCGTTCCCGTCCTTGTCTCGGACGTCGATCTCGCGGAGGTCGCCGCACTCGTCCCGCGGCAGCCGGGCGAGAACGAGGACGACTACCGGCGGGCGGTCGTGGAAGCGCTCGTCGATCTGGAACTGCGCTGGCAGGACCTCGAGGCGGCGGCGATCGCGCCGCGAATCCCTGTAGACCTTGACGCAGCGTGGCGCAAGGCGGTGTCCGGGGTGGGCGACGAGGGGGAACTGCACCGGCGTTTGGAGGGGATCGGGCTGTCCGAGGGGGCGTTGCGTGACCTTCTGCGGCGGGCCGCCGTGGTCGAGGCCTACGTGGCGACGCGCTTCGGGCCTTTCGTGCGCCCGGGCGCGCAGGAGGTCGACAGGGTCTGGCACGACGAGCTGATTCCCAAGCTCAAGGCGGCGGGTCAGCCGGTCCCTGAACTCTCGCAGGTGCGTGGCGAGGTCGAGGCGTTGCTGCGGGAGCGCAAGCTCACTGCGGAGGTCGAGCGCTGGACGGCGGACCTCGCGAAGCGGGCCGAGATCATCCGCTATTTCAGATAGGCTGCGAGCAACGCCCCTTGTTGGACGGCGAGCACGTAGCCCGTCGTTTCGCCGTAGGGGAGCGCGGCGGTGAGAAGTATCTCCTCCGGCTGGTCACCGAATTGTGAGAGCCAGCTCGCCACGACGGTCTCGCCGGCGTTGTAGGCGGCGGCCACGCTGGTGAGGTGCGGGCCGAACCGTTTGGTCAGGCGTGCCACCTCGCAGGCCGCCAGGTGCACCGCCCGATCCTCATCTTTGAGCTCCGCGGGTGTTGCGCCCAGGCGCCGTGCCGCCTCGGGAACGAACTGTGCCACACCGATCGCGCCGGCGCCGGAGAAGGCATCGACGTCGAAACGGGATTCCTGGCGGATGATCCCCACGAGCCAGGAAGCGGGAACGCCCTGTTCCCGTGCTGCGGCCACGCACGCCGCGACGAGCTCGGACGGAAGGATCGCTGGCAACAGCGTTTCGGGCAGTAGCACCGCCGGCAGCGGTCCGAGCCTCCCCCAGAGCCGTTCCCCGGCGGTGAGGGCGGCCGGCCCGTTGCCCCACGCAGCGAGCGTGCGAGCGCTCCACGCCAGCTCGCTCGGCGAAGCTTCTGGGAAGGTGTCGGGGTAGAGTGCCGCTGCCTCGCGCTCCAGCCCCACCCCGGCAAGGTCATGAGCCGCTCCTGTCCAGCCCGGCGGCTCGGGCGATGAGCCGGCAAGCACGGGGGCCCAGGAAGGGTCGGTGGCGAGGGCGGCCGCGAGGGCGACCCGTGCCACGGCCGCGCCGCGCCGCGCGGCGATGACGGCAAGCACCTCGACGTCGCGGGTGGGCGGAGCCTCCGGGGCATCGTCCGCGCCGGCCGGCAGCAGCGCGAGGACCTGCTCGCGCCACGGCCCCGCGCGGGGATCCGCGAGCAGCGAGGCGGCCGCGGATCTCGCGGCCTTGAAGTCGCCCGTCCCGGCGAGGCGCGCCACGGCGACCGCCCGCGCCGCCGGGAGCTTGGCCGGCACCCGGGTGAGCACGGCGCGGGCCCGGGCGGTATCGTGGCCGAGCAGCAGGTTTGCGGCCAGGCGAGGCCCCACCACCCGGAGCACTTGGGCCGGGCAGCCCCTCACGAGCTCGACCGCTTCCGACGCGCGCCCCAGGGCGACGCGCAGCCGCAGTGCGCCATCCCATCCCTGGACCTCGCGGGATCGGGCCGCGCGGGCGGTGTCCCACAGGCCAACGGCACGAACCTGATCGCCGGAGATCTCGGCCACGCGAGCACGCTGCACCGCGGCCTCGAAACGCTCTTGGTCGGAGGTGGCGGCCGCGAGTGCCTGGTCGAAGGCATCGGCCGCGAACGGGAGCTTCCCGAGACGGTAGGCCGCACGACCCCGTAGGAACGCCCAGCGGAAACGCGTGGCCCCCTCGGGTGGCGGGAGCAACGCCAGCACCGCCTCTGCCTCGCGCCACGCCCCTCCCGCTAGCAGCGCGTCGGCGATCGCCAGGCGCGTCGAGGGCGGAAGGCCCTCCCTCCCGGCCAGCCACTGCGCCGCGCGCAGCGTGGCCTCGTCGTTGACACGCTCGGCCAGCACGTGCAGGGCCGCGGCATCGTCCGCGCCCCGCACGGCGATGGCCACCGCCAGTTCGCGACGCAATGGCCGTTCGAGGCTCCTGCGGGGCAGTCGACGGAGTGTGGAAAGCGGCAGTACCTCCCACGCCCTATGCAGGCAGGCTGCCGCCGCGCGGCGATGAGCAACGGGGCTCGAACTGGAGAGCAGAGGCGCGAGGTAAGGCCACGGGTCCTGTCCGAGCGCCAGAGAGGCCTCCGCACCTTCCAGACGCAACGCTGCGGCCAGGTCGCCGGCGCGCGGGAGCAGCGGGCGCAGCAGGTCGAGGGCATGCGCCGGCTCGCCAAGGGTGCGCTCGGCTCGCGCGATCACCAGAGCGAGCGCAGGAGACAACGGGCGCGGGACGGTTGCAGTGAGGGTGCGGACCTCGGCCCAGCCCCCGGCCCGCACGGCCTCGGCGAGTGCAGCGTTCGGCGGTGGGAGCGCTTGCATCAACCCGGAGGCCATCCCATCGGGCGCCCGCCCAGGACGTGAAGGTGGATGTGAAAGACGCTCTGACCCGCCCCGTGGCCGCTGTTGGCCACGATGCGGTAGCCGGTTTCAGCGATCCCGGTGCGCCTGGCCACCTCCGCGGCAGCCAGGACGAGCTTTCCCAGGATCCGGTCGTCGGTCTCGGTCGTGCTTGCGAGCGACGCGATGTGTCGCCGCGGGATCACGAGCACGTGGACCGGGGCACGCGGTGCCGTGTCGTGAAAGGCGACCACCTCCTCGTCCGCAAACAGGATGTGGGCTGGGGCCGCCCCCTCGGCCACGCGGCAGAAAACGCAGCTCTCCATGGCGCGAAGAATATCAAGGTCGGACCCGTTCCACATGGGAATCGAGTAGCCAGGGGTAGAGAGTTTGGAGTTGAGGTTTAAGTTGAGAGGCCACCAAAGCGCGGGAAAGTGGGAGCGTCCTACGTTCAGACTCTCCACTCTTGACGCCTCACTCTGAACTGTCTCTCAGAGGTACCTGCCGGGGTTGAAACGCTCGACCGCGGCGCCAAGCGCGTCCAGCTTGACCTCCATCGCCTCGTACCCACGGTCGAGGTGGTAAATGCGGTCCACGACGGTCTCCCCCCGGGCCACCAGCCCGGCCAGGACGAGCGCCGCCGAGGCCCGCAGATCCGAGGCCATGACCGTCGTGCCGTCCAGACGAGTGGGGCCGTGCACCTCGGCGGTGCTCCCCTCCACCTCGATGGCTGCTCCGAGACGCTTGAGTTCGAGGACGTGCTGGAATCGGTTCTCGAAGATCGCCTCGGTGACCGAGCTTACGCCATCCGCCTGCGTCATCAGGGCGAGGAACTGAGCTTGAAGGTCGGTCGCAAAGCCCGGGTACTCCCCCGTCGTGAGCGACACCGCACGTAGAGGTTTGGGCTGGGGCGGGACCGCGACCGCACCGGCGTCCGTCGAGAGAACCGCTCCGGCTTCGCGGAGGGCGCCGAGCAACGCTCCCATGTGGTCGGGGCGGCAGCCTGAAACCGTCACGCCGTCGCCTGCCAGCGCAGCGGCGATGACGTACGTCCCCGCCTCGATGCGGTCGGGGATGACGGGATGATCGGCGCCGTGGAGCTCGTCGACGCCCTCGACCTCGAGGGTGTCGGTGCCGGAGCCCGCGATGCGCGCGCCCATCGTCGAGAGCAGTCCGGCCAGGTCCTCTACCTCGGGCTCCCTCGCGCAGTTGCGCAGCACGGTGCGACCGCGTGCCAGCGTGGCGGCCATCAGGAGGTTCTCGGTCCCGGTCACGGTGATGCGCGGGAAGGTCACCTCAGACGCGCGCAGGCCCCCGCGCGCTTCGGCCACGATATCCCCGCTCTCCACTCGCAGGTCGGCCCCCAACTCCGTAAGGGCCTGGAGGTGAAAGTCGATAGGACGGGCCCCGATGGCGCACCCACCCGGGAGTGCCACGCGCGCGCGCCGGCGTCGGGCGAGGAGCGGTCCGAGGACGAGGACCGAGGCGCGCATCGTGCGGACGAGCTCGTACGGCGCGTGGTGGGCGGCGCCGGCGCCGGCCACGACCGTGGTGGCGCCTCCACTGTGAGCGCACGACTCACCCAGCGTCTCCAGCACGCGCTCCATCGTCACGATGTCGCGCACCCTGGGGAGGCCGCACAGGATCACCGGTTGCGCCGTGAGGAGGGTTGCGGCGAGGCAGGGCAGGGCGGCGTTCTTGGACCCCGAAATCGTGACCTCGCCGCGAAGCTTGCGCCCACCGTGGATGCGGAACTTCTCCATGATCGCCGGAGTGTCACTCGCCCTACCGACCGCGTCAAGTTCATCCTGCCCGGCGCGGGGGACTCGGGCTGACGCCTACAATTGTGAAATGGCTACGCTGCGAGACGTGCTAAACCGCCTGCGCTGGGACCCGCACGGCGGGACGGGGGCCGTGGTGCTCTCGGTGCGGGTGCGCGAGGACGGGGCGGAGGGCATCGAGGAGATCGGGTTCGACTCCGTGATCGAGATCCTGCCGGGCGGCGTCACGGTGGCGGGCGGGGTCTTCCTCCCGTACCATCGCATCGTGGCCGTGCGGCGCGGTGAGGAGGTGGTGTGGCGGGACGGCAAGGGATGAGCGGGCGGCAGGGCGCACTCGGGCGGCTGGAGGCCGGCCTGGGCCATCGCTTCGCGCGACCCGAGCTGCTCGAGCAGGCGCTGCGCCACCGCTCAGCTGCCCACGAACAGAAGATCCCATCGTCCGAGCGGCTCGAGTTCCTGGGCGACGCCGCGCTATCCCATGCCGTGGCGGCCCTGCTGTTCGCGCGCTGGCCGGACGCCAGCGAGGGTGATCTCACCCGGGCCCGCGCGGCGCTGGTCCGGGAGGCTTCCCTCGCCGGGCTCGCGGAGCGGCTGGGGTTGGCCGCGGCTCTCGAGCTCGGGAGCGGACTCAGGGAGGGAGCGGCGCCCCCGGCGGTGCTCGCGGATGCGCTGGAGGCCGTGCTGGGGGCACTCCTGCTCGACGGCGGCTGGCGCTCGCTCCGCGCCGCGGTCAACCGCCTGGTCTCGCCGCTCCTCGCCACGCTCGACCCCGCCCAGCTGGCACTGGAGGAGCCCAAGTCGACCCTGCAGGAGCTGGCGCAGAAGCAGGGCCTGCCGCTCCCGGTTTACCGCGAGGTGGAGACACGCGGCCCCGCCCACCGGCGGGTCTACGTCTACGAGGTCGAGTTCGGCGGGCGCGTTCTGGCCCGGGGGGAGGGACCGTCGAAGAAGGCCGCCCAACAGGAGGCCGCGCGCCATGGCCTGGAGACGCTCGAGGCTTGAAGCCCTGAATCCCCCCGGGGGCACGCCAGGTTCGACGATCTCTGTTCTGGGTCCTCCTCACGCTTCATGCTTCGAGCCTTAGGGCGTGTGGAGGAGCAAGCCCGCCTCAGCGGGCGGCGGGGACCTGTGCAGGGCCGAGTCCGGGGATGCGGACCTGGGCGAGCTCCTGCACCAGCCGGAGCTCGAGCGAGCGGGTGGCGTAGAGCCGGGAGTGAGTGCCGTCCCAGTGGGTCCGGAAATCCGCGACGAGCTGCTCGCACCAGGTGAGGAACGGAGTCGGCTCGAAAAGCAGGTCGCGCTGCGCTGCCGAGATGTCGAGCACGATGTCGTGGTCGTGGGTGTACGGCGAGAAGGCGGCCCCCAGGTTGATCCGGTTGAGCCACTCGAGCGGCACGGAGGCCAGGCTCGGCCGCTGCCCGAGGGCCCCCGCGGCCGTCTCGATGAATTGTTTGAGCGAGACGATCTCACGCTGGGCGAGGTTGTAGGCGCGGCCGAACGCGTTCGCGTTCATGAGGTTTGCGGCAATGGTCTCGGCCACGTCGTGAACCCACAAGAATCCCCACGAGTTCACACCCCCATCCGGGAGGATAAGCGGGCTGCCGTCCAGTAGCCGCTCCAGGTAGGTCTGCGAGCGCTCAGTGTAGTCACGCGGGCCGACCACCATGGGCAGCCGCAGAGCCGTGTATGGAAACTGCTCGCTCTCCCATGCCTGGATGAGCACCAGCTCGCACCGGCGTTTGTGGTAGGCGTAGGTCCACGATGAGCTCGTCGCCTCGGTCTTGGGCGCAAGTCGTCCGGCGAAGTCCTCCTCACGGAACGGGCACAGGAGCCGGTCGCGGATGAGGTAGACGGAGGCGGTGGAGATGTGGATGAAGTGCCCAATCTTGCCGGAGAGCTTCTCGACCGCCGTGCGCGTGTCCTCCTCGCGGAAACCGATGACGTCCACAACCACGTCGAAGTCCCGGCGCGCCACCGCGCGCTGAATCGTCTCTGGGTCCGAACGGTCGCCGATGACTCGGCTCACCCTGGTGCCGAAGGGATCCGCTGTACGGCCTCGGTTCAGGAGCGTGATGCGGTGCCCATCCATCAGCAACCGCTGCACCACCGCTAGGCCAATGAACCGGCTCCCTCCGATGACCAGCACCTGCATGGCGCGATTCTACCTTTGCCCCGCCGAAGTTCTCGAGGCCTTGTCGGCCGCCTTGCGCGCCGCGGTCAAGGCGGTGGTGAGGGCGGGGTCTGCGGGCGATGTCGGGTCCTCCCGTGGTTCGGCGGTGCTCAGGAACTCTCCGGCCGCGAGGCCGACCAGCCGGGTCAGGCGGGCAGCCGGGTGCTGCCGAGGTGAGGAGGTGAGAGCCGCCAGCAGTACCTCGGGCATGCCTGCCGCGGTGCTCGCCGCCTGCCCGACCAACGGCAAGAGGTGCTGCAGGGCGCAGCGCTGCATCGCCGAGGACGCCAGGGGCGAGGACGACAGCGCGGTAGCCACCAGCTCCAGGACGACCATCGGCAGTGCGGCAGCCGTGGCCGCGGTCTCCTCCGCGAGGCCCACAACGTCGGCGAGCTTGCGGGCCGCGGCGATGCGGGCTAGCGCGGCGCGGCGGAGGGCCGGGTCGTTCGCGCTCTTCTTCTCACGGTGCCAGCGTGGATTGTCGAGGATGAAGTGCACGAACACCTTGGCATGCTCCCCCGCCATCTCCCACGCCTCTATGGCACTGGAGGCCCGCGGCTGGCCCGGCGCGTCCAGCCCGTTGACCAGGCAGAGCAGGTTCCACGCGAGGGTCGGCGAGTCCTCGAGACGCGGCTGCTTGCCCGCCTTGAGGCGTCGGATTATTCGCTGCGCGTCGGCAGGGCCGACGGGGAGCAGGGGCGGGCCCTGGGCCACCCACCGGTGCAGGAGATCGCCGACGGCGAGAAACGCGCGATGAGCCTCGGTGACCGCGGTGGCTTCCAGCAGCTCGCCCTCCAGCTCCAAGGTGATGTGCCAGAAAAGTGCCTCGAGCCTGTTGGGGTCAAGGGTCGTGTTGGGGGTGATGTGCGTCTGGGTACCGGCCGGCCTCGTGTCGACCCGGTAGGCGGCCTGCATGATGAGGTTTCGGCAGTCGAGGTCCAGGTCGACCTCGTTGCGCTCCTTCACCGGCCAGGTGGGGTCGAAGGTGAAGATCACCTGCTCCTCGCGGAGCACGCGGCTCGCGAGAGTGGTTGCGAGACTGCGACCCGCCTCGGCGAGCTTGGCCGGGTCGATGCCCGCCTCCCGCTTGAGGACGGTGGTGAAGAGTTCGCCCTGCGTCTGCGACACCACGAGCGCGCGCATGAGGACGTCGCGCGGCGCCACGCCCTCCCGGAGCAACCAGGAACCGAGACGCTCGGAGGCCCGTGAAGACGCGACGAACGCGACCTTTCCGCGGTTCATGTCGAACGCCCGGGTCACATCGCCGGCGGAGAGTAGCAGCCGCCCGGTCGCGTGGGTGAGGTGGAGCCACTCGAGCAGGTCACCGAGGTACAGGCGGCCCAGCGTTCCCGAGAGCGTCAGCATCGCATCCAGTATGCCAGAAAGTGCTTGCAACTGCTTGCTATACTCGCTTGTTCTCGGCTTCGGAGGGTCTGCAATGGACTCAAAGGCGTACCAAGCGTGGAAGGAGAGCGTCTATCGCCCGGCCGCGGAACCGGAGCGGGGCGCGTTCGTCACCTCGTCGGGGTTTCCGGTCGAGCCGGTCTATGGGCCCTGGGACGCCCCGGAGTTCGCCGAGCGCCTGGGCTTGCCGGGCGAGTACCCGTTCACACGGGCGATTCACCCCTCGATGTACCGCTCGCGGCTGTGGACGATGCGGCAGTACGCGGGTTTCTCGACCGCTGTGGAGTCCAATGCGCGCTACCGCTACCTGCTCGAACAGGGGCAGACCGGCCTGTCGGTGGCGTTCGATCTTCCGACGCAGATCGGGTACGACTCCGACGATCGGCTGGCGCAAGGCGAGGTCGGCAGGGTCGGCGTCGCGATCGACACCGTGGAGGACATGGAGACGCTTCTCGCGGGCATTCCTCTCGACAGGGTCTCGCTGTCCATGACCATCAACGCCACCGCCCCGGTGCTGCTCGCCATGGTGCTCACGGTCGCGCGCAGGCAGGGGGTGGACTGGAGAAAGCTATCCGGCACAGTCCAGAACGACATCCTCAAGGAGTACATCGCACGCGGCACATATCGCTTCCCACCGCGCCCGAGCTTGCGTTTGATCACCGACCTCCTCGCCTTTTGCGGCAGGGCGGTGCCAAGGTGGAACACCATCTCGATTTCGGGCTACCACATCCGCGAGGCCGGCTCGACGGCGGTGCAGGAGGTCGCGTTCACACTCGCGAACGCGCGCGAGTACGTGCGAGCCGCGCTCGGGGCGGGGCTCGCGATCGACGAGTTTGCCCCGCGCCTCTCCTTCTTTTTCAACGCGCACAACAACTTTCTCGAGGAGGTGGCGAAGTTCCGCGCGGCGCGCCGGATGTGGGCTCGCATGATGCGGGAAGAGTTCGGAGCCACGGACCCGAGGTCGTGGCTCCTGCGCTTTCATACCCAGACCGCGGGCTCTTCGCTCACCGCCCAGCAACCCGAGAACAACGTTGCGCGCGTCACGGTCCAGACGATGGCGGCAGTGGCGGGTGGTACGCAGTCGTTGCACACCAACGCCATGGACGAGGCGCTCTCGCTTCCCAGTGAGGGGGCGGTGCGCGTGGCGCTGCGGACGCAGCAGGTCGTGGCGTACGAGTCGGGGCTCGCCGACGTGGTTGATCCGCTGGGGGGTGCCTGGGTGGTGGAGGCGTGGACCGATCGCATCGAGGAGGAGGCGCGCGCGTACATCGACAGGATCGAGGGGATGGGTGGAGCGCTCGCGGCCATCGAGCGGGGGTTCCAGCAGCGCGAGATTCACGAGGCGGCCTACGCCACCCAGCGCGCCATCGAGTCGGGGGAGCGGGTCGTCGTCGGAGTCAACCGCTTTCGCGTCGACAGCGAGCAGGCGATCCCCCCGTTCCGCGTGGATGAAGCCGCGCAGCAGGCCCAGGTTGAGCGCCTGGCCGGCGTGCGGCGGCGCCGCGACGGGGCGCAGGTGAGCCGCGCGCTCACCGTGCTCGAGGGGGCGGCCGGCGGCAGCGAGAACCTGATGCCGCCACTCGTGGAGGCCGTGGAGGCCTCCGCCTCACTGGGCGAAATCGCGGCAACCCTGGTGCGCGTTTTCGGAGAATACAGGGAGGGGGTGGCGCTGTGAGGCAGACGGAGCGGGAATTCCGGTGGCTACACGAGGCTGATCGTCACGAACACGGAGGGCGCCATCCTGAGCCCATTTCTGAGATGGGCGAAGGATCCCGTGGCATGCGGATTGCGCGCCTGACACGCGCCAAAGGATCCCGACACACCTGGTGCGCAGTGGCCGCAGTGCTCGCGCTGGTGGCGGCCTGGGCGCCCGGCCAGGAGCGTGCGACGCTCACCGTGCTTTTCACATCCGACATGCACGCCAACGTCCTGCCGTTCGACGACGTGCGCGACAGACCGACGAGCGGCTCGGTCGCCCAGGTGGCCACCCTGATCGCGCGGGTGCGGCGCGAGAGCTCGCGTGTTGTCGTGCTGGACGGCGGCGACGCGATCCAGGGGACCCCGCTCGGGTACTACGCGATCGCCGCCGGGAGAGCGAACGGTCCCGACCCAACGGTGGCGGCGATGAACCTGGTCGGGTACGACGGCGCAGTGCTCGGCAACCACGAGTTCAACTTCGGCCTCGACGTGCTCCGACGCTCGCTGGAACAGTCACGGTTCCCGTGGCTTGCCGCTAACATCTCGGGCGCCAAGGAGGCGCGGCTCCCAATCGCTTCAGAGGTTGTCGTCAAGCGTGGAGGCGTGCGGGTGGCGGTGCTGGGGCTCACGACCCCGAACATCCCGCGCTGGGAACTCTCCGGGCACTGGGTGGGGCTTTCCTTTGCCGACCCGCTCGCGGTTGCGGCCGCAAGGATCCCGGAGCTGCGCAAGCGCGCCGATGTCGTCATCGTCGTCGTGCATGCCGGTTTCGAACGCGACCTGGAGACCGGCGCCGCTGAGGGCAGCGAGGACGAGAACTTCGCCTGGCGCCTGGCGCAGCTGGACGGGATCGACCTGCTGCTCACCGGGCATACCCACCGGGATGTCCCGCCCCGCGCCCTGGGCAAGACCGTGGTTGCGCAACCGGGCCGGTGGGCGGAGCGTGTGACGCGCGTCGACCTGGATCTTGGGCGGAAGGGGCGCGGGTGGGGGGTGATCGGCTGGCATGGGGAGAACGTGAAGACCGTCGGCGAGACGCCGGATCCACGGGTAGTGTCGGCAGCCGCAGAGGCCGAGGCACGGGTGAAGGCCGAGTTCGCGCGTCCCCTTGGGCGGCTTGAGGGACCGCTGAAGGTGGCCAGCTTGCCGATGAGCGACGACCCGAGCCTGGACCTCATCCACGCGGTGCAACTCGAGGCCTCCGGCGCTCAGCTCTCGCTCGCCGCCCCGCTCCGTGGTGGTTGGCTCGAGTTTCCAGCCGGTGTGGTGACACCGCGCCTGGCGTACGCCCTGTACCCGTACCCCAACACGCTGGTCGTCGTGCGTCTCACCGGTAGTCAGCTTAGGGACGTGATGGAGCACGCGGTGCGCGGCTGGGTCGGCTTGGACTGCGGCGGGGGCGGAACTCGACTGCTGCGCGACCCCGAGTTGCCGCCCTACAACTACGACACCCTGCAGGGCGCGACCTACTTCGTCGATCCATCAGCACCGGTCGGCGCGCGGGTGCAAGGCCTCCGGGTCGCCGGCAAGGCCGTGCAGGGCGGCGACACCTTTACGCTTGCGGTCAACTCCTATCGGGCCGCAGGCGGCGGAGGCTACCCCCACCTCGCCGGCGCACCGCGGGTCACCGAAATCGATCGGCCGATGCTGGAGCTGCTGGTGGAGTACTTCGTACGCCACGGCACGATCACGCCGGCCTCCGACGAGAACTGGTCGTTTACCGTGCCCCTCCGTGAGGCCCAGGCGCCGAGGCCGAGCGCGGCGGTGCACTAGCGAGCGGCGCTGGTCCGGGCAACCGCTCCCGGCTCGTCACGGACTCCAGGGTCGGGCCTGGGCTGGGGACTGCACGCCGGCGAGGGCGGCGACGAACGCCGCGACCTCGGTAAGCGAAGCTTTTCTAAGGCGACGGACCGGGACACCCGCCCCGCGGGCAAGCCAGACAGCCGCCATCTCCGGGTGGGTGTTGAGGTAGCCGTGCTGGCCGGCAATCTCCGCAGGGGCGTGGAACGGTGATCCGGGCGGGCCGATCTCGGAGGTGGCCATGAAGCCCGGGTACATGAAGACCACCAGATCACCGGCGTTCGGGCTGTCCAGGCCGACGGGCCCCAGATCCTCGCGGCGGTACATCGCCTCGACCACGTCCATGCCGTCAACCTGGGCGTTGGCAAGGGCGGCAGCTGCCGCCCGAATCACCGCCTCCCTCTCACCGGGCTCGACGACGCCGGAGGGCTCGCCGCCCTTCAGGTTGACGTAGAGGTTTACGCAGCCGCTCGACCCGAATGCAACGATCCTGGAGCTCGCCTTCACGCGCCAACCCCTCTCGCCCTGTTCGGCTTGCGCAAGGCCGGCATGTTGGAGGAGTTGGTTGACGTGCACGGTCTCCCAGGCCGGGGCCATTCCGTGGTCGGAGACGACGACCAGCGCGTCGTGGGAGAGGTCGAGCGAGCGGGCAAGCTCGCCCACGGCGCGGTCGGCGAGCGAATATGCCTCGGTGACCGCACCTCGGGCGATCGCGGCGAACCCCAGGGAGTAGGCTCTGTGCCGGGGCTCGGTCACCAGCAAGACGTGCTGAACCTCGTCCACGACCGGTTGGTAAAGCATCAGCAGGTCGAAACGCTCGCTCGTAATGGCGGTGCGTGCGCAGGCGTTGAAGAACTCGGAGAAGCGCCGCGTCTGCTCCATGAAGTCGGCGAGCCGCAGGCCGTCCTGGCTGGCGAGGGCGCGCTCGAGCGCGCGCTCATCGCCTGGCCCCGGCCAGAACCCCGCGCGCTCCTCCAGGCGCTCGCGGAACGCGCGGGGGTAAGCCTCGGTGGAGAAGAAGGCGCCGCGGTAGAGCTTCACGACGGAGAGATCGGGCGAGAGGGTCTGCAGGAGGCACCACGAGCCCAGGAGGCGGGTTCCGCCATCCGGGTGGGGAAGGCGCACGGGCAGGGGGAACCATTCCCCGGTGCGGGCGCGTGCCGGGGTACCGTTGGCAAGATCGGCGTCGTCAGCCACCACCAGGGTGTCGTAGTCCACAACGTGGTCGTCGGTGGTATCGAGAGCGGTCAGGGTGAACGACGCGCCGACCGGAGCGCCCGTACCCGTGAGCTTGACCGACATCGTCGCCCGCCGCGCAGGGGAGTGGCTCGCCCACCCGGCCGGCAGCGTGATCGCCGTGAACTGGGCCGCGTCGAGGCTCACGGTTTGCGCCCGGGCGGAGGGCGTATTCACGTAGAGCATCCCGAAGTCCGCCGTGCGCGCGGGCGAGGTTCCATCGCAGCCGGGGAATGTCAGCACCCCGACGCGCCTGCCCTGACGGCGCAGGGCCCGCCAGAGCGGCTCGGCTCCCAGCGGGGCGTCGAAGCCGGAAACACCCTGCAGGATCGGGGTGCCCGGCAGGTGGAACCGATTGGCGACGATTCCGGTCACCGATGGCAACGCTCCCGTGGCCATCGACGTGTGGCTCACCGAGGTGAGGGGAGGGTTGACCGGGATCGCCCTCTCGACGACGTAGCCGACGCCCTCGAAGGCAGCAAGCCCCTCGCGGGTCGTGTAGACCCCGTTGCGCAGGTTCTCGCGGTGCTGCCCCGCAGCGAGCCCGTCGAGCGAGATCAGCACGACCCGCCGGCCGGCTGCGGATTGCAGGGGCCCGGGTCTCGGCTGTGAGGTGTCGGTCGCTGCACAGGCGTGCGTGAGAAGGGCCAGCGCCACAAGAACGGTGAACTTCCGCACGGCGGGAGTGTAGCGGAGACCCCAGCCGGGCGCGACCTTCACCGCGTCTTCACAACCCGGCAGGAGAATCCGCGACGGCGGGATGCCCCGCCTCAAGGAGGACACCATGAAGGAGTCTCGATTCACTTCCCTTGTTCTGGCAGCCCTGCTCGTGGCCACGGCCGTGAGCGCGCAGGTGGTCCAGGTCGACCCGGCGATCCCTGCGTATCAGCGCGGGCCGGCGGTGTCCGGCAACCTCAACTCCGTGGGGTCCGACACCATGAACAACCTCATGACCTACTGGGGGGAGGCGTTTGCCAAGATCTACCCCACGGTTCGGATCCAAGTCGAGGGGAAAGGCTCCTCGACGGCACCCCCGGCTCTGATCGCCGGCACCGCGCAACTGGGACCGATGTCGCGCGATATGAAGCCAGAGGAGGTCGACGCCATCGAAAAGAGGCACGGCTTCAAGCCGACCCAGATCCGCTCCGCGCTTGACACACTGGCCGTTTACGTCAACAAGGACAACCCGATCAAGTCGCTCTCGGTGCCCGAGGTGGATGCGATCTTCTCCAAGACCCGCAAGGCCGGTTACCCCAACGACATCACGACCTGGGGTCAGGTGGACCTGAAAGGCGCATGGGCCAGCAAGCCAATCTCGATCTTCGGCCGTAACTCGGCGTCCGGCACCTACGGCTTCTTCAAGGAGCACGCCCTGGCCAAGGGCGACTACAAAGACACGGTCAAGGAGCAGCCAGGGTCGGCCTCGGTCGTGCAGGGCGTAAGCGAAGACATCTATGCCATCGGCTACTCGGGGATCGGCTATCGCACGTCGGGGGTGCGCGCGCTTCCCATCGCACCCAAGGTCGGCACACCGGCCGTAGAGCCGGACTACGCCAACGTGCTCTCGAAGAAGTATCCGCTTTCGCGCTACCTCTACATTTACGTGGTACGTGACCCGCGCCGCCCAATGGACCCGCTCACCAAGGAGTTCGTCAAGTTCGTGCTGTCGCGCGAGGGCCAGGAGGTCGTCGTGAAGGACGGCTTCCTGCCTCTGCCGGCCTCGGTGGTGCAGGAGGAACTGGCGAAGCTCGATTGATCTCGCCAAGGACCGAGGTGACCCGGAATGGCACCCGCCGTTCCGGGTTATGCTTCTCGGCCAGGAGCTCGCAGTGGGAGAGGGTGTGAGCCCGCTTGCCACGTCCCGCCTGCGGCGCAGCCGTGCTGTGGACCGCATCGTCGCCGCCCTCATCACGGTCGGCGGCTCAATGGTTCTTCTGGCGGTGGCGTTCCTGATGGTCTTCCTTGTGGCGCAGTGCCTCCCCCTGTTCAGGACGGGTTCGCTGCGGCCAGCACCCGTGGTGGCTGACGGTCGCGAACCCCTTGCGGCCCTGGAGGACGAATACAGGGACAACATCGTGCTGCTCGGTCGCGACGGTGCGGCGCACCTTATGCCACGGGCGGGCACTCCAAGCTCCTCGGCGCTGGAAGGCGTCCGCGCGCCGGTCCGGCAGGCGCGCACAAACCAAGCCGGCACGCTGCTGGCTCTGGAGGATGGGGCAAGCACGCTGCAGGTGTGGGCGTTCGGAACCAAGATCCGCTGGCAGGGGGACAGGCGAATCATCGAGCCGGTGCTGCAGCGGGTGCTGGCCGTGCCGTTCCCTGAAGGTGGCCACATCCTCGCGGTTGCGGGTGATCGCGAGGCCCCGTGCGTGATGGTCGGCACCGACGGTGGTGCGACGGTGCTTTCGGGTTCTGGGGACGGGGCCTCGATCGTGCAGCTCCACCTGGGCTCGGCGCCGCGGGTGGGTGCCCTGTCGCGCGAGGGCAGCGAAGCGTGGCTCGCCTCCCGGCGCGAGCTCGCATGGTTCTCGCTGGCTGGAGCAGGCGAGGGCCGACTGGCGCCTCAGGCGACAGTGCCGCTATCTGCGGTGCCCACGGTTGCCGCGTTGATCCTTGGGGACGTCACCTGCCTGCAGGGTGACGAGAGCGGCACGGTCAACGCCTGGCAGGTGGTGACCGGTACTGTTGCCGGCAGCCGGGTGCTGGACCTAGCAGGGAGCTTCGGGGGGGCTGGAATTGTCCGTGGACTTGCGGTCTCCCAACGCGACAAGACTTTCGCCATCGTGCGCTCCAATGGCGCAGAGCTCGCCTACCTCACCGGGCGGCGCGTCCTGACGGCCGTCCCCGACTTCCCAAATGGTGCACCGCTGTTCGGCATCTCACCACGTGGGGACGGAGTGTTTGCGGTGACGCCTGAGGGCACCGTACACCGATGGGACCTCGACCCTGGCTACCCCGAGGTCTCGGCCACCACGCTTTTCCTGCCGGTTCGCTACGAAGGCTTCACCCGACCCGAACTGACCTGGCAGTCCACCGGCGGCACCGAGTCATACGAGTCCAAGCTTTCCCTCGTCCCTCTGTTCGTCGGGACCCTCAAGGGCGCTTTCTACGCCCTGCTGTTTTCCGGGCCGGTAGCGTTGGCAGCGGCGCTCTTCGTGAGCCAGTTCGCCCCACCGCGCCTGCGCCAGCTCGTCAAACCGGTGGTGGAGCTGATGGCAGCCCTTCCCTCGGTGGTCGTGGGCTTTCTTGCTGCACTGCTCCTTGCCCCACTGCTCCAGCGCCACATCGTCGGTACGCTGGCGCTCCTCGTTTTGATCCCCACGGTGGTGATCGCGGCAGCGGCCACCTGGGAGGCGGTACCAGCGAGCGTGCGCCGCCGCACCACGGGCTGGCGAGAGCTGGGTCTGGTGGGGGTGTTGCTGACAGGAGTGACCATCGTGTGCTTCGCCTTCGAGGGGGTGCTGGAAAGGGCTCTCTTTGCGGGCGACTTCAAAGCGTGGCTGCTCGCCGCCGCCGGCATCACCTACGACCAGCGCAACGCGGTGGTGGTCGGATTCGCCCTCGGATTCGCGGTGATCCCGATCATCTTCACCCTCGCCGAGGACGCCTTCTCCAACGTGCCGCCGTCCCTGATCTCCGCCTCGCTGGCACTCGGCGCGACGCGCTGGCAGGCGGCGCGGAGCGTGGCGATTCCGGCTGCCAGCCCGGGCCTCTTTGCGGCGGTGATGACCGGCTTCGGCCGGGCCGTGGGAGAGACCATGATCGTGCTGATGGCCACGGGCAACACG
>Ga0214473_10001035_pt1 | contig 37697 bp, 27 predicted proteins | sample RVTome_7_FD_203509 | JGI IMG/M metagenome (GOLD analysis project Ga0214473, IMG submission 203509) | Soil microbial communities from uranium-contaminated site in the Upper Colorado River Basin, Wyoming, United States - RVT98D197 | ecosystem: Environmental > Terrestrial > Soil > Contaminated >... | reverse complement strand
GCTCGCGGGCGCGGAGAAGACGGCGAATGCCGCCGTCTCCGGGCTCGAAGGGATAGCCTCGCACCAGGGCCACGGGCACGCGCTCGAGCTTCCCCATGACGAGCTCCGCGGCCCCCGCGATCTCGTCGGCGACCGCGATTTCGCTGACGAGGAGCTTCCGGCCGCGGGGATCGACCAGCCCTCGATGATCGTGGAGCGGCTCCATACCGGCGATTCCAATGGCGACATTCACCTGCCCCTCGCGCCAGGGGCGGCCGAAGGTGTCGGTCACGAGCACCGCGAGGCTCTTCCCCGCGCGCTCGGTGAGAGCGGTGCGAATCCGTTCCGCCGAGAGGTCCGGGTCCTCGGGGAGGAGACAAACCGCGTCCTCCTCTTCGACGTTCGAAGCGTCGACGCCGGAGTTGGCGCAGACCAGGCCGTGGCGTGTCTCGGTCACGAGAATGCCGCGGTCCATGCGAACCACTCGACGGGCTTCTTGAAGCACCAGCTCGACGAGCCTCGGGTCGCGCCCCGACTCCTCGGCGAACCGCGAGGCGAGCGCGGAAGGCCCGACGCCGGCGAGAGAGACGATGCGTCCTTCGCTCTTGGAAACGATCTTCTGGGTGAAGACGAAAACGTCGCCGTCCGCGGGCTCGATCTCTTCGCGTTCGCAGGCGTCGAGCGTGAGGGCCGCGAGGTCGTCGCCCGGGCGGATCTCGGGAAGGCCCCCGAGGCCGATCACCTCGATTCGACGCGACGCTCTTCCCGCGATGGCCTCCATGAGCTTCCAGGAGTCCGGCATTATCTCACGCCGTGCTACTATCCACGCCATGTCGTGGCGGAGCTCGGAAGCGGCCCGCATTTACCACGAGAGAACGAAGCACAGCCCCCTCAGTGTGCGGACCGTGCCCCATTTCCTCGACTGGGACAATCAGCCGCTCGCGTTCAAGATCTACCCGGGCACAGAGAAAGCGCCGCTCGTCCCCGTTCCGAAGAGCTCCGAGCCGGCTCCGGTCCCACTGTCGCTCACCGTCGAGAATCTCTCCCGGATCCTGTTCTTCACGGCGGGAATCACCAAACACCTTCGATTCTCACGAGGCCGGATGCCTTTTCGCGCCGCCGCCTGCACCGGCGCCCTCTATCACGTGGAGCTCTATCTGGTGACCGGAGAGGTCGAAGGCCTCGATGCCGGGGTCTACCACTACGATCCGCGCCTTCACGTCCTCGACCGCCTGCGATCCGGAGATTTCCGCGCGCGGATGGTGGACGCGACGGGCGGCGAGCCGAACGCGGCCGGCGCCGGCTCGTTTCTGGCGCTCACCACGACGTACTGGAGGAACGCCTGGAAGTACCGCGCGCGCGCGTACCGGCACGCGTTCTGGGACAGCGGCACGATGCTCGCGAACCTCTTCGCCATCGGAGGAGCCGGCGGAATCCCCATGCACCTCGTGCTCGGTTTCGCCGACGACGAGGTCCATCGCTTGCTGGACGTCGACGCGGAGAAGGAGTCGGCGGTCGCGCTGGTGGCGATTGCGGACGCCGGGCGACAGGCGGCGGAGCCGGCGCCTTCCGCGCCGGAGCCACTGGAGCTCGAGACCACGCCCCTGTCGGCGACCCAAGTCGACTACCCGGAGATTCGGGAGGTGCAGAGGGCGAGCTCTCTCGGAAGCGGGACCGACGCGAGAGAGTGGAGGGAGTCAGGTCCGATAGAGACGACGCGGCACCGGGGCACCGATACGACGCTCCGGCATCTCGACGCGCCTGCCCCGGAGCTGAACCTTGTGGAGCTCGAGGGCGTCATCCGCAAGCGCGGCTCCGCCCGAGCGTTCGAAAGGGGCGCATCCATCGACTATCGCGACCTTTCGGCAATCCTCGCCCACTCCACCCGGGGAGTGAGCGCGGACTCGCTCCCGGCGGAGACGACGCTCTGCGATCCCTACGTGATCGTGCACAAAGTGAACGGTCTGCCCCCGGGCGCTTATGCTTTCCATCCGCGGGCCCGGGGCCTCGAGCTTCTCCGGGAAGGAGATTTTCGCTCGAACGCCCGGTTCCTCGATCTGGAGCAAGACCTTGCGGGCGATGCGGCAGCGAACCTTTACCTGCTCGTGGACCTCGAGCCGCTCCTCGCGCGATATGGAAATCGTGGCTATCGGGTGGCGCAGCTCGAAGGCGGGCTCATCGGCGGGAGGGCGTATCTCGCGGCATACGCTCTCGGCCTCGGCGCGACCGGCCTCACGTTCTTCGACGACGCGGTCACGGAGTTCTTCTCTCCCCACGCTTCGGGGAAATCGGTGATGTTCCTCGTGGCCTTCGGGGTGCCGGTCACTTCAACGTTGAGGGTTTGATCCGCTCCTCGGTCTCGACGCGGTACCGCTGGTAGTCGTGGTAGTCGATCTCGATCCGCTGCCGGTAGCTCTTCAAGAAATAGAGCCGCGCGTCGAGCGAAACCGCGACTTCGTCCAGTAGCCACACTCCCTTATCCGGCTCATCCGCCTCATCCGGGTCTCCGTCGAACCATCCTTCGGCGGACGCCTCCGAGCCCTCGGACACCCGTCCAAAGATCCCTCCGAGGAACTTCAGGTTCTTCACGAAGCGTATCTGGAGCTTCGCGAGCTGGTCGCGGCGGGGATCGATCCAGACCGTGCCCTCCATCCGTGCGAAGATCTTGGTCGACCGCGAGTGGCCCTCGTAGCCGGGCTTGGGCGAGAAACGGAACACGCGGAGAGGCACGTCCTGAATGACTTCGTCCTCCAGGGGCTCAAAATCGAAGACCTCGATCGCCTCCCGAAGCCTCTCCTGGAATCGTTCGGCGCGGCGGTCGAGCTTGTACTTCGTCTTGCGGTCGCGCTCTTCCGCCGACAAGCGAAGCTGCTCCTTCAGGTACTTCTGGAACTTGCGCTCCTCCCTGGCTTCCTCCTCGGGAGAAAGAGGCCCGCCGTCTTTGGCCATGAGGCGGCGGTACTCGCCGCCCGGCGCCGGGGTCACGAGCGCGGTCTCGCTCCTCGCTCGCTCGATCCGTCCATGGGAGTCGAGATCACGAGTCACCGTAGTCTCGCGAAACGCGTACTCCCGAGCGAGCTCCTGCTGTCGCTTCTGCGATTCGATCACGCGCCGGAGGAGAGTCTCCGCGTCATCGCGTTCCGGAGAAACCGTGAGCGAGATCACCGTGGCGAGGAACAGCACCATCCCCCGCATTTTAGCACCCATGGGGAAGCGCCCTGGAGCGTTTGTCGGCTGGAGGCTTTGCTGATATCATAGGACGCTAATCCATCAAGCAAAGCTATTGGAGCGCCGGACCCCCCAAACGGCCCGCGCGCGCCTCTGGTATTTCGAGGAGGTAGCGGTTTTGAGGAATCAGCAGCTCGAGAGGCTCGTGCCTTTGTCCATTCCGGAAATGGACGTTTTGTCGGACCACCAGAGAGAACGCGACCGGATCTTCCGCTTCTTCCGGCTCAACCTCGAGCCGCGCGAAGTGGAGTACCACTGGCAGCGTCTGCTCATGCACCAGTCGAGGTTTCCCGGGCATGAGGGCCGCAGGATCGACCCGCGGACCGCGGCCTTCGACTATTTCCTCAACGAGACCGATCTCCTGGCGGAGCCCATGGTCATGGAGCGCGCGGAGCTGCGTCAGACGGAGCTCATGGCGTACTTCGACTATCTGACGGGGCTTCGGAACTACGCCTACTTCGAGAGCGAGATCAAGACCGAAGTCGCGCGGGCGAAGAGGTATGAGACCTCACTCTGCCTCTTGCTCTGCGATCTCGACGGCTTCAAGCACGTCAACGACAGCCTGGGGCATCGCGCCGGAAACGACGTCCTCAAGGAAGTAGGGCAGATCCTCCAGAAGAGGCTGCGCTCGAGCGACCTCATCGCCCGGTTCGGTGGAGACGAGTTCGCGGTGCTCCTCCATCGGACGGATCCCGAGAACGGCCGTCGAGTCGCCGACGATCTCTGCGCCAGCATCGACTACCAGTTCCGAATCGGCGCCTTCGGGCAGCTTCCGCGCCCGCTCACCGCGAGCTTCGGCCTGAGCGCGCTTCCAAACCAGGCGGACGACGAGACCCAGCTCTTCGAGCTCGCGGACCGCGCGCTCTACCAGGCCAAACGGGCCGGCGGAAACCGCGTCGTGTTCGCTTCCTGAACCTGTCCGCCGGAGCCTGGCGAAGGCGGATACTCGGGGCGAAGAAACCGGCCCCGCACGTCGCGGGAAAGCGAGACGAGACCAAAACCTACCCAGCCGAGGAGTAGCGCAAGAGCGAACACCCGCGGGATCGCCCCCTTCTCCCACATTGCGCTCAGCAAGCTCCCGAGAAGCAGCGTGACGACGGGAAGGATGACCAGGTCGTCCTTCGAGAACTGAAAAATGTGCGTCGCGCCCAGGCCCGCGCGGAGAAAATTCATCCCCAGGTAAGTGCCCGAAGCCGCAAGCGCGAGCGGGAGGGCGAGCGGATGAACTCCTTTGCCGCGCCGCCAAAAGAACCAGGCGAGAAGCGCGAGGCTCGTCAGGGCATAGGTCCATTCATAGAAGAGGCGCAGGCGATAGAACGCCATCGAGAGCGCCGCCCAGGGAGTAAGCCTCGGCTCGACGAGCGCCGAAAGACCGCCCCCTCCCGACGCCGCTTCACTCCCGGAGGATCCAAGGAGCTCGGGGACGTACGGCAAGTAGAAGAGCCACGCGGCCGCGAGCGCTCCGGCCAGAGGCCAGCCGGCGAGGGCGGCGACCGTCGAGAGCTTCGGGCGCGTTTCGCGCCAAGAGAAAAGGGCGAGGCCCAGTAACGGAACGAAGATCCCGAGCGTCAGGACGCTTCCCGCGTAGGAGAGGATCGAGGTGGCGACGAGGAGGCCGAGCCCGGCTCCGTAGAGAGGCCGTCGCAGCCGTTCGAAGAACAAGGCCACGTACAGCGCCGCGAGCATGTCCCAGAAATGCCCGAAGAGCGAGGCGTAGGAGGCGACGGCCAGGCGGAACGCGAGAACGCCCGCGCTCGCATGGAGCAGAACGGCGAGGAGTGATACGCGAGCGCCGAGGCCGAGCTTCCCGCCGATCGCGAACAGGACGAGCGCCTCGACCGAGAGAAGGGCCGTGGGGACGAGCTTCATCCAGTCTTCGACCGGGAGCTTCAGGAGGCTCAACGGATAGATCGACAAGTAGAGCAGCGGTGGGTAGGGGAAGGCGACCCAGCGGCCGGAGACGTACTGCAGTCCGAGAAGGTGGCGGTGCTGGTTGTCGATGTAGTTCGAGAGAAACCCCGAGAGGCCTTCGGTCCAGATCAGCGATACGAACTTCGAGTGCGTTCTCACGTCGGGATAATAGAAGTCGGGATGGAAGAGCGCGAAGAGACGCACCGCCATGCCGGCGCAGACGATGAGAACGGCCCATCGCGCCAGAGGCTCCGCGAAGAACGAGCCCTTCTTCTTCCGGCGCCAAGCATGGAAGAGCACGAGGAGGAGCATCACGACGTGAGGGCGGAGACCCAGAGTCATCGAGGCATGGACCGGCCAGAGCTTGTGCGCGAGTGCGATGGCGGTCAGGCACGCCGCGGCCACGGCACCGAAGGCGAGGGCAACGCGATCCCCCAGTCTGAGGACCCGTGGAAGGAGGTAGAAGGCCGCGACCCACGAGAGGAGCGCGAGAAAGGCGGGAGCGGTCGGAATCACCGAGAGAAAGCCACGCGAGGGGCGGACCGACATCCAATCGAGGGCGAGCCCCAGCGGACGCGGATCTTCCGAGCTCGACACCAGCCCGAGCTCGAAGACCCCGCCGCCGGGACCCGGGTTTCGAAACCGGCGCACGGCGAAATCCTGCCTTGGAGCGGTGAAGGTCTCGACCGCCTCTCCGTCGAGGAAGAGATGAATCTCCGCGGGCTTCTCGATGTGCCGCTTGAATCTAAGGGTCACCTCGTAGGGAGAGCGCAGGTAAAAGGGAAGCCGAACCAGGGCGCGGTCCTTCGACCAGTGGATGAGCGTCGGCTCGTCGATCTCGAAATCCTCGCGAAAGCCGGAGACGTAGCGAGCATCGTTCGGTCCGAAGTCGAGAAAGATGTCGCCGGGCGCCTGGAAGGCGAGGAGAAGCGCGCTCACGGAGAGGAGCAGAAGGAGGCCGAAGGCTTTCATGGACTCGGGGAATCGGGACCGGCGAGGAGGCGTGCCATGTAGTAGTCACAGACGCCGCTGCGGAAAAGCCTCTCATCGGCGATTCGAAAATGCGGCGACAAGAGTCGTCGATACTCCTCGGCCGGGCGGATGTAGTGGCCGTTCTCGATCCAATGCAGCAGATGCCCGACGAGGTTGAGGCGAGACTCCGTGGGGATGTCCTCGATGACCAGCACCGCGCCCCCGGGGCGGACCACGCGTCGGAGGCTTTCGGCGACCGAGGTCACGTCGGAGTCGTCGAGGTGGTGGAGGACGCCGTAGACCAGGGCCTCGTCGAAGTGGCCCCCCGCGAACGAAAGCTTGCGCGCGTCCTGGACAAAGAACTCCCCTTGAAAGTGCTCGCGCGCGTAGTCGATGTACCGGGGGTTTATGTCGATCCCGGTATAGCTCTGCTCCGAGAAGAGGTTGGAGAACGCTCCCGGACCGCAGGCCACGTCGAGCACCCGAATTCGGGGATCGGAGGCGAGGTGATCTTGTATCGTTTTTCGAATGACGGTGAAGTTCGCTTCCAGGAGACCCCGGCAGAAGAGGAAGAAACGCGGATAGTTGGAAAGCTTCTCGATGAGGGCGTGCAGCATCGATCTTCGTGGGTCATACTATCTCAGTTCTAGAATAGGGCAGGAGTGTTTATGCAAGAAGTCATCCGAGGGCTGACGCTTCTGGTTCTGATCGCGGCGTTCTCCGGCTGCGAAGTCGTGGCGGAGCCTCCGACCTCGAACGCGCTCGATACTCGCGCGGCCGAAGCCCCCGTGGCGGATGTCGTGCCCGAGCCGCTGCCTCCCCCTCCCGAAGCACCCGCTCCGCAGGCGAACCTTCTCGAAGAGCAGGTCATTCGCGTCTTCGAGACCGCCGGGCCGGGGGTGGTGAACATCACCAGCCGAAGCATCTCCTATGACTTCTTCCTTCGCGCCATGCCTCAGGAGGGCTCGGGCTCGGGGTTCGTCTACGACGACCGGGGGCACATCGTCACCAACTTCCACGTGATCGAGGGCGCGAGCGAGCTCCACGTGACGTTTTTCGACGAGACCCGGGTTCCGGCGGAGGTGGTCGGCTTCGACCCCTCGAACGATCTCGCCGTCATCAAGGTGGACGTCCCTCCCGATCTCCTCCGGGTGATCCCACTGGGAGATTCCGACCGCTTGAAGGTGGGGAGGTTTCTGGTAGCCATCGGCAATCCCTTCGGGCTCCAGCAGACGCTCACCACCGGGGTCGTGAGCTCTCTCGGGCGCATCATCGAAAGCCCCGACGGGAGGTTCATCGGGGAGATCATCCAGACGGACGCTGCGATCAACCCCGGTAACTCGGGAGGACCGCTCCTCGATCTCGATGGAGGGGTGGTCGGCGTCAACTCCGCTATCGTCAGCCCGAGCGGCGCCTCCGCCGGGATCGGATTCGCGATTACCGTGGGAACGGTCAAGCGGGTCGTGCCCGAGCTCATCGCCCGCGGACGTTACGCCCATCCCTGGCTCGGCTACGAGCCTATGGACGTGAGCGGGAACCTTGCTGCTCTCCTCAACCGCAACGGCGTGCGAACGCCTGGCGGCGGCGGAGTGCTGGTGGCGCGGCTGGTCGCGCGCGGTCCTGCGGCAACGGCGGGCATTCGCGGCCCTTCGCAGGTCGGACTTCTGGGAAACCTGGCGATCCCTCTCGGAGCCGATTACATCCTCGCGATCGACGGCGAGCCGGTGACGATGAGTCGCGACATCACCGTGCTCCTCGAGACCAAGCACCGCGTGGGCGATCGCGTGAAGGTCACGATCTGGCGCGAGGGTCAGGTGCTGGACGTTCAGGTGTCGCTGGGCGAACGCCCCGACTAGCTGCCCGCCAGGATTCCGCCCGCGAGGCGCGCCACCTCGTAGAAGTACCTCGCGCCGATGGGGAGGACGTCTTCATCGAACTCGAACTTGCTCGAGTGCGCGGGAAACCCCTCGCGTCCGGGGGCGCGGGCTCCGAGGCGGACGTAGCAGCCGGGGATCTTTTCCATGTAACAGGCGAAATCCTCGCCCCCCATGTTGGTGGTGTGGAGGGGAACGGCATTGGCCTCCCCCACCACGGCGACCGCGGCTTTCCGGGCAATCTCCGCCATGTCTTTCGGGTTGACCACGGGAGGCGTCCCTTCCTCGAAAGTCAGGATCAACCGGGCGTTGTGGAGGGCCCCGATCGAATCGCAGATGCGCGAGAGCGAAGAAACGATGTGGTCGCGCACCGCCTTCTCTTGCGTGCGGATGGTTCCTTCGAGCGTGGCGCGTCCGGCGAGAACGTTGGGAGCGGTTCCCGCGTCGAAGCGGCCGACGGTCACGACCGAGGGGTGCGCGGGGTTGATCTCGCGGGAGACGATGGTCTGGATCGACATGACCAGGAGGCTCCCGACGACCACGGCATCGACGCCCTCATGGGGTCGCGCGGCGTGGCCGCCCTTTCCCTGGATCTCGATGCGGAAGCTGTCGGTAGAGGCATTGACCGCGCCCGCGTGGGCCACGATCTGGCCCGTCGGATAGTGACGGTCGACATGGCCCCCGAAGATCATCTCGACCCCGTCGAGAGCGCCGGCATCGATCATCGCCAGGGCGCCCAAGCCCCGCTCCTCCGCCGGTTGGAACAGGAGCCGCACGGGGACAGGTAGATTCCCGTCCTTCGCGAGCATCTCTGCGGCTCCGAGAACCATGGCGGTGTGTCCGTCGTGGCCGCAGGCGTGCATCACGCCGTTATTGACGGAGGCGTAATCGAGCCCGGTCTCTTCGTGGATGGGGAGCGCGTCGGTGTCGGCGCGAAGTGCGACCATCGGACCTTCGATGCCGCCGGCGACCGCGGGGATCTCGGCGACGACGCCGGTTCCCGCCACCCTGCGGCTCTTGATTCCCAGTCCCGCCAGGGCTTTTTCGATCTGCTCCGCCGTCCGCTTCTCCTGAAAGGAGAGCTCGGGGTGCCGATGGAGATCCCGCCGAAACTCTAACCAACGCCGAACGAAATCTGGATTCATGTCACCACCCGTCCGTGAGGCCACCGTCGAACCAGTCCCACAGGAAATAGAATACGAAGCGGGTGGGCCGCTCGTCGCGGCGGTTGACGGGAATCTGTACGCCGGCGTTCACCCGGATGTGCTGCCTCGTGCTCAGAGTCACTTGCATCTGGGGCAGCAGGCTCCAGTTGGTCTCGTCGAAGTCGACGGTGGAGCTTCCGAGGAACTCGAGAATCGGCGACCAAAGGCGTCCGAAACCTCCTGCCGCCGCGAAGCTCCTTCCGATCGCCCCTCGCCAGAAGAGCTCGCGCTCCGCTTTCTCGGAATCGGCGGGAAGCTCCGCTCCGCCCTGCGCCTGAAAGAACCACTCCCGGGGCAGCACACGAGCGAAGGCGAGGTAGGGCTCGAAGATCGTGGTGCCGGTCCCGAGGTCCCGGTTCTCGTCTCCCGTCGGAAAGAAGACCTCGGCGCCCGCGGTGAGGATGGAGTCCTCGGTGTGCCAGAGAGCGCTCTTCCATCCGAGACCGATATCGCCGACTCCCCCGATCCAGGGAGCACCCTCATCGGACGAAGAGGCGCCGAAGGGAAGCGTTGCTTCCCACTGGTGGCGGGCGCCGACGCGCCTCTCGTAAACGAACGCCGTGTCGAACGCGCCTTTGCCTTCCACGTCGACGAACGTTGTCCACAGCGCCTCGTCCTCGGGGAACGCCTTCTCCGTCACCAGAGGCCGGGGAAGGTTGAGCTCGCCCCGCGGCCAGGCGCGATCGACGCAGAAGCCTCGCATGAACTGGACGATCTTCTCGATGCGCTCGGCGTCGAAAGCCTCCCCGTACGACGGCATCGTCGAGTTGAACCCGCGCGCCGGGCCGCCCAAGTGGGTCACCGCAATCCAGTCGTCATTGGCCTCTCGCGACGCGAACCGGCAGTCGGTGAAATCGGGAAGCGGGACGGAGAACCCGACGAGCGAGAGTTCGACTCCCCGGCCGTCGCTCCCGTGGCACTTGGCGCAGCCGATCTCGTAGAGCTCGGTCCCGCTCTCGGGGAGCTGGGCCATGAGGGTCAGAGGGAGCAAGGCGCAGAAGCAAACGAGGGCAGCGATGCGCATCGGCGGCCGGTAAGGTACCATGAGACCGTCGTGAGCTACGACTTCATCCGAGCGGAGCTGAAGCCGCATTTCGAGACGCTTTCCCGCTGCCGCTCGACCGCGGAGCTCCTTACGCTTCCGCTCTATCGCGATCTCGAGCCGAAGCTTCGGCGCATGCTTTCGAGCCCCGAGGTGGAGAGCTACTCGCGCGTTGAGGCCGCGGCGAAAGACCGCTATCGCGTCGTCGCCTGGAATCTCGAGCGGGGGATCGAGCTCGAGGGGCAACTGCAGGCTTTCCGCGAACATCCGTACCTGCGAGAGGCCGACCTTCTGCTCCTCACGGAGACCGACGTCGGCATGGCGCGCTCGGGAAACCGCGACGTGGCGCGCGTTCTCGCGCGGGAGCTCGGACTTCACTTCGCGTTCGCTCCCTGCTACGTCAACCTCGCGAAGGGGTCGGGCCGCGAGCACGACGTCCAGGGGGAGAACGAGGTCGGCCTCCACGGAAACGCGATCTTGAGCCGGTATCCGCTCGAGTCCGCCCGGGTCATCCCGCTCGAGAACGGGAAGGACAAGATGGCCGGGCGGGAGAAGCGGCTCGGGAACCAGGCGGCGCTCGCGGTCGAGGTCTGCTTTCCGCGGCTTCCGTTGACGGCGGTTGCCGTCCATCTCGACGCCCAGTCGCGTCAATCCCACCGGCGCGACCAGATCCGGGACGTGCTCCGGGCGCTCGAGGGTTCCGGGCCGTCGATCCTCGGAGGCGACTGGAACACGACGACCCATAACTCCTCGCGCGCATTTCACGCCATCATGGGCTATTGGCTTCGCGTCCTTCTCGGGGTCGATCGCTCGATCGATCATTACCTTCACCCCTACCGCTGGTTCGAGAGAGAGCTTTTCGAGAGCCTGACCGCGCACGGGTTCGACTACCGGGAGTCGAACGTCCTCGGCGAGCGGACGATGTCCTACGACGTGACTTGCGGAAAGACCCGCGACAATCTCGGGGAGTGGATCCCCGGCTGGTGCTTCGCCTTCATCCGCTGGGCGCTCGAGAACCACGAGGGACGCTGCCCGCTCAAGGTCGATTGGATCGCGACCCGCCGGCTCCGGACGTCGCAGCCGGTCGTGATCCACGAGCTTCGTGAAGGGAGAGCGACACCGCTCTCCGACCACGACGCCATCGGAGTCGAGATCCTCGCTTGAGCCGGCGGCGATTCCTGGTGACCGGGCTCGGCGCGGCGATCGCCGCCCGATGCGGCGGAGGAAACGAAAGCCCGGTTGCGCCGAGCCCTACGTCTTCGAGCGGCGGCGCGCCGGGTCCAGCGGTCGTCGGTGAGAATCTCGCGGGCCGGCAAGTGTTTCCCGCCGACAACTGGTGGAACGTCGACATCTCCCGCGCCCCGGTCGATCGAGACTCGGCGTCTTTCATCGATTGGATCGGCCGGGACCGCGGTCTCCATCCGGACTTCGGTCCGTCTCCCTATGGCATTCCTTACGTGACCGTGTCCCGGACCCAACCGCGGGTTCCTGTTCGTTTCGTGGACTATCCCGAGGAGAGCGACGCGGGAGCGCCAGGCCGTGCCCCGGGCTACCCCATTCCCACCGAGGCCCAGACGCAACCGGGCTTCCTCGAAGGCGGCTCGGATCGCCACCTCCTCCTGATCGATCGGGACGAATGGTTTCTCTTCGAGACCTGGGCTACGCGCTGGAACGGGAGCGCGGGAGTCTGGGAAGCCGGGTCGGGAGCGGTCTTCGACATGAACCGGAACGATCGACGACCCGAAGGGTGGACCTCCGCCGACGCCGCGGGGCTCGCGATCTTTCCCGGCCTCGTTCGTCGGGACGAACTCGAGGGCGGAGGCGAGATCCGCCACGCGTTCCGGGTGACGGTCCGCGCGACGAACGGCTACGCGTGGCCGGCGTCCCACGAGGCGGGCGGGACTTCGGGAGCGCTCCCGATGGGCGCGCGCTTGAGGCTTCGATCGAGCAAGGACCTCTCCTCGTACCCGGCGCAACTTCAGAGGGTCTTTCGGGCGATGCAGACCCACGGGCTCACCATCGCCGACAACGGGAGCGACCTGTACGTCACCGGGACCATGGATTCGCGCTGGAACAACGACGAGCTGAACCCCGCGTTCCGCAGTCTGAGGGCGGAAGACTTCGAGGTCATCGAGCTCGGCTGGAGGTAGAATGTCATGAAGAGGCTGATGACGAACTGGTGCCGCGAATGCGAGCGGAGCGAGCCCGGCCGGGAGGAAGCGGCGGCGCCGAAGGCGCAGGGCCGCGGGAATCCGGCCGTCCTCCCCGAGCGAGGAGCGAGGGGAGCGAGCCGAGCGAAGAGCGAGGCGAGCACTTGAAAAGAACTGGAGCCAAGAACATGAAAGTCGCGACCATCGAGACCAACAAAGGAAAAATCCGCCTTCAACTCGAAGACGGCAAGGTCCCCAAGACCGTCGAGAACTTCGAAAAGCTGGCCAAGCAGGGTTTCTACGACGGCCTCAAGTTCCACCGCGTGATCGCCGATTTCATGATCCAGACGGGATGTCCTCAGGGGACGGGGACCGGCGGACCGGGTTACAAGTTCGGCGACGAGTTCCACAAGGAGCTCAAGCACGACAGGCCCGGCGTCCTCTCCATGGCCAACTCGGGACCGAACACCAACGGCTCGCAGTTCTTCATCACCCACGTGGCGACGCCCTGGCTCGACGGAAAACATTCGGTGTTCGGCCGGGTGCTCGAGGGGCAGGACGTGGTCGATTCGATCGCCCAAGGCGACAAGATGCTCAAGGTGTCGGTCTCCGTGGAGTGAGCGTTCCGTTCCTCCGGGCGGCGGTGATTTCCCTCGCCGCCGCGGCGAGCCCGGCGGGAAACGGCGCGTCTTACGTAGGCGCCGAACGCTGCAAGCTCTGTCATCGAAGCGTGTATCAGTCGTGGGCGGCGACGCCCCACGCGATGGCGGCGGCGCCAGCGGGAGGTGAGGAGCGATGCCTCCCGTGCCATGCTACGGGGGAGAAGAGGCTTCCCGCGGTCCAATGCGAGGCCTGTCATGGACCCGGGAGCAACTATTCGCCTCCCGAGGTCATGATCGATCCAGAGAAGGCCGCGTTGGCGGGGCTGGTGCGGCCTTCGATCGTCGTTTGCGAGCGTTGCCATGAAAACGACGAGCCGGGCCATCGCGGAAAGCTATTGATGCCGGAGCGGAACGAGTGGAGCCGCTGGATACACGAGATCGAGGACCCGTGAGCGCCCTCGAGATCGTCTTCCCCCCGGAGGTTCGGTTCACTTGCTCTCGGTGCGGAGACTGCTGCCGCACGTGGCACGTGATGCTCGGGCCCGGCGAGATGGAGCGACTCGAAGCGCTCGACTGGAGCGCTTCGGCGCCCGAGCTCGCGGGAATCTCTCCCGGCGCGCCGGTTCCCGGTGAGCCCCGCTCGGGGCGCCTCGCTCTCGCGCAACACGAAGACGGCGCCTGCATCTACCTCGGCTCCGAGAACCAGTGCCGAATCCACGAAACCTTCGGCGAGGCCGCAAAACCTCTTATGTGCCGGCTCTACCCGTTTGGTTTCCTCGCGGTGGGCGAGCGAGTGGGAGTGGATGTCTCCTTCGCCTGCCGCGCGGTGAGCCGGGATGAGGGGGAGCCGCTCTCCCGGAGGGTGCCGGAGTGGACCCGCCTTCTTCGAGACCGTCCCGCCGCGCACAAGCTGCACAAGTTCTCGAAGAAGTACGAGGTCTCGGGAGATCTGTTGTGGGAGCTCGAGCACCATGTCGTTGCGATTCTCTCCGACGAGGGTCTCTCGCTCCTCGATCGCGTTCGCGCGGTTTTCGAGTTCAACCGCCTCGCGACCACGAGCGATCCCAGGACCGAGGCGGCCCGCACCTTGAGGGACGTGCTGGTCAAAGGCATTCCCAAGCAAATCCGGGAGCGGCCCATCGAGCCGGGCTCGGAGCGGATGGACAAGACGGGCCGGGCGGTGTTCTTTCATCTGCTCTTCGTCTCCCTCAACCCTACACCGGACGAGCTCTTCGGGCCCTCTGGCAAGGCACGACAGCGCGAAGCGGGTTTCCGTATACAGGCGGCCGACGGGTACAAGTTCCCCGAGGCTCATCCGCTCATCGATAATCGCGAACTGAAATCGACTTTCGATGAAGTGGCCGCGGCTCGGATCGATTCCATCTTCTCCGGACCGGGGGCGGGGGCCCTGGCCCGATATCTGAGAGCGAAGATCCTGGGACAGCGGTTCATGCATGAGGCAAACGAGGAGATCCCATTCATCGAGGCAATACCGCGACTCCTCTTGCTATTCCCCCTTACGGTGTGGACGGCGAAGGCCCTCGCATGCGAGCGCGGAGCGGCCGCGGTTGCCGAGGCCGACATCCGAAGCGCCCTCCGTCTCGTCGACCGCTCGTACGGAGAGATCCCATTGACGCTTCTTCCGCCGAAGGCGAGGAAAGCCTGGCGCTTCGTGCTCCTCGAAACGGATCTCCCGGTAACGGCCTCCCTCGAGATGCTCGCCTATAATGCGCGGTGATGCGCTTTCCCGCGCTCGTTTTGCTGTTCGCGATCGCGCCCTCCGAGGAGCGAGACCTTCCCCGCTATCGCAACGTTGCGGCCGAACGGGGTTTCACCCGCCCCAACAGCTTCGGAAGCCCGGCGAAGAAGCTCATCACCGAGACCACGGGCTCGGGCGCGGCGTTTTTCGACTATGACTCTGACGGCGCCATCGACCTCTACGTCGTGAACGGCCAGACGCTCGAGGAGGCGGCGTCCGGGGGCGGGGGAGCTCCGGATCAGCTCTTCCGGAATCTCGGGAACGGGGAGTTCCTCGAGGTGACCGAGGAGGCCGGCGTCGGCGATCGCGGCTGGGGCGGAGGCGCGGCCGCCGCCGACTACGACAACGACGGCGACGTCGATCTCCTCGTCACCAACTACCGCGAGGACGCCCTCTATCGGAACAACGGGGATGGGACCTTCACCGAGGTCGCGAACGAAGCGGGCGTCTCCGATCCGAGATGGGGCGCGAGCGCCGCGTTCGGCGACATCGACGGCGACGGGTTTCTCGACCTGTACGTCTGCAACTACATCGCTTTCGAGGAAAGCTTTCTCGAGAAACTCGACCCCAGGTTCTGCATCTGGAGGGGAGTCTCGGTGATGTGCGGTCCGAACGGGCTTCCAGGCGAAGTGGACGCGCTCTATCGAAATCAGGGCGATGGGACGTTCAAGGACGTCACCCGCGAAGCCGGAGTTTACGATCCCGAGGGGAAGGGACTCGGCGTCACCTTCGTCGACATCGACGTGGACGGCGACTCCGACGTATATGTAGCCAACGATTCGACTCCGAACTATCTCTTTCGCAACGACGGGACGGGGAAGTTCGAGGACATTGCTCTGATGGCGGGCGTGGCGCTATCGATGTACGGAAAGCCGCAGGCGGGAATGGGCGCCGACGCGGGCGATTTCGATTCCGACGACCTTCCCGATCTCATCGTCACCACGTTCCAGGGGGACTACAACGCCCTGCGCCGAAACGAGGGCTTCGGATTGTTCACCGACGTGAGCGACACCAAAGGCCTCACCGCCCCCTCGTTCGAGAAGCTCGGCTGGGGCGTGCGGTTCGTCGACGTGAACTGGGACGGTCACCTCGACCTCTTCGTCGTCAATGGCCACGTCTATCCCGAAGTGGACGGCGCCGGGATCGGCGAAAGCTATCGCCAGAGAAACCAGGTTTTCCTCAACGTGGCCGACGTCGATGGAAGCCGGCGATTCGAGGAAGTCACGGCTTCCGCCGGACCGGGGCTCGAGCTCTTTCACTCGGGCCGTGGACTCGCCTTCGCCGACATCGACGGCGACGCCGACCTGGACGCGTTCATCAACAACATGAGCGACGTTCCGACCCTTCTCGTCGACGAAGCGGAGCATCGAAACCGATGGGTGAGGTTGACACTCGTGGGAACGCGAACGAACCGCGACGCCCTCGGCGTCCCCATCTCTCTCGAAGTTTCCGGGCGAAAGCTCTTCCGGGACTCGGGCCTGATCTGGACGTACCTTTCGACCAACGACCGGAGAGTCACGATCGGGCTCGGTGCTGAAAATCAAGCGGCGAACGTCGTGCTTTCCTGGCCCTCGGGGCGGATGGAGCTCGGAACCCTGCGCGCGGGCGAAGACGTTCTGGTCAAAGAGGGGGTCGGCCGCCTGCGGTGACGGCGCGAGCGGGCGCGGCCGGAAAACACGCAGAGACCGGAACTTTGACGCGCGGAACGCTAAGTGGGATAATCCCACCATGAGCACGTCTACCGTTGATTCCAAGAAGCGGATCGTCCTGCCGGGCGGGCGCCCGGGGGATGTCTTCGACATTCAGCAGCAGACGGATGGACGTTTTTTGCTGATCCGCCTTGAGAAGCCGGAGGGTGCCCAACGCATGAGCAGAAGAGAATGTATGGAGGCCATGAACAAGGCGCCCCTGCGCCCGACTATGACCTGGGAGAAATTGCGGGAACTGACCCGAAAGCCATGATCCTTCTGGACACCAACGTGCTCATTTACGCCTTCGACCCTGACTCGCCTTCTTGCCAGTGGGCACTGGAGACGATCGCCGACGCGGTGGCGGGTGGCGGCGCGGCAATCAATGCTGTGAGCCTGGCCGAGATTTGTGTAGGAGACGCTGACCCACCCACCGTCGCCGACCGGGTACGCAGCTGGGGCGTCGAGATCCTCGATGTGCCCACAGCCGCCGCTGACGAGTGCGCGCGGACCTACCGTCAGTATCGAAAACGGCGTACGTCTCAGTCTGGCATGCCGGTTCCAGCCATGCCACTCCCTGACTTTTTCATTGGGGCTCATGCCAGGATCATGGGCTGGGAACTCGCCACTGCAGATCGAGGCCGATTCGACACATACTTCCCTTCTCTCTCTCTCAAGATGCCTCAATGCGTGGACGATCAGGGCGCCTCGAAATCCTCCGGCACGGGTCCCCAGCTCTCCCAGTAGTCCTCTGGCCAGGCGCGGCCACCGAATGCCTGCATTGCGACAAGATCGCGGTCTTCACGGCGTAATCCTCGGCGCAGTATCGAGCGACCTGCGCATTCAGATGCTCTCGCCGGGTGCGGCGCAGCTTCTCATCGACGGCCGCACGCAGAAACGCGGAGACGCTGGGGAACTGGCGCGAGCGGACCATGGCCTTGATGTGCTTGACGTGTTTTGCTTCGGCGAGGAACGCGAGTCTCTTCATGAACACCTTGTCTCTAACCAGGCTCTCTTAAAGCCTCGGCGCGCTTGCTCATTTTCTCCGACTCAGATCGTCTTCCGACGATAGCGTACGCCTGGGCCAGGTTCTCGATCGCCTCGACGAAGGAGGGCGCCTGCAGAACGGCTCGCTCGAAGTGGGGGATCGCCTCGGCGCAGCGATCCATCCGGCATAGAGCGGTTCCGAGCGCGTTTCGGGTGGACGGTGTGTCGAGGCTTTCGAGTGCCTTCGAGAGGCTGGAGACTGCCTCGGGAAGCCTCCCCATCCTTGAGAGGAGGACGCCGCGGTCGTGAAGGGCGACCGCGGAAGCGGGCTCGAGCGTGAGGGCTCTCTCGAGCTCCGCCAGCGCATCCGGGATCCGATCCCGCGAGCGGAGAATGACGCTCGACGTGTAATGGATATCGTGGTGGTCGGGACCGGCCGCGAGAAGTGAGAGGGCGCGATCGACCTCACCCTGCTGGGCCAGAGTCCCCGCGTACTCCGCGAGGACCTCGGGATTCTGGGGATTCCGTTTGTGTAGGGCCTCGAGCTCCTTCATCGCCGCGTTCAAATCCCCGGATGCCTTGAGGCTTCTCGCGATGCCGAGACGGGTTTCGACATCCTCGTCCGCGAGCTCCGCCGCGCGACCGAAGCTCGCGAGCGCTTTCTCCGTCTCGCCCCTGGTGAAGTAGAGCTCTCCGAGTCGGCGGTGAGCGCGGGCGAAATCGGGATCGCGCTCGAGCGCGGCCAGGAAGCCCTTCTCGGCGCCGGTCAAGTCGCCCGACTGCCACAGGAGATTGCCGAAAAGCACGTGGCTCAGCGGGCGGCTCGCGTCGATGTCCAGGATGCGACGGTAGATCTCGATCGCCTCGTCGCGTTCTCCCGAGCTCGAACGAGCGTTCGCGAGAAGCTCGAGCGCGAGAAGATTCGTCGGGTCTTCCTCGAGCACCTCGAGCGCGGCTGCGATGGCCTTCGGCAAGTCGCCCGCCCCCTGGTGAAGGACCACTTCCTCGAGACGGGTCCAGAGATGGAGCCGGTCCTTGGGGTCGGGGAGTGACGCGCCCTCGGGGGCGCTCCCTCCGCCCGCGGCGGCGTAGCCGAGAGAGCGCAAACGCGCGATGGTCTCGGGGTCGGGCTGGCTCCTCGAGGAGAGCGACGCGGGCAGTGCTGCTACGAGGTCCGCGAGCCGCGATCTCATCTGCCGCGCGCGCCCGGGGTCCGCTTCGAAGAGGTTTCGCGTCTCGCCGGGGTCGGCGCTCAGATCGTACAGCTCCGGGCGTGGAGCCTCGATGTACTTGTAGCCTCTCTCGCGAAGAGCGACGAGGGGCGCCCAGCGGAAGTTGAGCTCGGATACGTAACACTCCGCGTAGGCAGGAGCGGGTTCCGTGGCCTCGCCTTTCACGAGCGACAGAAGACTTCGTCCCTGAGACTCGTCGGGAACGGGAACGTCGAGCGCCTCGAGGACGGTGGGAAAGATGTCGATGGTACGGACCGGCGTCGCGATCCGTTCCCCCGCAGGCAACGAAGCGGCGCTCTTCAGGATCAGTGGAACGCGAAGTGTCGCGTCATAGACGAAGAATCCATGGCTCTTCTCCCCGTGCTCGCCCAGGGACTCGCCGTGGTCCGAGGTGACGACCACGAGCGTGTCCTTTCCCAGCCCCTTGGCCTCGAGTGTCTCGAGCACCCGTCCCACCTGGGCATCCACGTAGGCGATCTCGCCGTCGTAACCGGCGGGGTAGGGCGAGGGAGGAGCATAGGGAAGGTGGGGATCGAAGAAGTGGAGCCAGGCGAAGAACGGCCGATCGGAAGACCGCTTCTCGACCCAGGAGACGAAGGATCGGGTGACGAGCTCCCCTCGGCGCTCGGCGATGGTGCCGGCGATCTCGGCCTCACCCGCGACTTCGTCGTCGTAGACGTCGAACCCCTGGTCGAGGCCGAAGGAGCTATCGAGGACGAAAGCGGAAACGAAAGCCGCGGTCTCGTAGCCCTGCCCCTTCAGTACCTCCGCCAGGGTCTGCGCCTCGAGGTCGAGTCGAAAGTAGGTGTTGTCGCGAACTCCGTGGGTCGGCGGAACGAGACCGGTGAGGAGGCTCGCGTGCGAGGGGAGAGTGACGGGGACCTGGGCCACGACGTCTTCGAAGACCACACCCTCGGATGCCAATTCGTCGAGGTGCGGAGTGTTCGCTTTGGAATAGCCGTACGCCCCCAAACGGTCCGCGCGCAACGTGTCGATGGTGATGACGAGGAGATTCTGGCCGGCGCGAGGCCGGACGCTGCCGCAGCCGGTCATGACGGCGAAGGCCAGAAGCAGTGTTCCCCGGGTCATGGGGAACATGTTAACCCACGCTGTTGAAGTATGATGAGGCCATGTTCGGCCTCGTTTCCCTCTTCGTTCTCGCCGCGGAGCCCGATCTTTCCAAGGAGCACCGCCGCTTCCTCGACGAGGAAGCGGCCTACATCATGACGGACTCCGAGCGAGAGGGCTTCCTCACGCTTGCCACCGCCGCCGAGCGCGACGAGTTCATCGAGAGGTTCTGGCAGGTGCGGGATCCGGTGCCCGAGACCTTCGTGAACGAGTTCCGTGATGAGCACTTCAAGCGGATCCGCGAGGCCAACGACAAGTATCGCGAGTCGCGGCAGGGCTGGATGACCGAGCGGGGCCGGATGTACATCACCCTCGGGGAGCCTCAGGACGTGATGTCCTATCCGAGCAGCCAGGACCTCTTTCCACTCGAGATCTGGTACTACTACAACCTCGACATTCCGCTCTTTCCCAACGCGCTCCAGCTCCTCTTCTTCAAGAGGAACGGCGCCGGTGAGTATCGACTCTTCAGTCCGGTGTTCGACGGAATGAAATCCCTCATCGCCGATCCGGTAAAGCGGGGGATGATCGGCTTCGGTAACCACGTGCCTTTCAGCGCGCGCCAGAACTGGGACGTCGATATCATCAAGGCGGCGGAGAGCGTAGGGCCTGGGCAGAACCAGATGTCCTCCGAGGCCGTGCTCTCCGACCTCAGGACTCCGGGCTTCGTCTTCGAGAAGACGCGCAAGAATCTGAGGGCCACGGTGACCGCCGAGGCGAGCTTCGGAGGAGAGCTCCCCCTGGACTTCAACGTCGATTACTTCCGGGGTGAGGATGGCTTCTCCGAGGTCCACCTCGCGCTGGAGATCGCCGCCGAGAACCTCCGGGTCAACCAGTACGACAAGAGGATGCTCGGCCGCTACGACCTCATCGGCACGTTCACCCAAATCGAGAGCGGTGAGGTCCTCGAGGAATTCCGCGATTCGCTTGAGATCGAGATCGCCGAGGCGGACTGGGAAACCGCGCGTCAATATCCCGTCCTCTTCCAGAGGAAGGTCGCGCTCCTTCCCGGGCGATACCGACTCGAGCTCTATGCCCGGGACTTCGTCGGGAGACGGTTAGGGATTGTCGAGCGGGTCGTCGCCGTTCCCGCGTTTCCGCGGGATCGGGCGACGGTATCGAGCTTCGTCTCCGCCTTCAAGGCCGATGAAGCTGAGACCGCGGTCGCGGAAGGGATTCCGCTCCAATTCGGGCACCTGCGGCTCTACCCGAAACCGAACCGCCGGTTCGGCACGGGACAGAGGCTCCTCGCTTTCCTGGAAGTCTACCTTCCGGAGAAACCCGCTTCCGCCCATCCTCAGGTCTCGGTGCGCTTCACCCTCAAGCGGGGGGAGGAGACGGTTCTCGATGAGACGAACCGTTTCCGCCCGCGTGTTTCCAATACCGACACCGTAGATGTGCTCAAGGTCCTGTCCGGCCCCGCACTTGCCCCCGGGAGCTACCAGCTCGAGGCGCTCGTGAGCGAAGAAGGCGGCTCGTTCTCGGATCTCGCGCGCCTGGACTTCGACGTAGGCGCCGCCCAGGAGATGGGACGTCTTGCGACCGTTGGGCTCCCGCCGGAGCTCAGGCCCGCCGAGCAATACTTCCGGAAGGCGCAGCACTACCTCGTCGCCGGGCGTTACGACGATGCCCTTCGTCTTTTTCGCGTGTCTCTCGATTACGAGCCCTACTTCCAGGCTGCCCGACTCGGAAAAGCCCGGACGGAAATCTTGGGAGGGCTTCCCGAAGAGGGGGAGAAGACGGCCCTCGAGGCCGTTTCTCGCGAAGGCGCTGACGTGGACGCTCTCGCGCTCCTGGGGCTCGCGCGGTTCCGTCTAGGCAAGTACGCGGAGGCGATCGAGGCCTACCGGAAGGCGATCGAGTCCGGCGGCGAGGACGTGGGGATTCTCAACGCCCTCGGGGAGACGGAGTTCGCCATGGGGAATCGGGACGCCGCGGTCGCGACGCTCACGCGCTCTTTGGAGCTCGCTCCAGACCAGCCGCAGGTCGCCGAGTTCCTCGAAGAGGTGAAGCGATCCCCTTAGCGACGATGCTTCTTCCAGCGCTCCTGGCCGCCTTGGTCTGGACCCAGACCGCGGGCGAGATCTTCCAGCAGGCGAAGGAAGCTCTCGACCAGAGACAACCTGCGAAGGCCCTTTCTCTCCTCTTGCCCCTCGCGCCCGATTCTCCCGACGCGGCTACGCCCCAGGCCCTCGCCCCCGTATACCTGCTCCGCGGAGTCGCTGAGCTCGCGCTCGGAAACGAGGCCGCGGCCGCCTCCGGGTTCGAAAGAGCCGCGAGCCTCGATCCGAACCTCGGCGCCGCGCGCTTCAATCTCGGAAGACTCCGCCTGGGGCAGAAGCGATACCCCGAGGCCGCCGAAGAGTTTCGAAAGCTGGTAGCACTCGCGCCGAAGGACGCCTCGGCTTACCACCTTCTGGGTGTGGCATGCCACGAGAGCCGGAACCTCGCCGAAGCCCGCGGTGCTCTCCAGAAAGCGCTCGAGCTTCACCCGGGAAACCTGCAATCCTCGACGCGGCTGGGCGCGGTGCTCTCCGATCTCGGGTTGTACGAAGAGGCGGCCGCGGCCTTTCAGCAGGCGCTCGCCGCCGGCGGGGACTCCATCCAGATTCGAAAGGCGCTCGCCCGGGCCCAGCTTAAGGCCGGCGCTTTTCAGGACGCCGCCGAAGAGTTCCGGCGGGTAGTGGAGGCGGGGGAGTCGAACGCCTCGATCCTCGTAGACCTTGGCTACTGTTTTCTGAACACCGGGCAGTTCGCAGAAGCGCGGGCGAGGTTCGAAGAGGCGCTCGCGCTTGAGCCCGGGAATCACTTCGCGCAGTTCCAGCTCGGGACTACGCTCTCCAAGCTCAGTGAGCGCGAGGCGGCGGTTCGGTCTCTGGAGTCGTCGCTTTCCGAACCGAGGGTTCGGGTGGACGCCCACAACGAGCTCGCGCGCCTCTACACGGCGTCGGGCGAGATCGACCGGGCCGTCGAGCACTGTCGTCTTGCCATCGAGCAAGCTCCGTACCTCGTGGATGCCTACTATCAGCTCGGCCGGCTTCTGGCCCGGCAGGGGAAAGCGGAGGAAGCTCAGGCGGCGCTCGCGCGCTTCCAGGAGCTGAGCAAGACTCAAGAAGAAGTCGAGCGCTTCGAGCATGCGACCCGGATCGCACCGGACAACGTGGCGAGTCTCTTCGAGCTCGCAAAGCTTTATCGCCGCCAGGGGCGCAGCGCCGACGCACTCGAGATCATCTCTCGCGCGTCTCAGCTTCAGCCCGATGAGTCCGCGCTCCAAATGGCCGCGGGCGAGCTCCTGCTCGAGGCCGGACGACTGGATGAAGCGGAGGCCGCCTCCTCCAAGGCGCTTTCGCTCGCACCGGACGATGCCGCGGCCCGACACTTGCGCGCTTCGATCCTCCTCGCGAGAGGAAATCTGCCGGAGGCGGAGGCCCAACTGCGCCGTAGCCTCGAGATCTCGTCGGGCAACGCTCTCGCCTGGAGTGACCTCGGGGTCATCTTGTCGCGTTCCGATCGCGCGGAAGAGGCGGTGGGCGCTTTCGAGAGAGCCATCGCTGCCGATGCCAGTCTCGCGCTTCCCCGAAACGGGCTCGGAGTCCTCTACTCGGAGAGACGGGAGTTCGAGAAAGCGGTGTCCCAGTTCGAGGAGGCGGTGCATCTCGATCCCGACTACGCCTCCGCGCATCTGAACCTCGCCCAGGCCCTGCGCGAGCTCGGCCGCGAGGCGGAAGCTCGCGAGCACGAGGAAGCCTACGAGCGTCTCGAAAAGCGCGAGCCATGACGGAGCGCTGGTACATCCCATGGATGCTGGCGCTCGCGAGCTGCTCCCCCGGGGGCCCCCGCGAGCCCCGAAGCCTCGTTCTGGTAACCATCGACACTCTCCGCGCCGATCGGTTGGGAGCCTACGGAGGCAAGGCGGCGACTCCCTCGCTTGACGCGCTCTCGCGGGAGGGAGCGCGATTCCAGAACGTCTTCGCTCAGAGCCCGCTCACGCTTCCATCTCATAGTTCGATCCTGACCGGGACTTACCCGACGTACCATGGAGTGCGGGACAACGGTCGCTTTCGGCTTTCCGAGGAGATGGAAACCCTCGCCGAGATCCTGAGGGGCGCCGGGTACTCGACGGCAGCGTTCGTCGGCGGGTTCCCCGTCGATTCCCGGTTCGGGCTCGATCAGGGATTCGACGTCTACGACGACGCTTTAGGCCGTTCGCGATCGAGAGTCTCTCTCGCCGAGAGACGGGCTTCCGAAGTCGTGGCCCTCGCCGGAAGCTGGATCGAGGGCCGGGATCGGAATCTCTACTTCGTTTGGGTTCACCTCTTCGATCCCCACGCACCTTACGATCCTCCGGATCCGTTCCCTGACGACTACGAGGGAGAAGTCGCCTACGTCGACGCCTCCCTGAAAGAGCTGCTCGCCGCGGTTTCCCAAGACGCCTTCGTCGCCGTGACCGCCGATCACGGGGAAGGGCTGGGCGAACACGGCGAGAGGACGCATTCGCTCTTCGTATACGACAGCACCCTGAGAGTTCCTTGGCTCCTCCGCGGCCCGGGAGTCGCCCCTGGAACCGTGGTGGAGGAGCCCGCGCGCTCCGTCGACCTCGTGCCGACGATCCTGGATCTCGTGGGAATGAGCGAGGGCTGCGCCCGATGCCAGGGAAGGAGCCTCGTTCCCGCGCTCGAGGGGAAACCGCTTCCTCCGGAACCCTCCTACGCCGAAACCTATTTCCCGCGCTTGAACCTCGGCTGGAGCGAGCTCCGGAGCCTGCGGCTTGGTGGATGGAAGTACATCGAGGCCCCGGAGCCCGAGCTCTACGAGATCGCGACCGACCCCGGAGAGATCCGGAACCTCGCCTCGGTGAACCCGGAAAAGCTTCGCGAGATGGCGTCGGAGCTCGATCGTCTCGAAGAGGCGACGGCGGGCGCGGCGTCGAACGGGCAGGTGCAGGACCCGGAGACTCGGGCGATTCTGCGAAGTCTGGGCTATCTGAGCTCCGAAAGCGCTGGGCCGTCCGAGGGTCCGCGAGCGGATCCCAAGAGCCGCCTCGAGGTCTGGGAGGGGGTTCGAAACGGGATGGATCTCGTGGCTCGAGGGGAGATGGACGGGGCCATCGAAGCTCTCGAGTTTGCCTTGGCCACCGAGCCCGATCTCATCCTCGCGCGCACCTACCTCGCCCTCGCGTACTTCGAAAGGGGCCGCTATCCCGCCGCGGTGGGCCAGTGCAACGAGGTCCTCGCGCGCGCGGGGTCGGACTTCGATGGCACGCTACTTCTGGGGAGGAGTCTCCTGCGGCTGGGGCGCATCCCGGAAGCGCGCGCGGTTCTCGAGCGGGCGGCCTCGATCGACGAAGCCTCCCCCGAGCCCTGGGTGGAGCTGGCGCAGCTCCACATGCTTTCGAAGTCACGCTCCGAGATGGAGTCGGCGCTCGCGAAGGCGTCGGAAAGAGACGGGAAAGCGCCCTCCGTGCTCCTGCTTCAAGGGAAGATCGCGATGATGAGTGGGTCGGTCCCGTATGCCGAGAAGCTGTTTCGCGCCGCGATCGACGCCGCGCCCTCCGAGGAAGAGCCGAGGGTGCAGCTCGGGAACATGCTGCTGACCCAGAGACGGCTAGAGGAGGCGGAAGAGCTCTTCCGCGAGTCGCTCGTAGTTCGTCCCCAGGCGGCGGGATTGTACCTCGGGCTCGGCCATACCCGAGCTCTGGCGGGGAAGATGCAGGAGGCAATTCCGCTCTTCGAGAAAGCGCTCGAGCTCTCCCCGGAGTCGACTCTGGTCTTGAATAGCCTCGGCTTCGCCTACGTCGAGGCGGGGCAAACGTCGAGGGGTCAAGCTTTGCTGAAACGCTCTCTCCAGATCCAGCCCGAGCAGCCCGAGTTGCGGAGCATCCTTGGCGAGCGATGAAGGATACGCCCTAGGCCCCCCGGACTCTTCGACCAACCTCGTCTATACTCACTCTATGAGCACTGTTGCCGATCGGCTGCGACTCGAGAGCCTCGAGCGGCTCCGAAAGATGACGCCTGCCGAGCGGCTGGCCGAGGCTCTCGCTCTGGGCGACCGCGCGATCGACAGCCATGCGGCCGCCCACCGACTCGATCGTGACGAGGCGCGGCGCCGCCTCGAACGCTCAAGCCAGGCAGGCCGCCGGTCTTCGCGAGTCATGCTCGACATCATCGAATGAGCCTTCTCCGCGACGTCGTCGCTGTGCTTGAGGCGAACCGGATCGACCACACTCTCATCGGCGCCGCGGCCATGGCCGTCCATGGGGTCAGCCGCGCCACCGCCGACGTCGACCTCTTCACCGTGGACGATAAAGTGCTGCAAGCGAAACTCTGGAACGAACTGGAAGATCGAGGCGCCAGCCTGCGCCTGCTAAAAGGAGACTTCGAGGACCCCCTCGCCGGCAGCGTACGCTTGACGCTCGCCGGCGATCGAACCGTGGACGTGGTCGTCGGTCGTTATGCGTGGCAGAAGACGATCGTCGAGTCCGCCGAAAGAATGTCGATTGGCGAGGTCACCGTCAAGGTGGCGCGGCCCGCGGGCCTCGTTCTCTTGAAGCTGTACGCAGGCGGACCGAAAGACGCCTGGGATATCCGGTCGTTGATGGAGAGCCACGAAGAAGCGGAGTCCATTAAGGCGGAAGTGGATGATGCCGTGCCGCGCCTTCCGGCGGAGAGTCGGGAGCTTTGGAAGCGACTCCGCGACGAGCGTTGAAACGCCTCCGCCGTTTCGTCCCGCGAGGCGCAGGTGCTGGCGACCGGCTTCGAGGTTGGTGCTGGCCCACGCACTGACGTATGTCGGTCGCATTCGAGGGAAAGCAGGCATTCGCCCTCTTCGCCGGCCCGCGATTTGGATCCTCCAGGTGGCCCGGACCGTGTGGTCTTCCACGCAAAATAATAGGGGAGGCCTTGCGGCCTCCCCTTCTGAATCGCTCCCGCGCTGCTACTGGTCTAGAACTGGAAGCGCACTCCGAGCTGAATCTGGAGCTGGTTCGTGTCGAGACCCTGGTTCCAGCCGCCGAAGTTGGGGGACTGGAAGGTGTTCTCGAAGTTCTGGCCCCGGTTCACGCGATTGAAAAGGTTGAAGGTCTCGAAAGCGACCTGGACGTTCTTGTCTTCTCCGAAACGGAAGAACTTCGCGATGCGGATGTCGAAGGTGACGACGGGTTCGCCACGGAAATTTCCTCTTCCGGGAGCCTCTCCGTTGGGACCTTCGGTGAAGTCGGTGTTCGACGCTCTTCCGTTTCCGTTGAGATCCGTGCTGGAGCGGGCCGTGAGAGGCCGGGCGCTCTCGGCCTGGATGAACGCGGAGAACTGGAAGTCGGCGGGAAGGCCGAAGATGCCTCCGGCGATGAAGTTGTGACGGGTGTCGTTGGTGTACGGTCCGATGTCCCGCTCGTCGCCTTGACACGGATAACACTCGGCCTCGCCTCCGAAGCCGGCCTCGGCGTTGCCGCGAAGATCGGCCAGGGTGTAGTTGACCGTGAACTGCATCCGGTTCGTGAATCGCTTGCGGAGCGAGAGCTGGAGCCCATCGTAGGTGTCGACGCCCCGGGATTCTGTAACCCGCAACCTTCCTGGCTGTTCGGGGAAGAACAGGCGCGAGGCGTTGCTGCCCCGGACGGTGCGCTCGTTGATATCGGAGGTCCTCCCTCGGTCGCTTCCGTTCGCGCGGATGTAGTCGGCGTCGAAGGCGAGCGTCGGCGTGAATTGATGGCTCACGCCGATCGTAAACTGTTCGGACTTCGGAAGCTGGAAGCCGGGAACGATGATGGGGTCGAACGGAAGAGGGAAACCCGCAATCTGGAACAACTGGTCGAACCCGGGCACGTTCTCGGGGGCGAAGGAGGGATTCTCGATCGAGACACCCCGGATACCCACTGCGTCGATGAGGGTGAAGAGCGTCGCGTTGGCCACGACTTTCTCGTAGAAGATGCCGTAGCCTCCGCGAATCACCGTCTCTCCCCGGGCCCCGACATCCCACGCGAAGCCGAGTCGAGGCGCCCAGTTGTTCTTGTCGTCTTCGAGCTGCGTGCCCATACCGACATAGGGACTGTTCGGGTGGGTGGCGACGGTGATCCCATTCGTCCCATAGGGGACGTTCGAGAGCACGCCCACCTCGACGTCGTATCGCAGACCGAGGTTCAGGGTGAGGCTGTCGTTGACCCGCCAATCGTCCTGGGCGAAGAAGCCGTAGACGGTGTAGGGGATCTCCAGAGGCGGGATGATGTCGAACTGGGTGAAGATGATCGCCTGATCCGTCGGATCGCCATCGTTCGCATACTGGAAATAACCGTTACTGGAGAACGGAAGATCGAATCCGAAGGGATCGGCCTTGAGGACCTCGCCTCCGAACTTCAGATCGTGGGTGTCGAGGGAATAGGAGAAGCTGTCGCGGAACTGGTACTTCCTCTGAAACGTTTTCTGGGGAGTGTTCGCGTTCTGTCCGAACGTGGCGCTCGGGTACGCGAGCGTCGGTCGATCCGGAGTGTGGAAATCGGATTGACCGACACCCTGGATGACGTTCACGAAGTCGCTCGCCTGGAAGACGAACTCGTTGAATCCGGCAGTTCCCACGAGCGTCTGTGCGCGCGCCAGGATGCTCCAGAGGTCGTTCGTCTGGAAGGCCGCCTGATCCTGGGATACGGCGAAGTTGAACTGGCTCCCCACCTGGTCTCCGTCGCGTACGTTGTCCTCGTAAGCGTAGCGGACGTCGAGACGGTTGTTGGCGTTGAACTGCTGGGTGTACTTGGCGGTGAAGTAGTTGCGGGTGAAAGGCTGGTCGATGGCCCCGAATCCGCCGTGGCTGTCGATGAAAGCGGGGTTGTACAGCGCCGCCGCCGCCGGGTCGATCGCGAGGATCGAGTTGAAGTCCTCCTGGACGCGCTCGAACGTTGCGAAGAAGAAGGCCTTGTCCTTGACGATCGGGCCGCCAACGGCGCCGCCGAATTGATGACGCCTGAAGGGGGCCTTGCCCTCTCCCGCGAGCTTCTCGGGCTCGGTCTCGGCGTTCAAGGACTTGTCGCGAAAGAACTCGAAGGCCGACCCATGGAACTCGTTCGTCCCCGACTTGGTCACCATGGTGATGGCGCCGCCGCTGGAGCGAGCGTACTCGGCCTTGATGCGGGAAGTCACGACTTCGAATTCCTGGATGGAGTCCATCGACACCTGTTGCACGATCCCGCCCACGGCGTCGTCGGTGTTGTCTCCACCGTCCAGCATGAAAAGGACCCCTCGTCCACTTCCGTTCGTGCTGAAGGCGATGGCGGGAACGCGGCCCTTCGTGGGATCGAAGTTGTTCGCGCGCTTCGCCCCGGGAACCAGGAGCGCGAGTTGCTGGACGTCGCGGCTGTTGATGGGAACGTTTTGAATCTGCTCTGTATCTACGACGCCGCCCACCTTGGACTCGCGGGTGGAGATCATGGGCGACTCGCCGGTCACGGTGACCGTTTCCGTCACGCCCTCGACCTGTAGCTGGGCGTCCATGGTGATGCCCTGTCCGGTCGCGAGGAGGATCCCCTCGCGCACGTAGCTGGCGAAGCCCGGCATCGTGACGGTGAGGCGGTACTCACCCGGATCGAGAGACGGGAACAGATAGGAGCCGGAGGCGTTGGTCACGACCTCCGACGAGAGACCCGTCGCCACGTTGGTGATGGTTACCGTGACGCCGGGAAGGACTCCACCCTGCTGGTCGGTGACCTTTCCGCCCACACGCGCGGTCTGGGCAAAGGCACTGACGGCAAGGAGGAGGGACAGACCTACGAGGAGTAGGACTCGTTTCTGCACGTAAACCCTCCAGGATTGTTAGGAGCAAGGTTGCTGGAACGGACAACTGCTGAACCAACGAGACAGGTCATGAGCAAAAGAGATGCCACGAGAGGAACGGAGACATCAAATACTTGGATTTTGGGTGATGTTCTAAATACAGCTGATACGCCAGATACGGGCGCAATGCTCCATTGAGACCCTGTTATGACTAGGGAAACTCGAGGCGGATCTTCATTATTTTGGATGTCAATCCAAATATCCGTGGATTTGCTGGTCTCAATGGGAGCGACCTTTCCCGACGGAACGGTTACCCGAACTTGACCACATCCTGAGTCGGCTCGTGTCCACGCTCAGATCGTGCACAGTGCGATTTGGGTCGGAGCGACGATCCTTAGCCTCGTGGAGCGACGGGCATGGGCTCGTACCGTACCGGGAGGACATGCGAGCCGAGGTCGAGTCGATCCTCCAGGACGCAGGCATTCGGATTCAGTGGACCGACGCGAGCGCCGAGCCCACCTTGGAAACTCCATTCCCTGTCATGGTCGTCATGACGCCCTCCGAGCCTGCGGGCGCTGGGTGGCATCTCTCCCCATCGGCGATGGGCGTCTATCTGTCGACCGCCGAGTCGAGCGCGGTTTACGTCTTCTACCATCGCGTGGCCCGGGTACTGGGTGTCGCCACCGACCGCGACGGCATGATGGAGCCGTCCGACCGGAAGCGCCTCGCGAAAGCGCTGGGGCGGGTGGTGGTGCATGAGCTGGTCCATCGGGTCGCCCCGGATCTCCCGCACGCCGACTCGGGCGTGATGCGAGGCGATCTCGGTCGAAGCGATCTCATTCGGTCGCGCCTTACGCTCGACGACGGCTCCAGGGTCCGCGGTCCTCGCCGCCCTTCGGGGGGCTGCGAATCACTTGTCGCCGGGTCCGCGAACGAAGTAGGCTTCGAGCGCGGTCCTCGATGTTCTCGTCGCTTCCCAACGTCCACCCGTTCCTGGTCCACTTCCCGGTCGCGCTCTTCCCGATGGCGCTCCTTCTGGACCTCTCCCTCGTCGCAGGATTCCGTCATCTCTGGGTCGACCGAGCGGCGCTTCTCGGCCTCGGAGCCTCGGCCCTGTCGTCTCTCGCGAGCGCCGTAAGCGGGAAAGTTGCGGCTGACGCTCTGACGCCGACTCTCAATGAGGGGGCCGTCGCGGCGGTCGGAAGCCACGGCGACTGGGCGTTTGCGACGGTGGTTCTGTTCTTCGTGGTGGCGCTTTTGCGCGTCGAGGCCTCGTGGCGCGACCGAAAGAGCTCATCGCCGCGGCTGAACCGAGCTCGGCTTCTGGCTCTTCCCCTGGCGCTCGTCGCTGAGTATTGTCTGCTCGCCACCGCCGGGCGAGGCGGAGATCTCGTCTATCGTCACGGGGTCGGAGTCGTTTCCGGCCCGTAGGAGAAATCATGATCGAAGCCTTGTCGATGGTCGCAGCGATGGTTCTCCAGGCAGAGGCGCCAGAGGGGCGAGAGGGGAAGGAAAAAGAAGGCCTTCCCCTCGAGACCACGCGACGGATCGAGTTCGAGACCGACGAAGCGACGTGGCTCTCTCTCGACGTCTCGCCCGATGGGCAAAGCCTCCTTCTGGAGATCGCGGGCGACCTGTACACGCTTCCGATCGAAGGCGGCGAAGCGCGCGCGGTTCTGACCGGCCCTCCGTTCGAAAGCCAGCCGCAGTTCTCGCCCGACGGCAAGTGGATCGCCTTTCTCAGCGACCGCAGCGGCGCCGAGAACGTGTGGATCGCGAAGCCCGACGGCTCGGACGCGAAGAAGCTCTCCGACGACAAGGACGCCGAGTTCGCCTCGCCCACGTGGTCCGCCGACGGCCGCTACGTGATCTCGTCGCGGACCAACTGGGGCCAGTCGACCTACGAGCTCTGGATGTACCACGTCGAAGGCGGCGCCGGTGTCCAGCTCACCAAAGCGAAGCCCGATCCCAAGACCCCGAGAAGAGAGCGTTCGAACGCCATCGGCGCGGTCGCCTCGCCCGACGGCCGCTATCTCTACTACGCGCGCAAGAACGGCGGCTTTCAGTACAACGCGACGTTTCCGCTCTGGCAGATCGCGCGAATGGACTTGAGGTCCGGCGACGAGGACATCTTGACCCAGGAGCAGGGAAGCGCCATCCGGCCGCTTCTCTCTCCCGACGGGAAAAAGCTCGTCTACGGAACCCGCTTCGACGGCGAGACCGGCCTGCGGATTCGGGATCTCGTCTCGGGCGCCGACCGGTGGCTGCATTATCCCGTCCAGAGGGACGATCAAGAATCCGCCTTCACCCGCGATCTGCTCCCGGGCTATAGCTTCACCCCGGACGGCGGTCACGTGGTTACGACTTCGGGGGGCAAGATCCTGAAGATCGGCGTCGAGACGGGCGACGCGACCCCGATCGACTTCACGGCGAAGATCGCTCAGGATCTCGGGCCCGCGCTTCGGTTCCCGCGGAAGGTCGACGACGGTCCGGTGCGCGCGCGGCTCATCCAGGATCCGACGATCTCCCCCGACGGCCGGCGGCTCGCGTTCTCCTCTCTCACGCGGCTCTACGTCATGGACCTTCCTTCCGGAACACCTTCGGCGGTTCTGCCCGAGGGCAAGCGCGCCTTCCAGCCGTCGTGGTCCCCCGACGGAAACTGGCTCGCCTACTCGACATGGTCCGGGGGCGAAGGACACGTCGAAAGAATCCGTTCCACGGGAGGCACACCCGAGCGGCTGACGAGGGAGCCGGCGTTCTACAGCGATCCCGTCTGGTCTCCGGATGGAGCCCGAGTCGTCGCCCTCCGCGCGGGTGCCTACGACCGCTTCTCGACCCCGATCGACTTCGGGGTCGTTCCGGGAATGGACCTCGTCTGGATCCCCGCAGCCGGCGGCGATGCGACCCTGATCCTACCCGCCCGCGGTCTTGGAAAGCCCCACTTCGGGCGCGATCCCGAGCGCGTCTACCTTTACTTGAGTCCGCCCGGTTTCGGGGACAGCGGCGAGCACGGTCTGGTGTCGCTCCGCTTCGACGGGACGGACCGCCGTCAGCACATGAAGGTCGTAGGACCGGGCATCTACTTCAACGAGGAGCCGGTCGGAGCCGCCGACGCCCGCATGAGCCCGGACGGGAGTTGGGCTCTCGCGCACGTGGGTAACCAGCTCTACCTCATCGCGGTTCCGCCTGTGGGAAAGGCGCCCACCGTCGACATCGGCAAGCCCGCCGTTCCGGTCAAGAAGCTCACCGACGTCGGCGCCGACTATTTCGGCTGGAGCGACGGTGGCAGGATCATCGAATGGGCGATCGGTTCTACTCTCTTTCGACGGCCGCTCGCGAGCGTCGTTTTCGCGGCAAAGGAGAGTGATTCGACGGAGGAGACGGAGCCCCCGCCGTTCGCACCGGCGGAGGCCGAGGCCGACGTCGAACGGATCGAAGTCGCGGTCGAAACCCCTCGCACCGCTCGCGACGGTGTCGTCGTGCTTCGCGGCGCCCGGGTCGTGACGATGCGCGGGGACGAAGTTCTGAAGGGAGCCGACGTCGTCTTGCGGGGAAACCGCATCGAATCCGTCGGACCGAGAGGACGCGCTCCCGAGGGCGCGCGCGTCATCGACGTGAGAGGGAAGACCATCGTTCCCGGTTTCGTCGACACCCACGCCCACTGGTTCGAGATACGGCGGGGAATCCTCGACGTCGACAACTGGAGCTTCCTCGCGAACCTCGCCTATGGCGTGACCGCCGGCCTCGACGTCCAGACGATGACCAACGACATGTTCGCCTACCAGGACCTGGTGGATGCGGGCGAGGTCCTCGGACCGAGAGCTTATTCCACCGGACCGGGGATCTTCTCCAACAACCAGTTTCAATCCCTCGATCACGCGAAGAGCGTCCTCCGTCGCTACAAAGAGCACTACCGGACGCGGAATCTCAAATCCTATATCGTGGGGAATCGAAGGCAACGACAGCTCGTGGTCCAGGCGGCGAAGGAGCTCGAGATGATGCCCACGACCGAGGGCGCCCTCGACCTCAAGCTCGACCTCACGCACGTCCTCGACGGCTTCAGCGGCAACGAGCACAGCCTTCCGATCGTTCCTCTGTACAAGGACGTGGTGGAGCTCGTCGCGAGATCGGGCATCAGCTACACGCCGACGCTCCTCGTTGCCTACGGAGGACCGTTCGCCGAGAACTACTACTACACCTCGACCGAGGTGCACGACGACGAGAAGCTGAATCGCTTCCTGCCGCATAACCTCATCGACTCCAACACCCAGCGCCGGCCCTGGTTTCGCGAAGAGGAGCACGTCTTTCAGAAGACCGCCGCCCAGGCAGCGAAGATCATTCGCGCCGGAGGGCGTGTGGGCGTCGGGAGCCACGGCCAACTCCAGGGACTCGGCTATCATTGGGAGATGTGGTCTCTCGCCTCCGGTCTGACCCCGATGGAAACCCTGCGGGCGGCGACTCTCCATGGCGCCGAGATCATCGGCCTCGCCCAGGACTTGGGAAGCATCGAGCCGGGGAAGCTCGCCGATCTGGTCGTCCTCGACCGGAACCCGCTCGAAGATATCCACAACTCGAACAGCGTCCGCTACGTGGTGAAGAACGGAGAGATCTTCGAAGGGAGCACTCTCGACCGAATCTGGCCGTCTCCGAAGAAGCTTCAGCCGCTCTGGTGGTGGACGAGCTCGCCGATCTCACCTGGGGGAGGCCGCGATTGACGAGATTGACGAGCGCGACGCCCAAGGGCACCGAGGCGTTTCGGAGCGAGGCGCTGAAGACCGGGGTCGTCCCCGAGCACTTTCGCGATGTCGAGGGACTTCAAGCCTCGAGCATCGGCATCGGAACCTACCTCGGGGAGTCCGACGAGGCGACCGACGACCTTTATTACAGGGCGCTGGTGGAGGCGGTCGTCGCGGGCGCGAACGTCATCGACACGTCCGTCAACTATCGCTGCCAGAGGAGCGAAAGGACTATCAAGCGCGCGCTCGCAGAGCTCGAGACTAGGGGTATCGCGCGCGAGCAGCTGATCCTTTGCACCAAGGGGGGATACCTGCCTTTCGACGGCAGTCCTCCCGCGAGCCCGAAGGAGTACTTTCAGAAGCGCTTCGTCGCCACGGGAATCCTGAGCGCCGAAGACCTTGTCGCGGGCGCCCACGCCCTCACCCCGAGCTTTCTGAAGGACCAGGTCTCGACCAGCCTCGAGAACCTCGGGTGCGAGACCGTCGACGTCTACTATCTCCATAATCCCGAGACTCAACTCCCCGCGGTCGGCCGGAAGGCGTTCCTCACGCGCCTGCGGGAGGCGTTCGAGTGCCTCGAGGCTCTCGCCGAGAGCGGGAAGCTTCGCTTCTACGGAACGGCGACCTGGAGCGGATACCGAAGCCGGCCGCAAGGGAAAGACTGGTTATCCCTTCAGGAGGTGGTCTCGGTCGCCCGCGAAGCGGGCGGCGACGGGCACCGGTTCCGCTTCGTCCAGGCGCCCTATAACCTTGCGATGACGGAGATCTTTTCCGAGCACAACCAGCCTCTGGAGGACAAGATGGTCTCTCTCTGCGTCGCCGCCGACGCTTTCGGAGTCCATCTGGTGTCTTCCGCGAGCATCGCCCAGGGACGGCTCAAGAGCGGCCTTCCCGAGTGGCTGGGTACGCTCTTCCGCGGCTCATCGAGCGACGTCCAGCGCGCGCTCCAGTTCGTGCGCTCGACGCCTGGAGTATCCGTCGCCCTGGTCGGAATGAAAACCGAAAGCCACGTCCGGGAGAACCTGGGGACCGCCCGAATCCCCCCGGCCTCGGTCGAGGTTTTTCTCAAGCTTTTCGAGGTGCAGTAGGGGCTGGAAGCCGAAAATTTTTATATCCTTTGAAAACATGGGTTTGCCTGCTGCAAACACTCGAGTGTGCGATATATCACCGCTTTTTGCTTGCGGTGATCATAAACCATGCGCCGTGGTGAGGGTAGAGTCCCCAACCCAAAACCAAGGTGTGCGGCATTTGCTCTACCCCCGACCCCAACCAGGGGTTTGTGGAGAAACCGCATCCCCCCAGCTCTGCTCTCACCACACAAACAGTTCTCAGTAATTAGTGTCATGGGTTAGCTCTTGGTTCCAGGCGGGGCCAGAGAGCGGGGGCTTTCTCGACGCGGAGGTCTCCGGCGGCGCCCCATACCCCGTCCTCGGACAGCCGGACCGCGGCCGGTGCCTTGCCGCCTCCGAGCCGCCTCAGGATCTCCGCCGCCGATCCGGGTATCACCGGAAGCAGAAGGACGGCGGCGATACGGGTCGCCTCGGTGGCGTCGTAGAGCACCTGGCTCAGTCGGGAGGCCTTCGACTCGTCCTTGGCGAGGATCCAGGGCTCGGAGGCGGTGATGAACTCGTTCACGGCGTTGACCAGATCGAACGCCGCGTTCGTCCCGTCCTGTAGCGCGAGCGCTTCCATTGCCTTGGGATAACGATCGAGGACCTCTTCTGCCTTGCGTCTGAGTACGTCGGACGGAGCGCTCGGCGCGCGCAGGAGTCCGCCGCGATACTTCTCCGCCATGCTCGCGATGCGGCTCACCAGGTTTCCGAGGTTATTGGCGAGGTCCGCGTTGTAGCGCGCCTGGAACCTCTCCCAGGAGAAGTCGCCGTCCTGGCCGAAGGCGATTTCCCGAGCGAGGTAGAGCCTCAGCGGATCGGGTCCGAACTTCTCCGCGGCGTCGAGAGGATCCACGACCGTCCCGAGCGTCTTGCTCATGCGCTCGCCGCGAAAGTAGACGAACCCGTGTCCGAAGACCTGCCGCGGCAGAGGAAGGCCGGCGCTCATCAGCATCGCCGGCCAGATGACGCAGTGAAAACGGGTGATGTCTTTCCCGATGACGTGCAGATCGCAGGGCCACCACTTCTCGTAGAGCGCCTCGTCCTGCGCGAATCCGACGGCGGAGACGTAGTTGATGAGCGCATCGACCCACACGTACACCACGCTCTCGGGATCGAAGGGAACGGGGATTCCCCACTTCTGGCTCTCGCGGCTGATGGAGATGTCGTCGAGGCCGGAGTCGAGGAGGCTCCCAATTTCGTTTCTTCGGATCTCGGGCTCGAGGAAGCTCGGGCGGTCGTGATAGAGCGCCTTCAGCGGCTCACAGAACCGGGACAGCCGGAAGAAGTGGTTCTTCTCTTCGAGCCACCGGGGCGTGGTGCGGTGCAGGGGACAGTTTCCGTCCTCGAGGTCTTTCTCCTGCTTGAATCCCTCGCACGAGTCGCAGTACCAGCCCTGATAGGTGCCTTCGTAGACGTCGCCCGCGTCGTGAATCCTCTGGATCAAAGCCTGCACCGATCGGCGGTGGCGGTCCTCGGTCGTTCGGATGAAGTCGTCGAACGACACGTCGAGTCGTTGCCAGACCGACCGAAACTCCCCCTCCATGCGGTCGCAGTACGCGAGCGGCGAAACGCCGAGCTCCTCCGCGTTCTTGAAGACGTTCAGGGAATGCTCGTCGTTCCCCATCACGAAATGGGTGTCGTAGCCCGCGAGCCTCTTGAAGCGCGCGATGATGTCCGCCATCACCTTCTCGTAGGCCGTTCCGAGATGGGGCCTGCTGTTGACGTAGTCGATCGCCGTCGTAAGGTAGAACTTCTTCATTAGAGTGCTCGCCTCGCTCTTCGCTCGGCTCGCTCCGCTCGCGCAGCGTGCAGATGGTGATTTCAGCACGCTGCTATTGGGCATTCTAGCAGACTAGAGTTTGACACCGCCGAGGGGCCGAACTTACTCTCTCGGGTTCGTGCAGTGAAGGAGGAACGGGATGGTTTCATGGGCTGTGCTCGCGACCCTCGCGGCCCTGGCGGCATTGACGGACGCTCCAGACTCGTACGTAGTGAAGGGAGCGCGGATCCTCGTCGGAACCGGTGAGGTCATCGAGAACGGGGTCCTGGTCGTGGACGACGGGCTCATCGTGGGCGTTGGCGAAAAGCTCGAGGTGCCGGAGGGCGCCTGGGTCATCGACGCCGCCGGAAAGACGGTCTACCCGGGATTCATCGACGCCCTCGGGAGTCTCGGTCTTGGCGCGAAACCGAAAGAAGAAGCCAAAGAGGAGACCATCGCGCGAGGGCCGGAGGACCGGCCGGGGACTCATTCCTTCAAAGCGGCGGCCGACGAGCTCACGCTCTCGGACGATCGCGTGGCGAAGTGGAGAAACGCCGGCTTCACCTCGGCGGTCACCGTTC
>Ga0214473_10001034_pt1 | contig 37725 bp, 36 predicted proteins | sample RVTome_7_FD_203509 | JGI IMG/M metagenome (GOLD analysis project Ga0214473, IMG submission 203509) | Soil microbial communities from uranium-contaminated site in the Upper Colorado River Basin, Wyoming, United States - RVT98D197 | ecosystem: Environmental > Terrestrial > Soil > Contaminated >... | reverse complement strand
TGCAAAACACGTCAAGATGCACGACGGGGAAGTCACTGGATTCGAAGCAGCGGAGTTCCGCCAGAACACCGCGCTCTTGGCTTTTCACCTGTGGCCGGCCCTATTGGCCTTGAGCGCAGTCGCTGGCCGTGCGCGCCGGGCGACATGGGTCGGCCTCTTGGTCGTTGCGATCTCGGCTCCCATCCTTCTCTCTGACCGCATGTCGTCGCAAGTAGCCCTTGTCAGCTCTTTCATAGTCTTTCCGCTGGCTTACATTTGGCGTCGTGCAGTCGTGCACGTCTTGGCGGCGCTATGGTGCCTTGGCTTTGTGCTCATCCTACCTGCCGCATTTCTTGCTTACAAAGCCGACTTGCATCTGGCGACGTGGGTACCGAAATCGGCTCGGGCCAGGATGATTATCTGGGAGTTCACCGCGGAGCGCGTGCTTGAGCGTCCTTGGCTCGGCATCGGCGCCGGCTCAACGCCCGCGCTGAGAGTCCCGCGCGGAGAGTCAGAGCAGCCGGAAGGCTTCGTCTATGCGCGAACCACGGGCGCGCACGCTCACAATCTTTTTCTTCAGACTTGGTACGAGCTCGGGCTGGTAGGAGCAATTCTCGTCGCGATCGCGGGGGCTCTTTTGGTGCTGCGCATTTCTCTGTTGCCGGTCGAGGCTCAGCCTTTCGCAGCAGCGACCTTCACGGTTTTCTTGACCACGGTTTCCACGTCGTGGGGCATGTGGCAAGTGTGGCTCGTTTGCGGTATTGGCCTGATGCTGCTTTATCTGTTGATAGCAGCGCGGGCGGCTCGAAGGAGCAACCTCTAGCTCTTGGCCTTCGCGAGCCAGATGGCGAGGTCTTCGAGGATCGCGCCGAAATGGATCTCGGGGATTTGCAGCGCCGCGGCGATGTCCTTCAGCTTCTTGCGCTCTTCTCCGGCGATGCGGTCGTCGGCGAGCAGCACGAGATAGGCCGCTCTGATGATTTCCTCCTTGGTGGCCTGATCGAGCACTCTGGCTGCCGCGCCGAATTCGGCGATGGGGTCGCCCTTGGCGTTGGCCTCGGCGGCGCGTGCCACCTCATCCGCCGTCAGCGATCGGCCCGACTGGTCCTGATAGACCTGCTGGATGAGGCCGGTCTCGCGCTCATCGAGCCCGCCGTCTGACGCGGCCACAGCCACCATGGCCTTGAGGATCCAGTCAGCTCCGCCATTCGCCGGTTTATCCACTTTTTGCTCCTGCGATTTTCGCTCGATGCCGCCGATTGTGCTGGGCTCACGCGGATTTGCCAAGCCGCCCTAAAAACGAGGCTTTGAAGCTGGCCGCAAGGGTGCGCTATGACGCGGGACCTTCGCCCGCGTTCCGATAAAGGCTTGGAAATGGCAAAAACGCCGCTCAAGGTCATATTTATCGCCGATACCAGGCCGGGCCACTACCACCTCGCGCAAGGGGTGATTGCGGCGCTGGCCCGCCTTCGCACCGTCGAGGTCACGCGGATCGAGGTGAAGCGCAAATGGATCGTGCCCACGCGCTGGCTCCGCCGCCGCATCAGCGCCAAGACTTTCTTTCCGCCGCGCATGCTGCGTATGGCCTATCGCATCGATGCTTATGCGCTGCCTAAGGCCGACCTCGTGGTCTCGGCGGGCGGCGAGACCCAGATGCCGAATATCTGCGTGGCGCGCTTCCTCGGGGCTTCCAGCATCTTTTGCGGCTCCCTGCTGCGCGGATTAGGGCCTGAGAATTTCAGCCTGATCATTTCCTCCTATGATCGCGATGCGGGAAGCGACCGGCACATGGTGGTGCTCAAGCCGTCCTCCCTCGATCCCGATGTGCTGGGGCGGCCACAATCGGTGCCGCGCTACGGGCCTGAGCGGCGCCCAAAACTTGCCGGCCTTCTCATCGGCGGCAATGCCGGTCCGTTCCGCTATCGGCGGGAGGAGTGGGAACTTCTGCTCGCCTTCATCGCCGAAATCGCCAAAGCCTGGGGAACGCGCTGGCTCATTTCCACCTCGCGGCGCACGCCCGACCATGTCGCCGACCGGATCGCCGAACTTGCCAAGGACGAGAGTGTCGTCGCCCGCTTCATCGACTACCGGACCGCAGGCCCCGGCACCTTGCCTGAAGTCTTTGCCACGGCCGAAATCATCGTCTGCACCGAGGATTCGAGCACCATGATCTCGGAGGCGGTCTCCGCCCGCCTGCCGGTGATCGGCGTGGCGCCCGCCGCCCACCGCTTCACCGACGAGGAGCAGAATTATCGCGTGTTTCTCGTGCGCAACAATTGGTGCCGCGTGCTGCCGATCGCCGAGCTCACGCCGGCCTCGTTCGCTCGCGCGCTCTCCGAGATCGAGCCGATCAAGGAGAACCCGCTCGATGCTCTCGCCGCTAAGCTGAAAGACCGCCTGCCTGACCTGTTCTGATTGGGTTGAGTCCCGACCGGCGATTGGCTAGAAGCAGGCTCGTTTCTTCCCGCGCAGAAAAATCGAGGAGCTTCAGCAGCGCGCATGGCCACGCCCCAATATGTCTATGTCATGAACAAGCTGTCCAAGACCTATCCGGGCGGCAAGCAGGTGTTGAAGGATGTGACGCTCGCCTTCTTGCCCGGCGCCAAGATCGGCGTGGTCGGCGTCAACGGCGCGGGCAAATCGACTCTGCTTCGCATCATGGCGGGCCAAGAGACCGAGTTCGTGGGCGAATCCTGGGCCGCCGACGGGGTGAGCGTCGGCTATCTGCCGCAGGAGCCGGTCCTCGATGAAGCGAAAGACGTGACCGGCAATGTCATGGAGGGCGTGGCCGAGAAGAAGGCGAAGCTCGACCGCTATAACGAGCTGGCCATGAATTATTCCGACGAGACCGCCGAGGAGATGGCGCAACTCCAGGACGCGATCGACGCCCAGGGCCTATGGGACCTCGACGCGCAGGTCGAGCAGGCCATGGATGCGCTGCGCTGCCCGTCGGGCGATGCCGATGTGAAGACGTTATCCGGTGGCGAGAAGCGGCGCGTGGCGCTCTGCAAGTTGTTGCTCGCCAAGCCCGACATTCTCTTGCTCGATGAGCCGACCAACCATCTCGATGCCGAGAGCGTCGCCTGGCTCGAGCATCATCTGCGCGACTATGCCGGCACCGTGATCATGGTCACCCACGACCGTTATTTCCTTGAGGACATCACCGAATGGACGCTCGAGCTCGATCGCGGGGCGGGCATTCCCTACAAGGGCAGTTACTCCTCATGGCTCGAGCAAAAGAAGAAGCGGCTCGAAGTCGAAGGCAAGCAGGACGAGGCCCGCGAGCGGACTTTGGCGCGCGAGCTCGACTGGATCAGGGCGAGTCCCAAGGCCCGCCAGGCGAAGTCGAAGGCGCGCATTCGCGCCTATGACGAGCTGCTCGCCGAAGCCGGGCGCGACAAGTCAGGCAAGGCGCAGATCACCATCCCGCCGGGTCCGCGCCTCGGTGACATGGTGATCGAGGCTGACCATCTGGAGAAGGGTTTCGGCGACACTCTCCTCATCGACGATCTCTCCTTCAAGCTGCCGCCCGGCGGCATTGTCGGCGTGATCGGCCCGAACGGCGCCGGCAAGACCACCTTGTTCCGCATGATCGTGGGCCAGGATAAGCCCGATAACGGCGCGATCCGCATCGGCGACACGGTGAAGCTCGGCTATGTCGATCAGTCGCGCGATGCGCTCGACGGCAAGAAGACAGTGTTCGAGGAGATCTCCGGCGGCAACGATTTGATCAAGCTGGGCGCCCGCGAGGTGCCGTCACGCGCCTATGTCGGCTGGTTCAACTTCAAGGGCGCCGACCAGCAGAAGAAGGTCGGCCAGCTCTCTGGCGGCGAGCGCAACCGCGTGCACCTCGCCAAGATGCTGAAGTCGGGCGCGAACTTGATCCTGCTCGACGAGCCCACCAACGATCTCGATGTCGAGACGCTCTCCTCTCTCGAAGCCGCGCTCGAGGACTTCCCCGGCTGCGCCGTCATCATCAGCCACGACCGCTTCTTTTTGGATCGTATCGCCACCCACATCCTGTCGTTCGAGGGCGACAGCCATGTCGAGTGGTTCGAGGGCAATTTCGAGGATTACGAGGAAGACAAGAAGCGCCGCCTCGGCGAAGAGTCCGTGCTGCCGAAACGCATCAAATACAAGAAATTCGCCCGCGCCTAAATTCAGAACGCTCAACGACACTCAAGTTGGATCCGTGACAGCCGCAACGATGGGCCATCGGGTGTCAATGAAGGCGGGTCCCACCAAGGGATTGGAGCCGATCTCTTGGCTGCAGCTTACGCGCACCCACCGCATTCGCACCGTCGGAGCGTTTCCGCTCGATAGTTGAGTAAGGATGTCGCGAGGGAAGGCGAACTCGAGAACGTCCCTCTTGCCGCCCTCTGACTCACATTGATTCTTGTCCCCGCCCACCGGAATTGGCTCCAGATCGATACGGCGCAGGACAAGGCCGCTAAGACCTCCGCCAATACCCATGTCTTCGAGGACCGTGACCCAGTCGTGGTTCTGTGTGCCCCAGGTTTCGAGCTTGTTGGTGACATGCGTCAGGTCTTGCTCGCTCCATCGCATGTGGCCATCGCCCGTGGTGCCTTTTGCCTGAAAGACGCGGTTGGGTCTGTCGCTTGGCCAAGACGGATCGTAATTGTTCGGATCCCAATATTTCAGATAGACCAGCTTCCCCGGGAAACAGGGTCGTTCACCGAGAGATTTGTTTGGCTCGCCAGATTGCGGGTCAAATCGATAGCACTTTTGGGCGACAGGTAATGGACTGAGCGGATTGTCCGCGACAATGGAGATGATGGCCACTGCGCCTAACAGGAGAGCGACGGCGACGGCGATGCCCGCCAGCATCAACTCGCGGCGCGCCCTGATCGCCAGTTGCCTCACGACGATGTCGTGCTTGTCCTTGTCCGAAAGGCCCGAGACATCCACCCGAAGAAATTCGGCTGTCGCGTCGATCGCCGCGAGCCGGTCGCGGGCGGGCATCTTGGCGATGACGGAAGCACGCTGTTTCAGACGAGCTCTGTAGGCGTAGAGGCCTACGGCGACAACAAAAGCTACAAGGCTCAGCCCAGTCCCTATCTGTGGAGCGACATTCCAAATGCTATCCATGAGGTTCCCCGCCAGCGAGCTACTCACAAGTACAACTTAGGCGGGTCTTTTAGCAATATCCGCAACCAGAACCTCTGGAGATCGGGTTGCCAGCAGGCGGAGAAACGTATAAACATATCTTTATGTCCAGTGATGCCAAAGCCCGAGCAAAACCCCCTGGCCTCTCGCGTGCGCAAGGCCTAGCGGCCCTGCGCGCCGCCGGCGAGGCCACGCGGCTGCGCATCCTGGCGCTGCTTTCCGGCGGCGAGCTGAACGTCAAGGACCTCACCCAGATCCTCGGCCAAAGCCAGCCGCGCATCAGCCGGCATCTCAAGCTCATGGCCGATGCCGGGCTCATCAAGCGCTTCCGCGAAGGGTCTTGGGTCTTTTTCCGGCTTGCCGACTCAGGTGCCGAAGCCGCACTTGCCCAAGCCATTGTCGCGAGCCTCGATCAGACCGATCTGACGCTTGCCCGTGATCGCGCCAGAGCCTCCGCCGTGCAGAAGGCGCGTGCCGAGACAGCGCAAGCCTACTTCAAGGCCCATGCCGGCGAATGGGACAAGATCCGCACCCTCCATGTGGCCGAGAAGGAGGTCGAGGCCGCCATGGACGAGGCGCTAGGCGACGGGCCGTTCAATCTTCTCGTCGATCTCGGCACCGGCACCGGACGCATCCTCGAGCTGTTCGGCGGCCGCGCGTCGCGCTCGCTCGGCTTCGACCTCAATCACGCCATGCTCGCTTATGCGCGCATGAAGCTCGAGCGGGCAGGACTCTCCCATGCGCAAGTGCGCCACGGCGATCTCTACAACGTGCCGCTGCCCGACGGCGCCGCCGATGCGGTCGTGCTGCACCAGGTGCTGCACTTCCTCGACGACCCCGCAGCGGCGGTCGCCGAGGCGGCGCGCCTGCTTGCCCCCGACGGCAAGCTGCTGGTGGTCGATTTCGCCCCACACGAGCTTGAGTTCCTGCGCGAGCAGTCGGCCCATCGGCGGCTCGGCTTCGCGCGCGATCAACTCGGCCGCCTGTTTGAGAGCGCGGGTCTCAAGCTCGAGCGCTTCCGCGAGCTCAAGCCCGAACCTGCGGGCGGCAAGCTCACCGTCTCGCTCTGGCTTGGTCACAAGCCCGCCGTTTCAGGCAAGAAGAAGAAAGCCAACGCCAATGTGGAGGTTGCCGCCTGATGCTCGCATCCACCGAACACAAGAGCCGCTTTCTCGGGCGTGGCGACATCGAGGTGTCGTTCGAGTTCTTTCCGCCCAAGACCGCGGCGATGGAGGAGACGCTGTGGCGTTCGATCAGGCGGCTGGAGCCGCTTCGCCCGAAATATGTCTCGGTCACCTATGGCGCGGGTGGCTCGACGCGAGAGCGTACCCACGCCACCGTAGCGCGCATCCTGCGTGAGACCACGCTCAAGCCCGCCGCGCATCTGACCTGCGTTGCCGCGACCAAGACGGAGATGGATGAAGTCATCCGCGACTATTGGGACCTCGGCGTCCGCCACATCGTGGCGCTGCGCGGCGATCCGCCCGGCGGGGTCGGCGAACGCTATGAGCCGACGTCCGGCGGCTACGTCAACGCCGCCGATCTCGTCGCCGGCATCAAGACTATCGCGCCGTTCGAGATCTCGGTCGCGTGCTATCCGGAGAAGCACCCCGAGTCGCCCTCGGTCGAGGCCGATATCGACATGCTCAAGGCCAAGATCGAGGCCGGGGCCTCGACCGCCATAACTCAGTTCTTTTTCGACAACGAGGTGTTCTTCCGCTATCTCGACCGCGTCCGTGCCAAGGGCATCACCATTCCCATCGTGCCCGGCCTCATTCCGATTCACAATTTCAAGCAGGTGTCGAGCTTCGCTGCCAAATCCGGGGCGAGCGTGCCTGAGTGGCTCGGCCGCCGATTCGAAGGTCTCGACAACGATCAGGAGACACGCCATCTGGTGGCCGCCGCCGTTGCCGCAGAGCAGGTGCTGGGCCTCGCAGACCAGGGCATCACCGAGTTTCATTTCTACACGCTGAACCGCGCCGACCTCGTCTACGCCATCTGCTATTTGCTCGGACTGCGGCCGGCCAAGGCCTTCGCGGAAGCCAAGGTGACATCATGACCCGCGAAGAACGCATCGCCGCGCTGAAGCGAGAGGCCAAGGAGCGCATCCTCATCCTCGATGGCGCCATGGGCACCATGATCCAGCGCTATCGCCTTGACGAGGCCGGCTATCGTGGCGCCCGCTTCAAGGATCACAAGCGCGACCTCAAAGGCAACAACGACCTCCTGGTGCTGAGCCAGCCTCAGATCATCAGCGAGATCCACAACGCTTATCTCGAAGCCGGCGCCGACATCATCGAGACCAACACCTTCAACGCCCAGGCCATCAGCCAAAGCGACTACGGTCTCGAAGACATCGTCTATGAGATGAATGTCGCCGCGGCCAAGCTTGCGCGCGAGGCGGCCGACGCCTGGACGAGAAAGACGCCGGACAAGCCGCGCTTCGTCGCCGGCGCCATCGGCCCCACCAACCGCACCGCCTCGATCTCGCCCGATGTGAACAATCCCGGCTTCCGCAATGTAAACTTCGACACGCTGGTCGAAGCCTACACCACGCAAACGCGCGGGTTGATCGAGGGCGGCGCCGATACGATCCTGATCGAAACGGTGTTCGACACGCTGAACGCCAAGGCCGCGGGCTTTGCCGTCGAGCAGGTGTTCGATGAGCTCGGCGTACGGCTGCCCATCATGATCTCAGGCACCATCACCGATCTTTCCGGGCGCAACCTCTCGGGCCAGACGCCGGAAGCGTTTTGGTATTCGATGCAGCACCTTGAGCCCTTCTCTATCGGGCTCAACTGCTCCTTCGGCGCCGAGCAGCTCCGGCCTTCCGTTGACGAGATCGCGCACGTGGCCGGCACTTATGTCAGCGTCTATCCCAATGCCGGGCTTCCCAACGAGATGGGGGAGTACGACGAGAGCCCGGAATACATGGCGGGACTGCTGGAGGAGTGGGCGCGCGACGGCCTCGTCAACATTGTCGGCGGCTGCTGCGGCACCACGCCGGACCATATCCATGCCATCGCCGCGGCGGTTTCGAAATATAAGCCGCGCCAAGTGCCGGAGGTGGCCCACGCCTTGCGTCTCTCCGGCCTCGAACCTTTCGTGCATGGGTAGATATCCGACGTGACCAACGGCGCGCAAAACTTCGTCATGGTAGGCGAGCGGACCAACGTCACCGGGTCCGCCCGCTTCCGCAAGCTGATCGAGGCGAACGACTACGCCGCGGCGCTCGAAGTCGCGCGCCAGCAGGTCGAGTCGGGCGCCAACATGCTCGACGTCAACATGGACGAGGGCATGCTCGACTCAGAAGGCGCCATGGTCACGTTTCTCAATCTGATCGCCGCCGAGCCCGACATCTCGCGCGTGCCGATCATGATCGATTCCTCGAAATGGACCGTGATCGAGGCAGGGCTGAAATGCGTGCAAGGCAAGGCGGTGGTCAACTCCATCAGCCTGAAGGAAGGGGAGGGACCCTTCCTCGAACATGCCCGCAAAGTTCGCCGCTATGGCGCCGCCGTAGTGGTGATGGCCTTCGACGAGAAAGGCCAGGCCGAGACGGCGGAGCGCAAGCTCGCCATCTGCCAGCGCGCCTACGCGCTGCTCACCGAGAAGGTCGGCTTCCAGCCCGAAGACATCATCTTCGATCCCAACATCTTCGCCGTCGCCACCGGCATCGAGGAGCACAACGACTACGCCCGCGCGTATATCGAGGCCACGCGTCGCATCAAGGCGGAGCTGCCTTACGTGCATGTATCGGGCGGCGTGTCGAACCTCTCCTTCGCCTTCCGCGGCAACGAGCGGGTGCGCGAGGCCATGCATTCGGTGTTCCTCTATCACGCCATCCAGGCGGGCATGGACATGGGCATCGTCAATGCCGGTCAGCTCGCGCTCTACGACGACATCGATCCTGAGCTACGCGAGCTTGTCGAGGACGTGATCCTCAACCGCCGCCCTGACGCCACCGACCGCCTGCTCGAGGCAGCCGAACGCTACAAAGGCGGCGAGGCAAAGCAGCGCGAGGTCGATCTCTCCTGGCGCGAGAGGCCGGTCGATGAGCGCCTGATCCATGCGCTGGTCCACGGCATCGGCACTTATATCGAAGCGGACACCGAGGAGGCGCGCGCCAAGGCCGCGCGTCCGCTGCATGTCATCGAAGGCCCGCTGATGGCCGGGATGAACGTGGTCGGCGACCTATTCGGCTCCGGCAAGATGTTTCTGCCGCAGGTGGTGAAGTCGGCGCGGGTGATGAAGCAGTCCGTCGCCTATCTCATGCCCTTCATGGAGAAGGAAAAGGAGGAGCTTGGGCTGGCGCAAGGGGAGCCCGCCGGCAAGATCTTGCTCGCCACCGTCAAGGGCGACGTCCATGACATCGGCAAGAACATCGTCGGCGTCGTGCTCCAATGCAACAACTACGAGGTCACCGATCTTGGCGTCATGGTGCCGGCGCAAGTGATCCTCGACACCGCACGCGAGAAGAAGGTGGACATCATCGGCCTGTCGGGCCTGATCACGCCCTCGCTCGACGAGATGTGCCATGTCGCCGCCGAGATGGAGCGCGAGGGCTTCGACCTGCCGCTCTTGATCGGCGGCGCCACCACGAGCCGCGTGCACACCGCGGTGAAGATCAGCCCGAATTACCACCGCAGCCAAGCCATTTACGTGACCGATGCGAGCCGTGCCGTGGGCGTGGTATCCGGCCTGATGTCGGCCGAGGAGCGACCCAAGGCCATTGCGCGGGTGCGTGAAGAGTATCGGAGCATGGCCGAATCCTATGCGCGCGGTCAGGCCGAGAAGAGCCGTACCTCGATCGCCGACGCGCGCGCCAACAAGTTGAAACTCGACTGGGCGAGCTACACGCCGCCGAAGCCGAGTTTTCTCGGCACGCGCGTGTTCAAGGCCTACGATCTCGGCGAGCTTGCCCGCTATATCGACTGGACGCCGTTCTTCCACGCCTGGGAGCTGAAGGGCACCTATCCCCGCATCCTCAAGGACGACAAGTATGGCGAGGCCGCGCGCCAGCTCTTCGACGACGCTCAGGCCATGCTGAAACAGCTCATCCAAGAGAAATGGCTCACCGCCAATGGCGTGGTCGGTTTCTGGCCCGCCAATAGTGTCGGCGACGACATCGAGCTCTACAGCGACGAGACCCGCGCAAAGCGCCTCACCACGCTGCACACGCTGCGCCAGCAAATGGCGCGGGATGGAGCGCGCGCCAATCTCGCGCTCGCCGACTTCGTTGCGCCCAAGGAGACGGGCCTCGCCGACTATGTCGGTGGCTTCGCGGTGACCGCCGGCATCGGCGAGGAGGACGTGGCGCGGCGGTTCGAGCTCGCCAATGACGACTACTCCAAGATCTTGGTCAAGGCGCTTGCCGACCGCCTGGCTGAAGCCTTCGCCGAGGCGCTGCATGAGAAAGTGCGCCGCGAGCTTTGGGGCTATGCACCCAAAGAGAAGCTCACCAATGAGCAGTTGATCGCCGAGGACTATGCCGGCATCAGGCCCGCGCCAGGATACCCGGCGCAGCCCGACCACACCGAGAAGCGCGCTCTGTTCGAGCTGCTCGACGCCGAGAAGGCGACGGGGCTAAAGCTCACCGAGTCTTATGCCATGTGGCCCGCGGCCGCCGTGTCAGGCCTCTATTTCTCGCAGCCCGATTCCCGCTATTTCGGCGTGGGCAAGATCGGCCGGGACCAGGTCGCCGACTATGCCAAGCGCAAGGGGTGGAGTGTCGAGGAGGCCGAGCGTTGGCTCGCGCCCGTCCTTAACTACGATCCGAAACGCCTTGCCGAGGCAGCGGCATAGCGGCCGATAAGGGCGAGGAGCGGCGATGCGAGAACAGGCTTGCGGCCCCCGATATGCGGGCCCCCTATATCATCCCGAGGATGACGGCCGCGAGAAAGCCAAACGACATGATCGCCATGATGGCGGTAACAGTGGCTGTGAGTTCCATCGGAAACTCCTTTCCGATTGGAGGGGTCCCTTCTAGCCGTTTGCTGAGTGTAAGAGGCCCCTGGGACATCGCCAAGACGTTTCCTTGCTGCACTGCACAACTGTTTTGCGCCGCAAGGTCACGCCACTAAACGCGCCCGCGCGGGATTGGTTCACGGCATCTGAGCCATTGTTCAGGAGCAGCGAAACTGTTGCAAATGGGGATGGTGAGGGTGGTAAATAGGCGAATCGTCGTAATCGGCCGTTTGGCCGGCCCGACGGAAACCATAAACAGCGCGGCATAGTTTGGCCGCTGCGGTAACACAATCCGGGCGCTGTTCTGGGCTAATTCCAGCGCTAGGGCATCGAACTGCGGGGGAAGAGCCCTGCGTCCGGAAGCGTTGCCGCCCATGAGAGGGAACTCGTGATGAAGACCGCCACCATTTTGGGCCTTGGCGTTCTGGGCATGCTTTTTATCCTTCCGGCGCAGGCTCTTACCATCTCCAACACCGACCCCGACCCTCACACCGTCACGGTCAAGGCTGGCAGCGACAGCACCGAGCTGGTCGTCGAGCCGCAAATGGCGGTCGAGCCGCCTTGCGCGGCGGGCTGCACCGTCGAGCTCGAAAACGGCGAGCTATATGACATGAAGGGGGGCGAGGAGGTCTCGATCGAAGGCGGCGTCATCTTTGTCGACGCCGTCCCGGGAAGCGAAGACGACGACGACGATGATGATACCGCTGCGATAGGCGAAGCCGGCAGTGCCGAGGCTCCCTCCGACGCAGCCCCGCAAGCGCAATAAGCCTCAGAGCTGATCGCCGGCTGCAACCGGGAACTTACGCAGCTCTCGTCATAGCCATGGGCCACAAGTCCGGGCAGCGTCGTTGCCGGCCGAAATCCGTGGCGCCCCATGGGACGATTTCACTGGTTTCCCCAAGGGGAATAGGGGAACGGGCCCGAAAATTTTGTGCCGATCATCCACCATTTCACCGCGTTGCGCGTTTGAGCTTTGACCGGTTTCCGGTCGAACCTGCGATGGAGGACACCATGCCAAAGGTATCACTCGCGGCGGCCTTTCTTTCCGTTATGTGCTTGTCGCCAGCCTATACCCAAGACCTCTGTAACGATGCTCACATGAAGCAGATGGATCAAATGATCGCCGAGATGACCGACGCCGCCAAGCAGAAGGAAGCGACGGCGGCTCTCGACCAATCAAAAGCTGCCATGCAGAAAGGCGATACGGCGGGCTGCATGAAGTACATGGACGTGGCCCATAAGGCCATGGGCCTTTAGACCTGGGTGCCACCACGTTTCTCCGTGCGGAGAGGCCGGTCGGAGGCATGGCGAGAGGTTTCCACCGCGCGAGCCCAATCGCGCTCTCCGCACCCGCTCGCAGGGGTGACTTGCGTATGTCTCAGTCGACGCACGGGAGTTTCACGAGCAAGATGAAAATAGCCATCAGAATTGCCGCAGTAACTTTGCTTGCGCTGCTCCTCAGCCGAGCTCAAGCCGAGCAAGCCTTTCCCAATCTGGTCGGCAAGTGGTCGGGAACGGCACAAGCTGTCGTAGTCGGCAGCGGGGGTTACCGTCCTGGTTCGCGAACGCTGGAGGATGCGCCCTATACGGACGAGCGGGTTTTCAATTATTCGATCGAGGGGCAGGAAGGGCGCCGGTTTTGGGGTCGTATCGAGAGTGGATCCCGCACCGAGCCATTCGCCGCTGCGATCTCATTCGACAACAAAACCGCCCACGGAGCGGATACGGACGGCTCCTTTGACTTCACGATCCTCTCCGCCGACGAAATGGAACTTTGCTATACCCAACCCGGGGCGAGCCCGAGCAATCAGATCGTTGCGACCTGCTTCCTGATCAAACGCATCCTAGAGTGACGTTAGAGGCTGGAGCGGATCAACGCAGAGGCGTCGCCTCACCTCGCAATTCGGGGAGGGCCCGCCTGGGAGATCATCGGACAGTCCAGCGTCTTCTCCAGCGCTTCGACCAAATCTTCCTCGGAGTTGGCCCGCGTATAGAGTCCGTTGTTTTCATTGGCGAGGCACATTAGGTCGACCACGCTGTTGCCGCCGGTCCAGGAGTAGCCCTCGTAGCGGAAGGCGATGACGTGAACGGTGAGCTGGTCTGCCGCCAAATGGAGCTGCTTGGCCAGGTCGCAAGGCGATCTGCCGCAGGTCTCCTCGCCATCGGTCACCACGACGATCACCCCAGGCTTGCTGCGGTAGTTGAGCACGTCCGCCGCCTGTTCCACGGCTGAGGTGAGCGGCGTCTTGCCGGCCGGCACGAGCGCATTGACCGCGCTCATGATGAGTTTGGCGGCGTCGGGCGTCGGCTTGAGATCGAGCTTGACGTTGCACTGGTTGTAAGGCCCGGGACCGTAGGTGATGAGGCCGACGCGACGGTGTGCGGCGGCGGTCGGCAAGACTTGGGCGAGTGCGGCGCGCACCTCGTCGATGCGAGCCCGCGAATTCGGGATGCCGAGGACTTGGTTACCAGACATGGAACCCGAGGCGTCGAACACGATCATGGCGTCCTCAGTGCACGGCGCGGGCTTTTTCTCCTCGGCGTGGGAGGCAGACAGCGTGCCGGTCATGAAACCGACTAACGCTATGATTAGAAAGTGAAAACTACGATTCATGGCAAGCCGGCTGCGGACATACTTTACGACCATTGCTCAAACCTCCCGAAAGGCGTGCCGACTTTACCGCAAGAAACGGGGATGCGAAGGGGGTTTCATGCTGCGGCCGCTTCTAACGGAGGCCGTCTGGAAAGGCGTGTCAGCCTTTGCCTTTGGTGCGGGTGTGGCCCGGGGCGGCGTGGCGCTCGAGGAAATCGATCATCGGGCTCGCCACGTCGATGCCGGTCGCCTTCTCGAGCCCCTCGATGCCTGGAGATGAATTGACTTCGAGCACGAGCGGCCCGCTCTTCGAGCGGAGCATGTCGACGCCGCACACATTGAGGCCGAGCGTGCGCGCCGCTCCGACCGCCGCGCTCCGCTCTTGCGGCGTGATGCGCACCTTTTCGCCCGAGCCGCCGCGATGCAGGTTCGAGCGGAAATCGCCGGGCGGACCATGCCGCTTCATCGCCGCCACCACTTTCTCGCCGATGACGAGCGCGCGGATGTCGGTCGCGTCGGCCTCCTTGATGAATTGCTGCACCAGGATGTTGACGTTCACGCCCTGGAACGCCTCGATCACCGACTTCGCCGACTTCACCGTCTCGCCGAGCACTACCCCGATGCCTTGCGTACCTTCGAGCAGCTTGATGACCACGGGCGCGCCGCCGACCAGGTCGATGATGTCTTCTGCCTGTTTCGGATCGTGAGTGAAGGCGGTGACGGGCAGCCCGATGCCGCGCCGGGCCAAGAGCTGGAGGCAGCGGAGTTTGTCGCGCGAGCGGCCGATGGCCACCGATTCATTCAATGGGTAGACGCCCATGACCTCGAACTGCCGGAGCACCGCGAGCCCATAGAAGGTCACCGAGGCGCCGATGCGGGGGATCACCGCGTCGAAATCCTCCAAGCGCCGCTTGCGGTAATAGAGGGCAGGCCGCCGTGAGGTGATGTTGATGGAGACCCTGAGCGTATTGATGACCTCGATGTGATGGCCGCGGGCGCGCGCGGCCTCGCAGATGCGCCGGTGGCTGTAGAGGTGCGGATTGCGCGCGAGCAACGCGATCTTCATGAGGGTCTCGTGGCTTATGAATTGGAGGTTCGGTTTATCGCAGCAATTTGCTTGCCCTGAGAGACGGGAGCTTGCGCCTTGGCCGCGGCTTTGCGGGCCGTGCGCCGAGGAGATAGGAACGGCCCGGCTCGATCAGCGCGCGACCCTCTAGCGCCGTACGGCCGAGCAGCATGCGGAAGCCCATCTGGTCGCGATTGGCAAGCGCGAGCTCGATCGGCCAAGAGGAGTCCCCGAGCTTGAGCAGGGTCCTGATGATGTAGCGGCGCTCCACCCCGCCGCCGGAGTTGCGCACCGCGCGCTCGTCGATGGCGCGCGCCTCGCACGCCACCTTTCTCGCTTCGCTCCGCTGCATGGGATGCAGCTCGAAACGGAGCCAGAGCGCGCCCCCGCGGCGGAACGGCTCGATGTGATAGGCGTGCAGCGCGCTGGTCCGCGCACCGGTATCGACCTTAGCCTTGATGGTGGCGACGCGAAGATCGGGCAGCCCGACCCATTCGCGCCAGCCGATCTTGAGCGGCTCTTTTGGGGTGAGGCGTGCTTCCATGGATGTGGCGAGGCTTGGCGAGGGGGCGTCAACCCGGCTGATTTAGCACAGGGAAAGACCGTTGGCTCTGCTTCTAAGCGTGATCGCGCTCGCCTATAGTGCTTGCGGGACAAGGCTCTTCGAGGGAATGGGAGCCATGGGCAAGAACCAGCACGTGGTCAGCCACGGAGAGGGCTGGGCGGTCAAGGCCGAAGGGGCTTCAGAACCGCTTGCCGTGTTCAAGACCCAGAGCGAGGCGTGGGAGAAGGCGAAGTCGATCGCTCGGAAGGAGCGCTCGGAGGCGCTTCTGCATGGCCGGAACGGCGTGATCCGCACCCGCAACACCTACGGCTACGACCCAAGCCGCGCGAAGGGGGTGACTTGACCGGTTGCAATGTCAGAGCCCGCTGCATTCAAATATCGCGCGTTCATCTCCTACAGCCACGCCGACACGGGCTGGGCGCGGTGGCTGCATCGCGGCCTTGAGACCTTCCCCATCGACAAGGACCTCGTCGGCCAGGAGACTGCGACAGGCGTGGTCCCCAGCGCACTGCGCCCCATCTTCCGCGACCGCGACGATTTCACCGCCGGAAAGACCCTAACCGAGCAGACGCTTGCCGCGCTCGATGCCGCTCAGGCTTTGATCGTGGTCTGCTCGCCCGCCGCCGCCAAAAGCCGCTACGTCAACGAGGAGATACGCCTGTTCAAGTCACGCTATCCCGAGCGGCCGGTGATCCCGCTGATTGTCGGCGGCAAGCCAGACGATCCGAAGAGCGAGTGTTTTCCGCCCGCGCTCAAATTCAAGCTCGATACCGGCGGACAAACCACAACCGAAGCGGATGAGTTGCTCGCCGCCGACGCGCAGGAAGAGGGCGACGGCAAGAACCTCGCGCTTGCCAAGGTGGTGGCGGGACTGATCGGCGTCCCCTCCGACGAGATCTTCCGCCGGGCCGATCGGGAGCGCCGCGCCGCGTTGCGCCGCAGGCGCCGCGTGCAGGGCCTGTTCGCGCTCCTGGTGTTGCTGCTTGCCCTGGGCGGCCTGTTGTGGCTCGAGGGGCCCTATCTCTTTGAGCAATACCACTGGTTCACCGCGATGGGGCCGAACGTGCTCAAGCCTGAAGCGGAACGCGCGCTCAAGCCCGGCAGCGAATTCACCGAGTGCACCGGCGGCTGCCCGCCAATGATTGTCGTCCCTGCCGGCAAATTCATGATGGGATCGGCAGAAGGGGTCGGGCTCGATACCGAACACCCGCAGCACGAAGTCGTCATCGCCCGGCCCTTCGCCGTCGGCAAACACGAGGTGACGATGGCTGAGTGGGACGCCTGTATCGCTGCCGGCGTCTGCCCGCCGACCTCAGACATGGGGTGGGGGCGCGGCGCGCGGCCGGCCATGAATGTCAGCTGGGACGATGCTCAGCAATACGTGGCCTGGCTGTCGCGGCACACCGGCAAATCCTATCGGCTGCCATCCGAGTCAGAGTGGGAATATGTCGCGCGCGCCGGCACGACCACCCTCTATTCTTTCGGCGATGATGAGGCCGCGCTCAATGACCATGCCTGGTACAAGGGAAACTCGGAACGGATGACCCATCCCGTCGGCGAAAAGAAGCCCAACGCCTTTGGCCTCTACGACGTGCACGGGAATGTGTGGGAGTGGGTCGAGGACCTAGGCCACCCCAGCTACGATGGCGCGCCGTCCGATGGCTCTGCTTGGATTGAAGGGGTCACCAGCGATCACATGATGCGTGGCGGCGATTTTTTCTTCGACTCAAGCTTCCTCCGTTCGGGGCAACGCTACATGCTGCCCTCTAACTTCCGGAACTACTCTGTCGGCTTCCGCGTCGCGCGAACGCTTGGTCAGTAGGCCTCGACCCGAGGGTCCAGCGTCCAGCTAGCCGCGGCCAGGGCTTTGATGTAAAAGCCCTTTACATGAGTCCCGATCGCGGCTGGCGGCGCCCGCATTCCTATCACCACGGCAACCTTAAAGAGGTGCTGCTCGAGGCCGCCCGCAAGCTGATCGAGCAATATGGGCCGGCCGGATTCAGCCTGACCGAAGCGGCGCGGCTTGCCGGCGTCAGCCCCGCCGCGCCCTATCGGCATTTCCGCGACCGCGATGCGCTTCTCGCCGAGGTCGCACGCTCCGGCTTCGAACGCTTCGCCGCGCGTCTCGACATGGCCTGGAACAACGGCATCCCCACCCCGCTGTCCGCCTTCGAAAATCTTGGGCGTGCCTACCTCGCCTTTGCGCGCGACGAGCCGGCGAGCTACACGGTGATGTTCGAGGCGGGCGCTGCCTCGGCCACGGCCGGCGAGACGATCCCGGCCGCCGAGCGCGCCTTCGATGTCCTGCAGCGGGCGGCTGCCGCGCTGTGCCGCTCGCTCCCCGAAAATGAGCGGCCGCCCATCAGGCTCATGAGCCTGCATGTCTGGGCGATCTCCCACGGCGTCGCCACCTTGTTTGCGCAAGGCGAACTTCAGGGGCGCAAGGTGCCCATGAGTCCTGACGAAATCCTCGAAAGCGCCATGCTGATCTACTTGAAAGGACTCGGCATTCTGCCAAACGCGAAGGCGACTGTGGCGCAGCCTTAGCGCCCCGCCTGGAGCCATTTCAGCACACGTTCCCAATCGCTTCGCGTGCCGTTGAAGCTGTTGCGGTCGACGTGGCCCTTGACGCCGGGCACGCTCCCGGTGGTGGTGAACTGCCAAAAGGACCAGCTTCGCTCCCGATAGATTACGTCCGGCTTGGCGGCGACCGAGCGCAGCCAGAAATGATAGTCGGTGAACTCGCCCTCGAGTATCTCGCGGTGAAACTTGGGGTCGGTGTAGATGATCGGCCGCTTGCCGGTGTGCGCCTCCATGGCGTCGAGCATGATCTTGATCTTGGCGAGCGCGGTGTCACGCGCCACGCGGCCGGGGCAAGTCTTGGAGTGGCTGTTCCACTCCACGTCGAGCACGGGCGGCAGCGCGTCGCTGTCGGCCGGCACGTTCAACATGAACCACAGCGCCTGCTCGTGCGCCGGCCTGCACCAATAGACGAAATGATAGGCGCCGCGCGCGATGCCGGCGCGCCCGGCCGCATGCCAATTGTCGAGGAACTTCGGATCGAGATGATCGCCGCCCTCGGTCGCCTTGATGAAGGTGAAGCTGACGCCCGCTTCACGCGCTGCGTCCCAGTCGATCTCGCCCTGCCAGTAGGACACGTCGATGCCCTGGATCGGCATGGTATGGGCGGCGGCGACGCCGTTATGGGGCTTCGTGTCGCGTAGTGTGCGGGACAGCGCCAGGCGATCGCCGGCGCTGGCGGCGAGAAGCGCCGACGCCACGGCCATGACCGCGAGCCCGCGACTGAGAAACATTCGGTAAGCCCCCAAACCCCCTTGCTTGCGCCGAGCCTAGCCCGTCGAGGATTAACATTTTTCTTGCCGCTTTTGGAGCGCCGAGCCTGAAATTCCCGCGCCACCCGCGCCTGACCGAGTCCCGATCACATTTTGTGTCGGCCCTTGACTCCTTGCCCGGCGGACGCATCTATGTGAATGTGAATAACATTCACACCGAAGGAAGGACCCCGATGCACCTGGTTGCGACCTTGGATGAGTACGGGAAGCCGGCCTGGATCACAGCCATGATCCTCGGCTTCATTCTGTGGTGGCCCATCGGCCTTGGCGTTTTGGCCTATCTGATCTGGAGTGGACGCATGGGATGCGGAAATAAGATGCAGTGGAAGAACTACTTGGCGACCGAGGCGCGCCGCTTCGGCGGCGGCATGAGCACGTTCCGCTCGACCGGCAATCGCGCCTTCGACGACTATCGCGAGGAGACCTTGCGGCGGCTGGAAGAGGAGGCGAACGAGTTCCAGGCCTTCTTGCAGCGCTTGCGCCATGCCAAGGACAAGGCCGAGTTCGACCAGTTCATGGCCGAACGCAGAAGCGGAGCCGTCCCCTCGACGTCATAAGCGACGTCAAGCTCGGAAAGCGACCCTGCGAACGAGCGACGAGTTTAGAGAGGCAACGACAGACGAGGGCGTGGGATTTCGGTCCCGCGCCCTTTTTCATTCGCAGTCAAATTGCTCGAACCCCGGGCTGCCAATTTGCAGTGTTTCTACCGTCGAACATCCAGAGCTGATCAGTGCGGTCGTTTGGTATCGCGACGGGCGGAACATAAAAGGTAGCGGGATCCGCATCAATTAGATCAACTGCGAACCATCGATTGAGAACATATGATGGTTCGTGCGCCCAGTCGCCCGTTGCAGGGATGCTGAACTGCGCGCAATACAAGATTGCCGCCGCAGCGACTGCGTTCAGACAAGCACCCAAGGTCGCTTGATTCAACGCGCCTTCTCGGTTGTGCTTTATCGCGTTGTAGGCGGAGAACCAAGGAAGGCTTGCCGTAGGGCGTGCCGCATCCCATTCCTGAAAAGGTCTGAACCCTGGGAGCGTGGGAAAGTGGCGGAGCCTGACTTCATACTCGCGCAGAAAAAATGGGTCGCAGATGCGAACGTAGTCCCCCGTGGTAAGCCTGGAATCCTCCGTCGTGTTTGGAACTGACAACGAGAATATCGCTCGGAATGATACCTCCACGTCAATGCATGCGAGCAAGAGAAGTTCTCGTAATTGTTGGCTAAACACACCCAAATTGCGTTCATCGAGATCGACATATTGAGAAAGAGCGGCGAGCCTCTCTAGCAGAAGCGAAATGCTAATTGCTGCCTGAGTTAGAGCGGCCGCAGACGGTGCCAATATGAGTTCTGCCGATTTCAATCCGTCGATCCCGGGGCGCCAAAGCCTTTGGAAGCACTGACCGGGCTGAAATGTGGTTTGACGAATATCTGCCGCGCCAAACACATTCGTTACCCATTGCTCTATGGGACCGGCCGCCCGCTGCGTAAAGGCATACCCGGGCGAGATACCCCTGAGCCCATGATCGTGGCCACGCATGCAGAGGAAGAAGCCATTCTGTTCATAAGAAACACCTCTGCCCCCCCATTCAGCTGTGCCGCCTGGATACGTGACTCTTGCGTTGTTCGCCCTGAACGTAATCGGCATTGGCCAGTTCTCGCCTAGGTGCTTGGATACAGCTCCGAACACCATGTACCATGGTCTTCACGGCATGCAGGAGAGGTCCATGCGACTTCTGATTATTTTGGTGGCGCTTGCCGCATTGATCGGCTCCCCGGCCGCTGCCGCCGAGTGCATGCAGGCGAACCAGGATGGAGAGATTGCCGAAGGCAATCTCTCGCAAGGGACCTTCGAGGATGCCGCCGGACGCCCGGAGCAGGCTTTCATCCTTACCCTGCCAGTCCCCACCTGCCTGACGGGTTCTGACGAGATGGACAACGTTGAGGAAGCGGAGACGATCCACATCTACTCTTTCGATGAGGCAGTCTTAGAGGGCATCAAACGGTTGGTGGGCCAGGACGTGCATGTTCGTGGTACGCCCTTCAGTGCCCACACCGCGCATCACCATGCGCCCATCGTCATGGAGATCAGCCAGATCGATCCACTGTAAGCGGCGAAGAGCTGGCGCCGTCACCGCCGCTCGCTCTTCTTCCCGAAGCCGCCGCCGGTCGGCGTCTTGATGATGATCGCCTCGCCCTCTTCCAGCAGCGTCTGGTCGGAACTCTTGAGCCGTTCAAGCCCTCCGGTCTTGCGCCTGACCCAATTCTCGCCGGGCTGTCCGTCCGCGCCGCCCAACAGACCGAACGGCCTGACCTTGCGGAAGCCCGACAGGATGGCGCACTCCATGCGCTCCAAAAAGCGAATGACGCGAAGCGTGCCATCGCCGGCGCGCCATTTCCCCTTGCCGCCAGAGCCGCGCACGATCTCGAAGCGCTCCAGCAGCACGGGGTATCTGAGCTCCAGCACCTCGGGGTCGGTAAGACGCGAATTGGTCATATGCGTTTGCACCGCAGGCGCCCCGTCGAAGCCGGGGCCGGCCGGCGCGCCCGAGCAGATCGTCTCGTAATATTGATAACGCTCGTTGCCGAAGGTGAGATTGTTCATCGTGCCTTGTGCCGAGCCGAGCACGCCGAGCGCGCCGTAGAGGCAATTCACGATAGTCTGGCTCGTCTCCACATTGCCGGCCGCGACCGGCGCCGGATAGCGCGGCTTCAGCATCGAGCCCTTGGGCACGACGATCTTGATGGGGCGGAGGCAGCCGGCGTTCAGCGGAATGTCCTCGTCGACCAGCGTGCGGAAGACATAGAGCACGCAAGCGCGCGTGATCGGCTCCGGCGCATTGAACGCGTCGGAGGCTTGCGGGCTGGTGCCGGTGAAGTCGACGATCGCCTTTCTCGCCTTGCGATCGATCTTAATGGCGACCTTGATGATGTTGCCCTGATCGGTCTCGACCGCGAAGCGCGCGCTTTTCAGGCTCGCGATCACGCGGGACACGGCCTCGGCCGCGTTGTCCTGCACATGGCCCATATAGGCGCGCACGGTGCCAAGCCCGTAATGGCGCACCATGTTGCGGAGTTCCGCCGCGCCCTTCTCGTTGGCGGCGGCCTGGGCCTTGAGGTCGGCAATGTTCTGCGCTGGGTTCCGCGCGGGGTAGGGGGCGCTCGTGAGGAGCTGGAGCACCGCCTCCTCGCGAAAGCGGCCTTTTGCCACGACCTTGAACGGATCGATATAGACGCCTTCCTCTTCGATCCGCGTCGCCTTGGGGCTCATCGAGCCCGGCGCGATGCCGCCGATATCGGCGTGATGCCCGCGCGCCGCCACGAAGAAGAGGAGATCGGGGCTGTTCTCGCCGAACACCGGCGTAACCACGGTAATGTCGGGGAGATGCGTGCCGCCGTTATAGGGCGCGTTCAGCATATAGGCGTCGCCGGGCTTGAGCTTTTCCCCCACCTCGCGCAGCACCGTCTCGACACTCTTGTCCATTGAGCCGAGATGCACCGGGATGTGCGGGGCGTTGGCGATGAGGCGCCCCCGTGCGTCGAAGATGGCGCAGGAGAAGTCGAGCCGCTCCTTGATGTTGACCGAACGTGCGGTGTTTTGCAGCGCATAGCCCATTTGCTCGGCGATCGAGACGAAGAGATTGTTGAACACTTCGACCATCACCGGGTCGGCCTTTTTGCCGATCCGCGCCTGCTTTCTCTTCGCGCTGCGGGTGAGCAGGAGATGATTGCGCGAGGTGACTGCGGCTTCCCATTCCGGCTCGACCACGACCGTCTGATGATCCTCGATGATGAGCGCCGGCCCTGCGTTAACGTGCCCCGGCGCCAGGTCGGCGCGCAAATAGGTCGGCGCCTCGTGCCAGCTCCCGCCTGTGAACAGCCGCGTCGTTACATGGGGTTTGGCCGGCCCCGCGACTTTGATTGAAAACTCAGGCTCAGCAATCGGCTCGCCGCCGCCTTTGGCCTCGACCTCGATCGCCTCGATCTCGATGTCCTTCTCCGGGCTGATGAAGCCGAAGCGCTTCTGATGCGCGATCTCGAACAGCGCCCGCATGCCGCGCAGGCTTGCCAACGGAATGAAAAGGCTTGAGTCGGTGCCTGCGTAACGGAGATGGGCCTGGGCGATGATGGTGATGGCGCCTTCATCGACGCCTTGACGCATGAGCTCTTGGCTCACCTCGTCTTCGAGGGACGCGCGGATCTTGGCGAGCGTGACAAGGATCTCCTCGTCGAGGCGCTTGAGCACAGTTCGGGTGCGCGTGGCGCTGAGCGAGGCGAGGCCCATGCCGAAAGCCGACAGCACACCCGACAGCGGGTGGATCAAGACGCTTCTGACGCCGAGCACGTCGGCCACGAGACAAGCATGCTGCCCGCCGGCGCCGCCGAAGGAGTTGAGCATATACTCCGTCACGTCATAGCCCCGCTGGACGGAGATGGTCTTGATCGCATTCGCCATGTTCTCGACCGCGATTCTGATGAAGCCGTCGGCGATCTCTTCAGGGGAGCGGCCGTCGCCGAGCTTGCGGGCGAGCGACTTGAAGGCCTTACGCACGGCGACGTCGTCGAGCTTATCGTTTTGCTTTGGCCCGAAAATGCGCGGGAAGAAGTCGGGTTGCAGCTTTCCGGTCATCACGTTGGCGTCGGTGACGGTGAGTGGGCCGCCTCGCCGGTAGGAGAGGGGTCCCGGATCGGCGCCTGCCGAGTCGGGACCGACGCGAAAGCGCGCCTCGTCATAATGGAGGATCGAGCCCCCGCCTGCGGCGACGGTGTGGATCAGCATCATGGGTGCGCGCACGCGGGCGCCGGCCACCACGCTCTCGAAGGAGCGCTCATAGGCGCCGTCATAGTGGCAGACATCGGTCGAGGTGCCGCCCATGTCGAAGCCGATGATCTTGGCGAAGCCTGCTATCCGCGCCGTCTCCACCGCCCCCACCACGCCGCCGGCCGGTCCTGACAGGATGGCGTCCTTGCCTCTGAATAGCTTGGCGGAGGTGAGCCCGCCGGAGGACTGCATGAACAGGAGCCTCGGCACGGCGTCACGACTGGCCGCGAGCGCTTTGGCGACGCGGTCGACATAGCGCCGCAGCAGCGGCGAGAGATAGGCGTCGACTATCGCCGTATCGCCGCGCCCGACAAACTTGACGAGCGGGCTCACCTCATGGCTTGCCGAGATTTGCGCGAAGCCCGCCTCGCGCGCCAGCGCGGCCGCCTCGCGCTCATGCGCCGGGTAGGCGTAAGCATGCATGAAGACGATGGCTACGGCGGAGATGCCGTCGGCGCGTGCGGCCTTAAGCGCGAGCCGCGTCGCTTCCAGATCGAGCGGCGTCTCGATGGCGCCATCGGCATGCACGCGCTCGGGCACCTCGGCAACGCGGGCATAAAGCATCGACGGCTTCTCAATCTTCCGCGCGAAAATCTTGGGCCGCGCCTGATAGCCGATCTCGAGCGCGTCGCGGAACCCTTGGCTCACGATGAGCAGCACGGGATCGCCCTTGCGCTCGAGCAGCGCATTGGTGGCGACGGTGGTGCCCATCCTGACGCCTGCGATCAAATTCGACAGGAGCGGCCGCCCGCGCGGGGAGCCGACCAGATCGGCGATGCCGGCCAGAGCGGCATCCTCGTAGCTTTCAGGATTTTCCGAGAGGAGCTTGCGGGTGAGGAGCCTGCCGTCAGGCGCCCGCGCCACGATGTCGGTGAACGTGCCCCCACGGTCGACGAAAAACTGCCACTTGCCGGCGTTGCTCATCCGATGCGCTTGAGCCCCGCGGCGTATTGCTTCCAGCGCTTGACATAGACATCTGCAGCCCGCGCGATCATGGCGCGCACTTTCTCGTCGCTCGCGCGCACCGCCTTGGCCGGCGCGCCGAGGATCACCGAATTGTCGGGGAATTCCTTGCCTTCGGTGATGAGCGCGCCGGCGCCGACCAGGGAGTTCGCGCCGATCTTAGCCCCGTTCAAGACGATCGCCCCCATGCCGATCAGGCTCTGATCGCCGATGGTGCAGCCATGCAGCACGACATTATGACCGATGGCGCAGTCGCGCCCGATGGTCAGAGGGAAGCCTGGGTCGGTGTGCAGCGTGGCGTTGTCCTGGACCTGCGAGCGCGCGCCGATCTCGATCCACTCATTGTCGCCGCGCAGCACCGAGCCGTACCAGATGCTCACATCGGAATGGAGCCGCACGCGCCCGATCACTGCCGCCGTGTCCGCCACCCAGTAGAGGCCGTCGGCCGGAAGCTCCGGCTTCGTCCCATCAAGCTCGTAGATCGCCATGCGTTCTCCCTGCCTGTGACGCCGGCCTAGCGCGAGGTCCCGCCAGTGCTCGACGGCGATTTTCCCTTCGACAATTTGCGTTCGAGCCGCGCGATCGTGCCGCGCAACTCGCTGTTCTCAAGCTCGGCATACATAGCCGCGGCACTGGCGGCGAGTCTTGCAAGCATGGCGCGCTCATTGGCGTCTAGGTCGGTGCCGGATGCATGCGGCCCGTAGAGCGACACGGCAAAGCAGCGCACGGGACTGGCAGCCGGCACGCCGAGAACCGGGCGGGCGAGTCCTTGCGGCAGCTCCGGTCCATCTTCCTCCACATCGGGAACGCTGAACGGCGTCCCGCCGGAGACCGGGCCAAGCAACGGCGTGTCAACGTCGAGCGCGCTTGCCGAGACGCCGTCCCAGCCCTTGGCGCTTTCGCCCCTTACGAACCTTTGTCCGTCCCGGCGAAACGAGGCGGCGGAGGTCAGATTGAGTCGCTGAAATGGCTCCTGCGCCAGAAGACGATCAATCTCCCCCGCCCCTTTGGCTTTGAGGATTGCCCCCTCTAACTCCAGCTCGGCCGCGTCCAGCGCCCGATTGAAATAGCGATCGGCGAGATGCACGGCGCCTTCATGCAGACGCGTGATGAGAAAAATGGCTACGGCGCCGATCACCAGCCAAGCCCAAGCCGGAAGATGTTCCTGGATGCGCTCCACCTCATGGTGCAGCAGCAGCACGGGAAGGCTCAAGGTGAGACCGAGAATTGTCACCCGGCGCAGCGGAATCATGACGCTGACGACACGCGGGCGCCTTATCGCCTCGAACACGAACAGGCAAAGGATGCCATTCACGAGATAAAGCAGCCCGATAATGTCCTCGGTTGGCGTGAAGTCTCCCCACCGCGTTTCGAAGAATGTCGTCTCCGAGGCGAGCTCGGCGAGGAGGAACGCCGGCAAGCCGATCAGACAGCCCCAGATCACCCAACGCAGCCGCTGATAATCTTCCGGCCTCTGCGTGTGACGCCGGGCCAAAAGGATGCCGAACGCACACAGGGCAACCGGGAAGCCGGCGATGATGCCGGCCTGCGTCACCGTCTCGGTGCGGTACCCCAGCACATTCCCGTAGGACGCAACCAGTGCGAGCGCGAAGATCAGGGCGAGGAAGGGCAGAGCACGCTCGACGGGACGCCATCGCGGTTCTGTTTCGTCGTTAGGCGCACGCAACACGAAAAGAATGAGTCCCGCATAGCCGGCAGCCTGCGCGAAGCAACCGGCAACGTCTTGCGCAAGCAGCAGCAGGGGCCATTGCTGCAGAATCGCGTAGAAGGCGTAAGCCTGACCCGGGTTGAACCAATTCACGTAGAGGAAGAAACCCCAGCTCATCGCGCTGGGCCGTGTCCACACCAGCCACGCCGCCGCGATGACCACCGCTATCCCGGCAATCTGGTCGAGAAGCAGCACCGCGCGGACGACGAAGTTGGACGGCCGCTGCGCGGCAACGAGCGTCACCTCCCGCACCTGTTGCCCATGCCTCGCGGCAAGCGGAATGACGGCCTGGCGCCCTGGTAGGGCGTATTCCACCCCGCCGAGCGCAGCCAGCGCATATCCGCACGTCGCGAGGTCCTGAAGGCTGCATCTGAGGCGCGATAGATCGAGCCGGTCGCCAGGCCGTATGCCCGCCTTCCAGGCGGGCGACTCGGTCTCCTCGTCGAAAGGCCCGGCGACGTCGTAGATCAGTCCGTCATTGTTGGCATAGAAGCCGAAGGAGCCGAGCGGCTGCGCAACCCTGATGAGATCGGGGACAATCATCACCAGCCCCCACAAGGTGAGCGCGATGAGAAGAAGCCGGCTCGGGGTCATGGGCAGGGAACCTCTCGCTCGCCCGACAGGTGTGGATAAGCGCGACGCTTCCCATTGCCAGGACTGCGTAAGCATTCCGTAATCGCGGAGTATGGCAAGGGGAAAGGTGGGAGAGGCCGGGATGGCGACCGCGAAGCGGAAAGGAAGCAGGCCGCAATCCGCTGAGCCGTCGCCCATGCCAGTCAAGCCCGTCGCGACAGCGGCAGGCGGTCCGCTTGACCGCTTCTTCGGCGTTTCCGCCGTGGGATCGAGCGTCGGAACCGAGCTCCGCGCCGGGCTCGCCACCTTCCTCACCATGGCCTACATCATGTTCGTCAACCCGGCGATCCTTGAGAAGGCGGGGATGGACCATGGCGCCGTATTCGTCGCCACCTGCCTCGCCGCGGCGGCAGGCTCCCTCATCATGGGACTCTACGCGAACTACCCCATCGCGCTCGCCCCCGGCATGGGGCTCAACGCCTATTTCGCTTTCACCGTCGTGCCGGAGCTTCAAGGCAACTGGCAACTTGCGCTTGCTCTCGTGTTCGTCTCCGGCGTGCTGTTCTTCGCCCTCTCGCTGTCGCCTTTGCGCGCCTGGCTGATCGATGCCATTCCCATGAGCCTGAAGCTCGGCATCGCGGCCGGCATCGGGTTTTTCCTAGCGCTCATCGCGCTTCAGAATGCCGGCGTCGTCGCCGACGATCCGGCCACCCTCGTCACCCTCGGCGATCTCTCCAAGCCGCAAGCTTGGCTCGCCGCGGCAGGGTTCCTGCTCATCGCGGCACTCGCCGTGCGCAAGATGCCGGGTGCCATCATCATCGGCGTGCTCGCCGTCACGGTGGCCGCAGTGGCGCTCGGACTCGAGCCCTGGCACGGGGTCTTCGCCGCCCCGCCTTCGCTCGCGCCGACCTTCCTCAAGATGGATCTCCCCAATGCCTTGCAACTCGGGCTCGTCGCCATCGTGCTCACGCTCCTCCTGGTGACTATCCTCGACACGGCGGGGACTCTCATTGGCGTGGCGCGCCAGGCGGGGTTCCTCGACAAACAAGGGCGCTTGCCGCGGCTTCGCCAGGCACTTCTCGCCGACTCGGGCGCGGCCGCATTCGGCGCCGCGCTCGGCACCTCGACCACCACGGCCTATATCGAGAGCGCAGCAGGGGTCGAGGAAGGAGGCCGCACCGGGCTTACCGCCATCTTCGTGGCGGCGTTCTTCCTGCTTGCTCTGTTCCTTGCGCCGCTGGCGCAGACCGTGCCGCTTTACGCGACGGCGCCGGCGCTCCTCTTCGTCGCCTTCCTCATGGCCGCGAGTCTCGGCGCGCTCAGCTGGGACGATCCGACCGATTACATCCCGGCGCTGATCATCGTGCTGATGATGCCTTTGAGCTACTCGATCGCCACGGGGATCGGGCTCGGCTTCATCGCCTATGTGGCGCTGAAAGCGCTTGCCGGGCGCTTCAGCGAGATCAATGCCGCGGTTACCGTCATTGCCACGGCCTTCCTGCTCAAGCTGATCTTCGCCTGATTGCACCCAGGAGTGCTAACTCAACTGTCGTCGACGTCCCATCATGACTGGTGAGGAGCATCAAAATGCAGACCTACATTTTGCTCGTTAACTTCACAGATCAGGGCATGCGCAAGATCAAGGACACGATCGGCCGGGCCGATGCCTTCAAAGAGATGGCCAAGAAGAGCGGCGCAACCATCAAAGTACTGTGCTGGACGATTGGTCGTTACGATGTCATTGCGGTGTTCGAAGCGCCTGACGATGAGAGCGCCACCGCGCTCGCCTTCAGTGCCTCCTCGCTCGGCAATGTTCGGTCGGAGATCCTGCGCGCCTTCTCCTTCGAGGAAATGAGCGGGATCCTGGCCAAGATGGTTTGAGGCCGTGCAGGCCCCCGTTAATGTGACGCGCATCTCGCCCTTGTCGCGGGGGCCGCCGCTCGCTATTAGAGCCAAGCTTTGCAGTCTCAAGTGAAGAGCATGGATACCGACGTCTCCCAGGAACCGCCGCGGCACGGCGGCAACATAGTCACTATTTTCATCACCTCGCTCAGCGCGGCCATCGTGGTCGCCGGCGGGTTCGGCATCGTGTTCCAGGCCGGCGTCCTCGCGGCCGCCGCGCGGTTGGGCCTTGGATCAACGTTCGTTTGGATGGGCAGCGCCGTCAATGCCGCGCTGACCCTCTGGCTTGCGCTGTGGACCTTCGCCCGTTCCTGGCATGTGGAACGGCGGCTGAAGGCCGGCCTCGAAGTGGACGAGCCCAAGCTCTCGATCCTGGCCAATTTCCGCGGTTCTTGAACGAAATCCGCGCTGCAACAGGGCGCGGGGCAGCCGGGCGATTCTCCGCATGCGGCCACGCCCAAAAGTCCTTATGCTCTAGGCAAAGCAACGAACTCTGGGGGACTCGGTAATGTCGATTTGGGGCAAGCTCGCAGGTGCCGCCGCGGGGCTGGCGATCGGGGGCCCGATCGGTGCCCTGCTCGGCGGCGTGGCGGGGCACTACGTCATCGACCGCGACAAGGAGGAGGACGGCCCGGCGGAGAACCAAGTGGCCTTCACCGTGGGCGTCATCGCGCTCGGCGCCAAGATGGCCAAGGCCGACGGCGTCGTCACCATGGACGAGGTCAACGCCTTCAAGGAAGTGTTCAAGGTGCCCGATGGCGAGATGAAGAACGTCGCCCGTGTGTTCAATCTCGCCAAGCAGGACGTGGCCGGCTACGAGGCCTACGCGGAGCAGCTCGCCACCATGTTCAAAGGCAACCGCAAGCTGCTCGAGGATGTGCTGGAGGGCCTGTTCCATATCGCCAAGGCTGACGACGCGCTGCACCCGGGCGAGGAGAAATTCCTGGCCGGCGTTGCCAAGCGCTTCGGCCTCACCGACACCGAGTTCGCTTACATCAAGGCGCGTCACGTCACCGCCGCCAAGCGCAATCCCTACGACGTGCTCGGCGTGAAGCCTTCGGTCAGTAATGATGAGCTCAAGAGCCACTACCGCCGCCTCGTCGCCGAGAATCATCCCGACAAGCTGATGGCGCGTGGCGTGCCGAAGGAATTCGTCACCATCGCCACAGAGAAGGTCGCCACCATCAACGAGGCGTACGACCAGATCGCCAGAGAGCGCGGGATGTAGCGCTTGCGACTGCCGTTAATGTCATTCCCGCGTAAGCGGGAATCCAGTAACCACCGTCCTGGATTATTTGCTGGAGCCGGGGCTACTGGATTGCCCGGTCAAGCCGGGCAATGACAACGCAGAAAAAATGACCGCCGCCCCTGACAGTCCGCTGGCCACTCTGTGGTGCCCTTCGCCCAACGTGGAGGCGCGCGTTGGCGGCCGCGTCCCCGACATGCTCATTTTGCATTATACCGGCATGGAGTCGGCGGAGGCCGCGCTCGACTGGCTGACGCGGCAAGAGTCGGAGGTCTCGTGCCATTACCTCGTCGACGAGGAGGGGCGCATCGCGCAGCTCGTCCTCGAGTCCGAACGCGCCTGGCATGCCGGCCAGAGCCGGTGGGCGGGCGAGACCGATCTCAATTCCTGCTCGATCGGCATCGAGATCCACAATCCCGGCCACGATTTCGACTACCCGGATTTTCCCGAGGCGCAGATGCGGGCCGTCGAGGCGCTGTGTCTCGATATTCTAAGCCGCCATACCATCCCGCCCGACCGCGTACTCGCCCATTCCGACGTGGCGCCGGGCAGGAAGCGCGATCCTGGCGAGAAGTTCGACTGGGAGCGTCTTGCGCGCGCGGGCATCGGACTTTGGGTCCCGCCCGCCCCGCTCGAGGGTGACGCGGGCCTCGGCCCGGGCGACGAAGGCGAAACCGTCGCCGCGCTGCAACGCGCGCTTCTGGAATTCGGCTACGGCGTCGAGGTTACCTCCACCTACGGCACAGGCCTGGAGAAGGTGGTCGAAGCCTTCCAGCGCCACTTCCGAACCGCCCGCATCGACGGCCGCGCCGATCAATCGACGCGCGAGACGCTGGCGCGTCTGCTCGCGGCGCGCGACGGCACGCCGACCGCCTAATGTCGATACTTATGACCTTTACGAGCTGCGCTTAGTCTGCATCGCGCGCCTCAGTGCGCATGGTCGTGCTCGCTTTGCGCCGCTTCCCCGCCACCGACCGGATGCTCGCCCCTGGCCATCATGACGTGATGCCTCTGATGATGCGACCCCTGGACCATGATGCCCATAAAGCCGAGCGCCTTGAGCTTCGTTACTTGAGCAGGGTCGTCGCTGATAACCACAAGCTTCACGCCGCTCGGCAGGTCTTCGGTCGTGGCGTTCCAGCCCAACGCGCTGAGCTCATGGGCATGAGCCGGAACCATTCGCTTTACGGCGTCGGCCGTGCGGCCCTCGCCGGTGACCGTGATCTCCACGCCGTTGTCGAGCGCCGTCTCGTCGGCCACCGCATGCAGCGTCACTTCATTCATGTCGATCAGGTGCTCGCGCAACGCAGCGATATTGACCTTCGACCAGTCGGTCTTCGGATCGGCTTCGAGGATTTGCACGATCTCCTGGATCGTACCGAAGGCATCCTGTCCTGGCAGCGTGGGCACACTCGATGATTGAGCCTGCTCGCCCATCATCCCCTGCCTCTCGTGCATGTCGTGCCCCCGCATCATGGGGCAGTCATCGGTTCCTGCTGTTTCCTGTTGCGGCGACATCATCTGACCCATTGAGCCATGGTCCCGATGCCCCGGCGTTTCGGCGAAAGCGCATGCGGTCGCCATCAGCATCGCTATGCCCGCAAGCCCTAAAGACCTTGCAAACATGATCAACCTCCTTGGTGGTTCTTTGGCCGCAAATAGGCCGGGGAAGCCGCGCCCGCCATGATCCTAATCAAGCGCCGGAAACGAAACGGCCGTCCCCTTTGTCGAGGGGACGCCGTTGAAAGCGCTTCACCAGAGCTTGGTGCCAAGCTTAGTTCGTGACCTCGAAATCCATGCCCTCGAAGGTGTAGCGCGGCACTTGCGTCCAGATGCCGTCCTCCTGCACCGGGACCTTGTGCATCTTGACGTTGGTGACCTGGAGCTTGCCGGTCTTGTCGTCCAGCCAGAAGTCGATGTCGTAATATTCGTCCTTGCTGCCGGGCTTGCGGAAGTCGGTGCAGGCGAAATACTGGCCATCCTTCTTCAGGTGCCGGATCGGCTGGTGCATCTCGATGAATTCGAGCGGGACAGTCTCGCCCGTCTTGTCGTCCTTGACGGCCAAATTGCCCTTCTCGTCCTTGTGGGTGGCGATGTAGTTGTGGATCGCGCTCATCACGTGCCAGCCGCGGACGACCTCGGCGTCACCAGGATGCTCCGACACCGGCAGCCACCACCACGCCACGGGAAGCCGGCTCACCATCATCCAGCCGTCGCCGTCGCGCTTCGGACCCTTCTGCACCCTGATATCCATCAGCGTGAGCTTGTCGCCTTCGGGCTTGAACCAGAAGTCGAGGGCGTATTGCTTCTTGGGCTCGCTTTGATCGTGGAAGATGGTGTTGGCGAACCAGCCGTAACCTTCCATGCCGCGCACGCCCTTGACCTGCTCGAAGACGAGGTTGAGGTCGGTGTCGAGCTTGGCATCGCGGTACACGAAGGCGCCGTCCTTGGACCGTTCGGCGATCACCTCATCGACCCGCTTTTTGAGGTCCTCCTCGGTGAAGTCCTTGGCGCCCATGGCGGCGGCGGCTTTTTTGGACGACACGAAGTCCTGCGCCTTCTTGAGGTTGCCGGCCGGGTCCTTGAGGAAGGCCTCCTTGGAGGACTCGGAGGAGAAGCAATAGACGTGTCCGTCCGCGTCGGTCCAATTCACCGAGCAGTCGGTTTTGACGTTCTGGCCTGAGGCCAGCCCCATGGCGCATTGATCGTCGAACTCGCCCTTGACGGGGGCAGCCGTCATCGCCTGGCCATCTTCCGCCGCGGCAGCAGGGAGTGCGGTGCCAAGGCACAAAGCCGCCGCTATCGCCGCGGCGCGTGCCAATTTTTTAATGTCTATCATCGTCTTGATTTCCTTGGACGTTTGGGGGTTTTCTAGTTCTGCTCGCTGTTTACGCTGGGCGCAAGCGCTTGTCTGTAACCCAAGTCACTCAAACCCAAGTCACCCAGGTCAGACCTGCGCACCATGTCAGGTCGCCTCGTCCCCGCCATAGCCCGCCAGCGCCGAACGGTTCCTGACCTCGATCGAGCCGCGCGAGGCGTGCACCCAGCCCATGCGCTCCCATTCGGCGAGATAGCGGCTGATCACCTCGCGCACGCTGCCGAGATCGAGCGCGAGCTGCTGATGGGTCTTCGCCACCACGCCTTGCTCGTCGGCTTCGGCCAAGAGCCGCCGGGCGAGCCGCAAGTCGAGGCTGGCGAACGCCACTTCGTCCACGAGCATGATGAGGCTCGACAACAGGTCCCCATAATTGTCGAGGACGAATTTGCGGAAGCGCGGGGAGGCGCCCATGAGCCGATGGAACGCCCTCGCCGGCAGCGCGGCAAGGAGCACGTCGGTCTCGGCCGTACTCTCTGCCGGGAAGGCGCTTCCGGCCATCAGGCAGGAGGTGGTGAGCACGCAGGTCTCCCCGGGACCGACCTGGTAGAGCAGGATTTCGCGCCCGGATTCCGAGGTCTTGAACACGCGCGTCTGCCCTTCGATGCACATGACATAGGCCTGGCAATCCTGCCCCTGGCGGTAGGCGATGTCGCCGCCGCGCAAGCGGTTGAATTTTGTGCTGCCGAGGAGATCGCCGCGGTGCTCCTCTTCGAGCTCCATCAAATCGGGGAACGAAGCGAGCCAGCGCGAGATCAAATCCTGGTTGGGCATTGGCGGTACATGCTTGGTCATTGGCGGCACGATTGTCGGTCAACATTGCCGGCCCTGCTGCGCCGGGGATTGCGACGGCCCAAAAGCCTTGGGGAGGGACCCGGACGCGGCCGGTTCATGCCTAGAATATGGGAACTGGTGGCGCGGGAGCTATCAAAATGCCGTTACGAGCCGGCAACCTTATCCGCTGTAACAGCCCCGTAACGGCTTGACGCATTACGGGCAAAACCCCTTATTACCCTTGTCAGCAGGCCGGATGGCCGCTTCGTCGCCAGTTTCGCGTAGCACGGCGGAGAGGAAAGTCCGGGCTCCATGGAAGCACGGTGCCGGATAACCTCCGGCGGGGGCAACCCCAGGGACAGTGCCACAGAAAGTAAACCGCCCCGCCAGCAAATTGGCCGGGGTAAGGGTGAAAGGGTGCGGTAAGAGCGCACCGCGTCCTTGGTAACAAGGACGGCACGGCAAACCCCACCGGGAGCAAGACCGAATAGGGGCGGCGTGGAGCGGGAGACCGCTTCAGTCTGCTTTCAGATGAGCCGCCCGGGTTGGTTGCATGAGGTGCGCCGCAAGACGCGCCCAAGATGAATGGCCATCGCCCCTCACGGGGTACAGAACCCGGCTTACAGGCTTGGTGACATGATACGGCCGGCGCGTGGGTGACCCCCGCGCGCCGGCCTCCAATTTTCTGAGCCGCGAAGACTACTCCGCCGCCTCGACGCCTTGCGGCATCTTCTGCTGCTGGGCGGTCTCCGATGCCTTGGCGCGGGTCATATGCGCAAGCTCGCGCCTGACGCCCGCCTCATAGTCCGGATGCACCTTCTTGAAATGCACAAGCTGCCGCTCGGCGATTTCGTGCGGGATGCCCCACATGGCTTCCGCCACGTTGAGGAAGAGGCGCTGCTTCTGTCCCGCGTCGAACAGATTGAACAGCGCGGTCACCTGTCGATAGTCGTCGTTGCCGTCGCGGTGATTGTAGCGCGCCGCATCGCCTGAGATGCCAAGCGGCGGCTCGGCGAAGCGTTCGTCCTGGACCGCGCCGCCGAAGGAGTTCGGCTCGTAGAAGGCGTCGACATTACCGGTCTTCGGCGGGAAGAACCGCATCGGTCCGTCCTTGTGATAGTGATGCACCGGGCATTTCGAGGCGTTCACCGGCAGCGCCTCGTAATGGGTGCCGAGCCGGTAGCGGTGCGCGTCGGCATAGGAGAAGATGCGCGCCTGCAGCATCTTGTCCGGCGACCAGGAGATACCGGGAACGATGTTCGACGGCGAGAAGGCGGCGAGCTCGATCTCCTGGAAATAGTTCTCCGGATTGCGGTTGAGCTCGAGCACGCCGATGTCGATCGGCGGATAGTCGCCATGCGGCCACACCTTGGTGAGGTCGAAGGGATTGTACCAGTGCTTGCCGACATCGGCCTCGGGCATGATCTGCACCTGCATCTTCCAGCGCGGGAAGTCGCCCGTCTCGATGGCGTTGAACAGATCTTCCTGCGTGGACTCGCGCGTGCGACCGACGATCTCGGCTGCCTCCTTGTTGGTCCAGTGCTTGTGGCCCTGCATCGTCTTGAAGTGGAACTTCACCCAGTGCCGCTCGCCGACCTCATTGATGAAAGAGTAGGTGTGGCTGCCATAACCGTTCATGTGGCGGACGGAGGTGGGGAGCCCGCGGTCCGACATCAGGATGGTGACTTGGTGCAGGCTCTCCGGTGAGAGCGACCAGAAATCCCACATTGCCGTCGGCGAGCGCATGTTGGTCTTGGGGTGCCGCTTCTGGGTGTGGATGAAGTCCGGGAACTTGTAGGGATCGCGCACGAAGAACACCGGCGTGTTGTTGCCGACGAGATCCCAATTGCCGTCTTCGGTGTAGAACTTGAGCGCGAAACCGCGCACGTCGCGCTCGGCGTCCGCCGCGCCGAGTTCGCCGGCCACGGTCGAAAAGCGCGCGATCATCTCCGTCTTGGCGCCGGGCTGGAGCGCCTTGGCCTTGGTGTATTTCGAGAGATCGCCGGTGATGGTCACCGTGCCGTGGGCGCCCCAGCCTTTGGCGTGGACGGTGCGCTCGGGGATGCGCTCGCGGTTCTGATGCGCGAGCTTCTCGATCAGCTGGTAGTCCTGGAGCAGGACCGGCCCGCGCGGACCTGCCGTGATGGAATTCTGATTGTCCGCCACCGGCGCCCCGGCCGTAGTCGTCAGGATAGGCTTTTTAGACATCGATGCTTTCGTGCTCCTCCTCGGGCGCCGGCAAAATGCAGGCACGTCAGGGACCACCTTGAGTGCGGTGCACAATAAGGGCAAATCGTATTTGCCTATCGGCACGATAAGTGGAGCTTATCAAGTCAGGACAATGGGCCGGTCAGCCGCCGATGAAGCCCTTGAGCAGCTGGAGCGTCGACGCCGGCTGCTCTTCTTGCGGCATGTGCCCGCAATCCTCGATCAGCCGCAAAGTGGAGTTGGGCAGCGTGCGCCGGAGCTTCAGCCCGACCTCAAGCGGCACGATGCGGTCGTGGTCGCACCACAGGATCAAGGTCGGCAGCTCGATGGTGCTGTAGCGCTCGGCGATCTCGGCGAGATCCTTTGGCATGATCTGGCGCGCGCTGTGGATCATGGCGTGCTTGCCGGCGGCGGTCTTGAGCGGCGCGGCATAGATCTCGACCTCGTCAGGATCGATCTTGCTGTCGTCCAAATAGGCGATCTTCAGCGCCACCCGCGTCTGCACGCTGGGCGGCACCATGCGCACGCCAAGCTGCGACACGAGCGGCATGTCGAGCAGGCGGAAGAAGACCGGGATGTTCTGCGGATAGGCGATCGAGTCGAGCAGCACGAGCCGCGTGATGCGCCCCTCGAGCCGCTGACTGGCTTCGAGCGCCAGCAGCAGCGCGATCCCGCCCCCGAAGGAGTGGCCGACCAAGGTCAGGTCGCGGAGATCCTTGTCCACGATGAGCTGGGCGAGCAACTCGGCTTGATCGAAGACCGAATAGCGCTCGTCGAAAGGCTTGTCCGATTGGCCGAAACCCTTGAGGTCGACGGCGATGACCCTATGGGTCTGGGCAAGCTCGGGCGCCACGTAGCGCCACGTATAGGTGCTCGCGCCGAAGCCATGAATGAGCAGAAGCGGCGGCCCCTTGCCCTCCTCCTGATAGAAGAGCTTGACCGGAGCCTCGGCCGGCCCGAGCCGTGCGTAGGGCCCGTCGAGCGCATCGCCGGCGCTGAGCCCGCAGGACCCGAGCGCGAGCGCAATGGCTGCAAGGCCTAGCGTCGCCTTCAGCTCACCCTTGGCCATGCACCCCTCAGACCCGCGGTCCCCGCCGTGCTGATTAAGAACAGGGCGCTAGCGGCATCCCGCGCAGCGCTCCGCGAATCAGTAGCGGAAACACTTAAACCCCGTTCGTTTTGCACTTGTACCCTGCTTCGCCCGGAAGCGGCAATCGGCCTGGTTAACCAAGAGTAAAGACCGGCGTGGCTCGTTTGCGGCGTTTTCCCGTGTATAGGAGACGTCTCTCCCGGCACTCTCCATTGACGCCCATAAATTCCCATGCTATCCCATGATTGCCCGTTCGGTGAGTAAGTGGGGGAGGCTGGCCGCGCTCCTTAGAGGCCACGGGGGGATCTGCGCCGCCTCTCCCACCAATTTTTCGGGCGGGGGCCTGCACCTCAAGCTTTGGAAGTCGTCCCGCGTCGGCTCGGGTGCGTGAGGGGGAGATGGACCAGTTTGTGTCGGCATTCACCAATAAGATCGACACCAAAGGCCGCGTTTCGGTCCCGGCTTCTTTCCGCACAGTCCTCGCCAAGGACGGCCTCGACGGCATCTACTGCTATCCCTCCCTCGATGCGCCTGCGCTTGACGCCGGCGGCAAGCGCTTGGTCGACAAGATCAACGCCCTCGTCGAGGACCTCGCACCTTATTCCGACGAGAAAGACCAGCTCGCCACCGCTCTGTTCGGCACCAGCGAGATTCTTTCCATCGATCAGGACGGACGCACAATTCTCCCTGAACGCTTGCGCGAGCACGCCGGCATCACCACGCACGTCACTTTTGTCGGCCTTGGCGAGAAGTTTCAGATGTGGGAACCGAAGCGTTTCGAAACTCATCTCGCGGGGGCGCGCCAGAAAGTGCGCGACCTTCGCAAACTACTCGGCGCGGGGCGCCGCGGAAGCGGCGGGCCAGAGGGAGCACGGGAATGATGGCGGGTCGCGG
>Ga0214473_10001033_pt1 | contig 37726 bp, 22 predicted proteins | sample RVTome_7_FD_203509 | JGI IMG/M metagenome (GOLD analysis project Ga0214473, IMG submission 203509) | Soil microbial communities from uranium-contaminated site in the Upper Colorado River Basin, Wyoming, United States - RVT98D197 | ecosystem: Environmental > Terrestrial > Soil > Contaminated >... | reverse complement strand
CGCACGAGTGCTCGCAGACCTGGCAAGTGGTGCGCAGCGAATTCGACCAGATGATGCTGTGCAACGCGCGCGAACACGGCGTGCGCGCGCACGAAGGGGCCCGCGTCCTGGATGTGCTTTTCGAGAAAGATCGCGCGGTGGGCGTGAAAGTGAAAACCGAAGACGCGGCGCCGCGCGAGGTGCGCGCCAAGGTGGTGGTGGACGCCAGCGGCCAGGTGGGCCTGCTGCAAAATCGTTTGCGATTGCGCATCTGGGACCCGGTGCTCAACAAAGGCGCCATCTGGACTTACTGGGAAGGCGCGCGCCGCGATTCCGGCCGCGACGAAGGCGCCACACTCGTTCTGCAAACGGCCGACAAGAACGGCTGGTTCTGGTACATCCCGCTGCACGACAACATCATCAGTGTGGGCGTGGTCGCTCCTTTCGATTACCTCTTCAAGAACCGCAAGAGCTACGCGCAAACGTACGACGAAGAAGTGGAGCGCTGCCCGGCGGCGCGCGAACGCGTGGCCATGGCCAAGCGCGTCACCGGCTACTTCGCCACCAAGGATTACTCTTATAGAGCAACGCAAGTAGCGGGTAACGGATGGGTAATGGTGGGCGACGCGTTCGGCTTTCTCGACCCGCTGTACTCTTCCGGCGTGCTGCTGGCGCTGAAATCGGGAGAGCTGGCGGCCGACGCCATCGTCGAGGGTCTCGCCAATGGAGACACTTCCGCCGCGCAGCTCGGCAAGTGGGGCCCGGCGTTCAACGAAGGCGTGGACCGCATGCGCCGTCTGGTCTGCGAGTATTACGACGGATTCAGCTTCGGAAACTTCGTGCGCCAGTATCCCCACCTGCAGGGCAAAGTCACCGACCTGCTGATTGGCGACCTTTTCCGCGACGGCGTGGACGAGGTGTGGGCGCCGCTGGAGTCGCTCTACGAACCCGGAAAGAAACCGCTATCGCGCTGGGACGCGGGCCTGCCCGCCCAAGAAACTCCCGAAAAGGCCAACGAGCTGATACTTCCAGAAGGACGCAGGCCGTAGTACTTCGCGCCCACTCGTTCTAGAATCCACCGCAACGATGAGAGCATCCCCTGTCATGGCGGCCGGGATAGCGATCACGCCCGTGTCGCCGGATGCGCTGTGGCACCTGCTGCTGGCGCTGGCGGCAGTGGCTGTCGTGGGGCGGCTGCTCGGCGCGCTCTTTCGATTGATCGGCCAGCCGCCGGTGATGGGAGAGATTGTTGGCGGCATACTGATCGGACCGTCGCTGCTTGGATGGGTCGCTCCCACGGCTTATTCTTATCTCCTTCCACCGGCCGTCGCGCCGTACCTGGGCGCGGTGGCGCAGTTGGGCGTCGTCCTGTACATGTTTCTGGTGGGCCTGGATCTCAATCCGGAATTGCTGCGCCGGCGCGCGCCCGTCGCTGCGGTCACTTCGCTCTCCAGCATCGTCGTGCCATTCGTGCTCGGTTCGGCCCTGGCGCTGTACTTGTATCCGCGCTTCTCGACGAGCAGCGTGCCGTTCGCGAGCTTCGCGCTTTTTCTGGGCCTGGCCATGTCCATCACCGCGTTTCCGGTGCTGGCGCGCATTCTCTCGGATCGCGGAATGACCCGGACGGAGCTGGGCGCGGTGGCACTGGCGTGCGCCGCGGTGGATGACGTGACCGCGTGGTGCCTGCTGGCGTTCGTTTCGGGTGTGGCCCGCCAAGGGCGGGCGGAAGGCGCATGGCTGGTTGCGGTGATGACGCTGGGCTTCGTCGCTTTCATATTTGTGATCGTTCGCCCACTCGCCGCGCGCGCCGTGCGCCGAAGCGGAGATGCAGGCTCGATGCGTGGCGCCATCGCACTCACGCTGGCCGCGCTGTTGATTTCGGCACTGACCACGGAGGCCATAGGGATCCACGCGATTTTCGGTGCGTTCCTGTTCGGCGCGATCCTTCCGCATGAGAGCGCGCTGGCGCGCGCGCTGAAGCAGCGGTTGGAAAGCGTCGTGACCATTCTATTGCTGCCGGCGTTTTTCGCATTTACCGGAATGCGCACGCAGATTGGGCTGGTCTCGGGCGCGTACGAGTGGCTGGTGTGCGCGCTGATCATCGCTGTTGCCACGGCGGGAAAATTCGGCGGCACGCTGATCGCTGGGCGCGCCACCGGCCTCGCCTGGCGCCAGGCCGCGGGACTGGGCGTGCTGATGAACACGCGCGGGCTGATGGAGCTGATCGTTCTCAACGTCGGACTGGAATTGGGCGTCATTTCCCCCACGCTTTTCACGATGCTGGTGCTGATGGCGCTGGCAACCACGCTGGCGACGACTCCGATACTGCAGCGGCTCAAGCCGCTGTGATCTGACACTGATCGGCTACAGTGCTGAGCTTGGGTTTCGTACCGCCGGCATCTTGCCGGCTTCCTCGGTCTAATTTCGTGCCGCCTCGCCGTCGAATCCTGAAAGGCACGGAGCCGGCTGGAAGCCGGCGGTACAGGAACAGAGCCGGCAAGATGCCGGCGGTACAAAATCGGAGCCGTCGCGATTTGTAATTGGTGTGGCACAGGTCATTCCTCTCGCAGGGCCGCCAGCAGCGGAGATTTGAGCGCGACGGCGGTGGCGGCGAGCGAGGTGATCAGGCCGGCGGCCAGGACGGCGCCGAGCAGGAGCAGCAAGGCCGCGGCGGGGAGGCGTCCGCCACGGTCCAGGAGCGCGGGCGCGATGGCCAGGAGCGAGCACACGGCGCCGATCAAAAGGCCGCTCACCAGGAGCAAGGCGTTTTCGGCGATGGCCATGGCGAAGAAGTGCTTTTGCCGATAGCCTAGGGCGCGCAGCAAGGCCAGTTCGCGGCGCCTTTCGAGCACGTTGCGCAACAGCACAGCGCCTAGCCCCACGGTGCCGAGCAGCAGGCCGAGACCTCCCAGCATTTGGAACGTGGAGAGATAGGTGTTTTCGACCTGGTGGAACGCCGCCAGACGTTCGGCGGTTGGCGTGACTTCGGCGCCAAAGTCCGTCAAGGCATTCTCGATGGAGGCGGCCACGGCGGCGCTGCGCTCGGGCGGCGTTTCGAGGAGCAGGAATTGGTAGCCTTCCCATTCGGGAAAGAGCCGGCGGAAATTGGCCTGCGACATGAGCAATTCGCCCTGGAAGATGCTGTCGTCCAGCGCCGCTACGAGCTTCAGACGAATCGTGCTTCCCGCGTGGGGGATGACAATCTCGTCGCCGAGCTGGCGCCTGAGAACGTAAGTCATGGAGTTGTCATCGGCGATGACCGGGACGGCGCCGTCGGATTCTTCGCGCTGGAGGAGCAGCCAGGGGTTGGCGCGCTCGGCGGGAGTGGAAGCCAGGGATGCGCGGAAAGCGAAGCGGCCGGCGGCGACGAATGCATTGGTGGGCGCGAGGATGCGGGGATTGCGCGGCTCGTACAGGTTGAGGCAACTGGCGTCGTCGCCGGGCCGCACGCGGAACGGCTCGATGGTCACCGGCTCGGAATCGGCGAGCCCAAGCATGCGGTGTCCTTCCACGCTATTGGGATCGTGGACCAGAGGAAGAAGCGATTCGACCAGCAGCGAATAGCCGCCGGCTCCGGAGCGCGGGCCGGTGGCCGAAGTGCCGGCGTCTTTGCGGAAGGCGTCCACGGAGAGCAGGATGAAGGTGGCCGATGCGATCATGGCCACGGACAAGACGGCCCTTGTTGGGCGATAGGTGGCGCTGCGCACGCCCAGATGAGAGAGAGGCCAGGGGCCGCGTCCATCGAGCGCCTTGCGCACCGGGCGGCCAAACCAGTAGGTGAAAAAGAAGAGCGAAGCGGCCAGGAGCGCCGCGCCCGCGCCGAAAAATGCGCCGGCTCCGGGGACGAGTCCCGCTGTGGCAGATGCGAGGAGCGCAGCGCCGAGGGCGGCGCAGGCGATGGAAACAGACAGGACCATGCCAGCTCTTCGGCGAGGACCGCCGCGCGCGGAGAGTTCGGACGCGAGCTGGCCGGCCAGCAGGCCGCGCTCGGATGCCGCGGCCAGGCCGCGGAGCGTAATCCAGATGCAGGCGGTGGCGGCGACGATACCGCCGACTGCTCCGCCAGCAAGAGATAGCCAGGAGACGTGCAACGTGAGCGCGGTCGTGCCCACCGCGCCGACCCACCAGGTGCGCAGGCCGGTCACGATCAGAGATGCATAGGCCAAGCCGCCGAGCACTCCGACGGCTGCGCCGGCAACCGAGAGCAGCAGGCCTTCACTCAGGAAAAGGCGCGCGACGGCGGCCGGCCTGAATCCCACGGCGCGCAGCAGGCCTACTTCGCGGGCGCGCTGCTCGACGCCCAGCTTGAAGAACAGCGCCGCCAGAAGGAGCGCCGAGACCACCAGGAAGAAACTGAAGTAGATGAAATATTGGCCGAAGTCGGTGGCGCCGCGCGAGGCCTGAAGGCTTTCGCTGCGCACATCTTTCACGGCCAGACCCGCGGCAAGAGGGTCGAGTTGGACGCGCAGGCGCTGCGCGAATTGCTGGCGGACATTTTCGAGTGACTCCGCGGAATCGGGCGTGAGCCGGATGGAAGTCATGGAGCCATATCGGGAGCGCCACAATTGTTGGCCGACGGAGAATGGAATGAAGGCCTTGGGCGTGGTGCGATAGGTTCTCCAGTAGGCTTCGTCGGTGGGACGGACCCGGCGCAGGTCAACGGGAAATGGTGGATTCCAGTCGTCGAGGGATGGTGAGTCGGTGATTCCCGGGTAGTCAGGCGCCAATTCGCGGTCGCCGGCGCTGATGGGAACGACGCCGGCGACTCGGAAATCAGCGGTGCGCGTGAGGAGACGGCCGGGCTCTTCCCACAGGTAGTATTCCATGGTCACCGTTGCGCCAATCGCGACGCGGAGGTCGCGCGCGGCCCAGTCGTTGAGGATGATCGGCGGCGGGTCCGTGGCAGTCGCGGCGGCGTTGGCAGGCCCCGAGCGGTCCGGGGCAGGCGCCGAAGGATTCGGGGCAGGGAAATCCATGGCGGTGACGAGCGAATAGGGGATCTCGCGGTTACCGCTGCGCAGGCTGTTGGCCAAGTAAGTGAATACCGGCTGCGTCCGGAGGTTAATGGCTGAAGCTGCTTCGAGCGCGGCGGCGGCTTTGGAATCATCCAGCACTCCCGTCTCGGATTCGAGAGCGATGCCGCGGCGGGCGTCGAGCACGCGGAGACGGAGGCCAAGGTCTTCCAGTTGCGTTTCGGTTCGGATCAACTCTGCGAGCGCGGTAGTACTGTTAGCGATGACATCGCCGGCGGCGCTGTCCGGCTTCGCGGAGACGAGCATGGCATTGACGCGCGGGCCGAGGTCGAGATCACGTTGCAAGCGTGCGAGAGGCAGGAAGACGGCGCGGACTTCGCCTTGCTGGGCTTGCAGTGAGAATTCGCCCAGCGACTCGCGTGGAACGACGGCTCGCACCGTTGCTCTCATGGTGCGACCGAGGTCGTCTTTGTCGGCGAAGAGCGATTCGAGAGAGACGGCGGAGGGACGCTGCACTCGCACCAGAATCGTCGCGCCGGGTTCCGCGCCAAGTTCGCGGGCGAGCGCGGGACTGATCAGCGCGTCTATGCCTTCGGGTCCGCTCACGGTGCTGACACCGTGGAATTGCCAGAAGCGGTCGTCCACGCCGTACACGTTTACATGGCCGGCGCGGCCGCCGCCGACCTGCTGGCTGACGAAGGCTTGCGTCATCAGGACGGGCGCGACGCCTGCGAAGCGCGCCGCGAAGTTGGGCGAGGCTTGCAGGTCTTGGGCAAGCTGCTCGCGCATGAAGCCGGTGGAGACGACGACCTGATCGGTCTTGCCCAGGCGGTCGAGGACTAGGTCGCGCAGGCTGCCGCGCACGGAATCGCCTACGAGCAGGGCTCCGGAGAGTACGGCGACGGTGGTGGCCACGCCGAGGACTACGGCGGCGTGGGTACGCCAGTAGAAGGTGAGGCCGCGGCGGACGAGGAGAGCCGGAGTCATTTAGCCCCCTCCCCACCCCGGGTGTTTTTGTGAAAGAGCGCGCAAAATGTTGAAAATAAAGTGGTTGAAATTTGAGGGCGTGCAAAAGAGCGCGCAAGAGATTGCAAGCGTTTGAGTTAGGCGTTTTTCCGAGAGTAATTGTGTTTTGCTTCCTGGCCGACGAATATGGCGAATGCCGTGTGTTTTCAAGCGGATCCGAGAGTTGTTCGCCTTTGCGTGGTCCTGGCGAGCAGAATTAGGATGCCGAGCGGACAGCATGGAGCGCACAGTATCGAGTCTCTTGTTCTATTTTACCATCGAGGTCAATCAGATTTGATGGCCAGCTCGCAGTTTTCAGGGGTGCCTTCCCAGCGCTGCCAGGAGATTCGCGGAAACCTCTGGCCTTAAGGTCTGTTTCCCTGACGCAGACGGAAGGCGGAAAACGTTCGTTTCAACGCTGAGCACGGACTAGTGCTGATAATCCCGCCAGAGCCAACGCAGGGAATCGGGAAGAATGGCGCGGCCGTGACGGTTGCTATGGAAGCCCTGCCCGTATTCGAATTTGAAGTCGTAATTAGCAAAGGCCAATGATTTAGCCATCGTAAGATTGGCAAGCGGCCAGTTGCCGGATGCATTATCCATATCGTTGGCGCCGTCCTGTAGAATGACGCGGATCTGCTTCTTGGGGGTCTTGCGGATCAGCGCGGCGTAGTTATGTCCACCCTCCCGAAGCGTGGTGCCGCTGGCGATGTTGGTAAAGCTGCCGACCCAGGAGAGGACTTTGCTGAACTCGTTAGGCCGTTCCCACGCAACGGTGAAGGCGCAGATCCCTCCACTGCTATTGCCTGAGATGGCACGGCTCGCGGCGTCCCGCCGGAGTCTCACTGTCTTTTCCACTTCAGGCAGAATCTCCTCCAGGAGGAACCGCGCGTACTGATTCGATAGAGTGTCATACTCGAAGCTCCTGTTGGGCCTGCCGTCTTTGAAGACTCCCGGCTGGATGAAGATGCCCACTGTGACGGGCATGTCGCCCTTGGCGATCAAATTGTCGAAGACGACCGGCACGAACCCTATCACATTGGCCCCGTCCTGAAACACCATCACCGCCGCCGGGGTTTCCGGCCTGTATTGAGCCGGAACGTAGACCCACCAGTCCCGGCTGGTATCGCTGAAAATCTTGCTCTGCCAGGAGGGCATCTGTTTGAGGACGCCCTTGGGAACACCGGATTGCTCGCGGCTGTCGGGGTGGGTTTCATAAACCTCCAATTGTCCGCCACCCACCCGCGTGATGTCCGTCCGCGTGTTGCCCGCCTGGTACTCGTAATGCCAGGTGAAGGCGGTACCGTGTGAGAGCGTCGCCACGCCGGCGTAAACTCCGCTAGTTCCTACTTTCGTCAATGGCAGAATGAAACTGGTGACGTCCGACCGGACGATAGGCGTGGCGGCGTTGTTCGCCAGGGGCGGCACGATTAGGGCCCAAGCCACCGTGAGCTCGTCTATCTTCGGCGCCGCACCTTTCAACAGGCTCTCATTGCCGCCGAAATAGCTCCGGATACGATCAGCTAATCGCTCAGCCTCGGCTCCTTCCGGCTTGGCGGACAGAGCTGCGTAGAGCGATTTAGGCGTGAGCGCTGGCGCGTCCTGGGCGCCGACCACGCCGACCACACCGTAGAGCAGGAACCCTGCGGCCACTATAATCGACCGTTTCATTGGTTAGCCCCTCCGCTGGTGATGTTGAGTGAGGTTGCCCACTGCTCGACTTGTGGGTCCGGCGCGCACTCTATTATTTCGATTCGAGTCAGAATTTCCGATTTCATTTCCATCCTTGCGCCCAACCATATGCCTGCCGCCCTTTAGTGTCAACGTCATATTGTCCTGGCGCGTAGTTGGCTGGCAAACCCGCTCGTTGAGGAGTTCCGCTGACCGGCCTGGTCGGTTTCACCACACTAGGCCATGCGATTCAATCGCCCGTTTGCCAGATCGAAACGAATCGTAAAATGGGAGGCTAGACGGGCGCTGTGGGTGACGACGATGAGGATGTTGTTGTGGCGGCGATGGAGATCGAGGAGGAGATCGGTGACGGCGGCGGCGGATGTGGGGTCGAGATTGCCGGTGGGCTCGTCGCACAGGACCAGGAGCGGCTGGCGAATCAGGGCGCGGGCGATGGCTACGCGCTGCCTTTCGCCGCCAGAGAGTTCGCCGGGGCGGTGGTCTATGCGGTCGGCGAGGCCGACCTGTTCGATCAGGGAGCGGGCGCGGGCGGGGAAATCGGCTGGCTTCTCCGCGCCGTCGGTGTGCGCGACTAACGTGGGCACCAGGACGTTTTCGAGCACGGAGCATTGCGGCAGGAGGCAGTGGTCCTGAAATACGAAGCCGATTTTCGTGTTGCGAAAATCGGCCAGTTCGGCGGGGCTGAGCGCAAAGACGTCGCGTCCACCGAGGCTGACGCGGCCCGACGAGGGCGGTTCGAGACCGCCTAGCAGATAGAGGAGGGAACTTTTGCCGCTGCCGGAAGGGCCCATGATGGCCGCGGCCTGACCGGGAGCGAGCGAGAAGGTGACTTCCGACAAAATCGTCAGAGGCCCGCGGGGCGTGGCGTAGTGTTTGCTAACGTTGGATACTTCGAGCAAGTACGGCTGATCCTTTAGGAACAGAGTTTCGGAGCAGATCGTCATAGACGGCAAGCAGGCGATCGGCGGAATAGGCGACGGTGTAATGCGCGCGGACGCCTTCGGAGGCGCGCCGGCCGAGAGTCGCCAACAGGGCGCGATCCTGCCAGAGGGTGAAGAGGCCTTCGGCGACGCTTTCCGGATTGTCGGGCTCGACCAGTAGGCCGCCGCCGGTTTTTTCGATCATTTCGGTGAAGGCGCCGCGGCGCGGCTGCACCACCGGGGTTCCGGCGGCCATGGCTTCGAGGACGAAGAGGCCCTTGGGTTCGTCATGGGTGGCCGGGACGCAGAGCACGTCCAGGCTGCGCAGGAAGGCGAGTTTTTTGTCGCGGTCAAGGGTGCCGCGATAGGAAAACTCGTCGGCCAGGCCGGCCTGCTGAATCTGGCGGCGCACGGTCTCCAGGTAGGCTTTCTGATCGGGCAGCAAGGAGCCGGCGGCTTCGAGGCGAGCGCGGGCCGGTCCAATCTTTTTTCGGAAGCGCGAGTAGGCGTCGGCGAGCAGGTGCAGGCCTTTTTCCGGAGCGATGCGGGCGAAGTAGCCGACGCGGAATTCGCCGTTGTCGGGGCGCGCCGGGCGGCTCGACTCGTAGCCCGCGAGGCTGATGCCCAGGGGCACGACGGCCATCTTTTCGGCAGGAATGGCCAGAAATTCGGACATGAACCGGGCGCAGAAATCGCTAACCGCGATGAAGCGATCCACGTGCCGGACCTGACGGCGGATTAAATCGAGCGCCTGATCGCGAAACGCGGGCTCCAAGCCATTCAAGAAAAGCTCTTCGCCTTGCAGCGTGCAGAAGATGGGCCGCTGAAATCGCTTTCGCAGGGGCTCGGCCAGGGCGATGAGCAGGGAATTGGGCAGGTTGATGACGTCGGGCAACGGCTCGGCGGCGACCCAATCGAGCAGCTTGCCGTACTCTTTTTTGAGCAGGCCTTCTTCTCCCCGCAGCATGGAGATGGTGAGGTCGCCGAGCATGCGGGGATTGACGGAGACCGAGCGGCCGGCAAATTTCTGGATGAACCAGGGGGAGTCCCAGAGGCCGTCGAGGAAGCGGGGAGTCTTGCGGAAAATGCCGGCGCTCTGCTGAAGGCAGACGCTGATGCCGCTGAAAAGGACGCGGTCGCGGCTGAGGTTGGGCTCGTCGGTGCGCGTGGGCGTATAGACAGGGACGAGCGTCACATCGTGGCCGCGCGAGAGCAGCTCGGCGGCCAAGGAATTGTCGCGGGCGCAACTGCCGCAGTACATGCCCGCGGCCCCGGCGGTGATGGAAAGGATTTTCATGGAACAGCGGGGAGCGGGGCGCTCTGGAAGGCGCGCGCGCGGAAGAGAAAATCCACGATGTTGCCTTCGTGGGGCTGGAGCCAATTGAGCTGCGTGGTGGGCACGGGGCCGAGATTCAGGCGGTCAATGTGGACGGCGTCGAGCAGTATCCTGCGGAACTCCTCGCGGCAGGTGATGGCGGTGCAGACCAGGGTGGGTCCGATGGACTCGAGCATTTTGGCTTCGGGGCACTCGACGACGGTGACGAAGGGGAACATGTACTCTTTTTTGGCGATGGCCGCATCGCTTGATTCGCAGTGCACGACGGTGGGCAGGAGGTAATCGGCGCGGCCTTGCTTCACCAGGCGGGTGCCGTCGCGATGGCGCGCGGTCATGTCGGTGACGCCGGGGGCCTGGAGGTCGGCGTCTATTGATTTGGAGATGGCCTCGGCCACGCCGGGCACGGTAAAGGCGGCCAGGGCCGCTTGCGGATCGTCGGGAGGCAGCGGACGCACAACCGCCAGGCGGCGGGCGATGGCGTCGGCGATCTCGCGGGTGTGACGGCTGGCCCAGATGCCGGAACAGTTGATGCAACTGCGGCCGGAGTTGACGAGGACGCTGTCCACCATCAGGTCGAGGAAGCTTTCCCAGTGATCCACCTGGTCGTCGCCGAGAAGGATCTTGGAGAAGCCGGGGCCGTGGGCCTGGACGCGCGGATTGCCGCGATAGCGGTCAACTGTGGGTGTGCCGCCGAAGATGAGGCTGCGCCCGCAACTATCGAGCACGGCGGCGCCGACGTCGCCTTCTCCGGGATAGATGGAGATGGCTTCGCGAGGGACGCCGGCCTGGAAGAAGGCTTCCGCCATGCGGTAGGGCGTCCAGGGCTCCTGCGGGCCGGGCTTGAGCACCAGGCCGACTTGCAAGGGGATGATGGGCAGCCAGAGCGTGTGCACGCCGGGGGAGTTCGACGGCAGGACCAGACCGAGCACCGGGCTCTGGGCCTGAAAGCTGATGGGCACGCCGCGCTCTTCGCCGAAGCCGCGGGTGAGGACGCCGAAGTCCAGGCCGCGGGTGAGCGAAGTGAGGATGTTGCGCATCTGCGAGAGCACGAAGACGTTTTTTTTCATGTTGGCGCGGCACATGTGCTCGGGCAGGCCGGTGCTGGCGGACTGGGCGCGGGCAAATTCGTCCGGCGTTTGCGTACCGTCGCCCATGGGCAGGGTGGCGTTGGCGTACAGCTCGCCGGCGCGGCCGACCATGGCGATGAGCTCGTCCATGGGGATGCGGGTGAGGGCATCGCGGGCGCGCTGCGCCTGGCGCACGTCGCGCTGGATGAGCCCGCCATTGGCGCGGCTGACTTTGGCTATGGGCTCGCCGGTCGAGAAATGCACGACCTCGTCCACGTCCATGCTTTGGTAGGGCTGTCCCCAACGAAGGACTGGGACATTGATCATGTCAGTAAACTCCGACGGTGGTGGTGGTGGCGAAGGCGCGATAGGGGCGGACGCCGCTGACGCCGTCCCAGGGATAGCGATCGACGGGCGGCTCGCGTTCGCCTTCGTCGCGCTCGAGGAAGCCGGGGAGGAAGAATTCCTTGGTGAGCGTGGTGAGTTTCACTCGTCCGGTCTGTCCATACTCGACCAGCCGGCGGGGATCGTCGAAGTTCACGACTTCGATGGCGGCGCGCGGCTGGGGCGCGTAGTAGGAAATTTTGTAATTATTGTGCGGGCCGGTGGGAGCGCTGGCGGCCAAGCCCATGAGTGTGTTGCCGTAGGTGGGCGTCATATAGGCACCGTCTAGAAGCTCTTCGTGGGCGAAGCGGTTCCACTGCGGCGTGAATTCGGTGCCGCCGGAAAAGATGCCGGTGATGCCCGACTTGCGAATGGTGGTGCCCATGGTGTCCAGGCGCAGCGCCAGGGCTTCGAGGAGTTTGGGAGTGGTGAACAAGCAGCGGATGTCGTGGCCGGCGCGAAGGATGTTGACGGCCTGATCAATGACGTGGTCCTTGTAGGCTTGGAGCTGCTCGGTCCAGCCCTTTTTGATCAACTGGATGACCCAGCGCGGATCGAGATCCACGCAGAAGCAGATGCCGCCGCGGTATTGCGCGAGGTGCTCGACGGCCAAGCGCAGCCGGCGGGGGCCGGAAGGGCCCAGCATGAGCCAGTTGGAACCCTTGGGGAAGAATTCGTCGGGCAGGGTGCGGCTGAACAGCTCGTAGTCCAGGCGGAAGTCCTCGCAATTGATGCGCGTTTTGGGGATGCCGGTGGTGCCGCCGGTCTCGAAAACGAAGACCGGCTTGCCGGCCAAGCCTCGCGGCACCCAGCGCTGCACCGGCCCGCCGCGCAGCCACTCGTCCTGGAACAGTTCAAAGCGCCGGAGGTCGGCGAAGGCGCGGATTTCGCGGCGCGGGTCCCAGCCGAGCTTTTGGGCGTAGTCCAGCCAGAAGGGACAGCCGGTGGCGGGATCGAAGTGCCATGCAACCACCTCGCGGACCCAGGCGTCCAAGGCTTCGCGGGCAGACTGGACAGGTCCCGGGCTCAGGACGGATTTGGCATCGGAGAAATGCATGGCCCGGTAGTATAACAGCGAGCGATTCACGCGACCACTTTCAGGGCGGGCTGCAAGTACAGCCCGCACCCGTTCGCAGCCGGTGAAAGAAATTGTGCTCGCAACGCGCGGTGCGACAGCGTACCAGCGTTGCCGGAGATACCCATGCGCAAGGCAGTGGTGTATTTCGGGGTGGCGGTGTTTTACGCGCTGCACCAGGATTTCTGGCTGTGGCGAGAGGCCCGCCCGCTGGTATTCGGGGTTCTGCCGGCCGGCCTTTTCTATCACGCCGCATACATGGTGGTTTCGTCGCTGCTGTTGTGGGGCTTGGTGAGGTTTCTGTGGCCATCTCATCTTGAGAATACGGCGACCACGCGCGAATGATCCCGGCCCTAGTGGTGTTCGCATATCTCGGGATCGTCCTGTTCGTCGGCGTGTTGGCGTTTCGGACGGCCGGGGGACCGTCGAACGCCGAAGAGTACTTTTTGGCTGGGCGGTCGCTGGGACCGACGGTTTTTCTGCTTTCGCTATTCGGCGCCAACATGACGGCGTTTTCGATTCTGGGGGCGTCGGGGCACGCCTTTGCGAACGGGATCGTCACATTTGGCTTGATGGCGTCATCGTCGGCGCTGATCATTCCGCTCAGCATCTTCGTGATCGGCACGCGGCTGTGGGCGCTGGGCCGGCGGAACGGATTCATGACCACGGTGCAGATGTTCCGCGACCGCTGGGAGTGCGGGCACATTGGCACGGTGATTTTCGCGGTGCAGGCGGCGCTACTGGTGCCGTACATCGTGATCGCGGTGATGGGCGGCGGGACGACGCTGAGGACGGTGAGCAACGGGCTGGTGCCGTACTGGCTGGGCGGTGCGGTAGCCTCGCTGGTGGTGATGGGTTACGTGTTTTTGGGAGGGATGCGCGGCACGGCGTGGGTGAATGCCATCCAGACGGTTCTGTTTCTATTGTTCGGCACGATTGCCGTGGCCGTGGTGGGCGCGGGCATGGGGGGATTCCGCGAGGCCGTGGAGGCCATGCTGGCAACTCCTTCGACGGCGCCGCTGCTGACGCGGGAACGGATCTCGCCGCTGTATTTTTTCAGCTATACGTTTATTCCGCTCTCTTCGATTGCGTTTCCGCACATCGGCATCTTTTGCCTGACGGCGCGGCGGCTGGGACATTTCCGGAAGACGATCGTGCTCTATCCGATCTGCATGCTGGCCATCTGGTTGCCGTCGGTTTTCCTGGGGGTGGCCGCCAATCAGGCGCGGAACATTCCGGCCATCAGCGAAAAGATCGAGGCGCGCGCCGCGCTGGCGGGGCAGGGAGCGGACGTCAGCGACGGCGAGCGAGACCGGCTGCGGGCGCAGGCGTCCGGAGACGACGTGATCCTGCGATTAGTGCAGGGATACGCGCCGGTATGGATTTTCGCGCTGCTGGGCGCGGCGGTGATGGCCGCGGTGATGGCCAGCGATTCGCAGATTCTGGCGCTCTCGACAATGTTCACGGAGGACGTTTTCACATTTTATGGGGGCAAGGTGCGGTTCGGCGAGTCGGCGCAGGTGCGCACGGGGCGCATCTTCATCGTTTTGTTTACCTTGGTTGCGTATCTGATTGCGCTGCGGGTGCCGCAATCCATTTTCGATCTGGCCACGCAGTATGCGTTTGCGGGATACGCGGCGCTGACGCCGCTGCTGGTGGCGGCGCTTTTCTGGAGAGGCAGCACCAAGTGGGGCGCGCTGGCGAGCACAGTATGGACGGCGGCAGCGGTTCTGGGCGTGGCGGTGCTGCAGGCGGTGGTGCCGGCTCCGCCTCCCGGAGGCGCGGTGGCGGTCGTATCCGCCGGCGGAATCGAAGTCATTATGCGGGGAGCGGCCGGCACGACGGTGCTCGGATTCCTGCCGGTCGTGCCCATGACCATTATCTCGGCTCTGCTCATGGTGGTGGTGTCGAAGTTTACGGCCGCCTCGAGACCGGGCCCGGCAACTCTGGCGCGATATTTTGAGCTGTCCTCTTCGACTCCGCAGCCAGCGGCGGTGGCCGGATAGGGGCCGGTGCGAGAGCGCGGGAAGGCTCTTGGCAAACTTATGACCACAGAAGCGAAGACCGGCACTCCTGATTCGCGCCTTACGCCTTTGCAGTGGCTGATCTGCGCGATTGCGTCCATCGGGTTTCTTTTTGACATTTACGAGATCCTGATGCTGCCGCTGATCGTGCGGCCGGCGTTGCTCGAGCTCACAGGCGCCGTGCCGGGCTCGCCGGAGTTCCAGATGTGGGTGGGGCGGCTATTCTTTATCCCGGCGTTCGCCGGCGGCATCCTGGGTTTGCTGGGGGGGTACCTGACGGATCTTTTCGGGCGGCGCCGCGTGCTGACCTACAGCATCCTGGTGTACGCGGTATCGGCATTTGCATCGGGCTTCTCGACTTCGATCGAGATGCTGCTGGTGCTGCGATGTTTTGTGTTCGTGGGAGTGTGCGTGGAGTTCGTGGCCGCGGTGGCCTGGCTGGCGGAGCTTTTCCCCGCACCGGCGCGGCGGGAGAAAGTGCTGGGATACACGCAGGCATTTTCATCGCTGGGCGGGATTTCGGTGGCCACGATGAACGGGCTGTGCGTGGCCTACTCGGCGAGCCTGCCGGCCCTTGCGGGGTTCGGCCTGACGGAGGCGATCAGCGACCCGCATGCGCCGTGGCGCTACACGTTGATGACCGGCGTGATCCCGGCCGTTCCCTTGATTCTCATCCGGCCATTCCTGCCCGAGTCGCCGATTTGGAAGAGCAAGCGCGCCGCCGGCACGCTGAAGAGGCCCAGCATCGCGGCGCTATTCGCGCCCGAACTGCGGCGCACGACGATCGTCACCACGCTGATGTTCGCGATGGCCTACGGCGCGGCGTTCGGCGCCATCCAGCAGATCCCGCAGATCGTCCCCGGACTGCCCCAGGTGCAGGCCCAGACGCAGAATCTGCCTCCGCCGGCGGCCGCGCGGATCACGCAACAGGTGGCTTCGGACGTCACACAATCGCAGGAGATCGGCGGGCTGGCGGGACGGGTGCTATTGGCGGTGCTGGCAGGCTACATCGTCAGCCGCCAAAGGCTGATCCGCATGTTTCAGCTTCCCGGTCTCATCTTGATGCCGATCGTATTTGGCTTGGTGGCTACGCGGAGCCTGACGTGGCTGTATCCCGGGATGTTCCTGGCGGGCCTGTTCACGGTGGGGCAGTTCAGCTTCTGGGGAAATTATCTGCCGCGAGTTTACCCGGTACACCTGCGCGGCACGGGCGAAGGCTTTGCGGCAAATATTGGCGGACGGCTGATCGGCACGTCGTTCGCGTGGCTGACGGCGACATTGGCCGTCACCAACGATCGCGCGTATGCACCCACCAAGGTGGCGCTGGTGGCCGCGGCCGTCGGTTTCTCGGTGTATGTGGTCGGCTTTGCGGCGTCGTTCTGGCTGCCGGAGCCGAAAAAAGAAGAGTTGCCCGATTAGAATGTCAAAAGCATGGTGGGAGGGAGAGGACCGATGAGAATAGCAAAAACCGTACCGTTCGGTTTGCCGGGCCTAGCGCTCGGCGTCGTCATGTTCGTCCCGGTGATGTTGCTGGTAGCGCAGCAGCCGCCGGCCGAGCGATTCTGGGGCCAGTGGCGCGGCCCGCACATGACGGGAGTGTCCTCCACCGCCAATCCTCCGGTCGAATGGAGTGAGACCAAGAATATCCGATGGAAGGTCGAGATTCCCGGACGGGGAACGGCTTCGCCGGTGGTCTGGGGCGACCGGGTCTATTTGCTCACGGCCGTTCCCGTCGGCGTCACCGGAGCGGCGGCGCATGACGCCAGGGGTGGAGTTCAGCCGCGACCTGTGCATCGGTTCGTCGTTTTGGCCATTGACCGGCGCGACGGGAAGATCGTTTGGGAGCGCACCGCGCGCGAAGAGCGGCCGCACATGGCGACGCATGAAAGCAACGGGACGTGGGCGTCCAGCTCCGCGGTGACGGACGGCCAGCACATCATCGCCTTTTTCGAGTCACGCGGCCTGTACGCCTATGACATGGACGGCAAGCTGGTCTGGGAGAAAGATCTCGGCGACAAGGTGATTCGGAACGAGTTTGGCGAGGGGGCCACGCCGGCCCTCCACGGGAACCATCTGGTGATCGTGTGGGACAACCTGCAGGGTTCGTTCATCGTGGCTTTAGACAAGCGCACGGGCGCGGAGCTCTGGCGGGTGAGCCGCGATGAGGTTGATAGCTGGGCCACGCCGGTGGTGGTCGAGCACGCGGGGCGCGCTCAGGTGGTTACCAACGGAATGAACCGGCTGCGGAGCTACGACCTGGAGACCGGCAAGATCGTCTGGGAAAGCGCGGGCACGACGATGAACGCGATTCCCTCGCCGGTGGCGGCGGACGGAACGGTGATCGTCACCGCCGGGTTCCGCGGCAACGATCTCAAGGCCATCCGGCTGGCGGACGCCCGCGGCGACATCACCGGAACGAACGCCATCGCCTGGTCCCTGAACCGGGACACGCCCTACGTGCCGTCGCCGCTGCTCTATGACGGGATCTTGTACCTGCTCAAGACCAACTCGGGCATTCTTACCACATATGACGCCAAGACGGGCAAGCCGCACTATTCGCTGCAACGCCTGGCACCCGTACCCAACGTGTTTGCGTCTCCGGTGGGCGCCAGTGGACGCGTGTATCTGCCCGGTCGGGAAGGAGCCACATTGGTCATACGTCACGGCCCGGCGTACGAAGTGCTGGCCACGAACCGGCTGGACGACGGGTTCGACGCCTCACCGGCTTTGGTGGACAACGAGATGTATTTGCGCGGATACCGGTATCTATACTGCATCGCTACACCGTAATTTCGTCCGGTGGAGTGCGACGGGGAGCTAGATGGGGAGCCCGACTGGGAGTTTGACCGGAGTGAGGGCTACGCTCGGGGGCGCGGTCGCTATCGCGGCCGTGAGCACTCTGGGAGACTTCATCTGGGCGACCTGGATTCCCCGGCACCGGGCGATTTACGGGCTTACCCACGGCACTCTCTTGTTTCTTTGTGTCGGCCTTTTCCTCGGTACGCTGGCGAACAAGCGAGTCGCCGGGACCTTGGGAGGCGCGCTGATTGGCTTCGCCGCCGCGGGCAGCTTCTATCTGCTGGCGCCGGTGGCGGGACGCTGGACGATGTTCGCCGCTTGGTTTGGCGTTTGGATCGCGCTGGGCTTATTGAACGAGCGCCTCAAACCGGGACCAGGGATCGGCAGTGCGGTGGTTCGAGGAGTGCTAGCCGCGGTGGTTTCTGGCGCGGCCTTCTATCTGGTTTCCGGGATCTGGCGTCCGTTCAACCCGCAGGGCTGGGATTATCTGGTGCACTTGGGCGCGTGGATGGTGGCGTATTTCCCGGGGTTCGCGGCGCTGCTCGTGGCCAGGCCGCAATCCGGCGCAGTTCGACAGCAGAAAGCTTGAAGGAATCGTCAGTACGCGTTCTGATAGAGATGGAGCGCCGCTGCTTCATCGAACGGACGCGGATTGAAGGTCCCTGTCCACTCTAGCGCGGCCTGTGAGGCAAGCTGCGCGAGGGCCTCGCGCTCGACGCCAAGCTCGCGCAGCGTCCGCGGCAGCCCGCCTGCCCGCGCCAGTTCATCCAAGCGGCCAGCCATCTGGCCGGCTGCTCCGATGTCTGAGTCTACCTCCCGCCCCGACAGCCGAAGCAACTCAGCATAGCGCGCCCCGACCGCTTCGGAATTCCAGCGCACGACGTGCGGCAGCATCACCGCGATGGCCAGCCCGTGAGTGGTGCCGTAGCGCGCCGTCAGCGGGTTGGCGCAGGCGTGTGTGGCGCCCAGCATGGATTGCTCGATGGCCAAGCCGGCTTCGTGGGCGCCGAGCAGCATGGCGCCTCGAGCGGCCAGATCGCCGGGCGCGTCCAGGACGCGCTGGTAATGGGCTTCGAGCAGCCGCCAGGCGTCGCGGGCAAACAGGCAGGAGATGTGGCTGCGCTTTGTGGTCACGAAAGATTCAACCGCGTGCGAGATGGCGTCGAAGCCGGCGGTGGCGGTGACCGATCGCGGCTGCGTGAGCGTGACGGCGGGGTCGAGAATCGTCACGCGGAACGCCGCTTTGGGATCGCCGCAGGCCATCTTGGCGTGCGTCTCGCTATCGGAGATCAGCGCATAGGTCTGCGCTTCGCTGCCCGTGCCGGCGGTAGTGGGGATGCCGATGCTGGGCAGCATCGGCCGCGAGGCTTTGCCGAAGCCGCGATAGTCCCGCATGCTGCCGCCGTTGGTGAGCACGAAGTTGATGCCCTTGGCGCAGTCGAGTGAGCTACCGCCGCCGACCGCCACGATGGAATCAACGCCCTGCGATGAAGCGAATTTCCTGCCGGCCTCAACCATGCGCGTATCGGGATTGGAATCGAAGTCGTGAAACCCGCAGGAGACGATCCCCGCGGCGCGGAGCAGAGCCGCGGCCCGGTCCACCAGACCCGTGCCGAGCAGGGCGCGATCGGAGACGAGCAGCGTGCGCTCGAAGCCGAGTTCTCGAGCCAACTCACCGAGACGCTCGAAGGCGCCGTTGGCGAAAACAATTCGCGTGCGAGGCTGGAAGTCGAATGGCCGGCGGCCCCGCTGCGCCATTCCAGCGGCTCCGTTAGAAAATGAGCCGGACGCCAAACTGGCACCGCCTGGGGCTGTCTGCGGAAGTGACCCGGCCGAAGGTCGGCGACCCGAGGACGGCATCGGGCAGGTTGAAGTTGGCACGGTTGAACAGGTTGAAAGCCTCGATGCGAATCTGCAGGCGCGTCCGCTCGGTGAGATTCACGTGCTTGAGGAAAGCCAGGTTTACGTTCTGGTAGCCCGGTCCTTCGAGGAAATTTCGGGGGGCATTGCCGAAGCTGCCGAATGGCGGCATGGTGAACGCCGCGGTGTTGAACCAGCGATCGGGCGAGGGATTGTCCAGCGCGGGATCGCCGGTCACATTGGGCCGATCGTCGGAGTCAAATCCGAGCGCGGCATGGCCGGTATTGCTGTTGTCAACGCCGGGCAACAGCGCCACGGTGAAGGGCCGGCCGCTCTGCACGGTGACGATTCCCTGCAGCTCGGTGTCGGCCACGATGGAAGACAGGACGCCATCGCCAGAAACCCAGCGCCGTCCGGGTCCAAAGGGCAGTTGCCATCCGAAGCTGAGGGAGAAGCGGTGGCGCACGTCGAAGCTGGAGCGGGCGTGTTCGGCCTGGGGGTTATTGCTGTCCTGGGGAAAATTCGGATCGCCGGTGCTGGCGAAGAACCCGGAGGCATCGTCCGTGGACTTGCCCAGCGTGTACACGGAGAGCAGCGACAGACCGCGGTCGAAGCGCTGCTGGAATTTCAACTGGAATGCGTCGTAACGGGACGAGCCGCGCGATTCGATAAACGTGATGTCTTGAAACAACGGATTGGGCCGGAGGTTGGGGACGCCTGGAGGAGTGGGCATGGGGGCCGGCTGGTTGATGTCGCGCGCGGCGATAAGATCATGGCCGCGCGAGGCGACGTAGGCGATCTCGACGCCCCGCGAACGGCCTAGTTGGCGCTGCAGACTGATGCTCCATTGATCGAGCCAGCCTGTCTTCAGGTCTCTCTGAAAGCCGGTAGCGGACGGAAAGGGAACTTGATTGGACGGCGAGAACGGGTCGTCGAGCGTCAACGGCGGGAGGAGAAGGTTCGGAAAGAAAAGATTGAAGTCGAAGTAAGGCGCGTTGAAGTACAGCCCCTCGCTGGTGGCCAGCGCACCCTGGTTGTAATAAATGCCATAGCCGCCGCGCAGGACGGTCTGGCCCGCGGAATCGGGCGACCAGGCGAAGCCGACGCGAGGCGCCCAGTTGTTGCGGTCGGGCTGGTAGCCGCCGCGAGGCATGCCTGCCGTGCCCACGGGCACGAGCTGCCCGGTGGCAGGGTCGTATAGGTTGGCGCGATCATCGGCGTCCACGGCGGGCCCAACGTATTCGTAGCGCAAGCCCAGGGTGACGGTCAGGTTGGATCGCAGGCGCCACTGGTCTTGCGCGAAGCCGCTCCAGGCCGAAGTGCGGAGGCGCTGGGGATTGTCCAGCACGGCGCCACCGGTAAAGAACGGGAAACCAAGCAAGAGGTCGGCGAGGGCGTTACCCGTGACGTAGTTCTGGGCACACACCAAAGTCCCGTCAGCCGCCGGAGACGCTACGAAAAGGGCGCAGTCTGAAAAGTTGAGGAGTCCGCGCGACTGCACGTCGCGGTACGCGCCCTGCCGGATGTGACGGACATCGCCGCCGAGTTTGACCATGTGCGAACCGCGAGCCCAAGTCAGGGAATCACTCAGTTGCACGGTGTCCGTGGTGCTCTCCTGCGGCGTGGTGAATTCGTCGCCCAGGGGCGAGAATCCGGTCACCGTGATCCGGCTCAGGCCGAAGTCGCGGGGATTCGATGAGAATTCCGGCAGCCCTAGAAGCTGGTTGATGCTGGTTCCCTGGTTCTCGTGGAACACGCCAATGGATACGCGCCCGTAACCCAAGCGGAGTTCGTTGACGAGTGCGGGGCCAAAGGCATGGGTGAAGCCTGCGGCGAGGTTTTGGCCCCGCCGGGGGACATCGGTCCCGTAGCCGGGCACGCTCACAGAGGAGGCGAAAGGCTCGAAGAAGCGGCGATCGTTGAAGCTGTATCGCGTCATCAGGGACGAGCTCTCGCTCAGTTTGTGATCTATGCGGACATCAAAATGGTCCACGTTATCGCGGAGGATCGGCGACGAAACAAAGTTGGCGCCGGGCGTGGAGCGGTTGGGCAAGGGATAAAGTGCCGCGATGTTCCGGCCGACTGTGTGGATGAACCCGCTGGGAATGATGCCGCCGGGAAACGGCGTGGCCGTGCCGGGAATGACCGGAGGCGGCAGGAGGCTGGCAGAGAAATCGCCGTTGCGCTCGGCCAGTGTGGGAACGTTGGTGATTTGCGTGAGGCCTTCGCGCTGGCGCGTGTGTTCGTAGTCGGCGAAGAAAAACGTGCGGTCGCGCGCGATGGGCCCGCCGATGGAGGCGCCGAACTGGCCGCGGCTGTAATCCGGGGCAGGCTCGTTCGAAGGCGCGAAGTAGTTGCGCGCGTCCAGGGCGCGAGTGCGGAGGAAACCGTAGAGAGTGCCGTGAAGCAGGTTGGTGCCGGAGTGTGTGACCACGTTGATCTGGCCGGCGGCGTTGCGTCCGAAGGAGGCATCGTAGGTGCTGGTCAGTACCTCGAATTCACGGACGGCATCCACCGGCGGGCGCACGCCGGGCGTGTTCAGCTTGGGGTCCATGTTGTAGACGCCGTCGAGCAGGAAGGTGCTGGCGTCCTCGCGCCCGCCATTGACCGTCAACGCGAAATCGCCGCGGAGCGAACTGGCGGAGCCTTCCGGCGCGGGCGCCGCGCCCGGCGCCAGCAGCGCCAGCTCCAGGAAGTTGCGGCCGTCCAGCGGGAGGCTGGTAAGCTGGCGGCCGTCAATCACGGTGCCGAGCGCAGGCGTCTCCCGCTCGAGCGGCACGACGGGCGCGGTGACCACGACCACCTCGGTCACGTTTCCAATCTCCAGCCGCACCTCGAGCCAGAGCTCCTGATTGATCTGGAGGTCAGTGCGGGAGAGGTATTTCTTGTAGCTCGGTTGCTGCGCCTCGATGCGATAAGCGCCGGGTGGAAGCGAGACCACGGCGAAGCGCCCGTCTGCTTCCGCGATCGCGGTACGCCCGTCGCCGGTGGCCTCGTTGGTGATTTGCAACGTCACCTGCGGCACGGCGGCGCCGGACGGATCAAGCACCACTCCCCGGACCGAGGCGCGAGGTGATTGGGCCACGGAGGGGAGGGCCGCCAAGAACAAGATGGCGATTGAGGACACGATTCGCCCGGGTGCACGCATAGGAAAAGCCCTCCCTGTGAAGTCGCGGCTACGAAGTTCCAGACTGGGACATCGCCGGCGACCGATCGCCATCAGCCAGTTGCCATCGGCGGAACGACCGCTATGTTAAACTGGGCCGCGCCTTTTGTCGCGGTCTTTTGGATGTGGGCGGCGGCCAAGCGGGTTTCCCGAAAAGTTTCATTTCATGCGGATTTTTTCCGGCTCAGGTGAGCGCATCACCTCGCGAGCGCATCATAGATGGTGAGTTCATCTTGCTGGTGATTCCATCGGACGAGGTATGGCCATGGTGAAGTGCCGGTTCGTCGTGATTCTTACTCTGGTCCTGGGGCTGGCCGTTGCTGCGGGCAGCCAGTCGAATACAAGTTTCGACTGGCCGCAGTGGCGAGGACCGGATCGCTCGGGTTTGTCCAAGGAAACCGGACTGATGAAGAATTGGCCGGCTTCGGGACCGTCACGCGTGTGGCTGGCCTCGGGCTTGGGCGCGGGGTTTGGCTCGATCTCGGTGCAAGGTGATCGCGTTTACGTTCAGGGACTGAAGGGCAGAGACAGCACGGTGACCAGCCTGGACCGCGCCACCGGCAGGGCGGTGTGGTCGAGGGTAATTGGCCCGGGGCGCGGGAACGACCGGGGACCAGGGCCGCGAGGCACGCCGACGGTGGACGCAGACCGGGTGTACATTCTCACGGAAAACGGGGACCTGGCGTGTCTGAAGGCCCAGGACGGTTCGGTGGTGTGGCAGCGCAATGTGCTCACGGATTTTGGCGGCCGGAACATTCCATGGCTGATCAGCGAATCACCGCTGGTGGACGGGAACCGGGTGATCGTCACGCCGGGCGGCCAGGGCGCGACCATGGTCGCGCTGGATAAAATGACCGGGAAGACGCTGTGGAGCAGTAGGGAGCTCAGCGACGCCGCGGGCTACGCTTCCGTTGTGGCCGCCGACGTGGGCGGCGTGCGGACGCTGATGACACTGACCGAGGATGCGGGTGTCGGCGTGCGCGCAACCGACGGCAAGCTCCTGTGGAGATACCCGCGCGTGGCCAACAATACCGCCAACGCCGCCACGCCCGTCTTTTTCGACAACAAGGTCTTCTACACCTCGAACTACGGTACGGGCGGCCTGCTGCTGGGCTTGACGCCTGCGGCCGGCGCGGTGCAGGCCAAGGAGATCTATTTCACCAGGGAGATGCAGAACCATCACGGCGGCGTGGTTCTGGTGAACGGTTACCTGTACGGTTTCAACAATGCGATTTTGACCTGCATGGAATTCGCGACGGGCGCCGTCCGCTGGCGGCACCGCAGCGTCGGCAAGGGCTCAGTGAGCTACGCCGACGGCCAGTTGTACATCCTCAGCGAGAACAACCTCGTCGGGCTGGCCGATGCCGCTCCCGATGCGTACAGAGAAAAGGGCCGATTCGAGATCGCCGACCAGGGATTGTCCAGTTGGGCCCACCCGGTGATCAGCAACGGCAGGCTGTACATTCGCAACCAGGCCACACTGGCCAGTTACGACATAAGGGCGCGCTGAAGACTCTCCGTCTAGCCGAAGCAATACAGAACGCCGTCCTGCGATCCGATCACCACGCGGCCGCCGGCGATTGCCGGGGATGCCGAGAGGGCGGCCCCGGCGTCGAACTGCCAGCGCACCTCGCCGCTGGTTGCGTCCAGCACATAGAGTCTGCCGTCGTGCGAGCCGATATACACACGGCCGCCGGCCACGGCGGGCGATGAGTCCACACGTGCGCGAGTGTCGAAGGTCCACAGCGGCTTGCCGCTGGCGGCGTCCAGGGCGTACACGGCCTTATCGCGTCCGCCCAGAATCACCCGGTTGCCGGTGAGAGCGGCGGAAGAGTAGAAGGGAAATTTCCTGTCAGGATTCTGGTAGCGCCACAGGATCTTGCGGCCTTTCAGGTCCAGTGCCAGCACCTCGTCATTGAAAGTGCCGAAGTAAGCCCGGTCGCCGTTCAGGACCGGCGATGCACCGGTGTATGCGCCGGAAACGATTTCGTAAGACTGCTTGCCGTCGGCGATGCGGATGGCGCGGAAAATCTCATCACAACCGGCGATGAAAAGATGATCTCCCTGAACGGCAGGGGTGGCGTGGAGCTGGCCCTTGGTCTCCAGTTTCCAGCGCAGTCTCCCGGTGCGCGAGTCCAGCGCGTAGAGGTTGGTGTCGTAGGAGCCGATCACCACCAAGTCCTTCACCACGATGGGTGATGACTTGATCTCAGCATTGGTCTTGAATGTCCACAAGCGCGTGCCGTTGCGTGTGCTGACGGCGTGCACCACGCCATCGAGATCGCCTATGTACACGGCATCCGGGCCGACGGCCGGCGAGGATTCGCCGATCAGGTTACCGGTGGAATATTTCCAGCGCTGCTGGCCCGAGGCCAGGTCCACGGCGATCAAGTCTCCATTGCCCACGCCGACATAAACGACGCCGCCGGCGATGGCCACCGAAGACTCGATGATGTCGCCGGCCTGGAAAGTCCACAGGAGCTTAAGCGTAGCCGGGGGAGCGCCGGCCGCCACACCGGTCAAGGCAGGGTTGCCGCGAAACTGCCGCCAGTCATTAGAAACGGAGGGGGAGGCCGAGGGGGAAGGCGCGCCTGCGGGCGCCTGGGCGACCGAGGGAACCGCGGCGCCGATCAATAGCACCAGGAGGAGCCATTTGCGCAACAGTGTCATTTTTCAAGGCGGGCTGCAAGTACAGCCCGCACCCGTGACGCCACGACCTAGTGAGAAGCGGCGGGGGACGTTTCAGCAAACCGCGCGCCCGCGTCGCAGTGACTACCGTACCGCCAGCGCGTACAGTTCGTTGCGGTTGGCGGTAAACAAGGTTCCGTGGGCCGGGACGACGGTCCCATACACGGCGCTTCCCATGTTCATCTCCGCCAGCACTTTCTTCTCCTTGCCGTGCTGGAGAACGATGATGTCGCCATCTTCATCGCCCAGGTACACTCTGCCGTCCATGACCATGGGGGAGCTCCAGATGGCGGCCAGGGTGTCATGCGTCCAGTAGGGCTGGCCCGTCTGCAGGTCCAAGCAGTGCAAATAACCGCTGAAATCAGAGATATACACGAGACCGTCAGCGACCGCGGCGGTGGAGATGGATCGGCGGATCTTGTCGTAGTGCCACACTAAACCGCTCTGTGTGATGTCGCCTCGCTTGGTAGGGTCAATGCTGTAGAAGTGGCCCACGCCTTCGCCATGTTCCGGATCCTGTCCGTTGGCGATGTACACGCGGTTCTGGTAAATGACCGGGGTGGCGATAAGCTCGTTGCGCGTTCTGGGCCAAACCGAGTCCTTGGGGTTGGTATCAAACTCCCACAGTTTGGTGCCGGTGAGCGCCTCGTAGCCGCGCACCCATCCATCGCCCTGGGCGGACACCACCTGCACCACCCCGCCAATCTCGCCCACGGACGGCGTGGACCACTGCCCGTGCAGGATGCGGTCCCCGACCGAATTATCCTCCCACACCAGTTTGCCCGTGTCCTTGTTGAGCGCGATGATCGCCGGCGCGCGCGGCGAGGGAATGTTGACGTGGCTCTCGGCCTGGCCGTTGGAGGTGCTGACGTAGATGAGATCGCCATACATGACCGGAGAGGAGTTCGAGAGATTATGCGGATACGAGCCGACCTCGGCCATCATGTCGAAAGACCAGATCGCGTCGGCGTCGAATTGGCCCGTGAGTTTCTCGTCGGTCACCGGACCATCGTTCTCGTTGTCCCGGAAGCCGCGCGTATCAACGCAGAAGACCACACCGCGGTTGCTCACATAGTACAGCCGTTCTCCGTTTACCAGGGGGGAGGAAGCAATCCCCTGGAACGGCCAGTCGTTGGCCCGCCCCGCTTCCACCTTGGTGTGCGTATGCTGCCAGAGGAACTCGCCATCGGACTCGCGGAAGGCCATCAGCACGCCACGGTCACCAGGCTGCTGCGGGTCCCGCAGCAGTTCATTGTTCGTGCCCACGAAGACCATTCCGCCGGCAATGACCGGGTTGCCGTAACTCTGGGAGCCGAGCTTGGCCACCCATTTGACGTTCTTCTTGGTCTTGATGTCCCACTCGGCCGGCAATCCCTTCATGTTCGAGACCATGTTGCGGTCCGGCGTACCGCCCCACATGGGCCAGTCGCCCGTGCCGGGATCCGACGGCGGCGCCGGGGCCGGCCCAGCGCCGGCTACGCAGGCCAGAAACAAGATGAGAGCCGATAAGGCAAACGCCGGACTTCTCATCGAACGCAAAGTACGGATCGCCATAATGTCAGACCGTCCTTTCGCCTGCGGCCGCGAGCAGCCATCGGGAGGTTGGATGCAGCTCCGGCTTGTGCGGCTGTACCCGCCGCGGCGTCCTAGGGATTCGACGTCAGCGCAAAGTTGTCCAGGTACACGCCGAACTCGGCGTCCAAGAAAAGTCCCGGGGCGCCTTGCCGGTTTCCGATCGGATCCACCCGTTCGATCATCCAGGCTTCCGGCTCGGGGCTGCCCACCGGCCAAGCTTTGCCCTGCGCTCTCACCTGGCCGTTTGGCAGATTCGTGACCCGCAGCTTCAGCCGATACCAGGTATCAGGCTTCCAGGTAAACGGGAGGTTGGCGGAGCGAGTGGTTTCCGGTTCCCAGGGCTCTATCCTTAGCCGTTGCGAATTGCCGTAGAGCACGAGCGTATAGCGCTGCGCCGTGATGCCCGCGTCGCCCATCTGCCTGCGCCGCTCGGTGGCGCGCACATCGGCCTCGAAGGTATAGTTCGACCAGTCCACGGGCCCAATGAAGACCCGCGCTCTTTTGAAAATTGTGTTGTCAGGAGCTTTCTGAAGCACTTTCTGACCGTCCAGCGTGGTTACGGAGAGTTTGCCTGCCACTGCGCTGACCCAGCCTGCCGGAACCGCGCCATCGGCGTACGATTCAAACGTCTCGCGCCAAGGCAGAGGATGCACGACACGCGCCCTGGCCCCACCGCTGAGCCCGCCGATGGTGGCCTTGATCAAACCCGCCTGTTCGACTGGATCGCCGGCCACGGTGAAGGCGCCGTCGTTCAGAGTTCCTTTCAAACCGTCCAGGGCCCAACTCGCCCTCTCTTCGTGCAGGAAGCGCCCCTTGTCGTCGAAAAGTCTGGCGCGAAGCCGGACCGTCTGCCCGGGCGTCAGCACCAGTTCCGTCGGAACCACCTGGAGATACGCCGGGGCTCCCTCGCCTCTCACCGCCGGCTCGTCCACCGCCCAGCCGGTTAGGGATTTCGCTTGCCTCGGGCCCAGCGCATACACAGCGTCGCTGGACATGAAGAAGATGCGGCCCCGCGAAACCGCCACCCCGCCCAGAATCTGCTCCGGCGTCCCTTCCGACCCGCAACAACTGTTTGTGCTCACCGGCAGCTCCACGGAGCTGAGGATTTCTGCGCGGTCGGCGTGGGGCCGAACGACAAAGAATTTCCCGTCCTCCGTGCCTACGTAAATCTTCCCGTCGGCTAGAACGGCTGGGGCTTTCTGTCCCTTGCCCAGCGGCTGCTCCCACAGCTCTCTACCCGTGGCGATGTCGTAGGCTTTCAGCCGCGAGCCGTTATCAATCTGGTAGACGCGCGAGCCGTCGCTCACTGGGGAGGAGTAGCCGAACTCGGCGCCCTTGACGGCCCACTTGGTGGCCGTGATGTTGCCGCTCTGAGACCCGTCAACGGCTGCGATCATGCCCATGACGTTGGCGTCCAGGTTTTCATCGCCGTGCGACATAAGGACGGTGTTTCCCTGGACCAACACTCCCGTATTGATCGCCCGCTTGGCCGCAACAAAACTCCAAACTTTCTCTCCCGTCTGCGAACGAATGGCATGGACGGCGCCGTCGCCGAGTCCGGCGATCAGCAGGCGCGCGCCGTTGATCGTCGCGATCAGCGGTGAGGCGTAGGCCGTGTCGTACGGGCGGCCGCCCGGGTTGGCCACGTAGACCACTTCTCCGGTGCGTTTGTCGAGCGCGATGAAGCGATGGGCGCGGTTGCCATGGACTCCCCAATTGGAGACGGCCGCGCTGACAATCACCAAGTCGCCGTCAATCAGGGGCGACATCGTGCGTCCGCCGTGCGTGGTGAAGGCCGCGAACTCCTCCCCGAAGGAGCGCGCCCACAAGAGCCGGCCATCGCGGTTCAGCGCAATCACTTGCGCACCGCCGCTCAGGGCGTAGATGTTTCCTGTTTCGGGGTCAGCGGCGGGCGAGGCCCACCCGACGCGATGGGGCGGGACGTCGCTCTGAAAGATGTTGAATTTATACTCCCAAATCACCCTGCCCGTGTCGGCGTCCAGGGCCATCACCCGCTCTTGAAGCTCGGTGCCCCTGCCGGACGGATTCTGCAGGTACACGCGGTTGCCCATGACGACGGGCGCGGATCGGCCCCCGTACGGCACCCGCCACAAAAGGTTGTTGCCCTCAAGGGCCCAGCGGTCGATGAGGCCGGTTTCCTGGGACACACCGTCGCGCTGGGGCCCCCGGATTTCCGGCCAGTCCCCCAGAGCGACGCGCCGTGGTCCCTGGGCCGCGGAGATTTCAGTGATTCCCAGCAAGACTACAAGGACAAGAATGCCTTTTTTCATAAGCCCTTGCTCCTCGACACAGCGATGGCGAGACGCGAGCTGAACTTGTTTATCATTTTCTTTCGAATATAGCGACTGGGTTAGCGGGTGTCAACGCAAGACGGCCTGCGCAATCACGGAGTGACCGGCCGAAACTACTGGTTGAAGTGGCTGACTGGCAACCGTATTATCTCAAGGAATTTCGGTAGCGCGAGGCATTGCGGGACGACCCCGTTTCGCAACAAGGTATTGTGCCCCGCCGCTGCGACTGGGCCACGCTGTAGGAGCCATGACAGCACAACACACACCCGCGAGGAAAAAAAGTATGGTTTGGATCATATTCGTGGTGGGGGCCGTCTTGTCTTGGGGAGCCTACGGCGTGTTGCTGTACCAGGGGCAGACGCAGCTTGGGAATCCCCTGAAGGCGCTGCTGTGCGTGGGCGTCGCCTATTTTTTGATCGGGGTCATCATTCCTGTCGCCAGCCTCGGCGCACAGGGAGACCTGGGGCAGTTCAACCGCAGCGGTATCGTCACCGCTACGATTGCCGGAGCGCTCGGCGCGGCGGGCGCGGCCTGCATCATCTGGGCGTTCAGGACCGGCGGCCTGCCGGTCTATGTAATGCCCCTGGTGTTTGGCGGCGCACCCATCGTCAACGTATTGCTCGCAATGGTACTCCACCCGCCGAAGTCGGCCATCAATCCGATGCTCTACGCCGGTTTCCTGCTGGCGTCGCTGGGCGCGGCGATGGTGTTGTATTTCAGACCGACCGCCTAATGACGCCCACGGAACGTTTCTTAGCGTAGGTGCATCATACCGTCGGGCACAAGTTCCGGTGTCGCGTCAGCGGGTTCTTGCGTCGGAGGGAAAAAATGTACAGACTGGGATGGGCGGGGAGCTTGATTATATTGCTGGCTTCCGCCGTGTACGGCAACGACTGGCCGAATTGGCGCGGACCTTCTGCCAGCGGTGTTTCGCCGGAGACCGGACTGCCGGACCGCTGGAGCAGCACGGAAAACATCGCTTGGAAGGCGCCCGTGCGCGGGCTGGGAATATCATCCCCGATCGTGTGGGGCGACCGCGTCTTTGTCACATCACAGTTGGGTCGAGGCGTGGTGCAACCCGGCCCCAGGCTTTTCCAGGCCGGTGATGCCGGCGCCGCAGGCGAGACGCCCCTGGGCAGAGGTGGCGCCGCCGGGGCGGCCGGTGCGGGCGGAGGCGTATCGTTTCTGGTGACGGCGTTCGATCGGGCCAGCGGCCGCCGGTTGTGGGAGTCGCAGGTCGAGTCCAGGGGGCAGTTGCATGAGGTCCATGAGAAGCACAACTTGGCGACACCCAGCCCGGTGACCGACGGCGAACGCGTCTACGCCTGGTTTGGCACGGGCCAGATCGCGGCGCTCGATATGACCGGCAAGATTGTTTGGCAGCGGCATCTGGGCGCCGAATACTCGCCATTTGAGATCGGCTGGGGCCACAGCAGTTCACCCATTCTTTACCGGGATACCGTGATCCTGCTTTGTTACCACACGCGGTCTTCCTATTTGCTGGCCTTGGACGCGCGTACCGGACAAGTCCGCTGGAAGTCCGACCGCGAGAACGGCGTCTTTTCCTATAGCACGCCGTTTGTGGCGACAGCCGGCGGATCGGCGGAACTGGTGGTGAATTCCAGCAAAGGCATGAGCGGGCACAATCCCGCCAACGGCGAGCTGCTCTGGGAAATCGAAGAGGACAACCGCTTCCCCATCCCCGTGGCCGTGCAACACGACGGCATCATCTACACCAGTCGCGGGTATCGCAGCGGTCCGTTTCTCGCCATCCGTCCCGGCGGGAAGGGAAACGTTGCCAATAGCCACGTGCTCTGGCGAGTGCCGACGGGCGCTCCCTACGTCTCCTCGCTGGTCTACTACGACGGCCTGATCTATATGGTCGGCGACGTAGGTGTGGTCACCGTCTCGGATGCCAAGACCGGAGAACGCGTCTGGCAGGAGCGCATCGGCGGCGTCTTCAGCGCTTCTCCCGTAGCGGCCGACGGCAAGATCTACCTGCTGAGTGAGGGCGGCGAAACTGTGGTCCTCGCTGCGGGCCGCACCCCTCGAGTTCTGGCGCGCAACAAACTCGACGCGCGTCAGTTGGCTTCGCCCGCGATCTCCGGCGGCCGATTGTTCATCCGGTCCGACGACGCCCTGTTCGCTATCGGACGATAGGCCCGCGCCAACGGGACCACGCTACGTCGACGGGATTGGCAGTTGCGGCGATCGAGTTGTCCGGCCGGTGGACAGCTTGCGAGCGCGACTGCCCTCCCGATACGAGCCTCAGATACTCAGATAGAGGAGTACGTTAGAATTTTGGGGCATTTCTTTCCCACAATTTGGACAGTTGCTTCCCTGTAGTTCCTCGCGCCCTAATTAACGCACCCGAATTTCCAGACAAGCCTTTCCTAACTATCTGACTATGCGCTAGTTACACGCCTGGCACAGTTATTCTCTGGCCTTCGGGTGGCATGCCAGGTGCGATGTATCGGAATGGGAAGCACTGCCCGTGCGGGAAGGACCATCTGCTTGCCAATTGACTGCCGCGACTGCGAGATTCTTGCCCGCCCCTTGCGAATGCGGCTCGCGGCGACAACGCCGCGCGTTGCCCGTCCCACAATCACCTCCAAGCGTGTTTCCCTGACCATCCCTGGGACCGGCGTAGAATTGCATCCCCATCACCCTGTAGCAGGGGCGCCTGACAATTCGCCGCGCATTCGTCGCCCTAGGCCACTCCGGGTCTTTGTCGCGGGACTGTGTCTGCTAATTTGGGTGGTGAGCTTGGCAGGTTGTGCTGGCGGCGGAGGCACCGGCGGAGCTGGGTCCCCGGCTCCTGAAAGCTCGCCATCCCCCCCATCCATCATGAGCCAGCCGGCCAGTCAGACCGTGACCGTCGGCCAGCCGGCGACATTCTCGGTCGTAGTTTCGGGGAGTGTTCCACTGGCCTACCAGTGGACCATGAATGGCGCTTCGATCAGCGGTGCGACTGAGCCAACTTACACGACAGCGCCGGCAACGGCCGCGGACTCGGGAGAGCAATTGGCTATTGTGGTCAGTAACATGGCGGGCAGTGTGACTAGCGCCCCCGCAATGCTAATCGTGATTGACCCTTCCAAGATCACGCCGACGATCACCTGGGCCAGCCCGGCCGACATCTTCTACGGCACGCCGCTGGGCCCATCGCAACTCAATGCCACGGCTGGCGTCCCTGGAACACTCGTCTACACTCCGGCGGCGGGCACGGTGCTGAGCGCGGGTGTGCAGACCTTGCACGTGGAGTTCACTCCGACGGATGCGGCGAACTTCAACCCGGAGTCGAAATACGTGCAGATCAGTGTGAGCAAAGCCACGCCGACGATCACCTGGGCTGATCCAGCGGACATCGCTTACGGCACGCCGGTGGGCGCCGCGCAGCTCAACGCCACGGCCAGCGTGGCCGGGACGTTCGTCTACACCCCGGCGGCGGACACGGTGCTGAGCGCGGGTGTGCAGACCTTGCACGTGGAGTTCAGCCCGGCGGATGCGGCGAATTTCAATTCTGCCTCGAAAGATGTGCAGCTCGGCGTACTGAAGGCCGCGCCGACGATTACCTGGGCCAATCCGGCCGACATCGCTTACGGCACGCCGCTGGGCGCCGCGCAGCTCAACGCCACGACCAGCGTGGCCGGGACGTTCGTCTACATCCCGGCGGCAGGCACCGTGCTGAGCGCGGGTGTGCAGACCTTGCACATGGAGTTCAGCCCGGTGGATGCGGCGAACTTTAGCCCGGCGTCGAAAGACGTGCAGATCAACGTGGGCAAGATCACGCCGACGATCACCTGGGCTGATCCAGCCGACATCGCTTACGGCACGCCGGTGGGCGCCGCGCAGCTCAACGCCACGGCCAGCGTGGCCGGGACGTTCGTCTACACCCCGGCGGCGGACACGGTGCTGAGCGCGGGTGTGCAGACCTTGCACGTGGAGTTCACGCCCAGCGATGCGATGAATTTCGACGCGGCCTCGAAAGACGTGCAGATCAGCGTCGTGGCCGTGCTGCTCTCGATAGCCGTGACGCCGGACAAAGCGTTTGTGGATTTGGGCGGCAGCGTTCAGTTCACCGCCATCGGCACATACTCTGACGACAGCACACAGGATATGACGAACTTGGTGGCGTGGTCGTCAGAAAACACCGCGATCGCGACGATGGCCCCGGCAGGCTTGGCGTCCGGACTCGCAACCGGAGGTCCAGTGACGCTCACGGCGACATACAACGGCATTGCGGGGACAGCAAGTCTATCAGTCGGCAAGCCTGTCATCACGTCGCATCCCATGAGCCAGGTGGTCACGCTTGAGAACACGGTGACTTTCACGGTGGCGGCGACCGGGCCGGGACCGCTCAGCTATCAGTGGCAACGCAACGGCGTAAGCATTTTTGGCGCTACATCCTCCATCTATTCGACCGTTACTTCCGAAGCTGACCACGGCGCTGAATTCGCTGTCATCGTGAGCAATGAGGCAGGCAGCGTAGCAAGCAATCCGGGGATCGTGAGCCTCATCTTTCCGGCTGCCATCGTCACCTACCCGGAGAACCAGACCGTCGCCGTAGGTGAGACGGCCACATTTTCTGTCGAGGCCAGGGGCACTTATGCCTTGAGCTACCAGTGGCGAAAGAGGCTATTCGGGAACGCGGACTTGGCCGACATTCCAGGCGCGACCTTGCCGACCTACGTCACGCCGCCCGCAATCGCGGCAGATCAGCGTGCGGAGTTTGCGGTTCGTGTCAGCGACACTCAAGGAAACGTGGCTCTCGCGTCCGCGGTGCTCACGGTCACTCCCACATCGCCCGCAATCTATTACATCGATTATCTCACCGGCGACGACAACAACGATGGCACGGCAAGTTCGGCTCCCTGGCGCCATGCGCCGGGCATGAGCCCTTGCGGGGGGCTGTGCCTGGCCACGGTCCTTCATCCTGGCGACCGCATCGTTTTCAAAGGCGGCGTCACATGGGACCGGCAGGCCTTCCCCATGAGCATTACCCGTTCAGGGACGGGCGGGGATCCCATTTACTACGGGGTGGACAAGAGCTGGTTTGCAGGTTCGGCGTGGACTCGCCCCACATTTGATCTGAGCGGCGCGGTGTTCGCAGACTCGCCCGTGCGGGTATCGTTCGCGAATTTCGTCACCGTGGATGGCATCGAGATGTGGAATGCGCGCGTGGACGCCGCCAACCAATGGTCCCCGCGCGGCAATATCACTGTGGAGGGCGGGTCCAACGTCACCATCCAGAACTGCTACCTCCACGAATGGAGCGTCGTGAATGCAGTTCCGGGGAGCGTTACCAACGGCGGAATCGCATTTTTCGGGGATGCGAACGACGGCACCGTCGAAAACTGTACACTGGACGGCAGCCCCGCCGGCGATACGGTTACTGGCGTTTACGGCGGCAGAATCATTCGGAACAACATCATTCAGAATGTTCCGAACGCGATTGTGATTCAGCAGGATCAGGAGGATGTTGAAATCAGCGGGAATCGCATTTTCAACATCCGGCACTCGGCGGACCTGACCCAGAGCGAGAATGGCATTGTGGTGTGGGGGCCCGCCCGAATACACAATAACGTCATTCACGATCTGGTGGCGGGAGCCACGGCGGTCAATTTGCAGTCCTTCTCGTTCGAGACGGACATCAACCAGTACGTCTACAACAATCTGATCTGGAATATCGGAAGCAAGGCTGCGGTGACGATCGGTCCAGTCGTTGGTATCGGATCAAACCAATTTATTTTTAACAATACCATCCAGGCCGGAGCGACCGCCTGCGTCCAGGTGGTGCCGGGGCCGTTTGTGGACGATACCTTGACGGTTAAAAATAATCACTGCATTTCCGATGAGACCTCTCTTCCTGCGTGGTGTTGGAATTGGAGCGGGGCAGGCGGCGACCCCAATTGCGGGCCTGTGGGCACAACTGCGATCGCACCCGACACAGCCAACATCCGGATGAGCATCAGCGCAGCCATTGCGCAAGGTTACACAGCAGCCGGCAGTTTCCGGCCTTCCAGCCCCTCAGGCGGTACGGTGGGTGCCGGCCAGAATTTGAGTTCCGCGTGCGCCTCCGCTGGCGCTGCGTTGTGCGAGGATCGTCTCGCAATCGCCCGGCCGGGCGGCGCCGCGACGTGGGACGCAGGTGCATATTTCCACCAAGCGGCAGCGGATGACCAGGCTCCCTCGATCACCCAGGAGCCGGCCAGCAGGATTGTAGTAGCCGGGCAAACGGCTACATTTGCTGTGGTAGCAACGGGCACTCCGACTCTGAACTACCAGTGGCAGCAGAATGGCGTAGACATCGCGGGAGCCAATTCCGCCGGCTACACGACGCCCGCCGCATCGCTGCTCGACGATGGCGCGCGGTTTACCGTTGTAGTCACCAATGCCTCGGGAAACGCGACCAGCGGCATCGCCATTCTGTCGGTGCGAGATGTTCCGGGGATGCTGACCTCCAGCGCTTCCACCGTCAATTTCGGCGACGTCTTTGTGGGCATCAGCAGCCAAGCGGATCTGACGCTTACCAACAGCGGTCAACTGGACGTCGCAATCACAAGTGTTAGTGTTGCCGGACCGGGCTTCCAAGTCGGCGGAGTCCCTGCGGGAATGATCCTCGCGCCAGGCCGGACGGCGACGCTGCGGATCACGTTTTCTCCCGCGACGACCGGAAGCGTTTCAGGCAGCATGACTGTCGCCAGCGATGCAGCCGACTCGCCGTTGGCCGTTTCGCTCTCCGGAACCGGGGTCGCGCTTGTTTCCCACGGGGTAATTCTGTCGTGGGCTCCGAGCACCTCCGACCTGACCGGTTACCGGCTATACCGCAGGACCGCCTCCCCTGCGGCGTATGTGCCACTGACTGCGAACGTGCAGTTCACGACCAACTATGCCGACATATCGGTCTCGGCCGGCGAAACCTACTTCTACGTAGTCACAGCCGTTGGCGCGGACAATCTGGAAAGCGAATACTCAGACGAGTTGTCGGCGACCATTCCGATTCCTTGACGAAGTGGGCAAGGTTAATTCCTCAAAGCGACGCGAGGTAGGCCACGATTGAGATCATGTCATCCGCGTCCAGTTTCTCGACGACGGGCTTCATCAGCAAGCTCTGCCGGGTACCTTGCTGATAGTTATAGAGCTGCCTCATCGAGTAGCTGGCGGTGCGGTCGGCGATCGAGGGCACGTCACCAAGTCCCGTCAGATCCGCGCCATGACATATCGCGCACTGTATCGTCTTGCCCGCGCCGCCGGTGGTGACGAGAGCTTTGCCTTTGGCGATGCTCCCGACGGGCACGTAGGCGACGAATCCCGACAGCGGATCGCGCAGGCGCTCGGTGGCATCGGGTTTTTCCGGCACTTCGATAATGCGCTGCCCCAGCGGCTCGGTCGCGGTTCCTTCCAAGGGGAGGAAAAGGCCGGCCGGAGACTGGCGCGTTTTAGGGGCCGTTGTGCTCTCGACCACCCTCACCCACGGCTTCCACTTGATTGACGCGTAGTACTCGGCGGCCGCCTTGGTTTCCGCGTCGGTCATGAAGCGTGTCATTTGGATCATTTCGTTCATGTTGGCCTTCCTGGGATCGGCGCTCTTGCGTCCGCCGCTCTTCATGAGGGCCATCTGTTGCAGGAAATAGTTGACCGGCAGGCCTGTGAGGTGGGCGTTTTCCGGCTTTCCTTGTCCATTGTGATAGTGGCAGTGAGCGCAGGCCCGTATGCGGTCGCTCTCCCGCCCGTGTTGCACGATGGCGGGCGCCGGAGGGTGATCTCCGGGATACCAGTCGGCCGGATCGTAGTAGGACTGGATCTGCGCGATGGTGAAAGTGCGGTCGGCGCCCGGTAGACTGAGCTGTATTCCATCTTCGGGCCAGGGGCGCCCCGGCCTGGCGCAGGCGTGGGGCTTGGTGTCGGCCGAGCAAGGGGGCGCGACTGGGTCCGGTCCCGCCGTGACGAAACCGTAGGCCCAAACGATAGGAAGCTGGCCGCCGTCCTGGCCTACAAGAACCACTGCCCCGACCCCGAGGAACACGAGTGCGACGGTCAGCACTGCCACGTATTTCCTCATCTCGCCTCCACCATGCATTTCCAATCCAAGCTTATATCAATTGTTTGCAGCGGGCTGCAAGTACAGCCCGCACCCGTTTGTAGTGTTGTCAATTGTACGCGTGCACAGCGGCGTGACTCGTAAAGGTGCGTCGGCGCAGGGGACTCACTCTGGACGGAGCGTTGGAGTGAATTCACTGGTGTACCCCCACCCGGGTGTTTTTGCGAAAGAGTGCGTAAGAGAATGAAAACAGGCGAGTTGAACTCTTACGGAGTGCAAAAGAGTGCGCAAGAGCATGAAACAAAAGAGATTGAGCCTGGCGCGGCAGCGAAAATTGCCCTTCTTGCCGCATCGAGAGGGTGACACCCCCGGCAATTTGTAAGAATGTCAAAGGAAAGCATTTGCGGGAGAAGGAGTTTGTAAGTATGTGAAAATAAAGGAGCGATCGAGGTGCATTGGTGGAAGTATTCATGGCTCACCACAAGTCGACTGCGCTCACCACAAGAACCGCGACCCACAAAGATAGCTGGTCGGAACGCTGGCTCCCCAGGCGCATACCCTATTATCTCATGCGAGTAAAGCAGAGCAGCCGGATCGAACAAAACAGAGTGAAGAAACTACGACGCTAAAAGTCAAAAGCCCCACCCTCGCACACCCCGCGAGGATGGGGCACCCCCAAGGGGTTACTGGCGCGGCGTGCTGAAGCGTGCGCCACCCTCTATGACGTTGCCGGCTCTGTCAAGAGACACGTAGAGCGTATCGGTGTTGAATCGTCGTTTCTCTTTCTTTTTAAACCGAACTCTTTTCTCACTTCGACCAAGGCTCGC
>Ga0214473_10001032_pt1 | contig 37732 bp, 30 predicted proteins | sample RVTome_7_FD_203509 | JGI IMG/M metagenome (GOLD analysis project Ga0214473, IMG submission 203509) | Soil microbial communities from uranium-contaminated site in the Upper Colorado River Basin, Wyoming, United States - RVT98D197 | ecosystem: Environmental > Terrestrial > Soil > Contaminated >... | reverse complement strand
ACGCCAGTTCGGGGTGAGCCGCCAGACGGCCCACCGCTGGCACCGGGCGTGGCGCGCGCGCGGGCGCAGGGGACTCAAAGCAGGAGGGCGGCCGGGTCGCAAGTCGCGCCTGGGTCGCCGGCAGATCGCCCGACTGGTGGCGGCCCTGCGCCGTGGCCCGCGCGCGCATGGTTTCCCGAGCGATGTGTGGACGGCACCACGTATCGCCACGGTAGTCGAAACCCTGACCGGGATCCGCTACCATCCCTCACACATAGGCCGAATCCTTCGCCGGTTGAGCCCATCGATTCAGCAATTTGGGATAGGATGGCGAACACGCAGAACAAGCTCACCCCCGTGAAGCGCCCAGTCTCGGTGCCGCATCGTCACCCTGTTACACAGTAAGGACACCCTTTCCGGTAGTATGCACGCTTATGCAGGGATGCCTACCGAAGCGCCCAGGATGATCCCGACGCCGCTGAAAAGTCTGGCGGTCGATGGGTAGTTGACCCGCCAGCGCTCTGCAGGACCTTGCGGAGATGTCACTGTATAGCGCACGTCACATTGGACTAAGGTCTATGTTGACATGCGCCATCGCGCCGACGAAGATGGGGCCCCGCGCCCGAGAGTATGAACACGACATCGCGATGACGCACGGATCACTCGACCGAGACGCTCGTGCGTTGATGGGCGGCCGGACCCCCATTGCGGATGAGGCCCAGTCGACGAGCCTCCTGCCTCCGCGGTCGCTCGAAGACAAGAGCCCCGTGGCCAGAGTCCGACAGGAGCTCGCCCTCTGGGCCAGCTCGCGGATGCAGGAGGTCCGCGACGTCATCGCCCAGGCCGCCCCGATCGATGTCACCGTCCTCATCACGGGCGAGACGGGGACCGGGAAAGAGCTGGTCGCGCGGGCGGTACATGACCTGGGTACCCGCCGCGACGGGCCGTTCATCAAGGTGAACTGCGCCGCCGTCGCGCGAGAGCTTCTCGAGAGCGAGCTCTTCGGGCACGAGCGCGGAGCATTCACCGGCGCCCATCAGCTCAAGATCGGCAAGTTCGAGGCCGCCAATCAAGGAACCATCTTCCTCGACGAGATCGGTGACCTACACCCCGCTCTCCAGGGCAAGCTCCTGCACGTTCTCGAGGACGGACAATTCTCTCGAGTCGGCGGCCGGTCGAACATCAAGGTGGACGTGCGCGTCCTCGCGGCGACCAACCAGGACCTCGAGCGCGGAGTCGCTGCCGGGCAGTTCCGCGAAGACCTCTTCTACCGCCTGAACGTCGTCCGCATCGCGGTTCCCCCGCTGCGCGAGCGATCGGAGGAGATCCCCCTCCTGGCGGGCTATTTCGTCGAACGCTACTCCAAGCTCTTCCGGCGGGACGGATTCGCGCTGCCGGCCGAGACGATGCAGCGTTTCATGCGGCACAGCTTCCCGGGCAATGTCCGCGAGCTCGAGAACATGATCAAGCGCATGATCGTGCTGGGCGATCCCGATCTCAAGAGAAGCTCCTTGCTCGGCGAAGCGCCGGACGGAGAGGACAGGCGCCCCGCCAAGACAGCCAAGACGGCTGCGGTCTCGCTGAAGCGGATCTCCCGGGAGGCCGCCCAGGCGGCCGAGCGGACCGCGATCCTGAAGGCGCTCGAGGAGACGCAGTGGAACCGCCTCCGCGCGGCCAAGCTGCTAAGCATCAGCTACCGATCCCTGCTCTACAAGATCAAGGACGCCGGCCTCGACCGAAAGCGCCGCGCCGCCGACCGCCCATGAACGTGACGCCGGGGACCTGGGCCTAGGACATGGACGAAGAGCCGAGGAAGGGCGCGGGCCTCGACCGGATCCGGGCCGTCTGGAAGCGGCGGAAGTGGCTCGCCATCCTGGTCTTCCTCTTGCCCTTCACCGGCGCAGCCAGCGTGATCCTGTCCCTACCCAACCTCTATCGGTCCAAGGCGACGGTACTGGTGGAGCGCCAGCAGGTGCCCGAGAGCTTCGTCAAGTCCACCGTGACTAGCGAGCTGGAGACCCGCCTGCAGACCATCAGCCAGGAGATCCTGAGCCGCTCGCGGATCGAGGATCTGATCAGACGCTTCGGCCTCTATGCGGACCTGCGGACGGACTCCTCGAACGAAGAGGCAATCGAGCGGATGCGGCGCGACATCCAGCTCGAGGTCAAGTCTGCGGCCGCGAAAGGGGAGCGGCAAGCCACCATCGCCTTCTCCCTCAGCTACCGGGGACGCGACCCTCGGACCGTCGCTCTGGTCACGAATACCCTGGCGTCGTTCTACATCGAGGAGAACCTCAAAGCCCGCGAGCGGCAGGCCAGCGGCACCTCCGAGTTCCTGAAGGCGCAGATCGCCGAGACCAAGAAGCGGCTCGACGAGCAGGAGCGCCGGGTGAGCGAGTTCAGGAAGCGCTACCTGGGCGAGTTGCCCCAGCAGATGCAGGGGAACCTCGCCAGCCTGGAGGCACTCAACACCCAGCTCCGCCTGAACAACGACAACCAGGTCCGCGCAGTGGAGCGGCGGCACGCCCTCGCCGCCCAGCTCGCCGAGGGCGAGGCCTTCCCACAGGCGCTCGGGGCGCCGGGTGGACTCGTTCCTGGCCCGGAGCCGCCAGCGCTCCACCTCGCCCGGCTCAAGCAGGAGCTGATCGCGGCCCGGGCCCGCTACACCGACGCGCACCCGACCGTGACTCGTCTCAAGGACGAGATCGCCGCCGTCGAGCGCGACCTTGCCAGCGCCAAGGCCGAGGCTAAGGCCGAGGGCGAGGCGGCGCCCGCCCCAGCCGCTCCCACCAGCCAGTATGTGCTCCGCCTCCGGGAGGCCCTCAACGCGGCCGAGTCCGAGCTCAAGATCCTCAAGGCCGAGGATCAGCGCCTCCGCGGCGCCATCGCGGCTTACCAGGGCCGGGTGGAGAACACGCCCAAGAGAGAGCAGGAGTTCCAGGACATCTCGCGGGACTACGATTCGACCAGAGAGGCCCACCAGTCGCTCGTCAAGCGTTACGAGGAAGCCCAGGTCGCCGAGAGCATGGAGCAGCGCCAGAAGGGCGAGCAGTTCCGCATCCTGGACCCCGCCTTGCCCTCGACGGTGACGGCCGCGCCGAACCGCCCCCGGCTCCTTCTGGTGGTGCTCGCTCTCTCGCTGGGTCTCGCCACTGGCGCCGCGATGCTGGCCGAGATGCTCGACACGTCATTCCACTCCGCAGATGACCTTCGCGCCTTCACCACCGTGCCGGTCCTCGCGAGGATCCCGCGCATCGCCACCGAGCCCGACCTGCGACAGCGTCGACTGCGCTTCCGGCTGGCCGCGGCCGGGGCGTTGCTGGGGCTGGCCCTGGTCGTCGGCGCCTCGTACTTCATCGCACACGGCAACGAGCAGATGGTTCGCATGCTCGACCGGGATCGGGCCGCCTGACGCTGCCATGAAGATGGATCTTGCCTTCTTCGGGCTCCGGGAGCCGCCGTTCAATCCGACTCCCGACCCACGGTTTCTCCACCTCACGCCGACGCACCAGGAGGCGCTTGCCCAGCTCCTGTACGGGGTCCAGGAGCGCAAGGGCTTCATCCTGCTCACCGGCGAGGTCGGAACCGGCAAGACCACGCTGCTCCAGGCCCTGCGCGAGCGGCTGGATGACACGACCGCGGTCGCGTTCGTCACCAACTCGATGCTCGGCTTCGAGGGCCTCCTCGAGTACATGCTTGAGGACCTCGGCATCGCCAAGCCGGGGGAGGCGTCGCCGGCCCAGCGGCTCATCGCGCTCCAGCACTTCCTCATCGAGCGCCAGCGGACCGGCCAGAACACCGTCCTGATCCTGGACGAGGCCCAGGACCTCGATCCGCGCACCCTCGAGCAGATCCGGCTCCTCTCCAACTTCGAGACCACGAGCGAGAAGATCCTGCAGATCGTCCTCGTCGGCCAGCCCGAGCTCCGCGCCCGCCTGAACCTGCCCGAGCTCCGCCAGCTCAAGCAGCGCATCGGCCTGCGCTGCAACATCCCCGCTCTCACTCCCGACGAGATCCGACACTACGTCAGGACGCGGCTCCGCGTCGCCGGCGCCCACGACCTCGGGCTCTTCTCGGCCGAGGCGGTCGCCCGCATCGCCGAGTACAGCGGCGGGATCCCGCGCCTGGTGAACACGATGTGCGATCACTGCCTGCTTTTCGCCTACGCCGACCAGGTGCGACGCATCGGGCCGGAGATCGTGGGCGAGGCCATCAAGTACCTCGACGCCGGAGAGCAACCGCGCCCGAAGGGGCGCAGGCGCCTCCGCGGATGGCGCATGACGCCGCTTCGCTGGGCCCTGCTGGCCGCCTCCGCGGCGGCAGCCGGGCTGGTAGCCTTCACCGCGGCGCACCCGGACGTCGCCCGGCGCGCCGTCGATCTCTGGGCCTTCTCGCTCTCCGGCCTCGCGCGCTCGGGGCGCGCCCTGCTCCCGCTATGAGCAAGTTCTTCAAGGCCCTCGAGCAGGCCAAACGGGACCGGGCGCTCCGTGTGGGGGGGCCGGCGGAGCCCGCGCCTCTAGCCGGGGAGCCGGCTGGATCCGAGCATCCCGCCACGCTTCCAGTGTCCGCATCTCTTCCACGCGCGCCCGAGGCCGCGGAATCCCCCGACGGCGTGGACGAGCACCTGGTGAGCCTTGTGACCCCCGCCGCCTTCGAAGCCGAGCAGTACCGCTCGCTGCGCCACACCATCGAGCACCTGCACAGGACGGCCAGCCTCAAGGTCATCGCGGTGTCGAGCCCCGGCACGGGCGACGGCAAGACAATCACCGCCATCAACCTCGCGGGTTCGCTCGCCCAGGCGCCGGAGGCCCGCGTGCTCCTGATCGACGCCGATCTCCGCCGCCCCGCCCTCGGCCACCTACTCGGCCTCGAGCAAATGCGCGAGGGGCTCGTCGGCGCGATCCTCGACCCGCGCCTCGGCCTCGAGCAGGTCGTGGAGCCGCGGCCGCCGTTCAACCTCTCGGTCATTTGCGCGGGCCAGAGCCCGCCCAGCCCCTACGAGGTGCTGAAGTCTCCCCGGCTGGGCGTTCTCCTCGACGCGGCACGGGCGGACTACGACTTCATCGTCATCGACACCTCTCCCCTGACCCCCGTCCAGGACTGCCGCGTCATCGGCCGATGGGTGGACGGATTCCTGCTGGTCATCGCGGCCCACCGGACGCCGCGGAAGCTGGTCGAGGAGGCGCTCACCACGCTCGACCCGGCGAAGGTGCTCGGCATCGTCTTCAACCAGGACGACCGGTCAATCGCGCACCACTCTTCGAGCTACTACGGACACTATTCCTCGCCCGGCCACCCCTCGCCGGATGCCTCCGCCCACGGGGCGCTCAGGCGGGCGGCCCGCGCGGTCGGCGACTCCCTCTGGCCGCTTCGCCGCGCCTCCCAGACGGGGACGGGGCGCTTTCCGGGAGAGCGACGATGATCTTCGCCCTCGTGGAAGCGGTGGCCCTCCTCGGAGCGCTAGCCGCGACGACCGTCCTGCTGGGGAACGGGTTGCTCCTGGACTGGCTCGACGTGGCGACTCTGCTGGCACAGGCCGGCGCCGTGTCGATCTGCTGCGTGGTCGCCTTCTACTACAACGACCTGTACGACTTCCGGATCGTCCGCAGCCTCAGCGGATTCCTGTCTCGCCTGCTGCAGTCCTTCGGCGTGGCCATGATCCTGCTCTCCGGCTTCTACTGGCTCTTCCCCGACGCGCGGATCGCGGACGGATCATTCTACTCGAGCCTACTCCTGATCGGCACCTTCCTCGTTCCCCTTCGCGCCATCGGCTACGCCATCATGCGCCACCATGCCTTCGCCGATCGCGTGCTCATCCTCGGGACGGGCCCCCTGGCTCGCACCCTCATCGAGGAGATCGACGCGCGCCCCCATTTCGGGTACGAGATCGTGGGAGTGGTCGGCGACGGGCTCGGCCCCGACGAGCCGCCCCTCCCCTACCTCGTCCTGGGGCCGTCCACGCAGCTCGCCAAGATCGCCGAGGAGGTCCGGGCCCACCGGATCATCGTCGCCCTGACCGAGCGGCGGGGCCGGATGCCAATGGATCAGCTCATCGAGGCCGAGGCGCTCGGCATCCGAACGGAGGACGGCCTTGAGACGTACGAGCACTTCACCAAGAAGCTCGCCATCGAGAACCTGAGGCCCTCGCTGCTCGTCTTCTCGACGGGCTTCAAGAAACCCCGGCTGCACCTCGCACTCCGGCGGCTGGCGAGCCTCGGCGTCGCCGCAGTCGCCCTCGTGCTGACGGCGCCACTCATGCTGCTGATCGCCCTGGCCATCAGGCTCGACTCCCACGGCCCCGTGCTATTCAAGCAAGACCGGGTGGGGCCGCGCGGGCGGCGCTTCCGGCTCCTCAAGTTCCGCACCATGCTGCCCGCCGCGGGCCCTACGTCGGAGTGGGTTCAGGACAACGAGGACCGCATCACCCGGGTCGGCCGCTGGCTGCGGCGATACCGGCTCGACGAGCTGCCCCAGTTCTTCAACATCCTCCGGGGCGACATGAACCTGGTGGGCCCCCGGCCGCACCCGGTTTCGAACTTCGAGCTGTTCTCCCGGCAGATCCCGTACTACGTGCTGCGGACGTCGATTCGCCCGGGAGTCACCGGTTGGGCCCAGGTTCGCTACGGCTACGCCAACAATCTCGACGAAGAGATCGAGAAGATGCGCTACGACCTCTTCTACATCAAGCACCTCTCGTTCTGGTTCGACCTGCGCATCCTCGTCGACACTGTCAGGACGATGCTGTTCGGTCAGGGGGCGGTGGCGGCCGATGGCGGCGGACCCGCGGCGGCGGCCAGCAAACGGTCGCGAGGAGCCGAGGGTCGGCTGCCAGCGCATTCCTCGCAGACAGCGCAGACGGAATCGCCGCCGACACCATGGTCGCCGTGCGCGGCGAACAGGGAAGACATTCCGGACATGAGCAGGGTCGTAAGACCCTGACCTCACCCGATCATTCTTCGATGTTACCGCTGGAGATCACGTTCTGGGCTGCAGTCGGGTTCGTGGCCTACGTCTACATCGGATACCCGGTGCTGATCGGGGCGCTCGCACGTCTTCGCCCTCGCCCTGTGCGCACAGGTCCCGTGACCCCCACGATCACGGTGCTGATCGCCGCCTGTGACGAGGAGGCCCGGATCGCCGCCAAGATCGAGAACTGTCTCGCGCTCGACTACCCCGCCGAGCGGCTGGACATCATCGTCGTCTCGGATGGGTCCACCGACCGGACGGCGAGCATCGTGGCGACCTACGCGTCCAGGCTGCCAGGGCGGGTGACGCTCATCGAGTTCCCGGAGCGTCGCGGAAAGGCCAGCGCCCTCAATGCGGGCGCGGCGCGAGCACAAGGTGAGGTGCTCCTCCTTGCCGATGTCCGCCAGCGCTTTGACCGACTCGCCGCGCGGGCGCTGGCCCGGAACTTCGCCGACCCCGAGGTCGGCGCCGCGAGCGGGGAGCTGATGCTCCTGGCGGAGGGGGAGGACCGTCGCGGCGCCGGCCTCGGCGTCTATTGGCGCTACGAAAAGGCGATCCGCCTGGCCGAGAGCCGCGTCGGCTCCAGCATGGGTTACACCGGATCGGTCAGCGCCGTCCGGCGATCCCTCTACCCGGATCTACCCGCGGACACGCTTATCGATGACCTCGTCGTCGCGCTGTGCGTGATCGCGCGCCGGTGTCGCGTCGTCTTCGAGCCGGCGGCGCAGGCGTTCGATTCGGTCTCCACCGAGCCCGGCCACGAGTTCGCGCGCAAGGTGCGGACCCTCGCTGGGGTCCTCCAGACGTGTGTCAATTCCAGGCGGCTGGCGGGCGGGCCACTGGGGTTCTGTGTGTGGTGGCAACTCCTGTCGCACAAGGCCTCTCGCCTGGCGGTTCCGTACGCGCTGGCGACCATCCTCGTGGCGAGCGCGCTGCTCGACGGCCCGATATACCGGTTGACTCTACTGGTCCAGGGCGCGACCTACGGCCTCGGCTGTCTCGGACTTCTGACGGGCGCCCGGGGCAGATGGGGTCGGATCGTCGCGCTGCCGTCGACCTTCCTGATGCTGAACGCGGCCGCGGTCGTCGGCGTCCTCCGCTACGCGAGTGGGCGGCGCCTGGACCTGTGGCGCCCGCCGGTTCCCAGGACCGACGGCGACCCGACACACGTGTGCCGCACGGACGCTGTCGGCTCTGGCGCCGGAGAGACAGGCCGGGCGGGATGATCAGGAACGAGGCTCGGGATTGGTGGAGGCGCGAGTCCGTCGCCGGCCGATCGGGTCAGTCCGGTGCTTCTGTCGATCAGCGTCTCGGGACGCCCGGCAGCGGGCCCGCGTTCTGGTCGATGGTGACCTTCACCGGCATTCTCCTGCTCGCGCCGCAGGCCTACTTCCCCGCGCTCGCCCCATTGCGACTCGCCTTCTGGGCGGCCGTTATCGCCGTGGTGGCGTACGTGGCCGACCGGCTAGCGCGCGGTGTGCCAATCATCGTGATGTCGCGCGAGCTTCGCGTGGCGGCATGCCTGGCCGGCTGGGCGCTGCTGACCGTACCGCTATCCCTCTGGCCGGGCGGCAGCCTGCAGCGCCTTCAAGATGGGTATCTGAAGTCACTCGTGATCTTCTATCTCCTGAGCAATCTCGTAGACTCGGTGCCGAGGCTCCGCCAGACTTGCTGGGCGCTCGCCCTTCTCAGCGTTCCGCTCGCCGCAACAGGGATCACACAATATGTCCAGGGTATCTTCCTGAACCCGGGAGGCGCAGTGGAGCGCATCGAGGGGTACAGCGCGCCCCTGACGTCGAACCCGAACGACCTCGCGCTGATGCTCAATCTGATCCTGCCGCTCACCATCGCGCTCTTTTTCTTTGAGCGCGGCGGAGGCCGCCGGCTCTTGCTGGCGGGGACCATCGCGCTGAGCGTGATCGCGGTGGTCGTCACGTTTTCCCGTGGCGGCTTCGTGACCCTGGCGAGCATCACGTGCATGTACCTCTGGAAGCTCCGGAAGCGCCCGGAGCGGCACTGGGTATACGCTTGCCTTGTGCTCACGGTGATCTGCATCCCGTTGCTCCCAGGTGGATACCTTCATCGGATCGAGACCGTGACGGACACCTCCAAGGACGTGACGGGATCCTCGGAGGCTCGGTGGATTGACTCTGTTGCCGCGCTACGCGTCGTTCTGAAGCATCCAGTGGTAGGAGCGGGGATCGGCGGGAATATCCTGGCGCTCAATACGGAGCGCGGCGACAATTGGCATGCCGTCCATAACGCATATCTGGAGTACGCGGTGGACCTGGGTCTGCCGGGCCTGGCTTTGTTTCTTCTACTCCTGTTCGGATGCATCCGCCGTGTTGGTGAGCTCCTCCGCCGCACCGGTAGGGCTGGCGAGACCGCACGGCTTGCGTACCTCGCCGAAGGCGTGCAGGCCAGTCTCTACGCATTCGCGGTCGCCGCCCTCTTTCATCCTGTGGCCTATCATTTCTACTTCTATTACCTGGCCGGGCTGGCCGTGGGGGTGAGCAGGGTAGGCGGGATGTCTGCCGAGCCCGAGCCTGGCCCTTCCGCGCGAGCGAGAGCCTGAGATGTGCGGCATCTTCGGCGTTTTCGGAAAGGAGCGCGGCTGGCCGGCGGACCCGGGGGTGCTCCACAAGATGGCGGATGCGATGGTTCACCGCGGCCCCGACGGCGGTGGCTTTCACACCGACGATTGTTTCGGGATGGGCATGCGGCGCCTCAGCATCATCGACCTGGCCACCGGGGAGCAGCCCATCGCCAATGAGGAGCGGAAACTGTGGGTCGTGTTCAACGGTGAGATCTACAACTACCGGGAGATGACTCGCGACCTCGTCGCACGGGGTCACCGGTTCAGCACTGCCTCGGACACCGAGGTGCTGGTTCACCTCTACGAGGAGATGGGCGAGGATTTCGTCACCCGGCTCCGCGGGATGTTTGCCCTCGCCCTCTGGGACTCCTCTCGGCGGACGCTGTTCCTGGCCCGGGACAGGCTCGGGATCAAGCCGCTCTACTACGCCACGACCCCGGAGGGCTTCGTGTTCGGTTCGGAGCTCAAGGCCGTGGTGAAGAGCCCGTGGGTGTCCGGGCGGGTGGACCGGCGGGCCCTGGCCGCCTTTCTCCGCTACGGGTACGTTCCCGATCCCCTTAGCATCCTGGAGGGAGTCACCAAGCTTCCCCCCGGCCACACCCTGACGGTGCGCGATGGGGAGCCGGGCGCCCCGCGTGCCTACTGGGAGCCGACGCGCTTCTTCCGCAGCCATGGTCCCGAACCACCCGAGGAAGAGCTGGGTGAACGGCTGTGGGCGCTCCTGACCGATGCCGTGCGCTCCCACCTCGTGAGCGATGTGCCGCTCGGCGTGTTCCTGAGCGGAGGTGTGGACTCCAGCACCGTCCTCGCCATCATGGCGCGCGAGGGTGGCGTCCGGGTCAAGACGTTCACCATCGGGTTCAGGGAGCAGGGCTTCAACGAGCTCCCCTATGCGCGGCGAGTGGCCGAGTGGTTCGGCACCGAGCACCACGAGCGTCTCGTCGAGCCCGGGGATCTGAGTCTCCTGGAAGAGGTCCTGTCCGCGTTCGATGAGCCGTTCTGGGACGTCTCGGCCATCCCGACGTACCTGGTGTCGCGTCTGGCGCGCGAGCACGTCAAGGTGGTGCTCTCGGGGGACGGCGGGGACGAGCTGTTCGCTGGATACGAGCGCTACCTGGTCGACCAACGCCGCCGGCTCGTCGGCCTGGCCGGAGACAACGGGCTCGGCGCTCCGCTTCGCGGATTGAGCTCGGCCCTTCCCGAGGGAACGCCGGGCAAGAACTACCTCTACCACCTGTCGCTGCCCAGAATGGAGCGGTACCTCGACTCGATCTCGCTCTTTCCGGCACGAGCCGTCTGCACCATTCTCGACCCTGCGGCCGGCGCAGCCTGCGACGCCGTCTTCACCCCGTTGCTCGATGCGGGTCGGGGACTGGACGCTTTGTCCCAGCTCCAGGACTTCGATCTCCGTACCTATCTTCCCGGAGACATCCTGACCAAGCTCGACCGGACGACGATGGCGCACTCGCTGGAGGGGCGGGTGCCGTTCCTCGACCACCCGCTGGTGGAGTTTGCTTGCGGGCTTCCTCCCCGGCTCCGCCTCCGCTCCGGAGAGACCAAGTACCTGCTCAAGCGCGTGCTCAAGGGCCGTGTGCCCGACGAGGTGCTGACGCGGCCGAAGCAGGGATTCGGGGTGCCGGTCGACGTCTGGTTCTCCAAGCAGCTCCCCGGCTTTTTCTCCGACATCCTGGGGGACGGGAGCCGGCTCGAATCCCTGGGCATCAGACGATCAGCCGTACGGACTCTCCTGGAGCTTCACGCGCGGAAGGGTCGCCCGGATCACCGCCAGCAGCTCTGGGGGCTGGCCGTGCTGGACCGTTCCCTGGCCGGGCTCGGCGGGGTGGCTACGCGATGACCGGGCCCAGGCCCCGTATCCTCATGCTCGGAGACTCGCTGGCTCTCGGAGGGACCGAGGGGCAGTTCGTGGAGATCGTGCGCGGCCTCGACCGGTCGCGATGGGATGTGGACGTCTCGTGTCTCCGGGCCGAGGGCCCACTGCGCGCGAAGCTCGACGCCGCCGGCGTCCGCGCGTGGAGCTGCGGATGCGGGTCATTCAGGTCGCCGCGCGTTCTACTGGCCGCTTGGGGACTCGCGCGCCAGTTGCGCGCCCACCGCGTTCGGCTGGTGCACGCCTTCGACTTCTACAGCAACATCCTGGGTGTCCTGGCGGCGCGCGCCGCGCGGGTCCCCGTTGTGATCGCGAGCCAGCGGGACCTGGGCGATCTGCGGCCGGCGTTCCAGCAGCGGCTCCACCGCTGGGTGCTGGCGCGTGCCGACCATGTCCTCGTCAACTCGGAAGCGGTCGCGGCGCGCGTCAGAGCCAGCCGGCCACGCGAGACCCAGCGGATCGTGATGATTCCCAACGGGGTGGACGTAGCGCGGTTCCGGCCGGGCTCGACGGAGCAACGGAGCTCGCCGCCTGTCATCGTGGGTACTCTCGCCAACCTGCGCCCGGAGAAGGGGATCCTCGACTTCGTCCGGGCCGCGGCGCTCGTCCGCGAGCAGTGCCCCGAAGCTCGCTTCGTGGTGTGGGGGGATGGACCGCTTAGGGCTGACGTGGAGCGCCTCGCCGAAGGGCTCGGACTCCGCGGCGCGTTCGAACTCCGAGGGCGGACGACCGAGCCGGAGGTCGCGCTCCGCGAGGTGGATGTCTTCGTGCTCGCCTCGGTCAGCGAAGCCTGCTCCAACGTGCTCCTGGAAGCCATGGCGACCGGACCGGCGGTGGTGGCCACGCGGGTGGGGGGAAACCCCTATCTGGTCGATGACGAGGTCACGGGTCTGCTCGCCCCACCCGGCGATCCCGCCGGCCTGGCGAAGGCGATTGTGCGGCTCATCGAGGAGCGGAGCCTGGCGGCGAGGCTGTCCGCCCGCGCGCTCGCACGTGTGCGTGCCGAGTTCAGCATCGACCAAATGCTCGGTCGGGTGCAGGCCTTCTACGAGCGGGCGTTGACCGGGAGCACTGCGTGAAGCGCCCGAGGATCGCGCTCGTCGCGGCCAGCCTGGACATCCTGGGGGGGCAGGGGATCCAGGGGCGGGCCCTCCTGGAGGGGCTCCGTGGCGACGGTTACGCCGTGGACTTCATTCCGATAAACCCGCGCTTTCCGGCCGGTCTGCGCTGGCTGCGCCGCTATCCCTATTTGCGGACTGTCCTGAACCAGCTCCTCTATCTCCCGAGCCTGCTCCGGCTCCGGCACGCGGACATCGCGCACGTCTTCTCGGCGTCGTACTGGTCGTTCCTGCTGGCGCCCGTTCCCGCGATCCTGGTCGCGCGCGCCCTCCGGGTGCGCATCGTGCTCCATTACCACAGCGGCGAGGCCGAGGACCACCTGGAGCGCTGGGGGCTGCTGGTCCATCCCTGGCTGCGCCTGGTCGACGAGATCGTCGTCCCGTCCTGCTACCTGCAACAGGTCTTCGGCGGGCACGGTTACTCAGCGCGCGTGATTCCCAACGTCGTGGACACGTCCCGCTTCCGTTACCGGGCACGCGCGCCCCTGCGGCCCCGGCTGCTCTCCACCCGGCATCTCGAGCAAATCTACAGCGTCGACACGATCCTGGAAGCCTTCGCCCTCCTCCGCGCGCAATACCCCGAGGCGACGTTGACGGTGGCAGGCGCCGGGAGCGAGGCGGGGCGACTGTGCGGTCTGGCCGCCTCGCTCGGTATCTCTCCGGACTTCGTCGGACGCGTGGAGCCCGAAGCCATGCCTGCGCTCTACGATCGGGCCGATATCTTCGTGAACGCTTCCGTCGTGGACAACCAGCCAGTGTCCTTGCTCGAGGCGTTCGCGGCCGGGCTCCCCATCGTCTCCACCGGAACGGGCGACATTCCCGCGATGCTCGACAATGGAGAGCTGGGGCTGATCGTGCCTCAGGAGGATCCCGCCGCCATGGCCAAGGCGGTGGCGGGTCTTCTGGAGGATCCGGACCGGGCGCTCTCGATGAGCGGCTCCGCCAGGCGCGAAGTCGAGCGGTACGCCTGGCCGCTCGTCAGGCAGGAATGGGCGAGGGCCTACGGAGAGAGTCTCGACGGTAGCACGGCATGATCATCCTCGGTGTCAGCGATTCGCACAGTGCGGCCGCGTGTCTGTACGAGGACGGCCAGGTCGTCGCCGCGCTCCAGGAGGAGCGGCTCCGCCGGATCAAGAACTGGGCAGGGATGCCGACGGAGGCGATCGCCTGGCTCCTCGAGACGAGGGGCATCTCCGCGGATCAGGTCGACCTGGTGGCGATGAACGGTCACCACGTGGCGTTTCCGATGACCCGCGAGGAGCTGGCGGAGGAGTACCGGACGATCAACGACCTCGGCGTCACGCTGCGCCGGTCCTTCCGGCGCGCGATCCGGCGCCTGGCACGGCCTACCCCGCTCTATCTGCTCTATCGGCGGCGCCAGGAGTCGGGCCGTCTCCGCGCGCTGACCGGGATGGGATTTCCGCGCGAGAAGGTGGTCCTCGTCGAGCATCACGCGGCCCATGCGGCCGCAGCGTACTACGGCCTCGGTGACTTCGAGGACGACATCCTGGTCCTGACGTGCGATGGCGCGGGCGACGGTCTGTGCGCTACTGTCAACATCGGCAGGAGCGGGCGGATCGAGCGGCTGCGCGAGATCGGTCAGGGGCACTCCATCGGAAACATCTATGCCATGGTCACGTTCCTCATGGGGATGGTGCCCCTCGAGCACGAGTACAAGCTCATGGGACTGGCCCCCTACGCGGACCCCCGGGGCGCCGAACGGGTGTTCCAGGACCTGATGCGGTTGATCCGGTTCGATCCCGCCAACCCGTTGGTATGGGAACGGGCCCCCGGGTGTCCGGAGACCTACCTGTCGTACCGCTTCCTCAAGAGGCTCCTGGAGGAGAAGCGGTTCGACTGGATCGCCGGGGGGCTGCAGAAGTTCACCGAGACCATCCTCACCCGATGGGTGGACAACTGTCTGCGGGCAACCGGCCTCCGCCGCCTCGCGCTGGGCGGCGGCATCTTCATGAACGTGAAGGTGAACAAGCTTCTGATGGAGCTGCCGGGCGTTGACGAGATCTTCGTCTACCCGTCGTGCGGGGACGAGACGAACGCCATGGGCGCCGCCTACTCCGTGTACGCCGAGCGCGCTGGGACGGCAAAGATCACGTCGCTCCGCGACGTGTACTGGGGCCCCCAGTTCTCCGACGAGGCGGTGGGCGAGGCGCTCGGGCATTTCCCGTTCAAGACGCCCGTGACGTACCGGAAGGAGCCCGCGATCGAGTCGACGGTCGCGCGGCTCCTGGCGGAGGGACAGATCGTGGCCCGCTTCAAGGGGCGCGAGGAGTTCGGCGCGCGGGCGCTCGGCAACAGGGCCATCCTCGCGAACCCCTCCGACCCCGCCGTGGTCAGGGTCATCAACGAGGCCATCAAGGCGCGGGACTTCTGGATGCCCTTCGCGCCCTCGGTCCTCGAGCAGCGGAGTGCCGACTATCTGATCAACCCCAAGCGCGTCCGCTCGCCCTACATGATCCTGTCCTTCGACACGACGGACCGGTCGAGCGAATTCCGGGCCGCGCTCCATCCCTTCGACCGCACGGCGAGACCGCAGGTGGTCTCATCCGACGCGAATCCCTCGTACCACGCCCTGCTGCAAGAGTTCGAGCGGCTGACCGGGATCGGCGCGGTGCTCTGCACCTCGTTCAACCTGCACGGCTATCCGATCGTCAGCCGGCCCGAGGACGCGCTCGACGTGCTCGATCGTTCCGGCCTGACCCATCTGGCCATCGAGAGCTGGCTGGTGACGAAACGATGACGGTGATCTCGCCGATCCGGCCGTGGCGTGGCTCGCTCGAGCGGCTCTGGTGGGCCGGAAGGGCGCTCCGGAAGGAGGTGCTCGGCTTCCGGTTCGACTATCCGATCGAGACCGTCGCCGCCGCCGGGCCAAAGGATTCACTCCACTACTACATCTACAGCGAAGACCTGTTCTTCGACGCCATGAAGCTGGATGCGCACGGCATCCCCGTGCACCGCGCGCGCACGTTCGGGACCACGTACAACCCCGCCTACGTCGGATGGTACGGGCTCGTCGACGTGGAGCGTTACGCGCGCGGCCTCGACCCCTCGAGAGCGTTCCTGCGCCAGGTGGAGTGGCTGGTGAGTCATGCCGTGAGGCGGGACGACGGCGCCGTCGTCTGGCCGTACACCGCGGTGTTCGAGGAAGGCCACGGCCTGCTGAAGCCGCCGTGGATCTGCGCGATGGCGCAGGGCCTGGCGATGAGCCTTCTCGTGCGCGGGTATCGCGCGACCGGCCGGCCGGAGCTGCTCGACCTCTGTCAACCCGCCACACGCGTCTTCGAGAAGAGCCTGGAGGATGGCGGCGTCCGGACGCTGGAGGATGGCTACGCGCTCTACGAGGAGTACCCCGTCTATCCGCTGCCACGGGTGCTCGACGGGTTCCTGTTCAGCCTCCTGGGACTCCATGACGTCGCCGCGCAGACCGGGGACCAGCAGGTGCGGCAATTATTCGATGAGGGTGTGGCGGGCCTGCGGCATACCCTGGAGTCCTGGAACTACCGGAACAAGTGGAGCTGGTACGGTTCCCACGGTTACCTGTGCCCGCCTCACTACAACAAGCTGAATGCCGCGCTGCTCGCATCGCTCGCGCGACTGACGGGCGATGCTACGCTGCGCCGTTACGCCGGGGCGTGGGATCCGACGCGTCTGACGCGGGCCGGGCAGGTCGAGGTCTTTCTCGTCTTCTTCTTCACGAAGAACATGTCGCGCCTCCGGCATCGCACCTGGCGCAGGCGGGCAACATCGTGATGAGCGTCGTCCGTTGACGGGACCAGGAGCGTAACGGGCATGTGCGGGATCGTCGGCGTTGTGAACTTCAATCCTCACGACACCCCGGATGAGCTGATGCTCAAGCGGATGCGTGACGTGATCCGCCACCGCGGGCCGGACGGCGAGGGGCTCTGGGTGGACGGGCCGGTCGGGCTCGGGCACCGCCGGCTGTCCATCGTCGACGTGGCTGGCGGGCAGCAGCCCATGACCAACGAGGACGGCTCGTGCTGGATCGTCTACAACGGCGAGATCTACAACCACGCTGCGTTCCGGCCCGGGCTCGAGGCGCGCGGCCACCGTTATCAAACGCGGAGCGACACGGAGACGATCCTGCATCTCTACGAGGAGGAGGGGGAGCGCTGCGTCGAGCAGCTCCAGGGCATGTTCGCGTTCGCGCTGTGGGACGGGATCCGCCGGCGGCTCCTCCTCGCGCGAGACCGGCTGGGGATCAAGCCGCTGTACTACGCCGTGACCGACCGACAGCTCCTCTTCGCGTCGGAGATCAAGGCGATCCTGGCCGTGGACGCCATCCGGCCCACGTTCAACGAGGCCATCCTTCCGGAGTTCCTGGCGACGCGGTTCGTCTCCGGTGAAGAGACCTTCTTCCGGGGGGTGAGGAAGCTCCTGCCCGGTCGCACCCTGTCCTGGTCGGCGGCCGAGGGGCTGCGCGAGCGACGCTACTGGCACCTGCCGGTCGGGACCGATACCTCGACGGCCGAGCTCGAGCAGCGGGCCGCCGAGATTCGCGCGCGGCTCGCGGCGACCGTGCGGAGCCATCTCATGAGCGACGTGCCCATCGGGCTCTTCCTGTCCGGGGGCATCGACTCCAGCGGCCTCGCGGCGCTGATGGCACCCATGGTGAAGGAGCCGATCCGTACCTTCTCCGTGGGCTTCACGGACCCGGAGGCCAACGAGCTCGAGTACGCGCGGCTGGCCGCGCGACGGGTCAAGTCCGAGCACCGTGAGGTGGTAGTCTCTCCGGAAGAGTTCTTCCAGGCGCTCCCCCGGCTCGTCTGGCACGAGGACGAGCCGCTTGCGTTCCCGTCGAGCGTGCCCCTCTATTTCGTGTCGCGCCTGGCCCAGGAGCACGTCAAGGTCGTCCTCACCGGAGAAGGGGCGGACGAGCTCTTCCTCGGATACAACCGGTATCGGGTGACCGCGCTGAACGACCGGCTCGGGCGGGCGTACAGGAACGTGATGCCGGCCGCCACGCGCGGGAAGCTGAGACGGTTCGTCCGCGCCCTCCCGAGGGCGATACGCCGGTACGCCGAGCGCTCGTTCCTGGCGCTCGAGCCGGGCCCCCGGTCACTCTTTTTCGAGAACTTCTCGGTCTTTTCCGAGGCCATCCAGCGGCAGCTCCTCGCGCGCGTCGCGCTGCTGGACGCGGTGGACCCGTACGCCGAAGGGCTCCGCTGCTTCGAGGGGGCTTCTGGGGGCATGGCCGAGCGGATGAGCCACGCCGATCTCCAGACCTACCTGGTCGAGCTGCTCATGAAGCAGGACCAGATGAGCATGGCCGCCTCGGTAGAGAGCCGCGTGCCGTTCCTCGACCACGTGCTCGTCGAGCACGTCGTGACGATGCCGGCGCGCTTCAAGCTGCGCGGCTGGCGGACCAAGCTCATCCTGCGGGAAGCGCTGCGCGATCTTGTGCCGCCCGAGATCCTGACCCGCGGAAAGATGGGCTTCCCCGTGCCAATTGGCCGGTGGCTTCGGGGGCCGTTCTGGCCGGTCGTCGAGGAGCTCGTGCTGGGCCCGCGCGCGCGCGCCCGCGGATTGCTGGCGCCCGGGGTGCTGCGGCAGCTCGCCGAGGAGCATCGCCGGGGCGCGCAGGAGCACGGGGATCGCCTGTGGCTCCTCGCCAATCTCGAGATCTGGCAGCGGATCTTCATCGACGGCGAGGACACGGCCGCAGTGATGCGGGCGGCGTGAGCGCCATGCGAATCCTCTGGGTCAAGGTCGGCGGGCTGTGGCCGCTCAACACGGGAGGTCGACTGCGCAGCTTCCACACGATCTCCGAGCTGTCACGCAGGCATCAGGTCACGCTCCTGACGACGCATGGCCCGGACGACGACCCCGCCGGGTTACGAGCGCACCTCTCGGGATGCGCACGGGTCATGTCCGTGCCTTACGCGATCCCCAAGGTCGGGAGTGTGGCCTTCGTCGCGACCCTGCTCCGATCGTGGCTCTCCCCCCTTCCTCTCGACCTCTGGAAATGCCGGGTGCCCGCCCTTCGCGAAGAGGTGGCTCGCGTCCTCGGCGCCGGCCAGATGGATCTGTGTGTGGCCGACTTCCTGGCCGCGTCCCCGAACGTGCCGCTCACGGGGCGGACTCCGGTGATCCTGTTCGAGCACAATGTCGAGTACATGATTTGGAAGCGGCTCTGTCAGGTCGAGCACCGCGCCGTGCGGCGCGCCCTCCTCGAGATCGAATGGCGGAAGATGCGGCGGGCCGAGGCGCGGGCGTGCCGTCGCGCCACGCTCACGGTCGCGGTGTCCGAGGCGGATCGGGACATGCTGGCCGCCGACGCCCCCCGGGCCCGGGTGTGCTCGATCCCCACCGGGGTCGACACCTCCTTCTTCGTCAGCAACGGGGCGCGGGCGGCGGCGTTGTCCCTCGTCTTCACGGGGTCCATGGACTGGTATCCGAACGAGGACGCGGCGCTGCATTTCGCAGAGACCATGCTGCCACAGATCCGGCAAGAGATTCCCGGGGTCACGCTGACGATCGTGGGCCGGAAGCCCTCTCCCCGGTTGCGGGCGGCCATGGCGGAGGCGAAGGCCAGCGTCACGGGGACGGTTGACGATGTCCGGCCGTACGTCGCCCAGGCGAGCGTCTGCGTGGTGCCGCTGCGAGTCGGAGGCGGGACCCGGCTCAAGATCTTCGAGGCGCTGGCCATGGGAAAGGCGCTCGTCTCGACCACGGTGGGTGCGGAAGGCCTGCCTCTGGTGCCGGGGGAGCACTATCTCCGCGCCGACGAGCCGGACGAGTTCGCCCGTGCCGTGGTGTCGCTTCTTCATGACCCGGCTCGACGCGAGGCGCTCGGGGCCGCCGGGCGCCGGCTGGTCGAGGAACGGTACTCGTGGACGCAGGTGGCCCGAGAGTTCGAGACCCGGTGCGAGGAGGCAATGGGGAACCGTGCGCGTTAGCGTGTTTGGGCTCGGCTACGTGGGGTGCGTGACGGCGGCCTGCCTGGCGCGGGCAGGCCACGAGGTGGTCGGCGTGGACGTCAACCCCGACAAGGTGGCCATGATCAACGACGGGACGTCGCCCATCGTGGAGCCCGGGCTCGGCGAGCTCCTCCGCGATGTCGTCGAGGGCAAGCAGCTCCGGGCCACCGCGTCCAGCCTCGATGCAGTCGAGGCCTCGGACATCGCATTGATCTGCGTGGGAACCCCGGGACGCCCCAACGGGCAGCTCGACACCAGCGCCCTCGAGCGGGTCGGTGACGGCATCGGGGGGGCGCTGAGGGCGAGGCCCAGAGCGTATACCGTGGTATTGCGCAGCACTGTCCTGCCAGGGACCACGGAACGGGTCCTGCTCTCGGCTCTCCGCGCCGGCGCCGGGCCGGATGCGGAGGGCAGTGTGCGGGTCGCCGTGAACCCGGAGTTCATGCGAGAAGGCTCCTCGCTCCGCGACTATGCGACACCCGCCTTCACGCTCGTCGGGACGGACGAGCCGGAGACCGCCGACATCCTCCGCTCTCTCTACGTGGCAGTCGAGGCGCCCTTCGTGCACACGACGGTGCGGACGGCGGAGATGGCGAAGTATGTCTCGAACGCCTTTCATGCGCTCAAGGTGTGCTTTGCCAACGAGATCGCGGACGCCTGCGAGACGCTGGGCGCCGATGCCCAGGACGTGATGCGCGTGTTCATGATGGACCGGAAGCTCAACATTTCCGATGCCTACCTCCGCCCGGGTTTCGCCTTCGGCGGCTCGTGCCTCCCGAAGGATCTGCGCGCGCTGATATACGCGGCCGGCGCGGCCGACCTCACCCTGCCCGTGCTGAATGCCATCATGCCGTCGAACGACGGGCAGATTCGCCGCGGGCTCGACGCGGTGCTCAGGACGCGGAAGCGTCGGGTGGGCGTGGTCGGCCTGTCCTTCAAGGCTGGTACCGACGATCTCCGCGAGAGCCCCATGGTGCTTCTCGTCGAAGCCCTGATTGGCAAGGGGTGCGACGTCCGCGTTCTCGATCGAAACGTGTCGATCGCGCGGCTGGTCGGCGCGAATCGTCGCTACATCGAGGAGGAGATTCCGCACATCGCGTCACTGATCTGCGAGAGCCCGGAGACGCTCGTCGACCACGCGGAGGTGCTCGTGATCAGCAATGCCGGCGAGGAAGCGGCCGCCGTCCTCTCAAGAGTGCGCCCGGACCACCAGGTGATCGACCTGACGCGCGGTGCCCTCCGGCGGACACCAGCAACGACCGCGGCGGACTAGCTCGAAGGTGGGAGGCCAGGTATGGCGCGGATAGCAGCGACGGCCTACAAACGTGTCTATGAAGCTGTGAACTACCGCCTGCGGACCTTCGCGGGTGGTCGCCTGGCCAAGCACTGCCGGCCGACCTGGGTGGTCGCCCTGCTCTCGGAGCGGTGCAATGCGCGCTGTGTGCACTGCGACATCTGGAAGAACCGGGGCAAGGAGGATTCGCCCAGCTTCGAGCAGTGGAAGGGCATCCTGACGGACGTGCGGCGCTGGCTCGGACCGATCCAGACGACCTTGACTGGCGGCGAGGCCATGCTGAAGCCGTATGCGATCGACCTGGTCGCCTACGGGACGTCGATCGGGCTCTTCATGGAGATCCTGACCCACGGCTACTGGCCCGACCAGTCCAAGATCGAGAAGCTGGCGCTGGCCAACCCCTGGCGCGTCACGGTCTCGCTCGATGGCCTCGGGCCGACGCATAGCAGGATCCGGGGCCGCGGGAACTTCTTCGAACTGACGTCGACGACCCTCCGGACGCTTCAGCGCGTCCGGCGGGAGAACAAGCTCGACTTCGTGATCCTGCTGAAGAACGTGATCATGGCGGAGAACCTGGACGAGGCTGGCGACGTCGCGCGGTTCGCCCAAGACGGCGGGATGCAGGTGTTCTATCAGCCCATCGAGCAGAACTACAACACGCCGGAGGACGCCCGGTGGTTCGAGGACAGCGAGAACTGGCCGAAGGACCCGGCCAAGGCGGTCGCCGTAGTCGAGCGCCTGCTCCAGCTCAAGCGGGCCGGGCTCCCCATCGCCAACAGCTACACCCAGCTCGAGGCTATGATCCCGTACTTCAGCAACCCGGACTCGTCGCGGGTGGCGACGCAGGCGCACTCCGCGCACGAGCGCCGGCAATCCTGCGCCGCCCTGACGAACCTGCAGATCCAGTCCAATGGCGACGTCACGGACTGCACGGGCCGTCCACCGGTCGGCAATGTCAAGACCGACTCGATCCGGCGCATCTGGGAAGCACGGCCGCGCGCATGGGCAGACGGGAGCTGCTGCCTTCAGCGCCGCTGCACGCCTGCGGAGCTGGAAGCGCGGCTCGCGGGGAGCGGTTCTTGACTGTCCGCGCCACCGACCTCAGCCCGGCCTCGACGCGCCTGGAAGAGGCGTCGCTCCCGCGTCCGGCGCGGCGGGTGCTCTTCATCACGTTCCACTTTCCGCCGAGCGTCGAGGTCGGGGCATACTCCTGCGCGCAGATTGCTCGCTACCTGCCGCTTCACGGATGGGAGCCGATCGTCCTCACATCCACGGGACGACAGTATCAGTTCGTGGATCGTCGCGTCGAGCCGACCGCGCACGTCATCCGGACGCCGGCGTTCCCGCACCCCCTCGGTGTGTACCGGAGCGTCAAGTCGTGGGTAGGGCGCCGGCCGGATGGCCCGGCCGCGGGCAATGAAAGCAGCGGTCTGGGGCGCCCGCGAAGCGGGCTTGCCCGCTACGTCCTTGATCTCGCGAGCATTCCGGACATGTATGTCGGCTGGCTAGCGCCGGCCATTGTCTCGGGGCTGCGGGCCAGCCGGCGGTTCGAGGTTCGCCATCTGCTGTCGTCGGGTCCCTGCTGGACGAATCACCTGGTCGGCCTGGCCCTCGCGCGGCTGACGCGGCTGCCGTGGAGCGCGCATTTCCGGGATCCGTGGGTGCGCGCAATGGACGACGAGCGCAGCCGGAGCATCTCACACCGAATCCAAGGGGCGCTGGAACGAGCCGTCGTGACCCGCGCGGACTCCGTGGTCTGCGTGACCGAGCAGCATACCGAACTCTTGCGGCACCGTTATCCTCAGTTGCCCTCCGCCAAGTTCGCGACGATCCCCAATGGATACGACGAGGCCGAATGGGAGGGCGTCGTTGATGGCCGCGGGTATCAGGCCGCCAGGTTCGTCATCACGTACGCGGGCTGGCTGTACGAGCAACGAACTCCTGAGCCCGTGTTTCGCGCGCTTCGCTCGCTGATCGATCGTGGCGACGTGGATATCAGGCGGCTCCGGATCGATCTCGTCGGCTGGTGCGAGACCGCCCGGGGGCAGAGCGTCAAGGCGATGGCCGCGCGCTGGGGCCTCGAGGGATGCCTGCGCATCGACGGGCCCCTGACCAAGAGCGAGACCTTCCGGCGGCTCATCGGCTCGAGCCTTCTTCTGCTGCTCGCCGAGGGCTGGGCGTTGCAGGTTCCGGCCAAGGCCTACGAGTACCTCAGGGCGGGGCGCCCAATCCTGGCGCTCACGCCCACGGAGGGCGCCATCGCGGACCTCTTCCGGAGGACCGGGGGGGCGTGGGTGATCGACAACACGGACGACGAGAGGATCACAGCCGCGGTGCGCGAGGCCTACATGGGCTGGAGCGCCGGGCGGCCTTCCCGCACCCCGGATCCCGGAGTGGTGGCCGAGTTCGATCGCGCGCGGCTCGCCCGTCGCTTCGCCGCGATCCTCGACTCGAAGGAGCCGGCGATGGAGCATCGCGCATGAAGCGGCGAGAATGCGACTCGCGGGAATACACCCTGAAGGACTATGACTTCGGTGGGTTCCGGGCCGGATCGTGGGTCCTCGACCTGGGCTGTGGTGACGGGGAGCAGCTCGCCGGCCTCCGGGCCCATGGCGCTCGCGCGATCGGGATCGATCCGTACCGCCCCTCGCTGCAGGAATGCCAGAAACAGCGATTGCCGGTCGCGCAGGCGCGCGCCGAGGAGATTCCCGTGAAGGATGGGAGTCTCGACGGGCTCATCTGCAAGGGCGTGATCCCATATACCGATCCGCCGCGCGCGTTCGGCGAGATCAGGCGCGTCCTGAAGGCCGGCGCATCCGCCCACTGCATGTATCTCGGCGCGGGCTACTATCTGCGCTATTTCCTGTATCCCCATCACTGGAAGTACAACTTCTACGGGCTCAGGGTGCTCCTGAACACGTGGCTCTACGCCCTGAGCGGGCGGACGCTGCCCGGGTTCCTCGGCGACACCGTCTATCAGTCCCGCCGGCGTGTCGCCGAGCTTTGCCGGGGAAACCAGCTTCAACTGGTCCGGGACACGCCGTCCATGACCTTTCTCGGGTTCCCGGTGTTTATTTACCAGGCCGTCCGGAAGGTCGCCTCCTAGGGATGCCTCGGACAGCTCTCCTCGGTAGCAGCCTGAAGGCAAGACTGATTTCGCCGCTTCTGCGACGGATCGCCTTCCTCTCCGGCGTGTCGGCTCTACAGGGACGCCGCCAGGGGGTGTCACGGATTCTTATGCTGCACGCTGTCGGCAGTGCGGGACAAAGGCCGATTTATCCTTACGTGCATATGTATCCGACTCAGGTCTTTGAGGCGGAGCTCCGGTATCTGTCGCGTCACTTCTCGATCGTTCCCCTCAGTCGGATCGTAGAAAGGTGTCGGCGAGGCGAGCGTGGACGATGCCGCGAGATTGCCCTCACGTTCGATGACGGGCTGCGAAACAACGTGACCGTTGGCTATCCGATCCTTCGACGCTTGGGCCTCCCCGCCACATTTTTCGTGTGTCCGGGCCTGATCGAGAGCGAGCGATGGCAATGGTCCTACGAGATGCCGGTTCGACTCGCCCACCTTTCCCGCGAGGAGCGCGGCGACCTTTTTCGGCGCATTGGCGCCCCTCCCGAGTGCATAGATGGCGTAATGGGCTGGATGAGGAGTCTGGATACGAGGGCACGAGGGACGATAGAGGAGCACATTCGCGAGTCGACATCCCGCTTCAGACCGACCGCTGCGGAACGCTATCTGTTCGAGACCATGACGTGGCAGGAACTGGCCTCCCTCGATCCCGATCTGATCACTGTGGGTTCGCACAGCATGAGCCACCCGATCCTTACCAAGACGGAGCGTGGACGAATCACGGACGAGATTGTCCAAAGCCGGCGCGCGTTGCAACGAAAGCTGCAGCGCCCGGTCGATTACTTTTCCTATCCCGACGGAGCGTACGATGAGTCCGTGCTGAAGCTAGTGCGGCACGAGTATGGCGCGGCAGTCACCACCGAAGCAAGATTTGTGTCTGCGCAAGACGATGTCCACCTCCTCCCGAGGATTGGTGCCGGAGAGGAACGTGTTCACGACTTGGCATGGCGGCTGCACCGCCCGAACTCATGAGGGGGAAGGTGCATCGTGCGGTGGTCCCCGACATTGCTAGCGCCGGCGACCACCATGTGCAGGCCATGGGATGCCAGGCCGTCCGGAAGATTGCGTCGTGACGAGCGAGCAGGTCGCCAAGGGACTGAGATCCCTCCGGTGGGCGCCGGCGTTTTGCTGGCAGCGAATCGCGCGACGGCTGCCGGGGACGGGCCCACTCCATCTCGTCCTAGCGCTGGCCGACCACTTCGAGCCTTCGATCGTCCCGGACACCCCAGCGGGCACCTACGCGAGCATGGACGAGCAGGAGCGGCGGCTGGAGGACTGGTGCCGGGTGTATCCGACGGCGGTTGGGACGTACCGCGACGCCGACGGGTACCCTCTGCGGCGCACGTACTTCTTCCCGGCCGAGCAGTACGAGAAGGCCCTCGTCGGGCGCCTGGCGGAGCACTGTCAGACCGGCTGGGGGGAGATCGAAATCCATCTGCACCACGGGATCCATGGCCCCGATACGCCTGAGAACACGCGCAAGACTCTCGTCGAGTTCAGGGACGCCCTGGCGGGCCACGGCTGCCTGTCGACCTGGGAGGGACAGGGCTCTCCGCGGTACGCGTTCGTCCACGGCAACTGGGCGCTGGCTAACTCCTCGGGCGGCCGATTCTGCGGGGTCGACGAGGAGATGCAGATCCTCGCCGAGACGGGTTGCTACGCCGACTTCACGCTGCCCTCGGCTCCGGATCCGGCCCAGACCGCGAAGGTCAATGGCCTCTACGAATGCGCGCTCCCTCTAAACCGCCGGGCCCCCCATCGTCGCGGCAGAGACTTGCGGCGCGGGCGGCCGCCGAGGAAATTCCCCCTGATCGTCCAGGGGCCTCTGGCCATTCACGCGACCCGGCGGCGGGGGCGATGGCCAGCCCCGCGCATCGAGAACGGCGAGCTGACAGGGGTCTGCCCGCCCACGCTGGAGCGCCTGCGGCTGTGGCAGCGGGCGGCGATCACTGTCAAGGGCCGCCCGGACTGGGTCTTCATCAAGCTCCACTGCCACGGGATGGATCCGCGTGATACTCCCTCTCTCCTGGCGGGCCCGACGCAGCAGTTCCTCCAAGCGCTGATCGAAGATGCCCGACGCAGCGGCCACTCCGTCCACTTCGTCACGGCGCGCGAGATGACGAATCTCCTCCTCGCGGCCTGCGATGGACGGGAGGGAAACCCGGGCGCCTTCAGGGATTATCGGCTGCGCCTGATGACTCCGGCGCGTTGTCCCTAGGATCCGGCTGCCCACGCGGCCCCAGGCCTGCGCCATGCCGAAAACGCACGTGGCTCTGCGGTCTGCGCTCATGCTAGCTCTTCTCATGACCGCTAGAACTGCCGTCGGCGGGCCCACCGCCGCCCCCGCGCTCGCGGAGCTGCCGCGCGAGTACGTCGACACAAGCCTCCCGCAGCCCACAGGTCGGACGGTTCACGTGCCGGCGGGCGGCGATCTCCAAGGTGCTCTGAATGCTGCCCGCCTCGGCGACGTGATCACGCTGGCGGCCGGCGCCACCTATATCGGTCCCTTTCTCCTCCCGAGGAAGGCGGGCGCTGGCTGGCTCGTCGTCCGGACCGACGCCACCGACGCTCAGCTGGAGTCTGGTGGTTCCAGACGGGTCGACCCCATGCGAGCACTTTTCATGGCGCGCCTGGTCGCTTCTAGGGGAGCGGTCATCTCTCTGAGGCCAGGCGCTCACCATTACCGGTTCATCGGTGTCGAGGTGCGTCCGAGCCCGGGCGCCTTCATTCACAACCTGATCGCTCCCTCCGCCGAACCGCGGTCAGACTCCGACCAGCCGCATGACGTCATCCTCGATCGGTGCTACCTGCACGGTGATCCGGCAGCCGGCGGACGCCGGGCCATCGCGTTGAACGGCCGGCATCTCGCCGTCATCCACTCGTACGTGTCTGATTTCAAGGAAGTGGGCGCCGACTCACAGGCCCTGGCCGGCTGGAGCGGATCGGGCCCCATCAAGATCGTCGACAACTACCTCGAGGGGGCGGCGGAGAACGTCATGTTCGGGGGCGCCGATCCTGCCATTTCGGGGCTGGTCCCCTCCGACATCGAAATCCGGGGCAATACCTTCGCCAAGAACCCCCGGTGGATGCGCGGAAGCGACCGGTACGACGGCTCGCGCTGGACTATGAAGAACCTGCTCGAGCTGAAGAATGCCCGGAGAGTCCTTCTGGAAGCGAATGTCTTCGAAGACTACGATGGCGTTGCCCTCGTGATCGGGCCCCGGAACCAGTCGGGGACGGCTCCGTGGTCCACCGTGGAGGACGTGACGATCCGGCACAACTGGATCCGCCGGGTCTCCTCGGTGCTCGCCCTCTCCGGGTACGACGAGTACCACCCGAGCTTCCCGACGAAGGGAATCACAGTGGAGCACAACGTCGCGGAAAGCCTATATGATACCGGCCCGCCGAACCCCAAGATGATCCTCATCAACCAGGGGCCGGACGATGTGGTCATCCGCCACAACACTATCCTCACTCCGCCGAACCTTGGTGCGAGCTATCTCATCTTCGCCAATGCCACGACCAAGAAAGGCAATGCCTTCGCTTTCACCGACAACATCGTCCACGTCGGTACCTACGGGCTCAGCGCGGAAAACCCACCTCTGGGCAGCAGCAGCCCGACTCTTCTGGACGGACACTTCCGTGCCTGGACTCTCACGAGAAACGTCCTGATCAATCCTCACGGGGCCCCGGCCAGCACCTATCCTGCCGGACAGCACTGGGCGTCGTCCCCTGTCGCGATTGGCTTCCGTGACCTCGCCAGGGCGGATTTCAAACTCAGCCCGCAGAGCCGCTACAAAGGTGCCGGGTCGGGCGGCCGCGACCCCGGGGCCGACATCGAAGCGCTGAGCGAGGCGCTCGGACGCTTCACTAGTGTCCCTCATCCCCTCTCGGACAAGCTGCGTTGAGGGAATCAGCGCACGACTGGAGACAGAGTGGGCCTTTGGCTTGCAGCGTGATGCGCGTCCGACCCGCCGAGACATGAACGATGGAGTTGTCAGGTGGGGATGGGCCCTTCGCGTCGGACGGACTCCAGAGTCACATGGATCGCTACCGACCGTCCGTGAGCGGCCTCGCCGTGAGCGTAGGTTGGTCGATGGCGGGAGCACGAACCCGGGGTTGCTGTCGGACTGGACATCATCCGATGATCTGCGAGTAGAGCTGCTCCAGCTTCGGGACCTGGAGATGAACGTTGTGATGTGCCTCCACATGGGCACGCCCTGCCCTGCCCATTGCTTCCCACTTGGCGGGCTCGGTCACGAGCCGAGCGAGGTTCTCCTCCAACCCGTCCACGTCCCGCTCGGGGCTCAGAAGCGCCGACTCGCCGGGGACGACGACCTCCGGAATGTCGGCGTGGAGCGTCGACACGATCGGCATCCCCGTGGCCTGCGCCTCGATGAGGCTGACGGGCGCGCCGCCCTCGCTGTCCCCATCCGTCGCTGTCACGCTGGGGCTGAGGAACACGTGGTGCTCCAGGAGCGCTTCGCGGAACCTCGGGTACGGGATGAACGTTTGCCAGGTGACCGTCCCCTGTAGCCTTCCCAGGGCCTCGAGGATCCGCTGTTTCTCGTCCTCATCACCGGGTTTGCCGCTGGAATCGCCGATGAGCGTCACCTTGAGGTGCGGCAAGCGGTCGCGGAGTCGTTCCACCACGCGCAACGCGTCCGGGATGCCTTTCTTCTCACGAAAGGTCGCCGCAATCAGGACCTTCACCGTCCCCGTGGCATCCAGTCGCCGGGCTACGAAGGGCAGGGAGTCGAGGTCCACTCCCAGCCGCTGAACCACCACCTTGTCGTCGGGGCATCCGAGGTCCAGGAGTGCCCGCCGCATCGCGTTACCCTCCGCCAGGAACAGCTCACATGTGGCGAACAGTTCCTTGTACCGCAGCCGCCAGACGGGGTCGCGCGGGACCTGAGATACGTCCGCGCCGTAGAAGGCGGTCACCATAGGAAGGCGAGCCGCTCGCTTCGTCTCGAGCATGTCCACCCCCGAGTTCCCGAAGTGCACATGTATCAGCCGGGCGCCCTGCCGGCGCAGCACGCACTCGAAGTACAGCTGCAGCGCTCCTCTGACACGCCCCCTCGAGAGGCACAGGATCGCCTTGCGGACGGCGCTCAGACTCTCGTAGGCGTACACCGGATGAAACGGGAAGACGTCGAGGTTCTCCGCGTGGTACGTCAGAACGATCGGCCGGTAGCGACGCATGTGGACGAGCTGACCGTGGACCCAGCTCCCGGTACCGAACAGGTAGGGCGTGACGAAGTGAGCGACGGTCGGCCGATCGGTCACGGTGAGCCTTCCGACGCTGCGGCACCTCGCGCCTCGGCAACGCGCGTCCAGGCCAGCCGAGCCTCGGCGATGGCGCGAGAATCGATGAGCCAGAGCCAGGCGGAATAGATCACGACACCCGAAGTCACGCTCGCGCCGAATGTCAGGACTTGGCCGACTTGGTTCCTGACGAGTGCTTCTCGCACGAGTCCGACGAGACAGGCCATGACCACGGCACCAGCGAGCGCCCCACGTATGCTGCGCACGAGTTCGGAGAGCGGAAGCTGGATGAGGCGGTACGGAATCACCAAGGATGGCACCAGCAGAAGCGCGTAGGCGAGTGCGTACGCGAGGGTGACGCCCATGACTCCCCACCGGACGCCGACGAGGAAGCTGGAGCAGATCACGACGGCGGCACCGGTTCCCCACCAGAGCATCAGGTCGGTCCGTGCCCGCGCGAGATAGATCCAGCCTACCGTTGTACCGGTCGACTGGAACATGCCGACTACACAGAGGATCTGCAGGATCGTCACGGTCGGCAGCCAGTGCGGACCGTAGAGGACCCCGATCACCTCGGGGGCCGTCACGAGAAGTCCGAGCATCGCAGGGAAGGTCACCGTGGCGATGGCCGAGACGGCCCGAAGATACGCAGCGCGCAACCGCGGGAGGTCGTCACCGATCTCCGCCAGCGCCGGAAACATCACGCGACCGACCACCCCGGCGATGTTCTGCACGGGGTAGAGCATGAGCTGATAGGCGCGCGAGTAGTAGCCGAGGCCGGTCGGGCCCACATAGCGACCAATGAGCGCATCGTCCAGCCGCCGGTTGAAGTAGTTCACGATCCCGAAGCCCTGCATCCCGAGCCCGAACCGGAGCGTCGCCCGAAGCGACGAGGCGCGGACAACCAGCCGAGGCCGCCACGGGCATGTCAAGTGGAGCAGGACGCCTGTCACAGCGAGTCCGACGAGGCTATTTGCGACGAGGCTCCAGACTCCCCACCCGGTCCACGCCATGGCGAGCCCCGCGGCGCCGCCGACCACCACGCCGATCCACTCGACCTGCGCGATCGTGCGGAAGCGCATCTGCTTCGCGAGCCACGCACCCTGCGTGGCACCGATCGCTTTGAGAACACCCACCCATGCGACCACGCCGAGCAGGGGGATCACCCGGCGGTCCCTGTAGAAGGCCGCTGCAACCGGGCCCAGGGCTACGACGATGAGAGCGACGGCCAGGCTCAGCAGGAGTCCCAGCCAGTACACCGATGACCAGTCGTCGGGGCTCGCGTCGGGCTTCTGCACGAGCGCCTCGGTCGATCCGAACGCCGCGACCGTTTCGACGAGGCCGGTCACGAACAGCGCCATGGCCAGCAGTCCGAAGTCCGCGGGCGCCACCAGCCGCGCAAGGACGACGCTCACGGCGAACTGCGTCGCCTGGCGTGCCAGCTCGCCACCGGCCATCCACGCTACGCCACGAACGACGCGGACGGCGAGCGTCACGAACCGGCCGGTGGGTCGCTTCGGTCCCGGGGCGTCATGGATGAGAACCTGTGCGCTCGAGACCTGCGATGTTTCAGAGCACCCAATCTGTCGGCCTCGTTAGTGGATGATGGTGGCCTTGCGCGCGATCGTCAGGTAGCTGGTCGGATCGCCAGGGACCGGCCAGAGCTTGTCCAGGACGCGCCCGATCACCTGCAGGAAGAGCAGGATGGGGCTAGCCATCATGCCCTCGCCAATCACATCGCTCAGCGCATATGACGCACGCAAGGCGATCACCGCCCAGAGCCCCGCGAGCGGGGTGATCGACACGATCTCTAGGCCATGTTGTTCGCAAAGGTGGCGCAGGCCGTGAGACGTGAACCTGTAGAAGTCGTACGGTTCCTCGTGCAGGCCCCACATGAAAGGCGTGGTCAACACCACATGCCCTCCCTCGACCAGAACCCGCGCCATCTCAGCGATGGCGAGCGTCGGCTGTGCAATGTGCTCGAGGACCTGAAACGCACACACGGTCTCGAAGGAATGCGCAGAAAACGGGAGCCTCGTGGCATCGGCCCATGCGTCAACCGAGCATCGCGCATGGAGCGTTGCAGGCCAATCGATACCGACGTACCTCTTCACCAGAGGGCTGAACAGCTCCTCGTACGGTCGCTCCCCGCAGCCGACGTCGAGAATGCGACCACGAACGAACGACGCCGCTTCTTGGGCCGCCCCCCAGTTGATCCGCATGATGAGCCAGTTCTTCGGAAACCGTCGCATCCACGCAAGCAGACTCCGGGGCGCATTGTTATCGCTCACGGGCCTTGATGACTCGAGCCGGGTTGCCGGCGACGATGGTGTATGGAGCGACGTCGCGCGTCACGATCGCGCCCGCGCCCACGACGGCGCCGTCTCCGATCGTGACCGCCGGGAGAATCACAGCCGCTGCCCCGATAAAGACGTCGCCGCCGATCGTGACATCTCCGACGCGCCGGACGTCGGCGATGGCCTTGCCCTTCTCATAGTGGTTCGAGAACGCGAGAATGACGGCCCGAGGTCCGACCGCCACGCCGTCGCCGATGGTAACCCGACCCCAGGCAGCGTTGACGTAGACGCCGACCGACAGATGCGAGTGTTTCCCCATCTTGAACTGGCCATGGTCACAAACGATGTGGCACTGGTCGTACAGGATCGATCCCTCGCCTAGTTCGCAATGCTCGGGAACTGAGACGAACACTCCTGTCCTCACCTCGGCCCCAGGCCATGGCTCGCGCGGGAGCCGGACTCCCAGCGCCCCCGCCATGGCCTTCACCGCCGATCGCACCATTCGGAGGGGCCGCATCACGCGCAGACGCGGAAAAGCACTCGGCGTACATCCTCCAGCGCCCGACCGCGAAGTGCACGATGTGTCGGGAGGTTCACCACATGGGCCGCCGCCGCCTCGCCTATCGGGCACGCTCCGTCTTCGTATCCGGCGTGGCGGCGCGATGCGGACCCAGGATGCGTCACCGACTCGAACCAGTTCCCGATCTCCACCCGCGGACACAATCCTGCACTGAGCGCTTGCGCCTTGTTGCCAACCCGAACGGGAAAGCGAAGAAATACGGGCTCGGTGTCGGCCGGTGCCTCGATGGTCTCCACCCCGATCTCCGCGCAGACGCGCTCGAGCGCGGCGGCGTTTGCCCGGCGGACCGCGTTCAGGGCGTCCAGCCGGGCGAGCTGAAGACGCCCTAGCTCGGCCTGAGCGTCCGACAAACGCGCTTCGTAATCCGCGGGACGAACCGAAACAAGCTCCTCGGCACGTGTCGCCTCCCGGACAAGTCCTCGATCTTCGAGGTATGCCCGGAGCACGAGCCCGAGACGGTAGAGGCGGGGGCCGGACAGGAGGCGGCGACTGACGTGCTGTACCAGGATGCGCCGAACCTCGGCGGTCGACGGCCGGGGGCACCGTGCCTGGAAATCGCGCAACCAGGCGCCAAGGGCGTCGTTGTTGGTGGCCGCAAGCCCTCCGCGCACCGTCGAGATGACCTTCGACTCCTCGGTACTGAAGAACGCCGCGGTGCCGAACGTGCCCACGCGGTGGCCCTTGTATCTGGCCCCGAGCGCGTGCGCGCAGTCCTCGATCAGCGGGATCCCGTACCGCTCGGAAAGCTTCTGGGCCCCCTCGACGTCGCCTGGGATGCCGAAGTTGTGGGAGAGGATGAAGGCCTTGGTTCGTGAAGAGATCCGCGCCTCGATCTCGCGAAGGCTGCTGTTGAGGGATCGCCGTTCGATGTCCGCGAAGACCGGCCGGGCTCCGGTGTAGAGGACTGCATTTGGCACCACCACACAGGTGAAGCCAGGCACGATGACTTCGTCGCCAGACCCAACGTTCAAGCCCTTTAGAATTGCAAAGAGGCTGAGACGCCCGGAGCCGAAGCTGACCGCGTGGGGCATGGAAAGGTAGGTGCTCCAGTCGCGCTCGTATGCCAGGACCGCCCGGCCGCTCTCCGAAGCGCGAGCCGCGAGCAGCCAGCGAATGGCGACGAGGATTTCGGTTGGTGACGCCGCACAGGCGAAGCCGATCCGGGGCGGCGAGGCAAGCGCATCGGCGACCCTGGAGATCAGGTGGGCAATCTGGCGGAGGCCCTTCATTACCCCTTCACGACTTGCCCGACCGCGCGGGTGACGTCCTCGACGTCGCCGTCCGTCAGCTTCGCCGACAGCGGGAGCGAGAGGGTCCGGTCGCCGATGTACTCGGCGTTCGGGAAGTCTCCGGGCTTGTGGCCGAACGTTTCCTGGTAGTACGGGTGCAAGTGGAGCGCGGTGTAATGGACACCGGTGCCGATATTGAGGCGGATCAGTTCGTTCAGCACTTGGTCCCGCGTCTTCCCGATCACCTCGGTCTTGACGAGGATCGTGTAGAGATGGCGGGAGTGAACGATGCCGTCCTCGATGGGCGCGGGCCGCACCACCGGCAGGTCGGCGAAGGCCTCGTCGTAGCGGGCCCAGACCGCTTTGCGGCGCGTGGCGTTTTGGTTGATCCGGCCAATCTGGTGGATGCCCAGCGCCGCCTGGATGTCGGTCATGTTGTATTTGAAACCTGGGAAGAGTACCTGGTAGTGCCGGTACCCCTCGTCGGAGAACCGCTTCCAGGCATCCTTGCTCATGCCGTGCAGACCGTACATTTTGATCTTCGCGGCGAAGTCCGGATTGTCGGTCGTGACCATGCCGCCCTCGGCGGTGACCACGTTCTTTGTCACGTAGAAGCTGAAGCAGGTCAGGTCGCCGATCACGCCGATCTTCCTGCCGTGGTCGGCGGCCTCGATCGCGTGAGCCGCGTCCTCGATCAAAAGCAGGCGGTGGCGGCGGGCGATCGCCTCGATCTTCTCCATGCGGCACGGCCGTCCCGCGTAGTGGACGGGGAGGAGGGCCTTCGTCCGGGGTGTGATCGCCTCTTCGATGCGGTCGGGGTCGATATTACCCGTGTCCGGCTCGACGTCCACGAAGACAGGACGGGCCCCGGTGTGGACGATCGAGTTGGCCGTGGCGCAGAACGTCATGGGCGTGGTGATGACCTCGTCTCCAGGGCCGACACCCGAGACGACCATGGACAGGTGGAGCGCCGCCGTACAGGAGTTGAGCGCGATGGCGTGCTTGGCGCCGATGTACTCGCGGAACATCTCTTCGAACCGCGCGACCCGGGGACCCGTACCGATCCATCCGGACCGGAGCGTCGCTACCACCTCGTCGATCTCGGCCTGATCGATTGCAGGGCTTCCGAAGATGAGAAAGTCTTTCCGCATGTGTATCTCCTTCACTCCGTCACCCGCCAACATCACCCCAAGCGTTTGTACACATCGATCGTCTCGTCCACCCATCGCTCCACGCTGAAATAGCTGGAGCGCCTGGCACTCTCCTGTCGCATCGCCTGTCGCTGCGGGGGGTTGTCGTGGAGTGTCATGATCGCCGCGGCCAGAGCAGCCGCGTCATGAGGGGGAACGACGAGGCCGTTCCGGCCGTCTTCGACCGCCTCTGTGTTGCCCCCCGCGTGCGTCACGATCGCCGGGTTTCCTGCCGCGAGCGCCTCGAGGATGACCAGGGAGAAGGCCTCTCCCCAGGTGCACGGCAGGGTGAAGACGTCGCTCTGGCGCAGGATGGCGCCGATCTCGGGAAGGTTCAGCAGGCCGGCGAAGACGAAGCGCTTCTCGATGCCGAGACGCTGGACCTTCTCTCGATACTCTGCGGCGCAGCGCCCGTCGCCGACATGGATGAAGCTCACGTCCCGTCCCTGCTGGAGCGCCAGGGCGGCCGCGTCGATCAGGTAGCCGATGCCCTTTTCCGGGATCAACTGGGAGATCGACGCGACGAGCACGCTGTCCGGGGCGATCCCGTACTTGGCGCGCACATCCTCGGTCATCGAGGCGTTCTGGAACTTCTCCAGGTTGACGCCGTTGTGGACGGTGGTGACCTTTTTCGCGCTGACGCCTTCTCGCACGAGGCGGGCGTTCACGTAGTGCGAGGGGGCGATGATCCTGTCCGCCAGCGACGAGAAGGCTCGCTTGCTCGCCTGGAGCATGTGCCATCTCGGCGCCGTGCGCTCTTTCGGGATGTCAGAGGCGTGCTCGGAGAAGACGAGCCTGACGCCCCGGTTCAGTGCGGCAGCCACGACGTCCAGGCTCAGCAGATTGACGAAGTGCAGATGGACGACCTGGGGCCGGTGTCGTCGAATGAGCGCCCTGAGCGCGCTAGCGCTTGCTCGGCCGAAGGGCTCGAAGGACTTGGTCTCCAGGATGGCCCCGGCGTCCGTGTAGTGCGGGCGAAGAGCCTCGGGCGGGGAGTCCTTGAACACCAGGATGCTCTGGCCCCCCCGTTCCGTGAGGGAACGTGAGAGCGAGATCGTGTACTCCTCGAACGACCCGAGCTTCCGGGGCCTCAGGTTGAGGACCGACATCACCTTTAGGCTTTCAGTCATCGTCTATCCCGGGGCGGCCTCTCGTCGTCTCGCTAGAGCTGCCGCAAGACGCTTCCGAGCAGCAGGCCCTCCTTCAGGCTGGCCGCGATTCCCTGGAAGCTCCAGCGACCGTATCGCCCGGCGGGCTCGACTCCGCACGCCTGGCAGGCGGCGGTCGCGCGGGAGACCCAGTTGCTGCCGGGCCGCCGCCAGGTGTAGGCGACGTCGACCCAGGTCGGGTCGGCCGCCTCGACCTTGTCGATGAGGCCGCCCTGCTGGAGCTCCTCGACGATCTCCTTGACGAGGGCCCGGGTGGTCTCGGACGATGGCCGCTGGCCACCCCGGAACGCGGTCTCGACGTAGAGTGAGCCCCGGCCCGGATCGGCGTGGTAGCCCTTTGGAAGAAACAGCGGGTCGACGTTCGAGTAATACCCGATGCGGTGAAAGCCAGAGCGGCTGTCGGGAATATAGAGCCAGTGATAGCCGTTCCTCGCCAGGGGCGTGTCCGGAAGCGTGACGCCGAGGTTGAGCACCAGCACCGACGTGTAAGGATCGGACGGGCCCACGCGCTCGAGGAGTCCCGCCATCTCGACGGTGCGATTCAGGGGAGCGGTCACCACGACGGAGTCGTATGGAAGCGTTCGACCATCGGTGAACTCTAGAGACCGGGTCACCGGCTCGACGCGGACCACGGCCCGGCCGTACTTGATGTTACAGCGCCGCGCCAGCCATTGGCTCACGGTGTCGAGCCCGCGGGCGGGATAGAGAAAGGTCGCGTTGTATCCCGCGTCGGTGTTCTCCCGCTCCGCACCGCGGCGTACCTGCGCCTTGTCGATCGGGGATTTGTAGCCGTCCTGTGGCGCGATCTCTCGAAAGAGCCCCGCCGTGTAGCGTTCGTGGAACGGGTCGAAGAAGATCCGGCCCAGCGTGCTGCCGAACTGCTGCCGCAGCCAGGTCGCCATGGTGTCGGGCTGGTCGTTCGGCTGCCCATCGAGGATCTCCGCGAGGGCGGCGTTCCGGAGATCCTTAGGGAGCGCGAAGAGGTTGTCCTGGATCGGGTAGGGCACCATCAGGGTCCGGAGGTTGTGCGTCTCCTCGTGTGCGCCGAGGAAGAGCACCGCGGAGCGGCGGCGATAGCTTCGCACCTCGGACGCACCGCCTATCAGGCGGGTGACCGTCGGGTCCCCCCCGAAAATCCAGTGCCCCCCGCCCAGCTCGAACCGGTATCCATCGCGCTCGTACGACGCGCAGATCCCTCCGGGATGATCGAGGCGCTCGAGCACGCTGAACCCGCTCGCCATGCCGGCGGCGAGGCCGGTCATCCCCCCTCCGATGATCCATCTGCTCATAAGACCCCTGCGATTGGGTATCTGACTCGGCGATGTTCCTGTGCTCCCGCGAGCCCGCCGGCGCCACGTCTCCTAGCCCGCCACGAGGATGCCATCGCGCCATGTCTCTTCTCGCCGGCTCCGGCAACATTACCAGCATTTTAGGGCCTTTGGTATGATGTCGTTGGGTTCTGAAGGTCTTGACACTTCCTGTCCCTCAGGCGATCATTTGTGCGGCGCCCCAACCCCCCTCCCGCGAATCCTGAAGCAGCACCTAAGTGGGCGATCACCAAGGCGCAGTTCGGGCAAGCTGGCCGAAGCCGTCGATATGGCACAGCGATTGCTGCGTGGATGACGCAATACGGTGATGCGTGTCAGAGATGGGAACATTCGCGAACCTTAGGAGATACGTCATGAGCAGAACGCTGAAACGCTGTGTGAGTCAGAATCTGCGGCCAATCATGGTCCGTCGCCTTTCACTGGCGCTCGCGGCGTTTTGCTTGGTCACCCAGGCCCATGCTGCCGTCGTCATTGTCTCGACGGGTTCCGATCCCTTGGTCAACGGCGACAACTTTCGGACCGCGCTCACCAGCGCGAACTGCGGGGACACCATCATTCTCCAGGCCGGTGCAACCTACGCGACTCGGGTCGCATTCGTGAGCAGCTCGGGTCCGCAAGGCTACTCGTTCGGTCTGGCAAACAAGGGTTGTTCCGGGCAGTACGTCACGATCCAGACGTCGGCCTTGCCGTCCCTCCCGTCCGGCCGCATCAGCCCGTCGGACATCGAGAACATGGCCAC
>Ga0214473_10001031_pt1 | contig 37760 bp, 28 predicted proteins | sample RVTome_7_FD_203509 | JGI IMG/M metagenome (GOLD analysis project Ga0214473, IMG submission 203509) | Soil microbial communities from uranium-contaminated site in the Upper Colorado River Basin, Wyoming, United States - RVT98D197 | ecosystem: Environmental > Terrestrial > Soil > Contaminated >... | reverse complement strand
CCATTCATGGTGGGTCTATTCGCAGCCATATCAATATAAAAAAACCGACCCACGCTGAAGCGTGGGGTACCGGGATGATCAACGATTATTTTCATAGCATAGCGAATTTTGCCGGTACCCCACCATTCATGGTGGGTCTATTCGCAGCCATATCAATATAAAAAAACCGACCCACGCTGAAGCGTGGGGTACCGGGATGATCAACGATTATTTTCATAGCATAGCGAATTTTGCCGGTACCCCACCATTTATGGTGGGTCTATTCGCAGCCATGACAATATAAAAATAAACATAGGTAGACCCTCGCGGGTTTTCCCTGTCACACCACCGTGCGTACGTTTTCGTACACGGCGGTTTCTTTCAGGTTTGAAGGGATAGAAATCTGGCTGTCAGACTTACTAAGCCCTGTTTCTCGAACCAGGCTGGGGACATTGCGATGTTGGTTTGGGGGGTGTTTGAGAGTCTCCACCATCCCTTACCCGACAGGGCAAGCATCCACGCCTGATTTTCGCGGGTTCCCAGCTTCCTGAGAAAATCCGCGATAGCCTTCGTGCCTTTGCATTGCTTAAGGATCACACATCTGAGTTTTCGACGAATCCATCCGTCCAGTTCTCTGAGGTGTGACTTGCACTTTGCATAGCGGAAGTATGTCACCCAACCTGTGAGAAACACATTCAGTTCCCGGATCATCACCGCAAGGCTTACCCCGCGATTGCGTCTGGTGATCTCTTTGACTCGTTCTTTCATGCGCTTTATGCTCTTTGGCGCTATTCCCAGTCCACCTTTCGGAAGCAGTCGATGTCCAAGGAACTTTCGTTCCCAGACCGGTGCGACTGCGCTCTTTTTCCGGTTGACTCGGAGCTTGAGCTTCTTCTCAAGAAACTTTGTGATCGATGCCATTACTCTTTCGCCCGCTTCCTGACTGCAAACGTAGATATTGCAATCATCTGCGTAGCGACAGAATTTATGGCCTCGCTTCTCAAGTTCCTTGTCGAGATCATCCAGCAAAAGATTCGCCAGAATTGGGGACAGGGGGCCGCCCTGCGGAGTTCCCTCTTCACGCCGGACACAGACTCCATTACTCATCAATCCCGCCTCTACAAAGGCGCGGATGAGTTTTAAAAGTCTCTTGTCTCCAACGTGACGTGCAACTCTCGCCATCAGCATGTCATGATTCATACGGTCGAAGAACTTCTCCAGATCGATGTCGACCACTGTGATCCGGTCATCCTCTACATACTCCTGCGCCTGCCTTAATGCATCGTGCGCGCTTCGTCCGGGTCGAAACCCGAAGCTCGATTCTGAAAAGGTCGGCTCAAGAACAGGTCCAAGGATTTGCAGGATCGCCTGCTGTACGAGACGGTCAATCACCGTCGGAATGCCCAATTGACGCATTCCGCCTCCGGGTTTGGGTATTTCTACCCCTTTTACCGCAGATGGTTTGAATGACCCATCCGTCAAACTTGCGATCAGCTCGTCCTTGTGAGTGTTTAGCCAGAGACCAAGGTCGTAGACAGTCATCCCATCCACTCCCGGTCTTCCTTTATTGGCTTTTACTCTCTTGTAAGCCTGTCTCAGATTTGCTTCATTGCAAACCTTTTCCATGAGTTCGTTCGCCAAGGCTCGTCTTTTCATCGACACCGTGCCCGCTCCCGGCTCCTCGTGCGGCTCAGTTCCGGTTCCGCCTTCGCTGTTTCCGCCGTGGCGTAAAGTTCTCATCTCATGTTTCCCTTCAAAGAGATTCATTTGCTGATATGCTTTAACTTGCTGCCGTTTGACGTTCATCGAGTTTTTGATGACTGCTCCTTGTTCTGAAAGATTCAGCCCTTCGGCGATTGTGAAACCCTCTGGTTTCCACTCGTTTTCTTCGCCTACTATGGCCTCTGCTGACTTCTTAATCGCGGTCGGGGTCTCTCGCGATTCCCTCAGTCCATTTCAAGGCAAGCCTATCTTCGGACACGATTAAGATCTCCCAGGGTAAGATGCTCATCCTTCTCCCGGTCGCTGCCAGATTTACCCGCGCGTGTGTCCGAGTGACTACCGGGCTTCTCCGTCCAATGCCGGATTACCCCACCGCGCTGGCCTTCGATCTGGTTTCTGTTCGTCGGCTCCGGGTTTTGCCTCGGGCTTCCTTCAGACATTACCTCGCGATAATGCCCTTGCCTCCGGCTAACGGTTCCGGTCACCACGGCCCGTAGAAGACTTTCACTTCCTGGATGCTCATCATGCCTGGCACACAAAAACCGACCCACGCTGAAGCGTGGGGTACCAGAAATGTCGAAAAATTTTTCATGGCCTAGCGAAATTTGCCGGTACCCCACCATTCATGGTGGGTCTATTCGCAGCCATATCAATATAAAAAAACCGACCCACGCTGAAGCGTGGGGTACCGGAAAATCTTTGGGATCAAAGTAAATTTGTTGGGTAAGTTATTCCAGAATGTACACCAATACATCCCTGCGACCCCATCGCATTGCCTCATCACGGGTGTCGAAGCAGACATCGACCCTCATGCCCTTTATCGCGCCGCCGACATCGCACGCGAGAGCATACCCGTAACCCTCGACCCAAAGTTCGGTTCCCAGCGGAATCACGCTTGGATCCACCGCACAAACCCCCCGTCCCGCTATGTGACCCGTCGCGGTTTTTCCGTCAGCCGATGTACCGCATGAACCAGGTCCGGGATCGTACGCGGTCGCGTCCATCTCCATGACAGCCCCGTATTGAGACCGGTCGAACCCGCCGCGGCTTGCCAGCGCAGGCATCGACCTTACACCAACCCTCGCCTGACGGGCTTCCGGCTCTCTTATGGTCCGGCTGCCCAGCTCAACTGACGTCGTTTCGGAGCCGTTAAGGTAATAATGGCGGGTCACTTGCTCCGCAATACCCGGCTCGCCGGGTGACGTTTCCACCATCCTGCCCCTCGGCAGTTCCGGATCGGGCTCGATCACCAGCGGAGGCTCGATATCCTCCATCGATGTGATGTCAATTACCTCGACACGGTCCACAACCACGTGCATCTCGTTCTCCAGCGGTGTGGACGGATGCGGTTCGACACGGTCCAGGGAGTTGATTTCCAGCCCGAGTATATTAATCAGGTCGCAGACCGTATCGCCGGAGCACTTGACTGGCGTCTCCGGTTTCCCGGCATCTGAAAGATAAACCTGCCTGGCTTTTACAAACAATATCGCCATACCGCCCCGAATCCGGGTCTCCGGGGATGGCTCCACACGGTCATCGCCGGTGAACTCGATCCCTATCTCTTGCAGAAAGCCACCCACTGTCTTTGCTGAAGTGAAATAATTACCGCTTAAATCGCCATAATCAAGGGTTACCTGCTTCTCGGCCGTGCCGGTAAAAGCCCCTCCAAAAAAGACGAAACCCGCCCCTATCAAGGATGCGGTTATACAGATTGCCGGGATTAACCTCACGGCAGACTTAATAATTGCCTGATATAGCAAAGGCACATGACCCATATCTCTTTCTCTCTTTCACCCCTTTCCGAAAACGAAACGCGTTTGTTACCAAACGCGATGCCATAATATAGCACAAGAGTCAATCTTTGTCAATGCTACTTCGGCTTCTCTCCGATTTTAGTTAAGTATTCAACTAAAGCTTCCTCCCACGGCCTCAGCACGGTGAAACCCCGCGCGCCGAACAGGAGGTTCGAGAGAACGCTGTACTTTGGACGCCTGGCCACCATGCTCCGGTTCATTTCCGCCCAGGCCTCGCTTGTAATCGGCCTTACAGGGGTATCGATCCCCGCCTCCCTGAGTATCCTGACCGCGAAATCGTACCACGTTGTCTCCCCGGAATTGGTGATATGGTAGGTCCCATAGTACGGTGTGCCAATCAGTTCCCGGATGGCTTTTGCCAGGTCGCCAGCGAATGTCGGGCATCCTCGCTGGTCGCTTACGACCGTAAGTTCGTCGCGTTCACGGGCGAGTTTGATCATCAGCTTCACGAAATTCCGTCCGATCTCGCCGATCAGCCAGCTTGTGCGGACGATGTAATATCTCAGGAGCATGTTTCGTACGAATTGCTCTCCAAGAAGCTTGCTCTTTCCGTACCAGGAGAGCGGCCCGGTCGTATCGCATTCCATGTAGGGCTGGTCCGCTGTGCCGGGAAAGACATAATCGGTGGAGATATACACAAACTGCGAGTTAAACTCCTCGGACGCTATGACCAGATTCTGGGTACCGAGCGCATTGACCCGTATAGCCAGCTCAGGATCAAGCTCGCAGCCATCAACATTTGTAATAGCTGCGGTATGGATGACAATGTCCGGCTGATGCAGATAGAAAGCCCCCAGAACCTCGTCTACCCTCGTTATATCGACCTCCTCGATGTCCACGCCGCATACCCGGAAATCCGGCTTCAAAAGCTCCATTAGAGCCTGACCGAGCTGCCCCAGATGTCCTGTCACCAGCACGGTCTTCCTCGGTTCACCCGTCGGTTTGTCAAGCCCCTCCAATATGGTTTCCTTATCCAAAACCAGCCCGACTGGTTTACCAGGTGACGGGACTTGTTTACTCCCCTTTGGATTCATCGGGCCTCCTCGGCATGTTTATTAATAATAGATAATAATAAATAATAATAAAAAAAATCTCGCCCCCCTGATGTCGGGATTATAACAAATTCCGGGGACAGCCTGTCATTATCTATCCTTAAAAATGGGGGAAGAGGGAATTTCAGAAGCTCGGCGCGCGGGGAGAGGCGTCTCGATAAAAATTCCCCAATTTACAGCCTCGGCTCATTTAAAAATACCCCTTTATGTCAGACTCGTGATATTATTCATGAACATCGAACCGGAGCTTTATTCTTACGTCATCCAGGCTAGTATCGATGATTTCGATTGAATTTTCCTATTTCACAAAAATGCTTTAAAATAGCTATATTGCACCAGGGTAATTCGGGGACTGGCAACTCGCCGCGGCGAGGTGCCTGTCCCCGAATTACCACACCAAGGAGACCACATATGGACTGGGGAATGAAAAATCGGCTTTCGAGAATAATTCAGCCTGACGGCAAAACCTTGATGCTGGCTGTCGACCACGGTTATTTCCTGGGACCGGTCACCGGGCTCGAACAACCCGCCAAAACGCTGAAACCGCTGATGCCGTACGCCGATGCGCTCATGCTGACTCGCGGGCTTTTACGAAACTGCATTCCCCAGGACACAAGGCTTCCGATCGTGCTGAGGATGTCGGGAGCGACATCCATCGAACGCGACGAGCTTCCGGACGAGGGGCTTACCGCCAGTTTCGAGGAAGCTGTGCGTCTGAACGTATCGGCGATGACACTGTCGATATTTGTCGGGACCGAGTACGAACGTCAGACACTGATGGCTTTATCCGAGATGGTCGATTTTGGCGAGGAGTACGGCATCCCGGTGCTAGCCGTGACTGCGGTAGGACGTCAACTCGGTAAGAAGGACGCGAAATATCTCGGACTCGCGTGCCGTATCGCCGCCGAGCAGGGCGCGCATTTCGTCAAGACATATTATTGCGACGATTTCGAGAAGGTGACGTCTAGCTGCATGGTCCCGGTGGTTATCGCCGGCGGAAAAAAGATAGAGACGGAGATGGACGTTTTCCAGCTGGCGCACGACGCCATTCAGCAGGGCGCGATCGGATGCGATTTCGGCAGAAATATCTTCCAGAACCCCTTCCCTGTCGCGATGATCAAAGCGCTTCGCTCGGTCGTGCACGACAACAACACCCCTAACGAAGCGCAAAAACTGTACGATACTCTTAAGAACGAGCAAACGGTTACAGCAGGTTGAACAAATACGGAGGCACGAGATGGGGATGAAAATTAAGAAATTGGAGGTCGAGGGATTTAAGTCGCTGAAACATGTCGTGTGGGAACCCGGCGACTTGAACATCCTCATCGGCCCGAACGGTAGCGGGAAGACGAATATTTTGAAGGTATTCGAAATGCTTGCTCGAAGTGTGGAAGGCCGACTGGTTGATTTTATTAAATCCGAAGGGGGCATAGAGCAATTTCGGTGGGATAAAAGGGCTGAAAAAATTTCGGTCCTTTTACATACATGCACTCGTGAGTTAAATGATGAAGAACCCCGGAATAAGGAAACTCATGGACTCTCATATTTCCTGGAATTCTATGAATACTTCGAAAGGTTTGAACTTACCAGTGAAATGCTGCGATTATTACCGGAACGCGAATCTGACGATAATGTACAAGTACAGCACCAGAGCGATTCCGAAACTGCATCATTTCTAAGAAAGGATGGCAGTCGAAATAGATATGGGGGAAGACCTGGGGTAAGACTTGGGGGGAAAGAGACGATTTTATCAGGCATTTTATCCAGCAGCGATATCAACCCTCCAATTCTTGATTTTGCGAATACACTAAGGGAATTTAAAATATTTTATTATCCTGACACCTCTGTTGACTCCCACGTTCGCGAACCAAATATCACGCGCTATGAAAATATTCTCCTCCCGGACGGCAGTAACTTGATTACGTACATTCACACGCTTACCTCTGAGAATAAAGATTTCGAAGAAGTTATCAGCAGTACAATGAAAGCCGCATTCGGATCGGATTTCGACCGAATCAGCTTCTCTCCAGCGGCTGACCAGTACATCCAGATGCGTCTATCCTGGAAAAGTCTTAAATCACCCCAGTCCGCTGGAATGCTCTCAGATGGAATTCTAAAGTTCCTTTTCCTCATCTGCGTCTTTAACCACCCCAATCCGCCATCCTTAATCGCCATCGACGAACCTGAGTTAGGGCTACATCCCGGACTCTTCCCGATAATCGCGGAAATGGCGGAAGCGGCATCGGAGAAATCACAGGTTGTAATCGCCACCCATTCCCCGGAGCTTCTCAACTGCTTCACAGACAAAATTCCGACAACGACGGTCTGCGAATGGCAGGATGGACAGACTGTAATAAAAAATCTCGAAGGCGAGCAGCTTAAACATTGGTTGAAAGATTATAAACTTGGTGAGTTATTTCGAGATGGCGATCTGGAGGCCATGTAATGAAGTTCGTAATGCTTGTGGAAGGCAAAACCGAGAAGGGAGTTTTGCAGCAATTCCTTTACAGATTTCTCAATAAGAAATTGGAAAATCGCGTTGGTGTAAAAATAGCGATAGCAGTTAGCTTGAAAGACTTGAAAATAAAAGCCACCAACTACCTGACAAGCGCGAATTCCAGTGATTATATCGCCATTATCGGTTTGCGCGACCTTTATGGATTTGAGGAGATCAAACGTGGAAACAAGTCAAAAGATGAGTTTTACACGTATGCTATTGATAAAATCGAAAAAGAAATAAACCAACCGAAATTCAAAATGTTCTTCGCAGTACACGAACTGGAAGCATGGTTATTTAGTCAACCGGACATTTTTCACCGTAAAATTCAAAGCCAAATCAAGCAGATCGGAAGCCAACCTGAGCAAATTAATTTCGACCACCCTCCTGCGAAACTCCTTGGAGAGATTTACCGTAACCATCTTGGTAAAAATTACGGAAAAACTACCGATGGATGGAATCTATTTAATTCACTCGACCCGGGGGTCGCCTGCGAAAAATGTCCAAAGCTAAAAGAAATGCTGGATGAAATGCTTGAGTTAGCGACACGTGCCCTTCCTGAGAGTTAAGGCTTAGCCGGTAGATTAAAGAACCTAATCACCCCATCCTCCGACCGCTCTCATCTTTCTTCTTATCCTCGGATTTCTTTATTTTCCTAATTTCATACTGTCCTGCCTTGCTCCTCGTCTTTCGCACGCCCAGAAATTCAGCCAGCCAGCCGAGTAGCGCGATCATGCCCAGCAGCACGAAAATTACCGACGGAAGTCCCGGTCCGAGCATCACCGCGACCGAGATCGACACGAGTCCGATAATGAACATCAGATACCTTGAATCGATTAAACTCCTTCGAGGCACCTCGCCGAACATGCTGCCGCAGCTCGGACAGTACACGCTTCCCTCGACCACCGGTTTCCCGCAATTCATGCAATTTACCGTGTCGCCCTTCACCTTAAGCCCGCAGTGCGGACAGTAATTCCCGCTATCGTGAAGGTCGCCGGCGCAGTGCGGACAAAGCCCGGTCTCTCTATCGTGCTTCTTTACCGTATCGAGGAGCTTCTCTATCGTTTTTTCGGACAGATTATCGCCCGACGCGGGGATAGACCCACCCGCCATTCCGAGAATGCGAGCGCTGTCGGGATCATTCCCGAGCCTGTCGACAAGCTGCCTTCGCGTTTCAGGATCGAGTGACGGATCCAGAAGCCGCGCAAGTTCCTCGTCAGTCAATTTTTCTTCTCGACCCTTGTCAGAATTGTCATCCATTTCTCGTCCAATCCCTCACTGTCATAATCATAACGTGTCCCGACCGTGAAAACTTACACTTTTCCTTAACATTTTTTAAGAATAATTTCATTCAGGCCTCACAATCGCCTTGATTTTTTTCCTGAGTCGACTGAGTTTGACCTGAACTGAATTGAGCGGCAGGCCGAGTATGCCGGAAATCTCCTTGTCCATGAGGTCATTGAAGTCGAGCCAGAACAGTGTACGCTCCTCAGCCGATAATTCATTAACCACCTGCTCCAGCATTACCCGGAATTCGACCTGGTCCTGTTCGAAACCCTCGAAAATCTCATTCCATCTGGCTTTGCCGGAATCAAATTCCTTGCCCTTACGAATATCGGAGCCGCGGATGTAATCGAGAGTGGTCCTGGACGCCACCACCTTCACCCACCCGTAGAAAGATTCCTCGGATATCAGCGTCATCTTTCTGAGTACACGTGAGTTGTTTTCGAGGAGCTTGAGCACAACAATCTGCGCAACATCATCGGTTTCATCATACGTCAGTCCCGATTTTCGGCAGACCGCGGCGATGATTGGTCCGGTTTTATGGAGGAATTCCCGCCATGCAAGATCGTCCTGCGCGACCAGACCGTCGACAAACTCCTTAACCGGCACGATAGCGCCTCCGGTCGAGAGTTTGAGCATTGCCCTTATACAGACTATTGATATTTCCCCGGCTCATCGGCTAATGATTTTCCTATATCCTGCCCGGATTAAGATCGACATGTAACGGGTACTTATAATCCTTCTCAAGGTCCTTAACAAGGGAGTCCACCAGACGGTCCAGACGGTTCCTGCCGTCGTTGACAGTGCATTCGATTACCGAAAAATGCACCACGATATGCCAGCGTAGATTGCGCGATGGATCAGCATGCATCGACGGTTTCATCCTGCCAGTGACCTTGAGCCTGGTTTTAATATAAACGTCCGGATCGAGCGCGTGTACCTTCCTCACAAACGGCGCAAGCTCGGCCTCCGGAATGCCCTTCAACAGAATATTTCTGCGAACATAGCAGACACCGTCGAAAAAATCCTTCCAGAAATCCTTAAGCGTAATTCTTACGATACCCTTCATCTCAGACGGTACTCCCGGAAGGACGATCAGGACCATATTATTGACGAACGTCTTCATCCCAGGAGCGACGCCGATCGGATTCCACAATGGCTCACCGCCCAGAGGCATATACGACATCGACTTCTGCTCTTTGGACATCTTCACAGGGACTCCCGAACGGTACTTTGCCAGGTCATTGATGCGGTCTTTTACCATTTTCAGAGCCAGATCACAGGTCCTTAACGGTGAATCAATGCATCGCGCGATAGCGGCCATTGTGGCGTCATCATCGGTCGGGCCGAGCCCCCCGGTCGTGACAACGAGATCGACTCCCGTTTTCTTCGCGGTCTGAAGTTCGGATTCCACCGCCAGGAAATCATCCGCGATGGTCGCGGTCCTGGTGACAAGGCCGCCGCGTCTCGTGAAGAATTTTATCAACCACCCCAAATTTGTCTCCCTGGTCTCACCGTTCAGAAGCTCGTTTCCGATAGCGATGAGCATAATACGCGGCGGGACAGCGGTGCCCGATGAGCTTCGATTTTTTCTAATCATCACAAAATCCTTAAATCAACTCCAAATTCAGTCGTAATTTCTTGTCGCAAACTGCCCCCGATATTGGCGTATGATGGTGCAAATTGCAACAAGGATTTCACTTGTCAAAGCCATTTTTCGACCGGCCAAAATTTTATCAACATCATCCGCACCCCATAGAACCCTTTATTTAAAGCCATTTTAGCAGTTATTTCACCCTGGATACAAATAATGTCATAAATTATCTCCGCACCCGCTTATTTTGGAACGCAGCCTGCATAGCTATTGAGTGGATACGAGTTTTAGGAGGTGCGGGTAGCAAGTCTCTTGTTACCCGTCCTGCTTTTAGGGCATTTTCGCCCTTTTTTTATGCCTTTTTCCCGGCATCGACATTCGTTATCACTATCCCGGCCACGATCACACCTGCCGAAACCAGGGTCAGCGGACCCAATGTCTCGCCGAGGAATAACCATGCGATCACTAATGAGATCAAAGGTATCGCGTATGTCGTTGTCGCGGCGGTACGTCCCGCGCCCCATAATTTTACCGCCCAGAGCCAACCGATATAGGAGATAAATGTGCTGCCGAGAATCAGAAACGTGATCGCGAACCAGAATCCGGCACCCAGATCGATTGGTAGTGGAACTTCCGTTGTAAAGAAAAACGGTATCAGCAGAACTGCAGCGGGAGCCATGTACATGAATGTCATTAGTACCGGATCGATTTTGATCCCGTCCCGATTTTCGCCGGTCAGGTACGCCTTCGCGATAATAGTATGGACAGCCGCGGATATCGGGGCGATCATTGTTATTGCGCCGTACTTTATCCAGTCCCGGACACCCATTCCGGTATCGTCCGGCATTTCAGTTGATCCCGCTATGACGAGCATTACAATCCCGGCAAAGCCGATAAGCCCTCCGGTAACTTTCGTCCAGGTTAGTTTTTCATTAACAAAAATCGCTGCCAGGAATAGCGTAAAGATCGGGTAGGACCCGATGATCAGTCCGGACGGTCCTGCGGGAATGCGCGTCTCTCCGATATTAAGCACCAGGTGATACCCGAACAACCAGAGAAGTGTGATCGCAAGCATCGGCTTCCATGATTTCGGGATTAATCTAACGCTCTCATTTCTGTAAAAAATCAGTATCGCAAGAGCCGAAATCACCGCTGTGGGGAAAAATCGGTAGATTAGCAGCGCGGACGGGGAAATGCCGAGGTCGCTGACGATATACCGTATCGCAGCGAATGCTCCTGCCCAGAAAATAATTACGAAAGCAAGGACCAACCATATAAAGATGCTTCTCAAAGTCCGCAAAGTGTAATCGCCCCGGAAGATTTTGTCACTTGGAAACTAAGTTAAATTGTCGTGGGCTAGATGGCGCCAGGGTCGTGGGTTAGATGGCGCCAGGGATGGCGCCAGGGTCGTGGGTTAGATGGCGCCAGGGATGGCGCCACGCAGGAAGGCATGGATGCCTTCCCTCCGATCGTCAATCTGTACAGAAATAATACCGCCTGCTATGATTACCGGGACCGATGAAATCAATCCAGTCGGAAATCAGGAAACTATCGCCCGACATTGTCAGGCTTATCGCGGCGGGCGAGGTCATCGAACGTCCCGCAAGCGTCGTGAAGGAGCTAATAGAGAACTCGCTCGATGCCGGCGCGCGTCATATCGAGGTCAGACTAGCCAATGGCGGGATGTCGTCGATAGTGGTCAAAGACGACGGTAGCGGGATTCCGTCAGGACAGGTCCCGCTCCTCCTCGAGCGTCACACAACGAGCAAAATCAGCGAACAAGCCGACCTGGAATCGATTATCACTCTGGGTTTCAGAGGCGAGGCGCTCTATTCGATCGCGGCTGCCGGAGATGTCATCCTCACGACAAGATTTGCGAGCGAGGATGCCGGCACACGTCTGACAAATGACTCACATTCGAAAAAAATCGAAACCGTGCCGTGGCCGGGAGGCACGCAGGTTGAAACGTTACGGCTTTTTCATTCGACTCCCGCGCGTCGGAAATTCCTCAAAAGCGAAACAGCCGAGTACACACGTGTCGCGGAGCTTGTTTCGGCATACGCGCTCGCGTATCCCGATGTCGCGTGGAAACTCGAGCATAATGGGCGAAAAACCGTCCAGACCCCCGGGACCGGCAACCCGGATGACGCGTTGATCGCAGTCTACGGCGCCGCGACAGCGCGAATGATGCTGAAAGTCGATTACGAGCGCGGACCTGACAAGATCTCAGGCACGATTTCTTCGATTGAGCTTCACCGGGCCAGGCGCAGCGACCAGATCATCTTTCTGAATGGACGGTTCATCAAAGATGCCGGTATTACTGCCGCGTTCGAACGTCCCTATCTCGATTTTCTCCCGCCCGGACGACGTCCAGTTATTATCCTCAAAATCGAATGCGACCCGTCGGAGGTGGATGTCAATGTCCATCCGCATAAACGCGAGGTCAGGCTCGCCAATCCCAGATTGATAACCAGCGCCGTATATCACGCCGTCCTGTCGACACTTGAACGCGACCATCCACTTTACGGCGACCGCATGGAGTCAGCCCGTCCTGAAATTAACATCGATGAAGCTACCGGAGAGGTAATTCCACAATATCAGGAATCCATTCCCCACCTACCTAATGGACAATCGCAGACCGCTCCAGCCGTTTTTGACGAAAGAGAATGGGCTATAAGAGAACCGAAACGGAAGCATTCCGGAGAATGGGACGTTGATCCGCATCGCGCACAACAGACAAAATCCGATTTCAGATCAACCGGGACCTCTTCCCTGCCCCATGAATATCCGCAATTCAGCGATCTGGATCTCGAGGACCAACTTCCGCCGGTCGGAAATACGGTCCAGTTCGCGAACACTTATCTTTTATATAACCAGGGACGGTCGGTTTATTTAATCGACCAACACAATCTGCATGAACGAATTCTCTACGAGGAATTCATGAACCGTGAGAGAGCAAACGAAGTGGTCAGCCAGACTCTGCTGTTCCCCGTTCAGGTGAATCTGCCCCCGTCGCTCGCGTCGCTGGTTAACGAGCATATCGACGAAATTCGCAACGCCGGTTTTGATATCGAGGAATTTTCCGACCCCGGCACCGGGATTTCGAATTCATTCGTGCTGAGATCGGTCCCGCACGTACTCGCCTGCGGTGACCCGTCGCGCGCGTTTGTCGACATCATCGAGCGGGTCGGCGACGACGAGGACGCAAGGTCTAAGGATGGATTTCGACGCGGATTTGTCGTAAATCTCTCCTGCAAAAGCGCTATTAAAGCCGGACAGAAATTATCGGAGCCTGAAATCGAATATTTGATCACCCATATCGGCGACGGGACATACTACACCTGTCCCCACGGACGCCCGACAATCATCCGCCTCGACGAGGACTGGTTCCGTCGGGTATTCAAACGCAGCGCGAAATAGATCGGGACTACGGATGTATCGACTTGACGAGATAATGCAATCGATTTTTTCGCGGATTTCCGTCGTGAACGGAAAATTCCGAATCAGGTACTCGCTTCCGCATGTCGAACGCACCCGCAAGTTCCTTCTGAAAACGGCGGACGTTCTAATCGGGCTGATTCGCGATGTCGATAAATACTGGCGATTCGAAATTGAACCGTCGCCGCGAAACCTCGGCAGCCTGATCGAGCTACTCCGCTGCTGTACATTCAGGTACGATCAGAAAAATCCTGATGACATCGAGATAGTCCCGGACCTCACCCTCTCACGCAATCTCGGCGCGTTCGATACGCCTGTCCCTGTCGTAAAGTTCATAACATCGACAATTGTCAGGGAAATTTCCAGGCCGGGTAAGCTTCCGAAAATTCTTGACCCAGCCTGCGGAGCTGGGTATTTTCTTCTCGACACGCTTGACTGTCTGCATGATGTATACCCCGAAATCTCTCCCGTCGATCTTGTGAGGGAATGCCTTATGGGGATGGATATCGACCAGGTCGCGGTCGCTCTGACTCGAAGAAACATCGCATGGCACCTGGAAAAATTTTATGCCACACAGACTGATATCGATCTTTCCAAAGATATGATCCTGTGGACCGATGCTCTGGCCGACTTGAAAAAATTTCCTATTGGGAAAAATTCTGTCGATGCGGTAATCGGAAATCCGCCGTACCAGTTCTTCAGCGGGCGGGGATCTCCGGTCGCGGCGCTATATCGGGCCGGAAAGCCAAAGTACGCCTCCAGGCTTAAAGAGGAGATTGAAAGCCTCGCGCAAAGGTTTAAGGAATCGTCCGCGGGATGTCGGGATAAATACAAGTGGTTCATACAGAGGTCTGTGGAGCTAATCAAACCCGGTGGATACCTCGGTTTCATCACTCCAAACACATGGATCGCGTATCCGCGGTACAAAGATATCCGCACGCTGCTTTCACGTCATGGCAATATTGTCTCTGTCTTGAATCTCGGACGGTATCCGTTCAAAAGGGCGCATGTCCCGACCGCGATCCTCATCTGGAAGGCGTCTGAACAAAACGGAGCGTTCCCCATAGCCCAGATTTCGCAAACCGAATGGCAGTCGGCATGTGACGACGAAAAAGTCCTAGTGAAATCGCTCGAATCCGCCGGACAATTTGTCATAAACCACGATGATGATATCGAACCGGAAAAATCGGTTGGCATGGCAGAGATAAAATCCAAATTTATAAAAACGCTTGGCGAGATCGCGGTCATACGTGAAGGCTCACATGATATTAAGGCTGTAGACAAAACGTGCCGGACATCTCCAGCGAATTCAGAGACCTTTCCGGTGTTGGTCGATAAGACAATGGGATCGCTTTTACCGCCAGACCTGGGATACATTAAGCCTCCTGACAGGATGGGTCCCGCTGCAAATCACACCGGCGAACGATTTCTAATCAGAAAAACCGGTGACAGGCTTGTAATAGCTCCGTCTCCAACAGAGGACTTCGCGCTTGCCCACCAGAATGTCTATGTCGGGAAAATCAAAGATAATGCGATTTCGTATCTGACGCTTTTAGGGATTCTCGCGTCCGATCTTTTAACCGACATTTATCGCGCCAGTGCGGGAGGTCAGCATAAACGTCCGCATGCCCAACTCAGAATATTATTTCTAAAACAGCTTCCGATAGTCGCGATTCCCGCTGACGAAATCCCGACTGCCCCGGTAACAGAGGACGAAATCGATAGTCTCACATGCTTTATCCTATATAATGAACCGGATGCCGGGCGAAACGATCCGATTTCACGTAGAATTGCGGTCTGCCACTCGGCTATCGCAATGATAACGTCGGAAATCATCGAGTCGCGCGACACCGGGTTGCTCGAAACCCTGAACAAACTCGTGCGCTACCTTTACAAATTAGCTGGTTACAATGAGTAAATTCATCGATAAACCTTTTACAATTCTTATCGCGGCGCTCGCGGTCTGGTGGATTCTGGTCGGGCAAGGGACAACTCCCGCCGAACAGATCGCACGTCTTGAAAGAAGCACTGACCCGTCCGTCTGGACCGCAGCGCTTTCAAGCGAGGACCGGACTGTCAGAAAATACGCCCGTGAAAATCTGATTGAAAAACTTCCCGAAGCTGCCCTCGAACCTGTCGCATTAGAGGCGGTCAGAAGCTCCGACGACCAGATGATTATGTCCGGACTGTGGATTCTTGCAAAGGTCGATGTCGATTCAAGAGGCGAAATAGCGGGCAAATTTCTCGAGAGCGAGAATAATGAGATTATCGTGGCCGCGCTGGATGTCCTTGCGCTCGACCCGGTCGCGGAACTGCATGACCGTCTCGTTGACTTATCGAATTCTGAGCGTGAGTCGACAAGCGACGCCGCTTTGAAAGCCCTTGCCGCGCTTATGAATCCGGACGACCTCCCCATCTTCCTCTCCAGCCTCGGAAGTCCGAGGATGAACACAAGGGACATCGCGAGCGACGCTATCCTTGGGCTTGCTCAGTCCACTCCACATCTTCTTTCAGCTCTGACGGGTGTCGCGTACGGAAACGACCTGTCCGCCGCGCGCGAGTCGTTGAAATTAATCGGCGAGCTCGATGACGAGAATGCTCTCAAGACCCTGTTCGATTATCTCGAGTACGGTCCTGTCGGATTAAGCTCGGACGCGGCGAACGCGATCGCGAATTCCGGAAATCCCGATGCCGCCGACCGCGCGCTCGATCTCTTCATCAACGAGGACGGACATATTCGGAATCAGGCTGCGCGAGTTTTAGGTGCGATTGGAAATACCGACGCTCAGGATTACTTATGGGCGACAGTGATCGACAATTCGCAGGAATTCTGGCTAAGGTATTATTCAATGGAAGGCCTCGCGACATGCGGCACACCGGGGTTAGTGCCAGAAGTTATCGAATATATAGAAAATGTTGAACCCGACGACCGCATTGTCCGCGCGGGAATCGAGTCGATCGGCGGAATGGGCGGCAAGGATGTATTCACTGTTTATGATGCAGTAATTGATAGCAAGATCGATTTCGGCCTGAACCGGTCCGGCGGAAACCAGGCTCTACTTTCTGTTATTAACGGTCTTGGGAAAATGAAGTCGGGCGAGTCGCAAACAGGCGCGATTGAGAGATTAAGAACTCTTGCGGGCAAGATGGGTTCAGGGGACATTGAAAATATCATGGCAGTTGCGCGGGCGCTCGGAAATATCGGAACGAGGGATGAAATCGAGGTCCTGAACAGCCTTGAAGAGATCACCCCGGTCGTGCACGGCGTGGTCGGTGAATCGATTTTATCTATTATTGAACGTTATCCCGAACCTCACCCCCTAACCCCCTCTCCATAAGAATGGAGAGGCGGAAAATGATGAGGATATGTTTCATGATTTCTACGACATACTCGGACTGAGCACCGAGGCGACATCGGAGGAAATCAAACGCGCCTACCGAAAACGCGCCCGTGAAGCGCATCCCGACCGACATCCCGACGACGCGAAAATCCGGACCGAGGAGATGTCGCTGATCAACGAGGCGTATTCGGCGCTGAGCAGCAGCCAGAAGCGCGCCGAGTACGATATCGAGTGGCGGCGTTTTTACCGCGCGCGCGGACAGATTCGACGTAGCGGCGGCGACACGAAAAGGCTCGAGCGCGAGTGGTCCGAAGACCTCGCGTACGACCGTCCGGTTGTTGAAACGCCTCAGTCAAAGATTGAATCCGCGTCTATTCCATTCTGGAAAAATCCAAGGTTCCTCCTTGTAATTCTCATCGTCCTTGTACTTGTGCTCGCGGTCGATGTCTGGCTGACGTATTTCCGAGGGAGCGCTGTCGGGAAAGGTGTTTTCAGGGACATCGCGCACGGGTACGAATATGCGCTCGGACAGCGGTTCCGCGACAGGGCATCGGAGCGCCATCTTCGGTTAAGCCGCGAGGTGCCCCAGGAAAATCCCGATGAACGGCTCTGGAGGCTGAACCGCGCACTCGACCTGAATCCCGACAATCTTGAAGCGGGTTTGGAGATGTCGGGGCTCCTCCTCGGCGCCGGTCGGTCCGATGAAGCCGTGGAGATCTCACGTCACGCGCTTTCGGTCATTGAAAACACCGACACCGCTAACATGGATACTGAGATATTATCTGAATATAAAACTATGAAAGAAAACTTCATGGTGGTCGCGTACAGGGCATTCATGGGACTCGGACAGATGGAGGACGCTCACGATATATTGTCCGAATTGGAAACTTCCGGCGTTGACGATCCTCAAATCCTGCTCGACCATGCCTTCGTTGAGCTCGAGTTGAAGCTTACCGCTGATGCGAGGTCGCATATTGATTTGCTGATGAATAAAAATCCGGACGCTCTTATTATGTCCGAATCGGAAGTTATCCGAATCAGGACATACCTCATCGACGGCGATTATTCGAAGGCCGAGGAGCTTGCCAAGTCCGCGCTTGAGTCCGATCCCGGAAACGCGATGCTCAGTCAGGTGCTGGGTGAGACATATTTCGCGCAGGGCAATTACGCTGCTGCTGCGCGATATCTTGAGAAGGGACTCCCCGCGTCGACAGATCCGGTCAACACCCGCTACATGATCGGGTTGTCATATTTCAGATCCGGAGATGTGCAATCCGCCATAGCGTCTCTGACCGAGGTCGTGATGGCTGATCCGGAACATTTCGACGCGCACATGACGCTGGGACGCGCGTACCAGTCGATCGGGGATTTTCAAAATGCCCGCGATCATTTCTATCGCGCGCTTGAGATCAATCCCGAGAGCCAGGAAGCGAAAACCGCGCTGGACGGTGTCCCGACGGAATAAGACCAATCTTGTTTGTTGAATATTTAAATGGGAACTGGATTCTCTCCCGCGCTACGAAAAAATTATTCTGCAAAATGCCGACGGGGACGTCAGCGCTACGATGCGTGCCGGAGTCACGCGGTCCAGCAGGCCGGAGTCCTGCGCTCCTGAAATTTTGTCAGAAATCCGCCGGCATTTAGCAGTAGAATCAGGTTGCCTTAAACCTGCTCAGGCAATATACTCATTTACCGCGTAGACATAACCGCGCTGACAGAATCGCGTCGAGAAAACCGCGCTGAGAAAACCGCACGACAAGACCATGCCCGTAAAGTTCTGCCATCTTCATACCCATTCCGAATTTTCGCTCCTGGACGGCGTTATCAGGATAGCCGACCTCGCGAAAACCGTGAAGAAACTCGGCATGGACGCTGTCGCGGTGACGGACCACGGGGTCATGTACGGCGCGATCGAGCTGATTGCCGCCTGCCGTGAGGAGGGAATCAAACCGATCATCGGGTGCGAGCTTTATATCTCGCCCGGCGACAGGCGCGACAAAGATCCCGCCAACAAATCCAGACACTCGCATATCATTCTCCTCGCCCAGAACGAGACGGGCTACAAAAACCTCGCGACCCTTGTCAGCATGGGCTACAGGGAGGGGATGTATTACAAGCCGCGAATCGATCACGAACTGATGTCGAAATATTCCGACGGGCTGATCTGTTTGTCCGCATGTCTGAGGGGAGAATTGTCGCAGTGCCTTCTCGCGAACGCTCCGGAAAAGGCGAGGGAGATAGGGGGTATATATCGAGACATCTACGGGAAGGAGAATCTATTCCTCGAGCTACAGGACCACGGGCTTCCGGACCAGGAAAAAATCAACGGAGGACTTCTGGATCTCGCTAGGGACCTCGATGTGCGGCTTGTCGCCGCCAACGACGCGCATTTCCTCACGCCGAAGGATCGATTTATTCAGGACGTGATGATCTGCATCCAGACCGGGAAAAAGCTCGCGGACAGCGACCGATTCAGGGCGTACACGCCGAATCATTATGTCAAGTCGCCCGGCGAAATGGAAAACCTCTTCCGGTGGGTACCTGAGGCAGTCACGAACACGCAGCTTATAGCTGATATGGTCGAATTTAATCCGTCGCTCGACCAGTTCCATTTCCCCGAATTCAAGACACCCGACGGCACATCGCCGACCGCGTATCTGAGAAAAGAATCTCAGCAGGGACTGAAGGCGCGAATGGTCGAAAAAATCCCTGATGAATATTCGAATAGGTTGAAATACGAACTGGACGTTATCTGCGACATGGGTTTCGCGAGTTATTTTCTGATCGTGTCGGATTTCGTCCGCTGGGCGAAGAAAAAAAATATCCCGGTCGGACCCGGACGCGGAAGCGCGGCGGGATCTCTTGTCAGTTATGCACTTGACATCACCGACCTCGACCCGGTCCAGTACGGGCTGATGTTCGAGCGGTTCCTGAATCCGAAACGCAAGAGCATGCCGGATATCGACATGGATTTCGATCCGGTCGGACGCGCGGATGTGATCGAATATGTGACCGGGCAATACGGGTCGGAACATGTATGTCAGATTGTTACATTTAACCGTTTGAAAGCGAGATACGCGCTCAGGGACACCGGTCGGGTCATGGACATCCCGCTTGGGGAGGTCGATAAAATCGCGAAACTCATACCGTGGGGGATGTCGCTATCGGACGCGCTCGAAAAGGACAAGGATTTCTCGCGCGCCTACGGGGAAAATGAGCAGTACAAACGCTGGATCGACACGGCGAGGGGGGTCGAGGGGCTGGTCCGGAACGCCGGTATCCATGCGGCGGGCGTGATAATCTGCGCCGATCCGATCTGGGAGCACGCTCCGGTGCAGACGATGGAAGGGACGTCCGGACTGGTCTGCCAATACTCGATGAACGACGCGGGCAAGGTCGGGCTTGTAAAAATGGACTTCCTCGGCCTGCGGACGCTCCGGTATCTGAGAAACTGCTGCGACATGATCCGCGAAAGCCGCGGGATCGAGATCGACCTTCTGAAAATTCCCCTCGACGACAAAAAAACGTTCGACATGCTCGCGAAGGGCGATGTACTGGGCGTGTTCCAGATGGAGGGGGGCGGGATGCGCGACCTCCTCATGGCGATCGCGCCCGACCGAATCGCCGACCTGATCGCGACCATCGCGCTTTTCCGTCCCGGCCCGATGGAAAATAATCTCCATCAAAAATACGCGAAACGTAAAAACGGCAGGGAGGCAGTCACATATAGCCATGAATTACTAAGGCCGATCCTGGAGCCGACGTACGGAATCCTCACGTACCAGGAGCAGATCGGGCTGATATTACAGGCGCTTGGGAACTTCGACCTCGGGATCGCGACGGTCATTATAAAAATGATCAGCAAGAAGGTCGATCGGGACCTGATCGCAAAGCACATGGAGGATTTCCTCAAGGGCGCGTCGGAAAAGGGAGTTTCGCGCGAGGTCGGACGTCAGATCTGGACCGAGATGGAAGCGTTCGCGGGGTATGGTTTCAATAAGGCGCACTCGGCGGCGTACGGGCTTGTCGCATACCAGACCGCGTATTTGAAAGCAAACTATCCTCTCGAATTTTACGCGTCATACATGTCGAGCGAGATGGCGAACATGGACAAGCTCGCGTGGATTGTCGACGAGATGAAAAAGAAGGGGATAAAAGTTTTACCGCCAGACGTGAATTATTCCCACCCGAACTTCACGGTCGAGGGCGAAGGGCTGCGCTACGGGCTCGCGGCGATCAAGGGCGTCGGAACACTGGCGGTGGAATCGATCGCAAGGGCGCGTGAAGAGAACGGTCCTTTTGAAAATATTTACCAGATCGCGTCGAGGGTCGATTCAAGGCTTGTCAACAAGGGGGTCATGGAGGGGCTTATTACCGCCGGAGCATGCGACACGCTCGAAGGCAACAGGAGATCGATGCTGGAGGCGGTCGGGGACGCGCTTGAGCACGGAAGGAAAAAACAGGAGGACGCCGCGCGCGGACAGGTCGGGCTTTTCGGCGCTCCGGGGGCGGGACCGACGCCGTCGCTTCCCAATATGGAAGACTTCGATATGCGCGAGCGTCTCAAAATGGAGAAAGCGTCGCTTGGATTCTATCTTTCTCATCATCCGCTTGAAGACGTCTGGGGCGACATCAAGAAATATACAAGGCAGCAGATTTCGGACCTCGCCGAGCATAAAGACCAGCGCGTAGTCCGAATCGGGGGCATGCTCACAAGTGTACATAAGAGAATTTCGAAAAAAGGGAGAAATTTCGCGACCTTCACGCTCGAGGACCTGACCGATAAGGTCAACGGGGTGATTTTTTCGAGCGCGTATGACGAATATGTCCACATGCTCGCGGATGACGAGATTGTCGTTATCAAGGGCAGGCTTGATATTGATGAGCTTGAGGCGCGGGAAGAGGGAGAAGAGCCGAGGAAGCAGGTGAAAATTATCGCCGAGCAGCTTTGGGGGTACAAACCGGGCGAAGAGAATCCGTGGGTGCAGTCGAAGGCGCCCGAATTGACAACCGCGGAGACCCAACTTGGCGCGGATCTGGTGATGGACGACGAGATCGCGGGCGTCGGGTTGTACGGAACTCCAGCGAGCGAGTACACGGTCCAGATCATACTCGATCTTAACAAGGTCGATCGAAATTCGGTCAATGTGATCAGGGCGCATTTAGCGTCGAGGGGCGGAAATACGCCTGTGAAATTCAGGTTCCCGATAAACGGCAGGGAAATTGTTGTAGACACCGGCGCGAAACGGTCGGTTACTTACAGTCCCGAGCTAAGGGAGGCGCTGATCGCGATACCGGGGGTAAACGAGGTCACGCTCGCAAGGGACAAGCCCGCGTAGAATATGATATCCTTGAATGTGCAACAGGTGTTGATGCTGTTCAGGTTATAAAAATGACTCTCTCGATGTGAGGCGAAAAACAATGAATAGAAAGCACATTTTCGTCAGTCTCGTGATAATGATTGCGCTCATCCCCGGTTTGAATACGGCATGGGGACAGCCTGCGCAATATTCGAGTGAGTACGGCACAATTTCGGGAGTAGTTACCTGCGAACGCGGGGATTTAGTGGACGGGACAGTACAACTTATTCAAGATGAGGTCATCCTTGCAGAATGCTATTTATCAGATGACCACAGTTTCACATTTGAAGAGGTTCCACCGGGAACTTACCAGATTATGTTTTTGGACCTTAACGAAATTCCCACCGGGGAACCTGTAAGCGTTAATGTTGCCACCGGTAAAACGTGCGAAGTAAACCTGGTTATTCCATTTGCATTGTCGGGCTTACCATGCGATGAAATGCTGGAGATGGGCTGGAACGGTTATAATGACGCAATATACGAGGCTTGTCTCAGCCACGGTCACGAATACACATGGCTCAGCGAGGTGGTAATGGATAAGGTCGCGCGGGCATGGGGAGCCTGCAAGCGGAGTGAAAATGACGAGTTAATGATCACGTTTCCGCCCGAAATGGTGGACGAGATTAACGCAATCAGGGATGCGCTGGAGAGTTTCGAGTGGGCTTATTACAATGTGGCTTTCTATGGTGGAACGGGAGCGTTTCATAACGGCTCACGCACCGTGGTCGGTCGGGAAATTTTTATCGGGGAAATCATCATGGAAATTATTGGAGGATCCGGTGATTTCTACGACGTTGATACTGATAAAATTGAGGATGCTCAGGTAATTTTCGATAACCTGCTTGAAATCAGCGCAAAATTCAATCCGGACTATTATTCCTTTGATGAAGATAATTTCCGTGAGGCGCTATCCGAGCTGGACGCATCCTGTGAACGGCTTAAGGAACTTGCATCGGGGCTTGACGATGGCTACATGGTCGCTGTCGCGAATTATGTCAAGCCGTACACGGAGATGGATATTTACTGACGGTCCTTCAGTCGATGTGATTTATCATAGGAATCCGCTCCATAACTGTCGCGGTTCTGTTGTGGTCAGCGCATTCTCATACAGAACCGCGACAGTTATGGAGCGGATCGACTGTCAAATGGCTGAGGTGCTACCGGTTTAATTTTGTTTTGGCGGTGACAGGCACCCCGATTTCGCCTGCCGAGATTTGTACAGGAGTGAAGATTGTCATCAGGCGAAATCGGTGTGCCAGTCCCCGCTTAGCGAAATCGGTGTGCCAGTCCCCGCTTAGCGAAATCGGTGTGCCAGTCCCCGCTTAGCCCGCTTAGCCCACTTAGCAAAAGGGAGCCGTGGATGGTTATTACGACCGCTCCGACGGAGCAACATATTGAGGACAGGAAAACCCGCACTACCGACCAGATCACTATCGGCATTATCGGGTCGGGTGGCGACGGGGTCATCGCGGCGGGTGAAATTCTCGCGAGCGCAGCGGCCCGGGAGGGATTGTTCTGCATCCTCACAAAAGCTGTCGGGCCGACAATCCGAGGCGGTGAATCAAGTTGCCGGGTGAGAATGGGACAAAACCGGGTCCATTCGCAGGGTGACAAGCTCGATGTCCTCGTGTGCTTTAACTGGAAGGATTACAACTATTTCCAGCACGAAACTCACCTCAAGGACGACGCGTGCATCCTTTATCCCGAGGACGACCCGCTCGGACCGGATGATCTCCCGATCTCGGGCAAGGGAAACCCGATAATAATTCGCGTTCCGTTCAAGGACCTCGCCAAGAAGGATGTCGGGAATCCGCTAACAATGAACATCGTGATGCTGGGAGTCCTTGCGCGGCTTTTCGATCTTCCAAAGGAGGGTCTTGAGAACGCGATCGAGCACCGATTTCACCGCAAGGGCGAAAAATTAATCGCTTTGAATATGAAAGCGCTCATGGTCGGACAGAATTGGGCGTCGAAAAATGTAAAGCATAGGCTGCCGGTCGAATTTTTCTATACAACCGCGCCTCCCAAGCTGCTTATGACCGGAAACGAGTCGATCGCGCTCGGTGCGCTTAACGCCGGATGCAGGTTCATGGCCGGTTACCCGATAACTCCGGCAACGGAAATAATGGAAATGATGTCGATGTACCTTCCGATGTACGGAGGTACGTTAATTCAGGCGGAAGATGAAATCGCCGCGATCTCGATGGTTGTCGGCGCGAGTTACGCGGGTGTGCCGTCGATGACCGCGTCCTCAGGTCCGGGTGTGAGTCTGATGCAGGAAATGCTTGGCGCCGCCGGAATCGCCGAGATCCCTCTAGTGCTCGTAAATGTACAGAGGGTCGGCCCCGCGACCGGTATTCCAACCAAAAGCGAGCAGGCGGACCTTCTCCAGGCGGTGTTCGGCGGTCATGGGGACGATCCCAGGGTTGTGCTTGCGCCGTGCGATGTCGAGGACTGTTACGCTATCACCCATCATGCCTTCTCAATAGCCGAGTCGTTTCAGGTTCCGGTCACGATACTCTCCGACCAGTTCCTGGGTCAGCGGAAGGCGTCTTTCCCCGCTCTCACCGTAAACCGAGACGTTGTCGAGAAGCGGAAAATTCCCACGGAGGAAGAGCTGCAGGGATACAAGCGGTTCAGAATTACCACGACCGGTGTAAGCCCGATGTCGTTCCCCGGAATGAAGGGCGGTGAATACCTCGCGAGCGGGATCGCGCACAGCGAGGACGGCAAGCCGATATCGACATCGACCATCAATCAAAGAATGAACGAAAAGCGGTTCAGAAAACTCGACCACATCATCGAGAAATATCCCCTCTGGCGTTATTACGGCATGAAAGGGGCGTCGCTCGGGCTTTTAGGCTGGGGCAGCACCAAAGGGGTCATCAGGGAAGCGGTGCACATGTGTTCGAGGGCGGGGATCGATGTGGTCGGAATGGTCCCGAGAATATTAAATCCCCTGCCCCTTGGCGAGATGGAGGACTGGTTCGAAACCCTCGACACCCTTGTCGTTATAGAAATGAGCTACACCGGCCAGTTCATGAAATACATCAGGAGCCAAACATCCCTGCCGAAAAAAACGGTCCACTACGCGAGAAGCGGCGGATCGCTCATTCCGCTGGAAGACATACTCAACCTCGTTATCGAGCACAGCGAAGAGGAGATCACCGACCTCCAGAAAGAAATCATCGATCCCGGCAGAATTTACGACCTGGACAATCCGCCGAAAGTCCAGGTGCTTGTGCGGGGCGAATTCTGCGAGGCATAATCGGAGCGAACAATGACCATAACAGACATTGAAAATAAAAGCCCGGGATTCGGCCCAAAGGACTACAAGAGCGACCTCAAACCGATCTGGTGTTCGGGATGCGGTGACTTCGCCGTCCTTAACGCGCTGATGCAGGCATTCGCCGAACTCAGCCTTCCGCCGCATAATTTAGCGGTTATCACCGGAATCGGCTGCTCGTCCCGCCTGCCCGGATATTTGAAAACGTACGGATTCAACACGCTGCATGGACGGGCGATCCCTATCGCGACCGGGACGAAACTCGCGAATCCCAACCTGACTGTGATTGTAGCAGGCGGTGACGGGGACGGATTCTCGATAGGAGGCGGACATCTTCCACACGTCGCGCGAAGAAATATCGACATGACATACATCGTCATGGATAACCGCATCTATGGCCTGACCAAAGGGCAGATGTCGCCGACAACGCCTCTTGATTCGTATACATCCACAACTACCTTGGGCTCCTATGACCCGCCGGTGAACATGGTTAAAACCATGCTCGCGTACGAGACGACATTCATCGCGCGCGGTTTCGCCGGAAATATCAAGCAGCTTACCGAATTGATCGTAAAAGGCATCCGGCATCGGGGATTTTCATTTATACAGATTTTGTCGCCGTGCGTTACGTATCGCGGCAAGGGCGAGTACGACACGATAAGGTCGGTCGCGAAAGACCTTCCGGGAGATTACGACCCGACCGATTACAAGGCGGCAAGGGACATCGCGGAGGATGAAAGCACGCTGCACATGGGTGTAATCTGGAGAAATACGACAAGTCCGGCTTACGACCAGCGAATCGACATGCTTAGAAAGCGCGTGACGGCTGACGGTGTCCCGGACACAAGCGAATTGATAAACGATTTCAGGCCATAACATACCTCACCCCCTTGCCCCCTCTCCACGCCGTGGAGAGGGGGTCAGGGGGGTGAGGTGGAGGAACAAACTATGTCAGTAGATGAAAAATTGAAGGAAATGGGGATTGAGCTTCCCACGCCGCCGATACCGATAGGTTCGTACGTGCCGGTGGTGCAGACCGGGAACCTCTGCTTCGTCTCAGGCCAGATTCCCATAAAAGAGGGCCGGGTATTTGTCTGCGGAAGCGTCCCGAACATATGCTCAATCGAGAATGCGAAAGAGGCCGCAAAAATCTGCTCTATTAATATTCTCGGCCATCTAAAAAACCATCTGGGATCGCTCGACCGAATCAAGAGAGTCGTCAGGATCAACGGCTTTGTGCAGTCCGACAACGGTTTCCACGGTCAGCCTGACGTGCTTAATGCCGCGAGCGATTTCTTCGCAGAGGTTTTCGGGGAAAAGGGCAGACACACAAGGACATCATACGGAGTGCTCGAACTGCCAGCCAACGCTACGGTCGAGCTCGACGCGATAGTGGAGGTCGAGTAGAAAATCACATTTAATAATTCGCAACACTTCAGTCATCTGAGTGAACAATGGGAATCCGCTCCATAACTGTCGCGGTTCTGTTGTTGAAAGCTCTTATTCATACAGAACCGCGACAGTTATGGAGCGGATAATCTGTCAGTTGGCTGAAGTGTCACAATAATTCCTGGACAAATGCAAAGGGGCACGGTGACCGTGCCCCTTTTTGCTGCTATTGAAAAAAGATCGCTTGTTAAACTAACTCTCTAAGGTACTTATCGATCGGCTCGATGCCCAAGTTAACAATCGAACCATACTGAAGTCCGCGGAGGCGCCCGTCGCGGTCGAACACATAGTGTTGCGGAATTCCGGTCAGGTTGCTGTTCCATGGGACCAACTTGTAGAAGTAAACAGGGCCCGTATCCAAAAGCCAGTAATCGGCATGATATTCCGGATGGGCAACGATCCAGGGTTCAGCGTCAGACTCCAATTCGTCAAGGTCAATGTGAAGCTGAACGTAGCCCGGACCTGAGTACATTTGGTAAAGTTCGTCGACAAGGGGCATCTCAACGATGCACCATCCGCACCAGGTCGCCCACCAGTTGATATAAACGACGTTCCCGTCGGGGCTGACATCCGGGAACTTGAAGTCAGCGGGATCGACCATCAATTCGGTGAGGATGTCCTTCAGGTCCTGTGATGGAATGATACTGCCCTCAACGGCATTCGGATTGTTCGTGAACACAGGCCACTGGGTTACCCACTGAGTGCATGTTCCGGTATCGGTCATTCCCATCGCGTCCATAACCTCGACGGTAATATTGAAGTGAGTCGGATTCGGAGTGGTAGTGGGCGGGTACCAGGTAGGCGTCGCGCTAGTCGCATCGTCAAATGAGCCATAAGGAGCCGACCAGAGATAAGTGTGCGTGTCTCCGGGAGGAGCCGGGTCGGTAAAATCAACACTCAGCGAGACCGACTCGTTGTTGTTATTCCTCTGGCTGGTAGTGCGCGAATGGTTGACCGCGGTGACCTCCGGTGGCTGGTTGCTGTCATCCCAGATGTTGAATGACAGGGGCGTAACCAGAAGGTTCTGACCGCCTTCGTTGTCGGTAACTCTCAACTGCATTGTATGCGCAGCCATAGCGCCGAAGTAGTAAGATGCCGTTTCGCCGGTTGCCTCATAGGAGCCATCGGCTTCCAGGTCCCACTCCCAGCTCACAATGTTGCCGTCAAGGTCATCCGAGCATGCTCCGGAGAAATAGATTTCGGTTTCCCAGTAGTACGGGTATTCGCTTGTGATCTCGGCGCATGCGGTGGGAAGCGCATTACTGACAGTCACAACAATTGGGATGTCGGTGTCGTCTTCCGCGCCGTTGTTGTCGATGACTTTGAGATAAACTTCATAGACATCAACGCCAATGTACTGCTTGGTCGGGTTGACATCGTCTCCGCTGTCATAAGCGTCGCCGTACGAGCCGTCGCCATCGAAATCCCAAAGGTATTGAACGGGGACGCCGCAGTCCGGGTCGACTGAGTTGGATGCGTCGAATGTGACAGAATCGTAATTCTCGATATCGGTCGATGTGGATGCCACAGCGTCCGCTGTCGGACCCAGATTCGTAACGTTAACGGTTATCGGAGCATCGAGTGTGTCCTCTCCGCTTTCATCATCGACAACTTTCAATTGGACATCGAAGCTGCCGGAATTCGGGAAATCCTTGACAGGATGGATATTGTCGCCGCTGTCGTAAAGATCGCCGAAAGTCCCATCGCCGTTGAAGTCCCAGAGGTATTGCGCCAAAATACCGTCGGCATCGAAACTGCCTGAGGCGTCGAATTCAACGGTCCCGCAGGCGTTAATATCCGTGCTTGTAACGGCAATAGCGGATGCGATCGGGGGAACGTTAGGCACATCGTCGGCAATTACCTGGATCGGTGTGGCGAGAATCCCGACACCGCCCTCATTGTCGACAACTTTAAGCTTGACATTGAATGTGCCCGGATTCGGGAACAACGCGGTCGGGGTTGTCATGCCGCCGCTGCACGCGTCGCCGTAGGTGCCGTCGCCGTTGAAATCCCACTGCCAGTCAACGACTGTGCCGTCCGGGTCATACGAGGCGGCGCCGTCGAAACTCACGGACTCATCCTCGAGAATATGAGTCGGCGAGGTAGCTTCCGCGACCGCGACCGGCGGGTCGTTAACTTCAAGTGTTACATTGACAATGACGGGATCGGATACGGTTGAGCCTGTCGAGTTATCTCTGACCTTTACTTTTACGTTAAAAGTTCCCGCATCATTAAAGGTGTGCGTAGGAGTCTCCTGACCTCCCTGGAATGTGTCGGTATAAACTCCGTCAGCATTGAAATCCCACAGGTATTGAGTGATGAAACCGTCCGGGTCGTAACTGTCCGACGCGTCGAAACTGACCGTCTGGCCTGTGAGTATATCTGTCCCGGATGTGGCTACCATGATCGCCACCGGAGGTGTGTTGAATACAGGATTTTCATCCGAAACCGATGTGAGGTGCCTGTGGTAACCGCACAAGGGCTTGTCGACACCAGTAAGGGCAGTGTTATACGAACCCGGGACCTGCATGCTGAACAGCGTGTCGAGCGGCAGGGCCGACGAAAGGTCCGGGATAATAAATTCGAAATGATAGGTCGCTGAATTTGCGGTTGTGCTGTCCGGCGTGTCCGATGAATCTGTAAATGAACCCGGCGCTTCGACGGTAAGGGGACCGAAATCGGCGATGTCCTTCCAACTGTAAACGGTTATGTCATAGAAAACGTTACCTGCATGGAAACCGCCATCATACCAGAGTGTGTTGACCGGTTCGCTGACCTCGAAATAATAGGGCTCATTCTGGTTGGCTTCAATCGGGAAATCGTCCGGCAGATTCACCGGTGGATTCACGGTCGGGGCGGCCCAGGAGCAGTCGACCGCGTAATTGAACTTAAATCCGCCCGCAAGGCTGATCTCATAGTGCCTTGAGTTAACAGAGCCGGCCTGAAAAAACGCCCTCGATTCGGGATCAAGCGTGCTCATACTCTCATCCACCCCGAATCCGTCGGCGAAAAGCTTATAGCCGTTCAGGGTCGCGGCATTGGCCGGATTGATCGAGGTTCCGAGTTTCCCCTGGTTATACCCCGTGATTCCGGTATGAGTGAACTCGGCGGGATTCCACCAGCGGGTGAATCCATCCGCGTTCAAAAGCCTGCTTTCGGTCGGTCCGGCAATTTTGATTCCGGTATCGGCGAATCCGGTCTTGGACCCCTCGGTGATCACAATGCCCTTGACATCGAAACCCGACAGGTTGAGCTTGGCCGGGAACGGATGCGTGAGCTTCACGTTCGCGTACAGGACCCCGCTGATGATCTGCGGGGGCTCGGTTAGTCCGAGTGCCATCGCTGAATCAAGAACCGGCGCCATGTTGAAATGGTACGATGACGTCCGCAGGGGAACGAACTCGATAGTTTCGTCCTCTGCGTTGACCAGCACATCCCAGTAACCCAGGAGCGCATGGCCGCTCGACTGCGTCTCCGCTTGAGCGGCGCCGGTCAAATCCGGGGCGTTATCTATCCCCCCCCCCGGCTGATCGACATTGGGCGATGTCGGGGCAACTCCCGCACCTGCGCAGCCGACCAGAATCGCTATAACAAAAGCGAACACAATCAGGACAAGCGATCTTTTCATTTTTCCTCTCCTTGTGGAGTATGCAAATATGCCCGGGACACTCCCTCAGGAAGCCCGGGGTTAAATAATTTTCTTAGGTTACTTAAAATTACAGAAGCCAGCAACTACTCGAATATTATAACATTAAAAATAGTGTTTGCCACTAATCCGGACATTTTTTGATTTTAAATCCGGCATTTGTTACCCGTAAAACGGCTTACAGGGGCACATTCCTTGACAATACGTAACTTTAATCAAATAATGATGAATATCGAGGACATAACAGCGTTCAGGTCCTTGAAGAAACAGGAGAATTGAAATGAAACCAAAAATCGAATTGCTTACCTCAGCAAGCATCACCCTTGCCATTGGAATGTTAGTTCTATTTACGATTTTTATGCTGTCAGGATGCACAAAACCTGCCGAGCAGCCCGCGGATACAGCGGATACAACCGACCAGACTCCCGCCGACACGTCCGGGCAGACGTCGGACCAGACCTCCGACACCGCGACAGAACCCGAGACCAAAATGTTCGACATCCAGCAGGCGGATATGGTCGGCGATACGCATATTATCGGAATAGTATGCGAGCCGGACCTCGCCAACTTCACCATAGAGGACCTGAAAACGGAAGCTGAGAGAATGGTCGAACAATATAAAGGCATGCCGACAATCCAGGTTAACTACTATAACGCCGGCGAAGTACCTGGCGAGGTCGAACCGACGATCACATTCGAGTGGACCGAGCGTACCGGGCTGGTCCAGACCAAAGGCTGATACTGCGCGATTATTTCAACCATTGGAGGGAGGGCATCCTGCCGTCCTGCCTGAAGCCATCCCTGGCTTCATCTTCCGGATGCCTGAAGCCATCCCTGGCTTCATCTTCCGGATGCCTGAAGCCATCCCTGGCTTCATCTTCCGGATGCCTGAAGCCATCCCTGGCTTCATCTCCCCCCATTCCAGAACAACAGTTCCATTATTCCGGCTTTTTGATTGAAAAATCTATCCTGATTAATTGACAACAACCCTATCGCCATTTAAAATCTTGGTATCTCACTCATATCGAGCAGGCGGAGGGACTGGCCCGTTGATGCCACGGCAACCCCTCTCCCAATAGGGCGAGGAAGGTGCCAAATCCTGCCGGATACCAGATTAAATCCGGAAATATGAATGAGAATGGCCCTCAGGCCCGCCAGTCACGTTGTGCGGGTATTTTTTTACCGGTTAATGATGGGGCAAGAGGGCGAATCTTATATTAATACATCGGAGGCACTTAAATTGAGTCCAAACGATTTTTACTTCTCATCCGAATCCGTCACGGCCGGACATCCCGACAAAATCTGTGACAATGTATCGGACGCCATTCTCGACGAATGCGTGCGTCAGGACCCGTACAGCCGGGTCGCGTGCGAATGCGCGGTCAACACCGGCTTTATTCTCGTGATGGGCGAAATTACGACAAAAGCCGTGTTCGATTACCGCGAGATCGTGCGCGAAACAATCAAGGACATCGGTTACAACGACCCGGCGTACGGTTACGACGGCTCGGTCTGCGGCGTGCTGATCTCCCTCGATCAGCAGTCGCCCGACATCTGCGGCGGCGTGTCGACAGCGCTGGACGTTCGGGGTAAGGAGGTCACCGACCCGTACGAGCAGATCGGAGCCGGCGACCAGGGCCTTATGTTCGGATATGCGTGCAACGACACTCCTGAATACATGCCGCTGCCGATTACTCTCGCCCACGCCCTCACGCGACGTATGGCTAAGGTGTTCAAGGAAAAACGGCTCGACTGGATTCGTCCGGACGGCAAAAGCCAGGTCTGCGTGGAATATAAAAACCGAAAACCGTGGAGGGTCCATTCGATCCTCGTATCGACACAGCACGCGGAATGGGTGAATAACGACCAGATTCGCGAGGGCCTGATTGAAGAGGTCATCAAGCCCGCGATTCCGGAACAATATCTGAACGGCGACACGATCATCTACACGAATCCGTCGGGGAAATTCGTGATCGGCGGACCTGTCGGCGACTCCGGCGTGACCGGGCGAAAAATCATCGTCGACACGTACGGCGGGTACGCGCGTCACGGGGGCGGCGCGTTTTCCGGGAAGGACTGCACAAAGGTCGACCGGTCGGCGGCGTACGCGGCGAGATGGGCCGCGAAAAACGTGGTCGCGGCGGGTCTCGCGACCGACTGCGAGATACAGCTCGCGTACGCGATCGGCAAGGCTCATCCGCTGAGCATTTATGTCGATACGTTCGGGACCGGCAAGCTAGACGACTGCAGGATTCTCGATCTCATCAATAAGCATTTCGATTTCCGCCCCGCGGCGATCATCGACGAACTGAATCTCAGGAGGCCGATATACAGGCAGACCGCGGCGTACGGGCATTTCGGACGTCTCGATCTGGACCTGCCGTGGGAGCAGTTGAATAAAGTGGATGCGCTTCGTGATGAAGCCGGTATATGCGCCGGCGCATAATCCGTTATGCGCCGGCGCATATTTGTAGGATAAAACACACTCAACCCTTTGAATTAAACCAAACCCGCCTTGGAAAAGGCGGGATTTTTTACGTAGCATGCGCGGCCTCGCGCATGGATATTCTGTAACACGGATTTTCAAACATCGTAGCCCGGCATCGCGACCTTCTCACACTACCAAGCTTCCCGAAATCAACCGGAGCGTTGCCGGGATCCATAATAATATAGCCAAGTTGGAATTTTCAATGGAACCCGGCAACGCTCCGGACCGGTGTAGTAAGATTGGTCGGTTTTTGCTGTCGCGATGCCGGGCTACGGGGCTATGAATTAACTCAAACCCGCCCTGAAGAAGGGCGTTTTTTTTTACGTAGCATGCGCGGCCCGCGCATGGTTTTCCAGCGGACTGGATTATGGTATAATTAAACCAATATCCGGATTTATGCAGCCCCGTAAATCCTGTAGGTTGCGAAATGGCTTAGACCAAAGCAAGGAGGCTATCATGTTCGTCCCTTTTGATAAAATGTGGGAGCGCGTTGAAAATGATAAAAACGAATCCGACGTCTCACTTTGCCAATGCCTAATGAATTTTGGAGAATTTGCCCTTAAAATCATAGTAATTGCTTTGATCTCCCTCCTGGAAAATGAATCTGAAAGGTTGCGATACCGACAGGAACATAAATTAGTGCGGGCTAATGGCCTTGGTGATTGGGCTAACATTGCAGAAGAAATACTCGTTGGACCTACTTCAGCGGCTTTTCCCTTAAGTGCTACCGACCTAAGAAAAGAAATTACACAAAAATTGGGGCCAAACACTTGGCAATACGATGCAGTCCGACTAATCCATGATGCCCTCAATACTGCTATTTCTAAATCAGAAGGATTTCCCAATAAAGTATCCTTTATTAGATGGTTTTCGCTATTTACAGAATTACGGAATAAAGCAAAAGGCCATGGTGCTCTAAAGACAAGCGTCCAGGCTGCCCTTTGTCCACAGTTAGAGCAATCGTTTCGACTTATTCAAGACAATTTCTGTCTATTTGCTAAACCCTGGGCATACTTGCACCAAAATTTGTCCGGAAAATATCGCGTTGTCCCAATTACTAGCGATACTGCTTGTTTTGATTACCTTAAGTCAAAAAAAGATGTTAATTTAACTTCAGGCGTATACCTTCATTCAGATAAGCTTGTGAGCCTTGAATTATTTTTTACTACAGCTGATTTAACAGACTTTTTTCTACCAAATGGTGCATTTAAAGACAAATCTCATTCGTTTGAAGTATTATCCTATATTTCCGGAGATATTAATAATAAAGATGGACGGAAATACATGATTCCGCCGACTTCTTTACCAAAAAGTGCTACAGCTCCTGGTGATAGTTTAGATGTACGTGGAGGGTCCTTCACAAACATAGCCCCTCCGCCAAAAGATTATACCCACAGAAAAGCATTAGAATCGGAATTGACAAGAAGACTTCTCGAAGATAACCATCCAATAATTACTCTTATTGGTAGGGGTGGCATTGGAAAGACATGCTTAGCTCTTAGTGTTATTAATGAGCTCCTAAATGCAACCCGATATGAAGGGATTTTATGGTTTAGTGCTAGAGATATTGACCTACTTCCAGAAGGACCAAAGCATGTGACACCAGATATTTTAACCATTACAGATATTGCCTGGACTTTTAAATGTTTAATGGGAGATGAAACCGAAGGCAACAATCTTGAATATTTTGCCCGCGGCTTAGAGGATAGCCCTATAGGACCAACTTTATTTGTATTTGATAACTTTGAAACTGTTAGATCTCCTTTAGATGTTTTTAACTTCATAGATGAAAATATACGGGTCCCCAACAAGGTACTAATTACAACTAGGCAACGTGAATTTCGAGGAGATTTCCCAGTTGAGGTTACTGGTATGGAGGATGAAGAATGCAGGGAATTAATAAATGGTCATGCTGGGAAATTGGGAATATTGAATTTGATTAATAAAAAATATGTAGAAGAATTGATACAAGAATCAAATGGACATCCATATGTAATTAAAGTACTTCTAGGAGAACTCGCAATCGGAGGAAAAGCTAGGAATTTAGAAAGAGTAATTGCATCGCGTGATGATATTCTCGAAGCATTGTTTGACAGGACATTCATGAGTATATCTACTGGAGCCAGAAGAATCTTCCTTACATTGTCATCGTGGAGATCAACTGTCCCACAATTAGCTTTAGAAGCTGTCGTTGCATGCAATGTAAAAGAGCATTTTATTGTTGATGACGCAGTTGATGAATTAGAGAAATGTTCATTTGTAGAAGTTGAACAATCAAATGCTGATCTTACATATTTTATTAACGTACCACTTGCGGCTTCCTTATATGGGAGGCGACAACTTGAGGTCAGTCAATTTAAGCCAGCGATTGAAAATGATCTTCATATGCTCCAATGGTTCGGTGCTTCGCAACGTAATGATCTGGAGCAGGGATTAGAACCTAGGTTAAAACGCCTTTTTCGACGGGTAGCTGAACTTATTAATAGCGATGAAATTGCTCTTGAAGATGTCGCGCAGATGTTAAAATATATTGCTAGGAATTATCCCAAAGCTTGGTTGTACATCAAGGAACTCTATTCTGAATTTGGTTCTGAAAGCTCAATCGATGAACAGAAGAATTCATTAAGGGCATATTTGCAACAAGCAAAAGGGACTGAAGCCCAAAATGCGTGGAAAACAATGGCCTTATTATGCAAAGGAGAGCAAGATATCGAAGGAGAAATTCATGCATGGGTTCAAAGGAGTTCAATCTCAGAAACCCCAATATTTGAAATTAGTCGCTCTATTAATCGAGTGAATAGCCTGTTACACAACCCAATTTACAATAATCCTGAAGAAAAAGTATTTATTATTAAAGCATTCATTAATAATATAGAAAAACGGAGGACTGAAATTAATGCGACGGATTATTCAGGACTGGCTTGGCTTTATATCAGACTTAACGATAAGGATAAAGCTCTCGATTGTGCGACGAGAGGCAGAGCTCTCGACCCGTCAAATGAACATTGCATTAATTTCATCGAAAAGTTTGCAGGAACGGAGATATAATGACATTGCTCTTAACAGCAACATCATATACGCAACCCGTGGAGTTAAATATCTTTTCTAACACTAATCCCCTGACCAGATTTTTATGAAATTATAGAGCAGGCGGGGGCCGTAGCCGGAGGCGCCTTTGGGGGCGTACGGGAGCGGTTCCTGGGTCCACATCGGGCCGGCGATGTCGATGTGTATCCAGGGTTTGTCGGAAGTGAATTTTTGGAGGAATAAAGCAGCGGTGATCGCGCCGCCCTCTCTCAGGCCGATGTTCGCGGTGTCGGCGACCGTGCTCTTCAGGAGTTTTACGTATTCTTTTTCCAGAGGCATGCGCCAGACCTTTTCACCGGTCAGTTTCGACGCCGCCTCCATAGCCGTCGCGAGCTCGTCATGGTCGGTGAAGATCCCCGCGATGCGGAGTCCGAGCGCGATCACGCATGCGCCGGTCAGGGTAGCAACATCGACAATCGCGTCCGGTTCGTATTCGCTTACTGCATATTCGATTCCGTCCGCTAGCACCAGACGTCCCTCGGCGTCGGTGTTTAAAACTTCGATCGACTTCCCGCTCCGGGTCCGGACGATGTCGCCGGGCTTCTGGGCGTTACCCCCCGGCATGTTCTCGCACGCGGGAACGATTCCCACAATCCGCACGCTATCGGGAGCCGCGATGCCGACCGCGCGCATTGTCGCGAGGACCGCGATCCCGCCGCCCATGTCGGCCTTCATCACGTGCATGTCGAGAGCCGGTTTCAGGCTGATGCCGCCGGAATCGAACGTGAGCGCCTTCCCGACAAGCGCGAGCGTTTTCGTGTAACGTTTCGGTTTATAATCGAGGACAATAAATTTCGGCTCCGTATCGCTTCCGCGCGCGACTCCGAGAAACGCGCCCATTCCGAGCCTTTCGCATTCCTTACAGTCGAGGACCTTTACGCTGAGTCCCGCCTCCCTTGCGATATTCCCGGCAAGCTTCGCGAGATGGGAGGGTGTCGAATAATTGGACGGGGTGTTCGCCCAGTCGCGCGCGAGGAGTGTCGATGTGGTGACCGCAAGGGTCTCATCGATCATCGGGGCAAAATCTTTCGCCTTCACATGGGGCGAATCGATGTGCAGCTCCACACTTGAAAGCACTTTTGTGTCTTTCTCGGATTTGAAAGTATCGAACGTGTATGCCCCGAGGCGCGCGCCTTCCAGAAGCGCCTGCGCGGTCGATTCGAGGCTTTCGCCGTCCGGCATGAACGGGTCGACAAGGTACGCGATGCGGTCGAGGTTGTGTTTTCTCATAAAATCGGAGGACTTACCCGCAGCACGCCTCACGGTCTCCAAATTTAGTTCGGAAAATTTTCCCATGCCGACAAAAGCGACTCTGCGAATGCCTTTATTTATATTATTTATATTTCGCGACGGGACTATGAATACTTCGCCCTCGTCTTTAAGAACTTCATCGGAATAGGCGGACGAAAGAGCTCCCTTGAAGGATTTATCGAGCTCCTTCAACTCCGACGGCATCGCCAGATCTTCCCATGCCGGGACTATCAGAACTGGATAAGTCGACTGTGTCAGATTTTTTGAATGTACTTTTGCTGTAAATTCCATATCGGTACCTCAGGAATTAAATATTTTGTTAAGCACTTCCGGGTATACAGTGGGGAAATTCCATTTCCCCCTACTGTAGCGCTGACCTCCCGGTCGGCTGGACCGCTGACGTCCCCGTCGGCAAACATCCTGCACAGTGGGTTGTCGAGGCGCGGACGGGACGTCCCCGATCCAGCCGACC